>Ga0182024_10013266_pt1 | contig 16129 bp, 29 predicted proteins | sample P32metaG_FD_120480 | JGI IMG/M metagenome (GOLD analysis project Ga0182024, IMG submission 120480) | Permafrost microbial communities from Stordalen Mire, Sweden - P3-2 metaG (Illumina Assembly) | ecosystem: Environmental > Terrestrial > Soil > Wetlands > Permafrost | place: Sweden: Stordalen... | reverse complement strand
GGAGTGTAGCGAATAACTTAGCGAAATACAACTGTTACTACTATTGCTATCCCTTGCTCCACTTCCATATCATCCAACTCAATAAGATATCGACCCCTATCCAAATGACGATAATGTCGAAAATCGTTGACATGGCTACTCCTCGGGTTTATAGAATTCAAGGAAAATCACATCGCCCTTCTCGTCAATCTCGGTTTTAACCTTGAGTCCCTCTTTGGCAGCCATGCGATGAGCCCCGACTCTGAAGGACTTGGCATTGCCATTGAAGTCCTCGTCTTTGACAAGCTTATGAATATCGCCGCTCATCCATTCTTTCCACGGATAGATTGGTGGTCGTCCTTGCTTGCCTTGGAAGCTATCTACAATCTCGCTCATAAGTCTAACCCCTGCTTGATTTCAGGCCAAGCGTGGCCTGCATAATTCTTGACCGCAGCCTCCAACCACAGGGCACGATTCTGCCACCGATTGGCATCAGTGTTAGAGGTAGCGAGCTTCTCAGCGAGATCGTCAATCTCTATCTCTGCATCGAGAACTTCCACGCGGAGTACATCAATTAGCTCATCGCGATACTCAAGATCCTGAGGAGGCGCTTGATTATCAACACGCGGACCATATGCCACCGTATCGAGCAAAGGCTCGGGAGCCTGTGTATCAGGATTTCCATAGCACTCGGGGCAATCAGGATCACCGCAGAACCCCCACTTTGGCGCGTTAGGCACGCTCAGAGGTCCGATCGGTCCTGCGACTCCTGGAATACCAGGGCCGCCGGTGACCAGCTCCTCAAGTTCATCGTCATCCAGGTCATCTATCCAATGATGCTTATCGTCGAGCTTGGTCGCGGAACCGAGGGGAAAGAGATCCCGCACGCGCCAATCTTCGTTCGCGACGAGATCCACGATCTCGTCCCACCAGGGATGATCAGAGTCGGCCTCGTAGATTCCGGCGTCGCCAAGATCGACTGAAAGGTGCTCGATACCATCGTCAAAATGATTCAATGTAAAGTTCATGATAGAGAGTGTAGCAGACTAAAGCCCGCTTAGCATCTTCCTTGACCAAGAGCTTGATCGTAGGTTAGCTTTCGTTCTGGTTGAGCAGTGATGTCGTTCAGCGTTTCCATCCAGTCGGCTTGGTCATCCTTGCCGACGGTCATGCCGATGAGATTGAACGTCTCCATCTTCTCCACATAGTCTACACGCATCTCTTGTTGGAGACGAACAACCTGAGGGTTGTCCCAGTTGATGGGCTGGCTACTGACTACGCGAGCCAGGCCATAGAGTGGGTGAGTTCGATAGCTCATCTCGATACCTTAGTTGCGATTCCTTGGCGATCCAGCACCAATATGCAATCGGCGCGAGACTGGGCTATTTACCATGGAGGCAGCGCGCGTGGCGGCGTGCGTGGCGGCGACTGTGGCGGCATGCGTGGCGGCGACTGTGGCGGCATGCGTGGCGGCGTGCATGGCGGCGGCCGTGGCATCGAACGTGGCGGCGTGCGTGGCGGCGAGCGTGGCATCGTGCGTGGCGGCCTCCGTGGCATCACGCGTGGCGGCGCGCGTGGCATCGAACGTGGCGGCGTCCGTGGCAGCAGACGTGGCTTCGCGCGTGGCGGCAATCGTGGCATCGAGCGTGGCGGCATCCGTGGCGGCATCCGTGGCGGCGGCCGTGACGGCATGCGTGGCATCGAGCGTGGCAGCGCGCGTGGCAGCGCGCGTGGCATCCGCCGAGTAGCGCTGCTCAGCGTCAATGGTAGGCTCAGATTCGCCGCAACCCGCCTGGCTCGTGTTGTCGTTAGGACCGTCGCAGACATACCGGGGACGATCCTCCGTTGGCTGGTCAGCGTAGGACATCGGCAGGTTGCATTTAGGGCATAGGTGCTGATTCATTGTGTAGCCTTTCGTTTGATTGGTTATAGACATAGGATAGCATAAGCTGTAGCCTAAGTCAAGCCCCGTGGCACCTCAAACTTTCGGATGACCGTCTTGGCGTTGCGGATCTCAGTGTCGGTGTACTGACACTGGTTCTTCATAACGTCATGCGCCTTACGCAGTCGCTCTGCGTCTCGGTATGTGTATGTGTATGCGGTCATGATACCTCCTCTACTGAGTCAATAGAGTCCATGTTAGAATCGATTAGGACGGGATTGGGCTCAAAGCAACCTTCCTTGAACCTGGCCTCTGCCTCCTCACGAGAGGTTGCCTCGACGGCATAGGACCATCTCGATGTCTCTGTTGTGGTGATCTCAAAAGTCTTCATGATGCCTCCTTGATCTTTCGCCAACGAGTATTCTCGGCCTGTCGTTGACGTTCGTTAGGGTCGTAATAGTTAGCATGCTGCGTACAGTATGCCTCATCATGCCCCGTACGACTATCTAGTTTGACCCATGTTCCAGATCGTTCGCACTGTTCATTGTAGTAGGTGTCTTGTTCGCATCGCATAGGACGTAGTATAGCATAAGTCATAGCGTATGTCAAGCGCCACAACAACGCTTTGCCTTGACTCCACTACCGCAAGCGCACATCTCATTGCGCCCCTGCTTTGGAGAGCGAGGCTTGGGCCTACGTTTGCCCAAATGGACGGGGCGATCATAAGATCCCGTTGAATGTTGGCGTAGATCAATCTCATCACCGAACCCTTCGCACTTAGGGCACCACGTCTGAACCTCCCCGCCAACGAAGACGGGAGGTCCGGACCAGCCACAGTTAGCCGCACAGCAGCGAGCGATGCCTCCGTTATGTCGGTCCCATATGTCGAGATCCAACATTCCCCGCTCCTCAAGCTGCTCGGCAATCATCTCCCTTTCTTCCTAATCTTCTGGAGAGCAGCATCGCCATGCACAGGACAATCACGCGGGAGCACACTCCATATCCGATGCTCGATGTGGCATTCGCATACAGACGGGTGCCAAAATCGGTATATACGCCTAAGCCATCTCATGTCTCAACCCTTCCGCAACTCGACCGGCCTCATGAACGTCCTTATACGAACCTCCACGTATACGGTGTCCGTCAATACGAACAGTCACATACCAACGTTTCTTCTTAGTGTTCCACGACACGCCTCGATAACCACTTTGATTGGAACTCAAAAGTCCTTTACGACTACGATGACCCTTGAGTGCAATATCTCGAAGATCTTGAGAAGAGAGCGCAGCCTTGTGCGCTTTGATAGATCGCGATTTGGCTTCCCGTCCACGTCGATCTAGGATAGATATAATCGGTGCATTTTGGAGACGGAAATCACTAACGGCACACCCCGCGTCATGCACATCATCAAACAGACCTAAATGAATCGATTTGCCATCAAGCTTGTAATTTGCGCGCCACTTACCCGCACGGGTATACCACGAGACCCCTCTATAGCCGCTTTGATTGGTCCGCTTGTTAGTGTACTCAAGAACTTCGGTCACGCTCTAGTCAACTCCGTAGGTTTACCACTTCGCTTCGACCAACTCATTTGCTTCTTCTTGTAAGGCTCGTCAGCATCTTTGAGCAAAGCTTTCCCTGCGGCTTCACGAGTGGGATATTGTTTCTTTGCAGGGGTCTGCTTCCAACCTCCGGCGGTGGCATTATCAATTGTCCAGAAGCATCTAGTAACACGCTTGCCGGTGGCCATGTCGATAGAGACGTACTCCTGCTTTGCAACAGTGCCGTAGAACTTGGCATCGTCTTTGTTCTGGAAGACGCGGTATCGGTTCTGACCTATCTCACGAAAGTACATTAACAACGCTCCGGATCATGTCGATCTTTCCCTGGTTCGGCCTCATTCAAGGTCGTGTCAGGCCAATTGTGTCGCTCCTGCTCGCCCCATCGCCGGATTTCGGAGATGACCGTACGCTCATCCATCTCCCCGGCGGAGGAAGCAAAGGGATCGGGGTTGAAAGTAATCGAAGGCACGATACGAAGAGGATATTGCTCGCGCTCATGACATTCCCTGTCCAATTTGTTTACAAAATTCAAAGCTATACGAGCCTCGTCAAGTTGGCCCTCAAGATAACCCTCAAGATAACTCGGGTGTCGATCAACTGGCATTTTATCTGTTAGTTCTAGGTAATTCTCCGTATATCTATTTACACGATCCTGATAAACATTCATGAGAGCCGCAAGGGTCATCATCGCGCTACCTCCAGTAATGATTGAATGTCCCATAACGTGCATAGAAAACCAGCGCGTTCTTGGCCTGAGACTTTGGTCAAGGTGATAATGAGCGCTTCAGTATCTTCGGGACTCAAAACTACGGCATCCCGAGATGCTTGCTTACGCGTTCTTTCCTTATTGACTTCATCCAAGAGTTGCTTTGCGTAAGAGTTCTTGGCTCCCGTCAGATCTTCGTTGGGGTCGTAGACGTATCCACCACGAATCGAGCCATCTGATCTAGGCGCTCGGCGCTCAAAGCCGTGATAAGGATCTCGTATCCTACGCATAGTTTACCTGCCTGAGTAGCTCTAGCACTTTGTCAAGCTCATCCTCGCGAGAAGAGGGATTAGTAGTAATACCCCAATCCCTTATCGGTGTCTCAAAAAGATCAGCAAGATAGGACTTGCGCTTACTCAATTCAACAATCGCTTCTTCGAGTGTTAGGGTAGGTTCTGAATATGGATTGTTCATGCGATCGCCTCCATATGAATCCATGATGGGTAGTTCGCCGAAGTCGCGCTCGCAATGTTGACGACGATCGATCATTTCCTTGAGCCAGTCGGCGGCATCGTATAGACCAAAGCGCGAAGCAAGGACGTGCAGGTCTTTCAACTGCTCGTCCAAACTCTCTTGTGACTGATTGGCCGCTGTGCCAAGAGTAATACGCCGAGCATCAATTCGCAAAGTGGAATGATGATTGTATCTCATGTCGATACCCTCGGATCGTCGGTCAAGAGTAGAGGCAGATCGAAGTGCCCCATCTCAGCCATTTGCGCTTCAGCCTCCTCTATAGAGTCGGCTTCAACGAAAAGGCCATGAATCGGAGCATCATCCGTCTCGTGATCATAAGGTGTCTGTAGTATGGGCATAGACCCAGTGTAGCTTATCGAGCAGCATATGTCAAGAGCTGCCCTACAGAGCGCCGCAAAGCCCAACGAACACTAGGCAGATGCCCGTCTCGATAACCGTGAGCTGCGCACATTCGCGCCATGTCGGCTGCGGCGACCAGGCATACCATAGACGCTTGATCGTCTTCATCGACGCCTCACAGCAGGACCCGGAGGTCTAGAGTTTGATCTCGCGATGTCTTTGGGCCATAGCCAAGCGGCGACTCCGTGGGGTTCAAGGTTGCCCCGTTCTGCGGCTACGCTTCCGCTAAAGAGCACGTTCACAAGTCCAAGAGAATCGGAACCAAGCACCTCACCGACGCTCCCTTGAGGGATAATTTGCGTTTGTCCAGAGTTCAAGCCCACGGTTTGTCCCACGTCCTCATGAAGCAATTGTATCATATCGCCATTTACGTATGTTTCTGCGCTTTGTTTGACAAACGAAAAGGTTCCGCCACTATTTTGAACGGGGTTGAGGGGTGATTGCGGCTTCTGACCTGGCACCGATACGGGGTTGATGGCAGGTTGTAGCGAAGGGTCCATCGGGTATTGTGGTATCAAGGGTTGGGGTTCCGGAGCTTGACCCGGAACTGGTCCAGTTGGCACAGGCGATGGCGCAGTTTGATTAGGTAGTCCAGGCTTCTGCGGTCCTGGTGTACCGGCTGGTGGCACCATTCCCGTGCCGCCCCCTGGTACCTGCTCCATACCCGGAGTCGGTTGCGGAGCGCCTTCTTGGAATGTTGCTGGTATAGCTCCTGCTCCACCTTGCGGTTCTTGGGGACCTTCTGCACCTGGTCCAATCTCTTCATCAAGCGGCATTGATTGTGATAACCAAAATGTTGCGAGCACATGTTTACAACAGCGTCCCTCGTACTTCTTCCACTTTCTTGTTCTTTGCCAAGCAAATTGGTCCCACGGACAAGTGCATGACCATAAAGAGATAGATTGACTATTAGGATCTTGTCTTTGAATTTCACATTCATAATTGCCATGTTCGCCTTCTACATGACTAGCAATAACTTGTGCTCCATTACGAAGAATATGAACTTTACCTCCCTGTAAAAGCCCCTTTGCCTTCTGTTCTATGTCGGTCCATGAGGCTTCCTTGACCAATTGCGTATCAGAATGATCCCAATCGAGAGAGTATTGCGCTCGCCGAATATCATGACCCGCAAGTTGTTCTTCAATAATTTGACATGCGTAAAACCGATCTAATGGAGTTCCACCCGAAGCAAAGATATGAGCGGTCCCTGGTACTGTGGGAAACCAACCTGCTTGTACTGCGCCGAGTCGCAGCGTCCGATCTGGTAGCTTCGGCGGTTCGCACGCCAAGGCCAAGCGTATGTAATCTTCAAAGAAAGCGTCATCGCTTTGCGTGGCTGTGATTTGTGTCCACTGGGGCATCATTGATTATGGCACGGATGGTATTGTGTTTTCACGCGCGAATAATTCTTGCTCCGTGAGTAGACTGTCGCGACCGCTCTCAAGATTGAGAGGATATTCCACTCCGGCCATATCGCCATTAAGTCCTACTACCTGCACAATCGGCCCATCAATCGCAATGATACGCACTCGACGGATCACATTTTTGCCCTTAAAAATCTGAACATATTGCTGACCGACTTGGATCGTAGTAGCACTCATCTTAGCCTCCGTAGGTTGTACGTAGTCTAATCCACGCACAGGCACATCTTCTTCATTAGTGGCGTCATACATCGCAAGCTGATGCCCATCCCAAGCGCGTTGATGCGCCGTATCAAAGTCGTCGTGTCCTTCACTTACATCAAGGATCACCTGATCGCCCTGAACCCAAGAGCCCACGAATTTCTCGGGATCAGCAAGACGGTCGCTAAAGCGTCCAATGAAGTCGAGTACGTCTTTAGGACTGAACGTCTCTAGCGGAATCGGCGTTTGGGTTGTGAGATCAGGAGCAAAACCATATCGAGTGTGAGGACCTTCGCCATGAAGATTGAGTGTGGCCCCCGCACCATTCTTGACACCCTCATAGATCCGCTGCGCCACCTGATTGAGATCAACCTTAGCCTGAAAGTCCCATCGTTTGTCCTCTTCTTCCGCAGGCTGAATTGTAGGAGGCTCGCCTACATAGGTCACCTTGGGATCATCAATCGCCCACTCCGGATGCAGCATTTCTCTTGGATTTGTGAACTTAGTTCCAGGTATAGCGCGCCGCACTGCCTCCTCCGTTTTATACCCTTCATGATAGCTATTACCCCCATAAGCCTCCGCATAGCCATTCTGCCCTATAGTTCCCCAAGTTGTCTGCGGTGGTAATCCCTCTCCCCATACCGGGTGACCTCTAAGCTGATTATGCGTACGATTCTCACCCTCCTCACGACCCATCTGACCAAGCAAAAGATGATTGGCCTTTGGGTCATATATGAACTTGGCCACCTGGCGGTCGAAAGGGGCCGCCGTCTTAGCTATACGCTTGATCCGACCCCCTTCAATATCACCCTCATGCCGTACTGCATTTATGCCATAGGCATCGCCATGTAGAGGTAACCCCGTGGCATCGACCGACCAAAGATCATCGGTATTAGGGTCGTACCATTCTCGCGCCGCATCCTCGTGATCAAACAAGTAAACAGAAGGAGGTTGATCAGGCAAACCAAGACGTGCCTTTTCCTCAGGACTGTGAATGCCTTCGCCCGTATTCAATGTGCCACGTTTCAAGCCGGTCGCTTCAATATCGGGACGAAATTCCTTGGGGCTGATATGCCAATAGGTGCCCTCGCCTACCCCGAGTGCTGCTGCCGTCTTAGACTTATGCTTCTTGCTCTCCCAATCATCACATACCTGATCTTCGCGCACTTTGTAACCACCGAACATCTCGCAGTATCCTTTCTTGAACTCATCACAATTGCCACAATACTTCTTGCTATTTATTGCCTCACGTAGATGTGGCGGCTTAGTAGGCTCGTCCGCCGTCGTGGCAATATACTCGCCCGAATAATCCGCAATTTGAGGGATCAAACCGCGCTTGAATAAAAACTTGTACACCAAATTTGACTCGGCTGCATCGGTCTTCCCGGCTTTCATATCTCGTTGTCGCTTTTTGTGTATTTGATGCCACAGTTGAACTGCCTTTTCTGGCTCATACTTTAGAAGAGTCTGCATCTTGTCCGCCTGCTGCAAGGCGTAAGTATAAAAACCGCCCTCTGTAGCCTTTACATCATAAACTCGATTCCGCTCAGGCGGCACAATCCATTTACCATTATCGATATTGTAACCCGAGCGCAGCCCTGGCTTGTAAAGGTCACTAGGTTTGATTCCCTCGCCGACTACGAAATCCTGCATCGGAAATTGTGTGCCTGGTAACACGCGACCATCCATCTTGTCTACCATAAGAGCGATCATCTCCGCCCTACTCCACTCAGGAAAAACTCTTGAGTCTATAAACAACGAAACATCGATATCAGAAGAATCCGAATATTGATATGTACAAATCGAGCCAGTGAGAACTAAGGACAACCAATCAGATACTCCAGTATAACCAGCCGCATCAAGCGTGGCGTATATTTCCTTCTTGATCCAGTGAGCATGATTTGGCTTGAGTATCGGCTTCTCTGAAGCCGGGTTATCGAAAACCAGAGGAGACAATTCGTTATGAATATCATCCAAAATATTTGACCGACGTGCAAAACCTTGTAAGTTCTGAGTCTGCGCCTCTTGAGGATCACTGATATATGTACCCTCGGGGTAACGCTGTTGATACCCAGGGGTAACGCCACCCTGTCGATAGCGTTGTTGCCACATATTGAGATACTCATTTTCTAACCGCTGTCTATCACCGGGATCACCGCTATACGAATCTTGCGCAATGAGGTGATCCACAAACTCAGGATCGGGCTGATCAATTGGAGATAAGTGACCCAGGCCGTTTTGATCAAGCATGTGTTGAGTAAGCCCATACGCCACTCGTTTATTCCCGTTGGCAAAACATTGATTACCAGCTATACGCCAAGCCTGCTTAGCTGCGGCTTGCGTATACCGCGCTGCATCATCAGGCTCAGGGTCGTAGGCGTAGTGATTTCTAGCCGACCCAATAGCGCTCTCTAGCTCATTAGGCTTGAGTACTCCACCCCACTCAGGGCTATCCCCGAATATCTCATGGTACTGCCCTATCGCTTGCTTATTGAGATCCACGGCCTCATCCGCCGTAGGAAAGTACGGCTGATCTACCGAAGAGTCTTGTGAATCTTCGGACCCTGCTTGAAATGGAAGGCTTTGAACGACTGAGCCGGAGACATTCCTTTGGTCTTGGGCCTCGAAGGTCCAAGGAGTTTGCGAGCCGTCTTGATATGGGGAGTGAGCTTGCTCATGCATGTATCAACTAGGTATTATATCACAGAAGTGTCTACTCATGTCTCCACTCCGAGCCCCACCACCAACCATTCAATACTCCGTCATGCTCAGCAAATTTGTAGACGACAGTGCCCCCAATTGCATCCTTCAATGTTAGATCATCAAAAGGTTTTCCCTCGTCTAGAAATTCATATGCGGCCCATGACTCGCACCGTCCTGGCTTGACGGGTCTGTTTCGATAAAACGGAACTAAAATCCGCGCTGGATTGTCAGATCGCAGCACTTGATTGCGCGCAGGAAAACGATTTACTAAGTTCATTTCTTCGCACCCTCTTTGTGAACGATCATAGTTTGATCTTTAGTCATCAGACCAATGCATAGTACGCGCTTCGGTAATTCTTTGCTTTTGATCAGCATGATTGGTTTGTATGTGTTGAACATGAGTTTAGTCATGTGCTACTTCTTGTCGAAGGCGCTCAACGCGCGCCTCAAAATCGTTCTTAACAGTCCGTAGTAGAAATGCGACATTGGCGTCACTGAGGCGTTGCACGTCATTCTCGGGGATCTCATCCTCGGGACCGAAGTAGATTTGGCCGTTCGGGTCCATCACGCTCTCCTAAGTACCCAAGGTCCACGCAAACGGCCAACGCCCTTCCAATTGATATCGAAAGTGCAATCATGCTCTTTATCAACCAAACCTTTAGTCGCCTTCGTGCCAAATATATTGACGAGACGATGTCCACTCTTTTTGGTGCCAAGCGTTCTAACCGTTCCAATTGGAGTATTTCCTATATATACGTTGTACTTCATCATGTCTCCGAAAGCTCTAAAAGAGGAAGGACACCATCCTCAACGAAACCATTCCAGATATCGAGAGTATGGGTCAAATCATAAATAATCCCCTGCGCTGCCAGCGTGTCCGCTCGCTGAATAGCCAGTTCCAAAATACGCAATCTACTTTCTCTACGTTTCATGATACTTCCGGTATCTTCATTTGTTTTTTGACAAACTTCGACTGGCGTTCATATGTAAACTTACTGATTTCCTTGCCATGCGCATCCCAGGGACCAGGACCAATCCAATCTACATCCAAAAGACGGCAACCGCGACGACGAGCTAATTCAATAGCGCAATCGACTTCATAATCATTTGGGTTAGGATGCTTCCTACGATATGCGCGCCGTTCAGGGTGATCCATCAATCATCCTCGGGCCAATTTAGATTATCTATGATCTCTCCTACACTTTCAGCAGGAATGTTAGCCACCAAAAGAAGAGACGCGACATCAAACTTATCGTCAAGGTCTAGTGAAACATCATTGTCGTCGTTCATCATGCCTCCGGTTGTGCTCGTATGTACTCTTGAGCCAATTGTAGCAGCTTCTCGCGATCATTGCTAGCCGGGTTTGCCACGACCTCATCCGTAAGCTGACGCAGCACCTGTCCTACGTCGGGGCCAGGACGCATACCAAGACTCAACAAGTCGTTGCCATTGACCGAAATGGCCGATTGTGACGTAGGATCTCCCGCAGTACGCACTTGCTCCACAAGGCCACGCATCTGATCCACCGGCGTCTTGTATGATACGTCCGTTCCTTTGCCCTCATTATCGGCCTCACGTAGCGTCAATAGATCATCAGCCGCATCTCCCGCCTGGTTCAAGAACTTGCGAGCACCCTTAGGCGACGCAAAAGACCCGAACATATGCTGGCTTATCAAGTTGTGGATGTTGCGGATTTTAGAGACGGGATAGTTGAAGGTTTCTCGCAAACGCGACTCTGCAAGATCGGCACCAACTTTGGCGTGGTCCATACCAACTGGTATACCATTCACTGTACCGGCATAGAAATGTTGCTGGCCTGTGTTCGGATCAGTCCAGGCCGAACTTGGCTTTCCTGTGTCATGAAGCAACGCCGCCAACCTCAAATCGGGGTCTTGGGTTTTCTGCGAAATCTTGTCAAGAACGTTGAGACTGTGCTCACCAAGAGAAAAATTATGATGTTGATTTTCCTGATCGAAGTCGAAATTCGATGACAATTCTGGAAACAAATGCTTGAGTACCCCAGTTTCATGAGCCAAGCGAAATCCGCTTGCTGGATTAGGACTTACAAGAAACCTATCAAGCTGTTGTCCTAGCGTATCAGGCGACTCTTGATCCAACCGATAAGCATGTTCTTCCATCTCCTTGTGCGTCTGCTCGTCCGGGATGAGCCCGTGTCGGGAGTGCATAGTGAGAGCCCTGACAAGTCGTGTAGGGTCCTCATCGAATGAGTCCGGATAAGTAGCGCGCAGAGCATGGGCCTCAATGTCTCTAGCTCCGCCGTAGGGATCAACGAGTCTCCCCGAGTCGAGATCCACGGCCATCGAATTAGCCGTGAAGTCTCGTCGCTGTAAATCTTTCTCGATTGGTAAGTGGTGATCGACGGTGATTTGTCCTTGTCCACGGGTTCCTCCTGTTTCGTAGGTATCTGTGCGAGGTAGTGCTACCTCGACTTCCTGTCCTTTTGTATGATAACGGTAAACGCCAAAGCGCTTGCCCGTTAGATCCACACGGCCCGGTAGATGATCTAAGATAAGGTTTACGTCCTCGGGCGGAATACCAGACACCATAAGATCAATGTCCTTAGGCTCCTTCTGAAGGAGTGCGTCACGTACAGCACCCCCAACTACATAGACCTTTCCTCCTGCTTCTTTGAGAGCTTGACTTGCTGTCCATGCGGCTCCATCGGCCCCGACCATGGTCTTCAGGAACGATCCTACATCCGCAGAAGCGACCTTGTGACCAAAAAGTTGATCTACAACGCCCACTGCATTAGGGTCATATCCATACAATGGCCTCTCATCCTCTTCACCCATAAGGGACCGTAAATGCTCGGGTGTTACCTGCTCGAAGGAATGATGGCGTTCGGCCGGGAAATCGCCCTGGACCTCCTCGATAGGGCGCTCGCCCTTAGAATCCCAAGCGTTGCCCTCGGGGGTTCGCAACATCACATGCGCTATATCAGGACCATCGCGCATGACATGAATGGGCCAGCCCGTGCGCTGATGACCGGCCAGAGCAATCGATCCACATTGCTCTTGCTGCCAATACGGATCAGTGGATGCCACCTTGTGAGTTTCTCCAGCCTGATTTTCGATTTCCAATGAAGTGATCTCCAATCCAGGATGACTATGATACCACAACTGCATCATGTGATACGAAGAGAACGGAATAGTGGTCGTAGTTTTGATTACCATCTTACCCTTTTCTTCATAGAGACCCTCGACTATCCCATCCGGAGTAAAGACAGTGCCTTGGCCTGGCATAACATCATGAGGTAACATTCCAGGGTGCCCAACCGCAATGAAATCCTTTTCAATATCGTATACGAAGGGAATTGGCGCTTGGAGTAGATCCTTGCCTTCTTTGCCGCCTGCGGCCTCGAAGTGCCAAGCAAATCTTTGCGATAAAGCTACTCGATTCTCGGGTCCCTCTATAAACTCTGGATTAGGAACGGGATACTGAGTCAACCACGACCCCTCCTCAGGGTCGGGCATCAAGGTAACCATATCATGAGGCGGAATACGCCATATATCATGAGATTGTCCTGTTTTTTGCTCCATCCATTGAGCTTGGTCTCTAGCGTCGTCTAAAGTGGGATGACCATATACTCCACTAGGATGTGTTTCTTCGTCATCAAAAGTCCATGATGGATTAAGATGAGGTTGAGATGGTTGTAATCCGTGTGCCCGAATCCTCTCTCTTTCGCTAGTAGGCGCAGCATGATAAAGTTCCTTTGGTTCTTCCTTCCATTCGGAATTGGGATTAGATACATAATCTCCTGCTATCAAATGCCACCCATTTGCTGTTACGAAATCCCAAGAATCGCGTTGTATCGCACCAATGACTGGGATAGCGGTAGGCACAGACTGCGTGCCAAAACCTAGTGGCTCGTCTAGAGGTCTGATGGTGGGGAAGTGTCCATCATCTATGGGTTGCAACTCGGGGTCCTGGTGCTCCTTAGTGTGCATTTGATACGCTTTGAAATCTGGCAATATCTCGTCGCAATATGGACAAGTAAGTTCGCCCTGTGGCTCGCCATCAAAAGCTTTGCCAGGATCGGCTTCAGGATTGCCCTTGTCATACTGCTGTATCCACTCCTTGTTCTTGATTTTGTCATTCATATTGCCACCACCAGGATACTCGGCAATACGATAGCCAAAATCCTTAGCCCATTCTTCTAGTCCATCAAGCGCAAACGGATTAGGAGGACGATCGAAATGGGCTACACGAGCCTTTACCTCAATCTTGTTATCGGCATCCCAAAAAGGTCGTCTACTAAGCTTTAGCTCTCCATCGCACCAGCCATACCAATATGATTTCTTTGGAAGGAAATCATCATGAATCGGATTTCCTGTACTGTCAACCAAACCTCCAAAGTCCCAATTCTGAGCCTTAGAAAAATCCTTCATCCTCTTTACAAGCCCCTGCAAACCAATATTACTCTCAACGCTCCACAGCGCATCTTTACCTTGAAGATTGATGTGCCCTACGGCCATAGGTCCTTGATAGTCGGGTGGTATACCAGCATTTTGCGCCATCTGCGTATGGCCTTCAACGGGTGAAACTTTGAATTCCCCATTGGCAAAGATAAACTTCAACTCCTTTTCGACTGGTTCCTCCATCGAGAGGTTGAGATCATCTATAACGGGACTATGAAAATCTCGAAAGTTGAATTCGTTTTCTGCTTGCGGTCCTTCTCCAGGGTACGCATCGGAACCTGCTCCATCGGCGTGCTTGATCAACTTTTCCGATAAATAGGTCATCGGATATTATGTAGCCGATGGTGCCTCGTTGCGCTTCTTTGCGTTCGCCACAGCGAGCTTACCGATTACGCTTGAGTCACACCACGGGCAAATCGCCACAGGCGAGTGATACCGCATCGTGTAACTAGGAAGCGCAACTAAGGCGATAGGGGACTTTCCTGCCTTTACCCATCGCTCCTTACAGTTGTCGCATATATCTCCCACCTTTTGGAACGCTACATTGTCACTACTCATTGGTCGTATCTTCCTTTTGTTGATCAAGTACCGTCGCTATTGTTGCGTCTTGCAAAGAAGCCAGTACATGAGCAAGTTGCGACTGAAGGATCAACGAAAATTCGGGCTCGCGCGCTGCGTGGAAAACACGAGGGATGACCATAGGAGGAGCACCCGGAACTTCTACCTGTTCTAAAGCAATGATGAGATAAGCAGGAGCGTCTGTTACAGAATTGATAGCCTTCGTAGCCAGGTCCTCCCACCGATCAGAGTCATCTTCTGACTCCTCTATGTCTAAATCTGTAACGGGCGCAGCCTCAATCTGTTCGTCAGGTTTTCCTATTACACCGAATAGGGACTTGACAAAGTGCTCAGTAATCTCCCTCACCGTATTTTCCAAATCCTCTTGCTTGTTTGGTGGTGTTAGATCATCCATATCATTCTCCTCTACGGCTTCAAAGTGGTTTTCATGGGTCCAACCATCCTCTGTGCCATTGAAACCCCATGCGTCCTTGTCCCACTCTATAAATACCTGTCCAAATCCATACTTATCTTTTTTACACTTACGAACCCATCCTTCATTCCCAACGCGACCAAATCCGTTCGTAAAAGACGGATCAATTCCGTCCTTCAGCTTTACGCGAGTTCCAACGGCGAATTGTTGTTTTGGAATGAGCATCTATACATTAGGGCTCCGATGGCGGATCGAAGCTAGGTTTCGATGCTGCCGCTGCTTGGTCATCAAATACTTGAGCAATCCGTGCTCCTCCGCTTACTGATCCTTCCGCCGCTAAACGCCCACCTTGAACAATTGCTCCGTTGAGCGCATTTACCATCTTGATCCCTGTGTGTAGCAAGAAGAAAGCAGCCAGCCCCACCCATACGGTCGTGGCGCAGCCGAGAAAGAAACTTCCCAATGCAGCACTAATCAAAGTGAAATCCGAAAGAATCGCCAAAACCATACCAAATCCATAATTGAAAAAGCAGGCTGGAAACTCCTTGAAAACATCAAGAATTGTCTGATCTTCTTTCTTCGTCATATGACTCTCTCAATAATTGTGGTGGAAGTGTAATGCTCCCCTAGGATAGCAGAGCGCGATTCTTTGAACTTTGCTAGCATTACCGTCTGAGCCTCAGGGGGTACCCGTGCCGCTCCGGTGCGCTGGTAATTGCGATGTAGAGCCTGCTCTATATTGTTGAAGAAGATCAGGTGCTTATCGGCGTAGTAGTAATCTGCAAGCTCCACAAGCTTTAGACGCGCCTGAGAACCCAGTGACGTAGCGTCAGCAACCGCATCTTCTCCTTTCGCTAGCATCTTGCCAAGGCGATGATGGAACACATTGAAAACCTCGGCATTGCGATCTTTGTCATATGGCTCTCCTAGCCATTTTTCTTCCCTAATTTTATCGCTGCTGATAATCCGGATAGTTGAGAAGAAAGTCCGCGCCCAAGTCGTCTTGCCACATCCTGGTATACCCGCCAAGATGAACAGGCGAGGGTTGAATTGCTCAATAGAGGAAACCATAAATTTCATCCTTTAGGTCTTCGAGTTCTGTAGAGTGATCGATATCTCCCTCGCTCTCGCGGGCACAAATGTCACGCAAGGACTCATACCACCGATTTAGATCGGATCGCTCGGGGACGCTAGCCTTAGACTCCGTGGTCCTCGATGGCTTGGGAGTAGTATCTGGCCAATTCTTTCGCGCGGCAATCTTGCGCGCGTAAGCCTCTTGGTCAAAACTACTGTTCCTCTGAAACAGACTCAT
>Ga0182024_10013265_pt1 | contig 16134 bp, 18 predicted proteins | sample P32metaG_FD_120480 | JGI IMG/M metagenome (GOLD analysis project Ga0182024, IMG submission 120480) | Permafrost microbial communities from Stordalen Mire, Sweden - P3-2 metaG (Illumina Assembly) | ecosystem: Environmental > Terrestrial > Soil > Wetlands > Permafrost | place: Sweden: Stordalen... | reverse complement strand
GGCCTCGGAAAGTCGACGCTGCTCAAGATCGCCACGGGGAATCTCGAAGCGGACGCCGGGTCCGTAAAGTGGGGACACGAGGCGCGTATCGGCTACTTCCCCCAGGATCACCGCGAAGGGCTCCCCGATGCTTCGGCCACACCGTTGGACGTCGTATGGGGGGCCGTGCCGACCGAGGCGACCAGCTACGTTCGCGGGCAGCTCGGACGCGTTCTATTCTCGGGCGAAGACGTCGCGAAGAAGGTCGGATCGTTGTCGGGGGGCGAGGCGGCGCGCCTTCTGTTCTGTCGCATCATGGTCGAGCGCCCAAACGTGCTCGTCCTCGACGAGCCGACAAATCACCTCGATCTCGAGGCGATTCATGGCCTCGTAGCGGCTCTCCGCGTCTTCGAGGGGGCGGTCGTATTCGTCTCGCACGACCGGGCATTCGTTGCCGCGCTGGCGACCCGCATTCTCGAAGTGACCCAGCATGGGTTCCGAGATTTCCCGGGGAGCTACGACGAGTATCTGGGCAAACAAGGGGACGATCACCTCGACGTCGAGGCGGTGGTGTTGCGCGCGAAGAAGGATCTAGCGGCGGCGGCTCCCGCCAATGGCCGTTCCGGGTCACTTTCCTGGGAGGAGGAGAAACGTCGAAAGAATCGAAGGAAGCAGCTCCCGTCGCTTCGAGACGCCGCCTTCCGCGCGATCGAGTTGGCGGAGGCACGCAAGGCCGCGATTCAGGCGCGCTTTTGTGAAGTCGGATTCTTCGAGCGAACGAAGGCGGACGACGTCCTTGCCCTCCAGGCGGAGGAGAAGGGGCTCGACCCGCGCATCGCGGGGCTCGTCTCCGAGTGGGAGGCGCTCGAGAAGGAGCTCGAAGAGTAGCGCTCTTATTTCCGCGCGGCTTCGGCGGCGAGCTTCTCGCGATACTTCTTCGTCATCTCTTCTTGCTCTTGCTTCGGTACGACGGCGTACCTGGCAAACTCCATCGTGAACGTGCCCTTGCCCTGCGTTGCAGAACGCAGATCGGTCGAGTACCCGAACATGGCGTTGAGCGGCACCTCACAGGTCACGCTGACGCTGTCGCCGCCCACGGTCTCCAGAATCACGCCGCGCCGTTGGTTGACCTGACCCACGACCGACCCCTGAAACTCGGTGGGGGCGTCGATCTCGACCTTCATGATGGGCTCCAAGATGGTCGGATTGGCCTTCGCATAGGCTTCGCGAAAACCCATGAGCGCGGCGGTCTTGAACGCCATTTCGGACGAGTCGACCGCGTGAGAGGCGCCGTCGTTGATCGCGCACCGGATGCCGACGACCGGGAAGCCAATCATCGTGCCCTTGCGCACGCCCTCCTTGAACCCCTTGTCGCACGACGAAATGAATTCGCGAGGAATCGACCCGCCCGTGACGTCGTCGACGAATTCGTAGGCTTCGACCGCGTCCGACGGAAGTGGCTCGATGTATCCCATGATCTTGGCGTACTGACCGGAGCCACCGGTCTGCTTCTTGTGCGTGTAGTTGATCTCGGCGCGCCTCGTAATCGATTCGCGATAAGCGACCTGCGGTTTGCCCGCGATCACCTCGCAGTTGTACTCGCGCCGCATGCGCTCCATGTAGATGTCGAGGTGGAGCTCGCCCATGCCGCTGATGATGGTCTGCTGCGACTCTTCGTCCTGGTGCACGCGGAAGGTCGGGTCTTCTTTCGTGAAGCGATTGAGCGCCTTCGAAAAGTTCGCCTCGGCGGCGCGGTCCTTCGGTGCGACCGCGAGCGAGATGACGGCCGCGGGTACGTGCATCGACGTCAGCGTCAAATTGACTTTGCCGTCGGTGAACGTTTCGCCGGAACTGGCCTCGACGCCGTAGAACGCGACGATGTCGCCTGCTTCGGCGGACGGGATCTCCTCGCGGTCCTCGGAGTGCATACGGAACATGCGCGGGACGCGCACTTTCCGCATCTCGTTGCTCGTATTGAAGATGGTGTCGCCGGCCGAAACTGTCCCCTGATAGACGCGGAAGTAGGTGAGCTGTCCGTACTTGTCTTGCTGCAGCTTGAACGCCAGGCCGACGAACGGCTTCGTCGGGTCGGAGTCGACCACGACTTTCTCTTCGCCCTTGCTCTGATCGTGCGCCTCGTTGACGACGTCGGTTGGACGGGGGAGGTAGTGCACGACGCCGTCGAGGAGCAGCTGCACGCCCTTGTTCTTGATCGCCGATCCGCACATCACGGGGGTCATCTTGAGAGCGAGCGTTGCCCGACGGATCGCGGCGCGGAGCTCCTCCACCGAGATCGGCTCTTCGTTGATGAACTTCTCGGCGAGCTCGTCGTCGACGTCGGCGACGTCATGAATGATGGTCTCGCGCGCCGCGGCTGTGGCCTTTGCGAACTCCGCCGGGACTTCTTCTTCGCGAATGGTCTCTCCGTCCGGCCCATCGAAGAAGAAGGCTTTGCCGACAATCGGGTCGATGATTCCCCGGAACTCCGACTCCGCGCCGATCGGGACCTGGATCTTGACGGGGTGGTGTCCGAGCTTTTCCTTGAGCATGTCCGCTACGCGCTCGTAGTTCGCGCCCGGATTGTCCATCTTGTTGACGAAGGCGATCCGCGGCACGCGGTAGCGCTTCATCTGCTTGTCGACCGTGATCGACTGGCTTTGAACCCCCTTGCCCGAGTCGAGGACGAGAATCGCGCCGTCGAGGACGCGCAGCGCGCGCTCCACCTCGATCGTGAAGTCCACGTGACCGGGGGTATCGATGATGTTGACGTTGTGGGGCTGAAACTGCTGCTGCGATCCGTGCCAAACGCAGTAGGTCGCGGCCGATTGGATCGTGATGCCCTTTTCGCGCTCGAGATCCATCGAGTCCATCTTGGCGCCGACGCCGTCCTTGCCACGCACCTCGTGGATCTTGTGAATTCGACCCGTGTAAAAGAGGATGCGCTCGGTGAGCGTCGTCTTCCCGGAGTCGATGTGCGCCGAGATGCCGATGTTGCGGATGCGGTCTAGCGGGATACGAGCGGCCAAAGGATTCTCTCTTGCTGGTGGGTTCGGGACGCCAGATACCACGTCGGCATCGAACGGTCGCCGCAGATCTCGACGCCCGTCCCCGCGCGCGCGGGTTCACCGGGTCGTTGCTTTCCTGTCGTGCTTGTCACGCGGGGGGGCGCGGGCGAGATTTTCGTGAAAATTCGCGCAGGTCAGACGCCCCGCAACGCAACGCCAGCCACATACCGTTCGTCGGCATGGGGCGACTGTTGGTCGGAAAGTTCCGGCGCGCATTCGGAGGCAGTGCCAAGTGAGCGACGCGCACATGGTTGCGTCGCGGATCACTTGAACGGCATTCCTTGTCCATGGTGCGGGCAGTTCGCGGGCGCACGGGTCGCCGTCGTCGCCATGGTGCTATCCTGGGCCCCGGACGTTCGTGCCGGCGAGACGGACGCGGGTACGGGCCCGCCCGGCGACCCGCCGGACGACGCCAACGTGGAGGCGGCGGTCCTTCCGCCCCAAGCCCCGCACCGAAGGCACACCCCCCGCCAGCCGGGCGGCGACAACGACGACTACTTCACGCGGCGCTACGAACCCGCGGGCTTTCCGCTCATCGGCGGGGACACCGATATCGGCTTCGAGTTCGGAACCGTAGGCACGCTCTCTTACTTCGCGGACGGCGTGAAGCCTTATCGCTGGAACATGGACCTCGTCCTTGCCGCCAGCGTGAAGGACGGACCTGCCGGCCTCGAGATCGAGCAGCAGAACTACCTCTGGAATTTCGACGTGCCGCACCTTTTCGGCGGTGCCGTCCGCATGAACCCGGAAGTTTCGTACACACACACGATCAACTATGGCTACTTCGGCCTAGGCGACGCATCGAGCGGCATCACCCCGTCCGGCATTTCGAACGCGGCGCGCTATCACCAGTGGATCGAATCGATCGCGCAGGTGCGCACGCAGGCGCGTGTCACCCTCGCCGGTCCGTTCGGCGCAATGTTCGCACTCCAATACCTCTACGTGAGTCCGACCGCGTACGCCGACAGCCTGCTTGCGCAAGACTCCTCGAGTCATCTTCCGCAAGGCACGCCGCTCCTCTACGGAACTACGGCACTGAGCTTGCCCTCACTTGCAACCGGCTTCGTCTACGACACGCGGGATAACGAGATCTTCCCTCGTTCAGGGATGTTCGACGAGTGGGGCGTGCGCTTCGAGGGAGGGTTTCCTACGAGCAGCGACGTCCGTTATGCCGAGGCCGGCGCCATTGTGCGTGGCTACGTTCCTCTCGGCCCTCTCGTTGCCGCGGGCCGCCTCGTGGCCAACGCGCAGTACGGCAACGTCCCGTTCTTCGATCTCTTTCAAGCCGGACCCTTCGATCAGAAAGAGATGCCTGGAGGCTCGGCGGGCATCCGCGGGGTTCCGGTCGGGCGTTACCTTGGGCCGCTGAAGCTCGTCGGCAATATCGAGCTTCGAGCGATGTTCTTCGACTTTACGGTCCTCAAGCAAAAGTTCACAGTCGGCAACGACGTCTTCTTCGACGCGGGTCGAGTGTGGAGCGACTACACGTTTCACTCGTCGCTCGACGGTCGCGGCGCCGGACTGAAATACGGCGTAGGGGGAGGACTCTACGTTCTCTGGGGGCAGGCCGCGATGCTGCGGATCGAGGCTTCGTATTCGCCCGACGCGGTGTCGGAGAATCCGACGCTCCCTGTGGGGATCTACGTTGAAGACGGGACGATGTTCTAGGAGTAAACGAACCCTCGTTGCGCCGGGAAGTTCCAGCACACGCTCACTCCCAGCGAAACGACGACGCGCGCGACAAGGTAGTGGACGCGGAGGCGGTCGTGGAAGGCGTACTCGCCGGCCGCATTCAGCAAGAGACTGACCAGAGCGACGAGGCCATAGCGCCACGCCTGAACGGCGGCGCGAGTGCCCGTCGCGCCGAAGACCCAGTGACGGCCAATCCCGAAGTTGCTGATCCCGCCCGCCGCCGCTCCGATCGCGGTGGCCAGCGCGGCCGGCACGCCGAAGCCGGTGACGAGCGCACCCATGGTGCCAAAGTCAACGAGAGTGGCGAGCATCGCCCCGACCTGATGGCGACCGAGTGTCGCAAGAAGCGCCGGGCGAGCGGAGGTGATGCCCATACCCTAGGAGTCTCCGCACTGCCGATCGGAAGCAAACCGGTTGGTCGGAGAACGGAGCCAGCTCGTCGGAAATTCGCGCGCGAACGCGACTCGCGAGCGGGCCGCCGGCCGCTCATTTCGAATTTCGAGGGTTCGATCGGATTCGCCGCCGGCCGTGTGACGTAGAGCTTGAGGAAGTCCGCGAACACCATGCTGCGGAGTAGTTCCTCAGGCTTTGGGCCCGGCGGGGCGGAACCTCACAACGGCCAGTGCGCCGAGGACAATGAACGCCACGAGGACCAGACCCTGGGCCGCCTTGAAGGGCCCCTCGGATTGCGTCGGCGCGAGCTCTCTCAAGGCGGGGACCTTCGCGAAAAGCTGGGCGACCAGCACAAAGACATTCAGATAGAGCGCCAGTACCGCCGTAATCACGTAAATCCGACGCCACGGTCCGGACAGGTGCTTGGAGTAGAGCGCGAAGAGCGTCCCGGCAAGGACGAGCAGCGACAGGATGGCCACGGCGTGGGAGGGCATAAAATGCGCGGCCGGCAGGAAGAAGCCGGTGACGCTGGTAAGCACGGTGGTGACGAGGAACCACGCGGTCCAACGAGGCAGGTGCCTGCCGGCGAGAAGTCCGAGAAAGAGGACCGCCAAGCCGGCGGCAATCCCCACCAGACTGACGGCCGTGTGGAGGAACGTGAGCGGAGCCAATCCGAAGATCATCGGGGTCCCTTGCGAACCGTTGGACGCTCGGGACGGTACGCTCTCCGCCAGCGCCTGAACAGGTCCGATCCGTCCGCGCGAAGCCCTGCATCCATTGCTCCGCGCGCTCTCTGGCGATATGCGTGCGACGGCACCGCGACGTGGTCACTCTCTCCTTCGCCTCCGGCACTCTCGAGGTCCGCGACTGCCCGGCCGAGTTCACGCTTCCTGGGTCGTGCGTCTGGGATCCTCGTACTTGCTGCCATCGCGCGGCCGCCGTCGCATACGCCGAAGTCGTCCGGGCGCTCGTGGCGTCCAAGACCGCGTACAAGGATGAAGCCCGCCGCTACGAGGAGCTCCCCGAGCAAGTGCGCGCCCGCATCCATCGCGAGCCGCGCCCTTACCAGACCGAGGCCTTGCTTGCTTGGCGCGGGCAGCGCGGCCGTGGGGTGATTGTCTTGCCGACGGGCGCCGGAAAGAGCCACGTCGCCATCCTCGCCATTCAGGAAAAGCGACGGAGCGCTCTCATCGTTGCTCCCACACTCGATCTCGTTCGGCAATGGTTCGATCTCTTGCGCGCGACCTTCGGCGTCGAAGTGGGGATCGTCGGCGGCGGCGAGCACGAGGTTCGCCCTCTGACGGTCACGACGTACGACTCGGCCCTCCTTCACATGGAGCACCTGGGCGCGCGCTTCGGGATGGTCGTCTTCGACGAGTGCCACCACCTTCCGAGCACGAGCTACGCGCTCGCTGCGAGGGCGTGTCTCGCTCCCTATCGACTGGGGCTGTCCGCTACGCCCGAACGCTCCGACGGGCGCGAGGCAGACCTGGCGAGCCTCATCGGTCCAATCGCGTACCGGAAAGACATCGTCGAGCTCGCGGGGGACTACCTGGCCGAGTACGAGGTCCAGCGAGTCGCCGTCGAGCTGTCCCCGGACGAACGCGCGCTTCACGATGCCAAGCGAGCCATCTACCGCGACTTCGTGACGAGTCATGGCATCCGGATGAGTCAACCTTCCGGGTGGAGCGAATTCATCGTGCTTGCCTCCCAGAGCGCGACGGGACGCCGCGCGATGGCCGCCTACCGGGAGCAACGAGAGGTCGCGTTCGCCCCCGTCGCCAAGCTCGAATATCTCGAGCACCTTTTGCACACGCACAGGGGTGACCGCGCCATCCTTTTCACTCAAGACAACTCTACGGCGTACGCCATTGCTCGACGGTTCCTCGTCCCCGTCATCACTCACCAGACGAAGGTGCGGGAGCGAAGCGCCATCCTCTCCGGCTTGGCGGAGGGGGCGTACCATGCGGTCGCGACGTCCAAGGTGTTGAACGAAGGCGTCGACGTTCCCGACGCGAACGTCGCGGTGATTCTCTCGGGAAGTGGCTCGGTGCGTGAGCACGTGCAGCGTCTGGGCCGCATCCTCCGGAAGAAGGGGGACAAGCGGGCGGTGCTCTACGAGCTCGTGACGGAGCGGACGACAGAGACGTACACGAGCGAGCGAAGGCGAGAGCATAGTGCTTACCGCTGACCTCGTTCACGCGCGCCGTCGGGGCGGCGAGCTGCGCCTCGTCGCGCTCGACGGAGGCGCGCGGGTGCGAGCCTCCGCCCTCGCGCGCAAAATCATCGATTCGATCTCGGGCGAGATAGGCCAGACACGCGAGGAGGTCGTCGCGGTTCTCGCCGCGCTCGACGTCGAGCTCCGTGACCATCGCGTCAAGGGTGCGCTCGTGAAATTGGCGCTCGATCGATGCGAATTCGACGTCGGAGACGACGTCGACCCCGAAGCTACCCGTCGTGAAGTCTTCCTCCGCGCCAGTGCGGCGCGTGCGGCGCAGGATCCCATCGCGCGGTTCGACCGCGGCGCGATCCTCGCGGAAGTGGCCCGCGAGCGAAGCGTGAGTGCCGAAACCATCGAGAGGGCGCTCTTTGCCGATCTCCGAGGCGCCCATCGTCTCCTCGCGTTCGACACGCTGTCGCCCGAGGCGCTCGTTGCGGCATACGAACATGGCCAGGCGCAAGCCGTACTTCTTCGGGCCACCAAGGTGACGGTCGACGTTCGCGGCTCTACGCCGGCCGTACTCCGGTCGCTCTTCCGCCGTCTCAAGTTTCTCCGCCTGCTCCATTCGATCGCGAAGACCGGCGAGGGCTACCGCATCGAAATCGACGGGCCGTTCAGTCTCTTCGAGTCGGTCACGAAATACGGACTACAGCTTGCATTGATGCTGCCCGCCGTCGAAGAATGCGACGCGTTCACCCTCGTGGCGGAGGTGCGTTGGGGCAAGGAGCGGACGCCGCTGGTGTTCCGCCTCGAAGGAGGGGCGGGGAGCCTTGCCGGTCCGCTCGCGCGTTCGGTCTTGCCGGAGGAGGTAGCCGCGCTCGTGCGGTCGTTCAAGTCACTGGGGACTGCGTGGCGTGTGACGCCGAACGCGAAGATCCTCGAGCTGCCGGGTATCGGCCTGACGATCCCGGATCTCGTATTCGAACGAGGCGGCGGGGACGCGTGGCCGCGCGAAACCATCTATCTCGAGGTCATGGGGTATTGGAGTCGCGCAGCGGTGTGGCGTCGCGTCGAGCTCGTGCAGGCAGGGCTCGGAGAGCGGATTCTGTTCGCGGTGAGCTCGAGGCTCCGAGTCAGCGAGGAGGTGCTCGAAGGAGACCTGCCTGGCGCGCTTTACGTGTACAAAGGCGCGATGAGCGCGCGGGCGGTCGCGGAGCGGCTCGAAGTGCTGACGCTAAGAAAGGGTGTGGCGAACGCCGCACCTGTAGCGACGGGAGAGGGCGGCGGTCCGTAGGGCTCGATCGTGCGAGCGGCCGCGGTCCACTCCCATCGGACCGGCGCGAAGAGCGCGTTAGGCTCCGCCAACATGCGCGTTAACGGGGGCAGTGAGCCGATGCCCTCGACCCGGTCGCGCTGTCTTCAGGGAAGGTCGATGCCGGTCGGAATGACTTCCGAGTCGTGGAGCTCGGACGGCCACTCACTCCGGTACGAATAAGAATGACCCAGTGCGTGGGTCTCCGCATGGCGGGTGCACCACCAGTGCTGGCCCCTCGAGGCATTCCGGGCGCTCTGGCACTCCGGGCACGGCGGCTCGATGGCCGGGACCTCTGCGGAAGGATCGCCCGAGGCGATGACCACAGAGGCATGGGCAAGCTCGAGGACCTTTTCCGACGTCGATCCGAGGAGCTTCTTCGCGAGCCCCTTGCGTCCGTGAGAACCCACGACGATGAGCTGGGCGCCCACCTCGTCGGCAAATCTCACGATTTCGTCGGCAACGTTTCCCGTGCGTACGTGGAAACCCACCTGTCGCCCGGCGATGGCGCTCGGATCGCCCAGCTTCGCGCGCATGAACTCCTGAAGCTTCTTTGCGGAGCGAGTGACGAGTTCGTTCCAATCGGATTCTACCTCCGAGAAACCGGCCCGCTCAACGACGTGGAGCACTTCGAGCTCAAACGCCGGAGAGCGCCGAAAGATTTCCGCGCCTCGTCGAAGCGCATAGACACTCGGCTGATCGAAATTGATAGGAACGACGATGGGGGCGGACGACGAGGCGACCGTAGCGACCATGAACCCGGCTCCTTCCTACAAATCTACGGCCTGGGGATGCATTCTCTGCGCCGTCGCACCTGGCTTGATCGCGCGTCGGAGAGCCATGATCAATCGCCGCCCGGACTGCGAGCGTGCGATGAGAACAAACAAGAGCGCCTCGTGAGTTTGCCTATGGTGGCAGGCGTTGCAGTGCGAGGCGAAGAATGGCGCTTTTTGCAAAATGCCAAGGTGCGACACATCCCAGGCGCCCGCCACCTAGCCCAAGGTGTGCTGGAGCTCGAGATCGCGAAAGCGATTCCGGACACCATCGGCGAGGTCGTCGTTTACGGCGAACGTGGACTCCAGTCGTTGCTCGCCGCTACGACCTTGCTCCAGAAGGGCTATTCGAACGTTTCGTCGCTTGCCGGCGGGTGGGGCCAATGGATCTCGGGGGGTGGGGAGATCGAAAAGTGAGGCTCGCGTGACGAAAATCGACGCAGAGATACTCAAGTGACGACGTATCCCATCATGTCGACGTCGAGGCCAACGGGATCGAGCTCTGTCTGGATCTCTCATTGAGCAAGCGCCTGACCATCGACACGATGTCATCCAGGGCGACGGGTTTCATGAGGAGCCGGTCCGCACCCTGAGCGGCGAGCTGCCTCCACTCCTTGGCGCCACCCGAAGCGGTGAGCACGAGGATCGGGATCGTCGCCAAAGGATCCCGCTTTCGAATGAGCGTCGTGAGCTCCAATCCATCGAGGTGTGGCATTCGAAGATCCAGAATGACGACCGAGGGGCGCTCTCGGTCGAACGCTTCGAGCGCCGCCCGGCCGTCGGCGACGCAGTCGAGATGCGCCCCGTGGAACTCGATCGCGAATCCAGTCTCGAGCAGCTCTCGGAAATTATCGTCGTCTTCCGCGATCAAGATCCGCACGGGTTCCCGATCTCCGTGGAATCCCGCGACGATCTCTCTCCGAAAAGCTTCCGCGGTTGGGGTACGCTGCCACGGGTTCTTCGCCAGCCCGCGCAGGACTGCGTCGCAGAGCTCGACGGGCAAGTCGAGTCCGGCGCGCTCCATGGGTGGCACGGCGCCGATCATGTGCCGGAGCAGGAGTCCGACGTTGGTATCGGAAGAAAAAGGTGGTCTTCCCGCGAAGAGCTCGTATGCAATGCACGCGAGCGAATACACGTCGAGCCGTTCGCCGAGGGCAGGGTCCATCTCCCCCATCGCGATTTCGGGAGCCATGTAGGCCGGCGTGCCGACGAGCCCGATCTTCCCGGGCGCGTCGCGTCGCGAGAGAATCGCGACGCCGAGATCGGCGACCCGCGGTCGTAGCCGGGCGTCGAGGAGGATATTGCTCGGCTTCAAGTCCCGGTGAAGGGTGTCCGCAGCGTGAATGGCGGATACTCCCTCGCAGATCCCGACCAAGATCTGAAGAGCGGTAACGACCGGCGGTAGCCGCTGGACGCTGTCGAGCCACGCCTCCAACGTCACGCCCTCGACGAATTCCATCACGAAGTACTGTGCGCCCTCGTGCTCGCCGAACGTGTGAATTTGGAGGACGTTGGGGTGGCTCACGCGCGCCATCGCCTTCGCCTCGGCCGTGAATCGATCTCGAAACCCGCCGTCGCTCAGCGCGTCGTGAACGAACTTGATGGCGACGCGGCGGTCCAGCGTCTCGTCGTAGGCGAGCAGCACAGTCCCCATGGACCCGCTGCCGAGATGGCCGATGACGCGGTAGACGCCGCCGATGACGGCCCCGAAGGAAAGGCGGGCACCGGTCGTGGGTGTGTCCACATCTCTCACGGAGGGTATGGTTGAGCCCGAAGTCGGCTCCGAGCCACCAAAGAAATCGAGAGTCTTCGAGTTCACGGTTCGGCTCGCCTTCATGGAATGCGACGGGGTGCCACCGCTCCTCGGAAGACAGTTGCTGGCGGATCGGCGCCCCCGCCCACGAACCTGTTATATCGAAGCTCGGCCGAAGCGTTCCTATAACCCGCCACAGTATGGGCCGCCGAGACGGCAATGGAAAAGATGGCCGCCACACCGCCGCGAAGCCCAAGAATGGAAGTTACGTACGAGCCGTCAGTTACGGGGCACTGTCGACCGTCGCTTTCCGGCCCTTCCACTGCGGAAAAAGCGACCCGCAGCATCAACCGCGCACTGCACGCAAACGACGGATGCTCGGCCGGCTGTGGTTCGGTCCGTCGAGAAGCGCCGAGACGTACTTGAGAAGACGGTCCATAGGAAAGGGCTTCTTGAGAAAGGCGTTGGCTCCGGCCTCCTCCGCGTGTGCCATGTCCTCAGGAAAACATCGCTCGCTGGTTACGAGAATGGGCAGCCATGCAAGGTGTGGTTGGCTACGGATCTGCTCGCAAAGCTCGTACCCCGACTCGCTTGGCAGCCCGAGATCGACGCACGCGATGTCAAGCTTGATCGCGCCCGAGTGGCGCACGGCAGCATTGAAGTGGAGCGCTGTCAGCACCTGGAACTGCGCTTTCTCCAGCCGCTTGGCCATCGCGCGCTGGAGCAACGGGTCATCTTCGACGACCAACGCGATCCGGCGGCTCGTCCCTTTCGTCATCTCCGGGTGCGCCCGAGCGGCCTTCAGGATCGAGGCAGAGCTTCTTCGGTCGGCGGCGGCCATCATCGTCTACCGCCTCTTGCCGCAGGAGTCAGGAGTAATGAGCGTGGCAGTCATGGGAGCGTCGACCCGTGGAACGTAGGGAGCCGAATGGGGCGCCGAACGCAGACGAAGGAATCCTCAAGCAAGCCGCAGGCCAGAGACGTGCTGCTCGGTCCGCGTTGGGTCGTACGGAGCTCAGAAGGCCATCTTGCCGAGCAGAACCAGACGCCATTGTTTCAGGATCATGGCGCTACACAGATCTGCGGAAGTTCTCAGGTGTCGAGACTTGCCTTGAGCGAGATCTGAACTCCAGCAAGTGCTTTGGAGACGGGGCAGCTCTTCTTCGTCTCCTCGGCGATAGTCTTGAAGCGTTCAGGGTCGAGCCCAGGGACGGACGCCCCTGTGGTCAGGTCAATGGTCGTGATCGAAAAGCCCTCTCCCGCTCTATCGAGATGCACATCGGCCGACGTGCGGACACTCTGCGGCTTGTGGCCCGCCTTCTCGAGGCTAAGCGTGAGCGCCATCGAGAAGCAGCCCGAGAGCGCCGCGCCAATGAGCTCCTCCGGGTTGCTCCCCGGCTGCCCTTCGAAGCGCGATCCGAGTGAGAACGGCGTCGCGGGGGCGTGAGCCGGCTTCATCAGGCCCTTGCCTTCTTTGAGTCCACCTTCCCACTGCGCACTTGCCTTGCTGATTCCCATGATGGCTCCTTCTGGTGAGTTCGACCTTCGTTGGATGCGGAGATACGGCGAGTGGTATCGACCTGGAGCGGAACGTACAATCCTGTAGCGTTCGCGAGTAGCCATCGTCGCGAGCGAGCGATCTCCGTTGGTGCTCAACGATCTGTGGAGAAGGAGGGGTGAGGCGAAAACCTCATGTCTCTCCCATCGCTAGAATTCGAGCCTTCGCCTTCGCCGGAAGAGGATCGCCATCAGCACAAGACTCAAGGACGCCACCGCGACGTACTTCACGCGCCCCCAAGGAAGCGGGATGAAGGTGAAGAACGCGAGTACCAGGCCGATCATGATCGCCGCCAAGACCGCCAGTCGGTACGGGCTCGTTTGCACCGATGGGGAGCGTTTCTCCAGCCATTCATTGACCTCAACCAGAGCGTTCTCTTCCAGAATTCCGTACCGCTCCTCGATCTTTGCGACGAGTCTCTTCTCGTCGCCGTCAATTGTCCGAAGGTCGTCCCCGGTGAGCTTCGTCCAGCGGGACTTGATCTCTGAGCGTTCCTCGTTCCAACGGCGTGCGACGTCGTTCCAGTTCATGTCCGCCTCGATTCAGCCAACGCTAGAGCTGGTTCCGCTATGCCGACCACGGAAGACCCGCCGTGCGCTTCTGCTTGGGCACAAGGAGTTGCACGATTCGCGCCGTGCGAATGGTGAGCAGATGCAACCTGTCTCTGAGGGGAGAAGTGATGTGGGCGTCAATCCTCAGCTCGTCGCGCCGTCGGCCATCACCTTGAGCTCAGCCCACTCCTTGTCGATGCGCACCCTCGTCGCGTCCCACGTCGTGCCGTTGGCCCCGTCGATCGTGGGCAGATCGTTCATGAACCCGTCACGCCGCGTCTTGAGCAAGGGCAAGACGCCGTCCAGCTCCGTTTTGGTCTTGCCGGTGGCGGTCATCTGTTGGGCTTCGAGGTCCGTGATGTTCTTATTGAGCGAGTCAAGATCGGCCCGCATCTGACGACGGTAATCTTCGCGCATCTTCGCAAAATCCGACTGCAGCACTGCCGCGATCTTGTTGTTGGCTTCGGCCTGGATGGCAAGCGCCTTGGCGTTCGCCTCGTCGTTCGCGCTCGCGATGGCGTTGTTGGCTTTTTCCTGCGCCTTGTTCGCTTCCACCTGCGCGTTTTCAACCGGCTTATTGCAGGCGAGAGCCAACGCGGCGAGCGCAACGCAAGAGAGAATAGAACGCGACATGGAGAGTTGTCCTTGGTTGGCAGGCGGCAGCCATTCTGCCGCAACGTCTGGGCTAAAACGCAACACCCATGCCCGCCGGCCGGCGAAAGCGGGCATCAGCGAGCGCGAGGTTAAAGAAGGCGATCGCCGTGTCGCCGATCACGTCGACCTGCATGTCATCGAGATGGCGATGTTCGCGTCGACAGGCGAGCTCATGCAGGACATACGCGAGCACGGAGTTCGTCCTCGCACTTCCGTTGGCTCGCAAGCGACGACTCGAGACCAGCGCACGGCGCGGGAGTGAACTGAGCGTCGTTTCGCAGAACGAGAAGTGGCCGGAGAAATAAGCCCCGACGAAACGCCGCGAATGCGGCACCGGATCGGCACTTCGCGGGTGGCTCGCCCTGGGCACGGGCCGTGCGTAGAGTCCAGGCATGAAAGTCCCCAAGCTGAGCGACGAAGAAGTGAAGGCCCGACTGCACACGCTCCCCCACTGGGCGCTTAGCGACGGGAAGCTGCACCGCGAGTACAAGTTCGGCGGCTTCGCCGAAGCGTTCGGGTTCATGTCGACCTGCGCGCTCGTCGCCCAGAAGCAGGACCACCATCCCGAATGGTTCAACGTCTTCGATCGGGTCGTCGTCGATCTGACCACGGACGATGCCGGCGGCGTCAGCGCGCTAGATTTCGCGCTGGCAGCCGAGATGGAGAAAGCGGCCCATCCGACCGCGGCCTGATACAACGAGCCGGGAAGCCCGCGAAGTCGGCGCGCCGCTTAGAGGACTTAAGCCTGCTCGTGGCGCTCCCGGCATCGCTCTCGAGCGACGTGCACGACATCTCCGTCCCCGCCCGCGACGGGGAGGGAGATGGCGGCCAGCCCCGGCGCCCCGAGGTTCTCGCAAATTGCAAATCGCAAATCGACGCGGAGCTGGCGAACGGCTCACGCCACGGGCGTCTCGTCGTTGCGCAGCAGTTCTTCCACGTACGTTCGTATCCGAGGGCTGACCTCGCTTGCCACGAGATGCTGGATGCCCAAAGGAATCGCTACAGATAGGACGAACCTGCCCAGCCGCGATCCGAGGACGGCACCCGCGACGAAGGAAGCGCCGCCCACGGCGACCAAAAGCGCCTCAGGGTGCGTCTCCATGTCTCGCTGAACTCGCTCGGAGAGGTCGCGTCCAAGTTTAACGATCTCTTGGATCGAAGCGTTCGATTTGCCCAGATCGTGTCCGTTGCTCTTGGCCCCATTGCTCTTTGCGCGTCGGGGTTTCGCGGAGCCGTCCCTTTTCTCACTTTGCGGCATGGGAGACTCCCTCACGGACTGCATCGACCGCACCGGCGATCGAGTTTGGAATCGATCGCGAGTCCCCGAGAGTGCCGGAGTTCGGGATCGGCGAGTCGTTCTCGTCCACGGGCGCACCGCCCTCCGCCGCACGCAGTCTGGGAACGAGCAGGAAGAGCGCGGAGCCCCCGGCCGCAACGAGTGCCGCGACGACGCCGATCGGGGGAAGGAGGCGCCGAAGAAGCGACGGACGACTCCGAAGCCCTGCGTATTCGAGAAAACGACTCAGGTCGATCTCCGCCATTTCCCTGCTCAACGACCTCCCGAGGCGTTTTCCAAGCGTACCGATCGAGCGACCGGCCTGGGCCGTTTCCCCCACGCCGCTCATGACGATCCTTCCGATTCCGCGGCGCATCACGATCGCCCCTGTGGCGATCGCCCCTGCGGCAAGGACAGTCGCCCCGGCGATCAAGGCTTGCTTTGCGCGTCGGCTCAGCTTGCGCACGGGCGCCGCGGAGCGAGGCACCCTGATCGGCTTCTGCTTTCGACTGCGCTGCGCGCGCGTCGTGTTCGTCTGTGTTCGCGGCATGGGAAGGCTCCTCTTTGATCTCCGAGCATCTGCACGACGCGTGCCCCGCGACTTTCTTCGAACGGGGGATGGAGGAGTGGTGAGGGAGAGAGAGGCTCGCTTCTCACTCACACAGATGTGGCAAGTCTGAACGCCCTTCAAGAAAGCCACAGGCTTTCGGTGGCTACGGCGGTCGTCAGCGCGTGAAGACATCGAGCGAGTGGCCCGCCTCATGCACCGTTGTCACGGTGCGACAACACGGGGGCGACGGCTCAACCGTTCGCCCGCCTCAATCTTAAGAACAAGGAGCGAGGGAACTGCAGCTGCTCCGACGCAAGGAGGGATAGACGCTATGACGAGTTCACGTGCCATGGGATGGGCACTGATCGGGACGATAGCCATTCAATTGCTCGTCGTGAATTGCGGGGGAGGGTTCGT
>Ga0182024_10013264_pt1 | contig 16134 bp, 15 predicted proteins | sample P32metaG_FD_120480 | JGI IMG/M metagenome (GOLD analysis project Ga0182024, IMG submission 120480) | Permafrost microbial communities from Stordalen Mire, Sweden - P3-2 metaG (Illumina Assembly) | ecosystem: Environmental > Terrestrial > Soil > Wetlands > Permafrost | place: Sweden: Stordalen... | reverse complement strand
GTGGGCGAGCGCGCCTGCGCTTGGGGGCGCGCGCTCGCCCAACCCAACAGTGGTGTCAGAAATGCTCTCATACTAACATTCGACCTGGATCACCCCGCGGGGGCAGACCACCTCCCTCGAGAGCTTCGAGCAGCGCGTCATATTCGCCGCGATCCTCCCATGGCAGGACCGCGTACTTTGACAGAACACCGTGTCGAAGTGCATTGAAACGGGTGACAGCGTAACTGCCGTCATTCGAGACAGGTTTTGATGCGTTATTGTCCTCCACAGGACCATCCTCGTGTAATCCAATTTCCACCGATTAATATACAAGCCCTCTTGTCTATCGCCAACTCAGCACTCACCCCAGAACACTGGCCACATCTCTCAGTTTAGGAAATCGCCGACCAGATAGTTAATCGCAGGGTGTGGGGTTTCTGTCCGTGATCTAGGCGGCAGAATGTCGCCCCTCGTCGACGCCCACCCGCACGCGGCGCCTATGACAAAGACCGCCTGTGGCCCATCCAACGCTCGTGCCGAAAAGGCGCGCACGCTCCTCGGCAAGGCCGAGCACGCGTTCCAGTATGAGGACGTCTACAACAGCGCCCTCAGAAAAAGGGGCGGCATCGCGACCGATGCGCCGCGCTCGGCGATTGTGGATGGCGCGCGCGCTGCGGTGAATTGAAGGCATCCCCTCTATAGTTGACGGACAATAGCCGCGCGCTCGATCGACGATGTTTCAAGTCCCTTTCACTGGCCGCGCGGCTGACGAACCAGATACCATTCACGGGCTGAGCGCCGCTGGCGATCGGCGCCGATAAGACCGGCCGAATTCTTAAGTCCATGACGCCTGAATAGGTATCGAGCGCTCTCACTCATGAAATCAGCGCAAGCACCCTTTGAGCGAGGCTGCGCATCGCGTCTTCGTCGTAGCGGTGGTCACAGGGTAACGTGATGACCTGGCCTCGCAGCTCGTGCTCGGCCGCGAATTGTTCGGCGGGGCTGGGCAATGACGGATAGTGCACGGCGGCGAAAATGCGTTCGAGGTGCAAACCGCGCAATATTCCGGCACGCTGATCGCTGGGGACTTTAATCAGGTAGCCGAACGGGGCAGCATCGGGATTTCCGTCGTGCGCGAGCCAGCGGCCGAGATGGTTCCGCAGGATCCGCCAGTTGCGGCGGCGGCGCTCCGCCAATGGCTCGAGCGCCGTGTGCGACAAAATCCAACCCGTCAGGCGGGTCATTTCGCTGCGATCTGCTTGCATCCAGGCCTTCTTGGCTTGATGGGCCTCGTGCCAGGTCTGATTGTTTTCCTCCGCGCGGTCCTCGTAGCGAAGCATTGGCGCCGTCCACAGCGCGACCGAGTCCGGGCGCTCATTGGGCTGAGGCAACTCGCGTCCGGGACGTTCGGCGACGAGGATTCCGCCATCGGCGACGCCCACCAGCTTGCGCGGACTGTAAAGCGTCCAATCGGCCCAGGGTGCGACGCCGGGGTCCAACGCCTGAGCCCGATTATCGACAAACCGCAAGTCGAGTCGGCGTTGAACGAAGCGGAGAAATTCCGGTCCTGGCGAAAAGCCGAAAAAATCGACCGCCAGAACCAGGTCGCCCGGCATGGCATCTTGGTCAAGACTGGCGGCATCGGGTTCAAACCCGGCGAGCAAGGGATAATACCGCGCTCGTTCGCGCCACGATTCGGCGATCAGACCGTCGCAGATGTAGGCCGGCAACCATACGCTTCGCGGTGACGTCGCCTCGATCAGCGCGGCGAAGGCCGAGCGCGCGCTAGCGAACGCTGCGAAATCGCGTCGATTCGTCCATCGGAAGAGGATGCTTTGCTCCGGCGCAACACAATCCGGCTCGTGGAAAGCAAAGAATCCGCCGATCGTTCTATTAGTTGCGGTCATTGGCCTTAGAATGCGCTCATCTGGTTACGTTCACAATCTGGCTGGGAGGCGAAAGGCGCGATGCACCGTCCCCGACCCGACCGCTCACCGCGATCGTCGGATGTTTTGACGAGGATTTACCCCGCAAATTACGATGCCCACGCTCGATCCGTGGCGGCCGATGCCTATTGGCAGCAAGTCCGACGAACGGTAGACGGCAAACCGGTTTCGGAAACGCAAGTCTTGCTCATCGTCGATGCGATTACGACCGGGCTGGCCATGACCAAAACCGATGTGGTTCTTGATCTGGCCTGCGGCAATGGCGCTTTATCGTCATATCTATTCGACAAATGCGGCGGACTCATCGGCGTCGACATCTCCCCGTATCTGATAGAAATTTCCGAGACGTTTGCCCAGCCGCCCAATTATCGCTTTTGCCGAAACGACATCGTTTCTTACCTTGAGCGCGAGCGTGACACGACGGCATTCACCAAGGCTCTGATTTACGCCGGGTTTCAGTATTTTTCGCGGGACAATGCGGTCGCGGTTCTTAAAACCCTCAACAGACGATTTCCCGAAATATCCAAAGTGTTCATTGGAAATATTCCCGACAGGCGACACGCTGATAGGTTCTTTGGCGAGCTGACGCCTTCGGAAGCCGAGCTCAATGACCATGAGGCGCGAATCGGGGTGTGGTATCTGCCCGAGGAAATCGAGGCGCTGGCGCGATCAACCGGCTGGCGTGCCTCATGTTCGACCATGCCGGCGGATTTCTATCTCGCGAGCCATCGTTTCGATGTCACGCTGGAGCGACCGGGATCATGAGCACCTCGCCTGAATTCGCTCTCTTCGGCGGCCCACCCTCGTTCTCGGAACCCAAGCCCACCGGCAATCTTTACCGCCCCAGCGTCGAGACATTTCTCGAGTATTCGCGCTTGTTCTACGAGAACAGGTGCTACACCGACGAAGGCGATCTGTGCCGCATGCTGGAGGCCCGGCTTGCGGAATTTCACGCGGTAGAGCGGGTCGTTTCGGTAAACAGCGGCTTCTGGGGCCATGTCTTGGCCCTGCGCGCGTTGGCGTCGCCGGGACGACGTGAGGTCATCGCGCCTGCTTTCGGCTACCGGCGAACCGACGATATGATCGCCTGGGCGGGCTTTATTCCGCACTTTTGCGATGTCGACCCCGAGACGCTCTGTCCGAGCGTCGAGACGATAAAGTCCGCGCTCAATGACCGCACCGCGCTCATTCTCGCGCCCCACCCGATGGTCAATTGCTGCGATGCGCAGGGCATAGAGGAGCTTGGTCGCGCGCTTGCCATTCCGGTCGTCTTCGATTCGGTGGAAGCCGGCTATCGCGCCTACAAGAACAGAAGGATTGGCGGATTCGGCGACGCGGAAGTGTTCTCGATGCACGCAACCAAGCTGCTCAACGGGTTCGAAGGCGGATACGTCACCACCAACGACACCGAACTGGCCGACCGGCTGGACAACATGAAGCGCTTTGGGTTCGGCCGCGATGGCGCGATCGAAGACGGCCTCGCGCTCGACGCCAAGCTCAACGAGGTGCACGCGGCGATGGCCTTGGCATCGCTCGACGAGATAGAGGAGCAGATCGCTCGGCATCGCCGAAAATACGAGCTGTATCTCGCCGGCCTGGCGACTGTCGACGGCCTGAAAATTGTCGAGCACAAGGAGACCGAGCGCCCGGATTACCGGCTCATCGTCGTCGGGATAGGCGATTCATGGCCCCTGTCGCGCGATGATACGCTGCGCCTGCTGGAGGCCGAGAAAGCGCTGGCGAGGCCGTATTATGCGCCGCTCCACCATAAAATCGTCGAATACCCCCGAATCTGCCCGGAGCTGCCGGTCACCGAAGCGATCTTTCGGCGATTTATGGTGCTCCCGTCCGGCTCGCACGTCTCCGAAGATGATGTCGGAAAGGTCGTCGACATGCTGGCAAGAATCCGCCGGAACGGCCCGGGCCTGAAATCGCTTGGGAAACCGGCATGACCGGCAAGCCTTCACTGGCCAGTTTGGGTGCGAAACCAAGGTTCACGGAACTGCTCCGAACCGGCCAGTTTTATTGGCCGCCTTGGGAGGGATACGAAAAAGCGGCGCGCGACATTTTTTCGAGACGGTTCTACACATCGCAGCGCTTCGCGGGGCCGCTGGTGGTCGAGTTTCAACGGCGCCTGGAGGAATTCCTCGGGGTCAAGCACGTCATCGTCGTGCGCAACGCCACCAATGCCCTGATGATCGCGACTCATACGCTGGGACTGCGAGGCAAGGTGATGGTGCCGTCTTGGACGGCCATCGCCACGGTTCAGGCGCTGATATGGTCAAAATGCCAGCCGGTGTTTTGCGACATCGATCCCGATACGCAACAGATGTCGATCCCGTCGGTCAGAGCTTTGCTCGAGGGTGGCGGGATCAACGGCATCCTTGGCGTTCATCTGTGGGGCGACGCCTTGCCGGTCGGCGAGCTCGAAAGTCTGGCCGAGGAATACGGGATTCCGCTGTACTACGACGCGGCCCAGGCTTTCGGATGCCGCGTGGGCGAGCGCGCGATAGGCACGTTCGGACAAGCGGAAGTCTTTTCATTCCAGGCGGCGAATATTCTCAGCACCGCGGAAGGGGGCTGCCTGACCACCAACGACGACGCGCTGGCGGCCAAGTTCGTGGCGATGCGCGGTGATCATGTGCCCGGAACAGGAGCGAACCTGCAATCGGCGACCGCGCGATTGTCGGAGATTCAGGCGGCGATCGGCCTGATGGCTCTCGACGATTTCGATCGCATCCGGGAAAATAACGAAGAGCAACACCGCTGTTATGAGACTAGCCTCGGCTCCGTCCCGGGCATCCGGGTCCTGAGACCCTCGGGCGTGACGATTTCAAACTTCCAGGATTTGGTCGGGGTCGTCGAGCCCGCGAAATTCGGCCTCACGCGTGACGAGCTGCTGGCGGTGCTGAAAGCCGAGAACATCGTGGCCGAACGGCACTTTCATCCCGCGTCTCACGCTGTCAGGCCGTTTTGTGAAATCGCTGTCGACCCCGGACAGCTTCGCAATACCGAACTGGCGGCGCGGGGGACGTTCCAATTGCCCCTCGGGGCGCAGGTGACGCCAGATCGTATCGAACAAATCTGCGATGTCATCCACGAGACGCACCTTCGTGCGGAATCCTTAAGACCGGCTCTCGCGGCTGCTGCGATTTAGAAGGTCTGCTCTCTGTGAAGCTGGCCATCATGCAGCCGTATTTCTTCCCGTATCTCGGACATTTCGCGCTGATCGCGGCCGTGGATGAATGGATTGTCTTCGATATCAGCCAGTACACAAGGAAATCGTGGATAAGCCGAAATCGGGTTCTTCGCCCCGAAGGGGGCTGGCAATATATCTCGATGCCGCTAGAGAACTCGTCGATCCATATCAGCATTTCGCAGGCAAGGATCGCCAACCCCGGCGATCAGGAGCGCTATGTCCTGGGCAAGATTTCGCACTACGCCAAGCGCGCGCCGTATTACCCGGAAGTATGCCAAATCGTCAGAAATACCTTCGCGCATCCGGCTGATGGTAGTTTAGCCTCACTTAATATCAGAGGACTGCAAATGGTTTGCCGATATTTACGACTGCCCTTTCATTATCGTGTTTGCTCGCAACTGGCCCTCGAGTTCCCGCATAAGCTCGCGGCAGGAGGGTGGGCTCCGTGGATTGCCGCGAAGCTCGCCGCCGATGTCTATATCAACCCGATCGGCGGGCGCGCGCTCTTTGATCCGGCGGGTTTCAGCAGCGAAGGCACCGACCTACGCTTTCTCGATTTTAAACGCTTTGTCTATGCCACGCCCGGCTATAGTTTCGAAAATGACCTTTCTATTCTAGATGTACTGATGTGGAACAGCCCGGAAGTCGTCGCCCGGACAATCCGTGAAAATTCCGCGCTGATCTCCGCCTTGTCCTAGGCGACCGCGTGAGCGCGCTCGGCGACACGTTCGATCGCACCGAGTTCGAGATCCCGATAGAGCGGCACGCCGATCGTCGACTGAGCCAGCGCTTCGGTCACCGGCAACTGAGCGCGCGGCAGTTGTGCGGTCGCCGGATGGGCGTGGGCACCTCGCCCCCACCATCGGCGGGTCTCGATCCGCGCGGCGGCAAGAGCACGTTCAACGCGTTCGGAACCGGCATCGGCGATATCGAGCACGCAAGTCGAGGCAACCCACGCGGTTCCGAAACCGGGTTGCAGTTGGATCCGGTTAGACCCCGCGAACAATTCGCCATACGCTTCGGCCACCGCCATCCATTCAGCGCGGGTGGCTTCCCATTCGTCTAGCGCGGCGAGCCCTATCGCCGCGTGATATTCGCTGAGCTTGGCATTGGTCGCGGGAACCAGCGCCTCGCGCGAACGGAAAAAGCCGAAATTAGCGCGGGCCTGCAGGTCGTTGATCAGGTCCGTGTCGCTGCTGAGGACGCAACCGCCTTCGCCCACGCCCAGAACCTTTGTCGCGTGCAGGCTGACCACCGCCGGAACGCTCCCGGGGGCCAGCGAATCGAAAGCCGCGGCCGCATCGATCACGACCGCCAATCCGGTCCGTGCGCGAAACTGGTCCCAGGCCGAGACGTCAATCGCGCGGCCGAACGGCGCCACCGGCACCACCGCGCCGACCGTCGCTGGCGCGCGGGCGATTTCATCGGCGACCGCATCGGGATCGAGCGCCCAGGTCGCGGGGTCGACATCGACGAAATAAGGGGTGAGGCCCGCGAGCGTCGCCGCATGCGCGGTCGCGGCGAATGTCCAGGCCGGGATCGCGCACAGCGACCCCGGCTCCGGATGCTGTGCGCAAAGCGCCAGGGTCAGTCCCAGCGTCGCATTGGCGACGCTGACGGCCGAGCCGCCCGGCAGGCCGAAGAATGCCGCCAGTCGCGCCTCGAGCGAACGCGCGAGCGGCCCGAAATTGCTGTAGATACGCGACGCGTCGATCTGCTGCAGGTACGGCGCAATGCGCGCGGCGACGGGAAGCTTCGGTCGCATGACGGGGATCGATTGCATCAACGCCTCGTCACGCCGCGGGTGAAAGATTTCGGGCGGTATCGGTAACGGCGGCGCGGCTGGAATGGGTGAGCTGAGCGAGGCGGGCGGCGATCCGGTCGTCGCGCTCGATGACGCCTTCGCGCAAGCGGGCCGCGATCTCGTCGGCACCGAGGACCTGTCTGGCGTATTCGGCCTTGATCAGGCCGTGCCGATAGAGCGCGGCGAGCCGGATCCAGTGGCGGCTTAACGGGCGATCGTCTCGGCCGAAATTGGCGTCGATGTAATTCGTCACCAGCCGCGCCTTGTTGGCGAAGCTGGCGGCGCCGCGGACCTGGAAATGGCCGATATAACCTTGTGTCTCGCGATGGCGCGGCGTTGCCGAATCGGTCGCCTCGACATCGTGAAGGCCTGGCTTGAGCGCGCGGACGACATCGGCGCGCGCCATCACCTTCGGCGCGACGAAACGCAGGATATCGGGCGGATGGGCGCCGAGCATCCATTCGACCCCGCCGGGCTCGTCGAGGCGGCGCAGGTCGTAAAGAAATTCGAGCGGGCGGCGCACGACCAGGTCGAAACCTCGATAATGCACCGCCTCGCCGGTTTCGGGCGCTGGCGACGGCAGCATGTTGTAGCGCGGAAAGATCACGATCGGCGCCGGCGCCGCTTTGAGGTAGGTCGGCGCGTCATCGGGAAATACCCAGAACTCGTCCGGATCGCAGAACAGGCACCACGAGGCCTTAAAGGTTTCACGGGCGCGCACCGCCGCCGCGTTGCGCCAGTAGCGGTGTTCCGGCGGGACAGTCGGATCGGGCAGACGGGTCAGATGCAGCCGCCCCGACCGCTCATACTCGGCCAGAATGTCGAGGGTGCCATCGGTCGAGCCGGTGTCAGTGGCGACGAACCGCTCGATGCCGAGGCTCAAATGATAGTCGAGGAAATCTCGGACGATGTCGGCTTCGTCGACCACCCCGAAGCATAGAACAATCGGGCCGTCGAGACCGCTCATCTCGCCATTTCTCCAGCGCAGACAGGACTGAGCTTGTTATCGGATAAGCGGTATTTGCTGAGGTCGGGCCTGCGATGCATGCGAATTCTTACCCAGTGCTTGGGATTCGCGGCGAATCATGGGCTCGCAGCAACGCCGCCGCTATCGATTTCGCGACGTGTTGCCATAGAGACGTCAATATTCTCAGATAATTCAATTGGTTATATAAAAATAGCGTCGACCGTGGCCGACTCACGACCGGTTTTGGATGCCCGGTTCGACCGACGCGGCAGCGTGGCGATTCGCGGCTCCGCTGCTGGCGGCGCGCTTGGCGCTTCGAGAACGGCAGTTGGATTCCGGCCAGAACCGCGGCTGCGCGAGGTCACCGCTATCCCCCTGTGGTGGCGTGGACGACCGCGCCTACAATCCACGCGGCGGGGGACGTTGCCATGCGCGAATTCACCCAAGACCTGCTGTCGTTCGTGAGCGAGGCGCGCGGTTCCGTCATCGCCGAGCCCAATATCGACACGTGGCGGTTCGGCCCGTTTCCGCGCGCCATGAATCGCTTCGACGACGCCTATCTACGCGAAGGCTTGGCATTCCTCGTGGCGAATGACGAGGCCGTGGCCGAGACGGCGGAGGCCTATGCGGATGACGAATCGCGCGCGCTGCTGAAGGCCGTCCTGGCGTTCCGGGTCCTCGGGCCGCGCCATGTTCGCCTGCCGACCAACACGCCACGCTATTGGCGGAATTACGAAGAGGCCGCCTCTTGGCGGATCGCGCCCAGCCAGCGCACGCTGTGGCCGTTCCCGGTATCGCATTTCGCGGGAGAGTTTCGCGGTATCCCGATCAATTTCGAGGGCTGGAACGTCGTCTACGCGTTCCTCGTCGGACAATATTTTTTCGATCGCGGCGGCGTGTCGATCGCGCCCGAGCCGGGTGATTACACGATCGACGCAGGGGGCTGCCTTGGCGACACCGCGCTGGCATTCGCCGCCGCGGTCGGCACCGCGGGCCGAGTCTATTCCTTTGAGCCGATGCCCGGCCTGCGCGACGTCTTCACCGGCAATATGGGGCGCAATCCAAGCCTCGCGGAGCGGATCGAGCTTTGCGACCGGGCGGTGTTCGATGTCTCCGGGAATACCCTGACCTTCGCCGATTTCGGTGCCGGGTCGCGACCGCAGGTCGGCGGGGCGGTCCACGTCGGCACTGTCGCGATCGATGATTTCGTGCGCGAGCACGAGGTGCCGAGGATCGACTTCATCAAGATGGACATCGAAGGGAGCGAGCGCGAGGCGCTGCGCGGCGCCGCCGCGACGATCCGCCGGTTCAGGCCGAAACTGGCGATCTCGGCCTATCACCGACCCGACGATCTGTGGGTGTTATCGGCGCTGATCCGAGAGATCGAGCCGAGCTACGCGCTGTTTTTCGACCACTACACGATCCACGCTGAGGAAAGCGTCATCTTCGCCACCCCGCGGTAGCGAGCCTTGGCGACCGCTTGGCGGATCAGGTACCCGTCGCATAGGTGACCCGGCCGATAAAGATGCCGCGCGGTGTCGGAAAATTGACGCCGTGTAGCGCGCCTTCCTGGAGCAGCGTGACGATCCCGGCGATGACCCATTGATGATGCGGCGCGGTGTCGTGGAAGATCACCACCGCGCCAGGCTTGAGCCACGGTCGGAACCGGCGGAATTCGTCGAGCCGCAGATGCGTCTCGGAATCGAAGATCGCCATGTCGTAGATGCGGTCCGGAATGAACTCCATGCTGGAGGCGCAGCGCGCGTCGACGACCGCGCCAAATCCGCTTTCCGTGATGGTCGCGCAAGCCGCCTGGTGGATCGCGGGGTCGATTTCGAGGGTCGTCAAATCGCCGAAGCCGTTGGCGACCAGCCCGCGGGCGATCGCGCAGGACATCAGGCCGAGCCAGGTTCCGGTCTCGATGACATGGGTCGGCTTCACCAGCCGCGTCAGCGTCAGCATCAGGTCGAGGACTTCGGTTTCCGCCGTATTGCCGTCGAACATCGACCATGTCCGCGCCGGACGACCGTTGACCGGCACGGCGGTCTTCTCGGGGATCGGCTGGCGGCCGGGAAAAGCGAGCGACTGGCGCTCGATCCGCGGACGCGACCGTTGCTCTTCGACGCGGGAATGCCAGCCGGCTACTCCGGTCAGCGGCTTGTTGGCGTAGTTCTCGGCGTAATAGTCGGGGTTTCGGGCGAATTCCTCGGGCTCATGGCCGATATTGCGCACGTAGTAACGGTCGGAAAACGCGCACCAATGCCCGGCGGCGCGGACATCGCGCGAAAGCTTCCCATCGTCGGGCAATTTGATCTCGATCCGTTCGACATTGCTGATCTCGATGCCGCGCTCACGCAGCAAAAAGCCGCGCAGGACCGAGGAGGTGCCCACATTGTCCGGTGCTTCGTAAAGGATTTTCCCACTCGAAAAGACCAGCCGTGACCGTTTCGGCTCCCAGGCCTCGTCATCGGTGGGCGTATCGCTGAACAACGACAACTGACCGAGACCGGGAAACGCGGCGAACACGCTTTCGACATGCTGACGCCAACCCGGCAGAAATATCTGATCGTTCTCGCTCAGATGAATGAGCTCGCCGCGGGTCAGCGGAATGGCGACGTTCAAGGCCTCTCCGCCAATGTTTTCCTCCAGATAAAATACCCTTGCCTGTCCCGTCGTCTCGAGCCGACGCAGATAGTCGCGCGAGCCATCGGTGCTCGCGTTGTCGACAATCATCAGCTCGTAATCGGCGCCGACCGTCGTCAAGTAGCTGTCGACACACCGGCGCAACAGCTCGACCCGGTTCCAGTTCAGTACGATCGTGCTGAGCATCCTCGCCCCGCTGCGGGAAATGCGGTGATCGGAACGAATAATAGTCCCAAAACCCAACGCGCGATCGCGGGCGCCTCGCGCCACGCGGCAACGTTGGGCCGTACCGGCCTACAGCGGCGAGCGGCGGCAGAAAACAAGCGAATCGTGCTGCCGTGAGCCGGCATTGACGCTGATCCGGGCGCTTCGGTTGGCGGATGGGGTGGGATTCGAACCCACGAGGAGCTTGCACCCCCGCCGGTTTTCAAGACCGGTGCCTTAAACCGCTCGGCCACCCATCCATCTTATTGAAATACTTGGTTATTCTATTGCTCTAGTGAGGCGAAAATGGCTGTTGCTACCGAATTTGCTACCGAACACCTCTAGCGGGCGATCTCCGGTCCTTTTTTAGCACATCGGAACGCCGCGTCGATCTTGGCGGCGGCGTCCTCCTGCATCGATGCCGTGACATGGCTGTATAGGTCGAGCGTGATGCTGATCGAAGAATGTCCAAGCCTTTCCTGGGCGACCTTCGAGTGCACGCCCGCCAATAGAAGCGCGATTGCATGGCTATGCCGAAGGTCATGGAACCGGACCCGTGGAATGTCCGTTACGCGGGCGATCAAGTGCGTGAACTCGTGGGTAAGGCTCCGCGGTTGCAGTGGCTCACCATCCGCTCGATCACATAGCAGCGTATCGTCGCCCTCCCACATCCGCCATTGATAGAGATGGTGGCGGGCAGAGGATGGCCCGGCCCGACCACCGGCTACGGAGGGTGTCAACTCTGCGCCTTCGCAACTTCGCTTGAGTGCTCTAACAGCGAAGGAGCGTCACGCATCATCAGCTATCCGGTCCGCCGCTGCCGAGCGATGGCCCGTCGCTCGTCATAGATCATGGCGCAGAGCAGCATCGTTACACTGCTGCCGTCGTTTGAAAACGGCAGCCATAAAGCCTCGTAGGGCCGCTGTACCCCGTCGAGCGTCCGATCGTGGCGAATGACCAGCGGCTTGCCGCTCGCGACTAGACCTTCGCAGCGCGCGTTGACCAGGCTGCGTTGCTGGGCATCGGGCATCTCATCGAGAAACTTCCCCGTCAGGTCATAGTGGGCGCGTTCTACCAGTTCGGTGCCATGAAGGCGGACCCGGAAGCGCAGCGGGCTCGACACCACGTCGAACATCATCACCGAGCCAAGCAACCACCGGAAATCCACCGGGTCGATGTCATGTCGCGCCGGAAACCGCTGGTCGCCTTTGCGCCTCAGCCAATACTCATAAAACCGGGCGAGCCTTTGGTCCTGAATCGCTGCGGCCAGGTCGCCGATTGAAGATGCGTCCATATCCCCGGTATGGGGGATATTCGTTAAATAAAAGCTCTGTAGCCCCCCGAAACCTGGGGGCTTATGCCGCGTAAATCCGCACCGGCACGGGCGCGCTGCTCGGCTGCGGTCGCGGACTTCTGGGCCGCCTCGATGCTCACGATAGTCCGCGGCTTTAGGGGCTGGCCGCCAACCTCGTACATGCCGACGCGATAGCGGCAAATGAGCGCATCTTCTCTTGGGCTGCATGTTCGAGACCGCTCACGCGAAGCTTTACCCGGAAATGCTCGGATGAGGCGCGATATGCAAAAATTCACGGATCACCTACTCCACTCGTTGCCGATCGAAGATGGGCGCAGGGGCCACTTGGTCTTTGATGCGGCTTGTCCAGGATTGGGCGTGCGCATTGGCGTGAGGGGCACACGAATGTTCGTCGTCCAATGGCGGGACCCGGTAACTCGACAGAAAGTGCGACAGCCGATCGGGGTTTGGGGAAACATCACGATCAAGAAGGCGCGGGAAGCTGCGCGGGGTGTCCTCGGCGATGTCGCCAAAGGACTCAACCCGAAAGCCGAGCTGCAACGCCAGCGACTGGAGGCTGAGCGCAAGCGGAGGGATGCGGCACTGACACTCGAGGTGCTCGTTGACGAATGGGCCGTGCTCCATTTGGCCTCTTGTCGCAAGCGGTATCGGACCGAGGCGGTTCGGGCAATCCGTCGCGCCTTCTCGAACCTTCTCAAACGCCCGGCCGCCGAAATTACGCGGACCAGCGTGCTCGATGTGCTCGACACACTCGTCAGGGGTGGAAAGCTCGCGATGGCAGCCAGAACTCTCGCTTATGCGCGGGCCGCGTTCCGCTGGGCCCAGAGGCGCGGGATGGTAGCTGCAAATCCGTTCGAGGGCCTGCCGGTTCCTCGTGGCGCGAGAGCGCGCGAGCGGGTGCTGAGCGATGCCGAACTCAGTGAAATTTGGGTGGCGACCAGCAAGCTTGGCTATCCGTGGGGGCCTTTCTTTCGGATCGCTTTGCTGACTTTGCAGCGCCGCGAGGAAGTGGCCGGTATGCGTTGGCCGGAACTCTCGTCGGATTTGGCCCTGTGGACGTTGCCGGGCGAGCGCATGAAAAACGGCAAAACGCATACCGTCCACGTGCCCGAGCCTGCCCGCGCGATCCTTCGTCAAATGCCGCGGATCGAGGGGTGCGATCTCGTATTCAGCACGACCGGTAGGACTCCCGTTTCCGGGTTTTCGAAGGCAAAGGCCGCTGTTGACGCCGCTATTTACCAGGCGCGCGCCGAGGCCGCAGCCTTGCTCGGTCGACGACGAGAAAAACTGGCAAATTGGCGTATGCACGACTTTCGGCGAACAGGGGTCTCAACGTTGGCCCGACTCGGTTTCGATTCAATAGTCGCCGACAAAATACTTGCGCATCAGCCTGCGAGATTGCTTGGGGTCGCCGCCGTCTACCAACTTTATGACTTTGCCCGTGAGCGCACGGCAGCCTTAGAGGCTTGGGCGGCATATCTGCTGAAGGACGAGTTCAACAATAAGTAACGCCCTGTTGGCGCAAACCAGCGGGACAGGCCTGCCATTTTTGCAAGTCTCGACCTTTGGGTCCGTCTGAGAACCGCAGCCGCCTAATTTCTATGCAATTTTGAATTCGAAGGCAAGTATATACAACTATAGGTTGGGTCTGTTAGGGAGCGCATATGGCCGGAATAGGACCACGAGGAAGGAGGTCCATATGCGATCGATCGACGCCACGCCGAATTCAGGAAAACCGCGGGAGTCCCAGGTCGGGTTTGCGCGTCCACCCGTCCATACGCGGTTCCAGCCGGGCCAGTCCGGTAATCCGCGGGGCCGGCCGCAAGGTACCCGGAACCTGGCGACCGACCTCGCAAAGGAGCTCGCCGAGCGTATTCCGATCGGAGACGGCCAACGTCGGAGGCGCGTCTCCAAACAGCGCGCCCTCCTCAAGGCGCTGGTCGCGAAGGCGCTCAAAGGCGATACGCGAGCCGCTAGTATCGTGCTCCAGCTGGTCGAGCGCGTGGTCGCGCCGGAAATTGCCCGGGCCGGCCCTGTCGGTGACGATCTGTCCGCCGACGATCGCCAAATATTGGACCGCTACGTCGCCGGCCGCCTCAGCAGCCGCAAGTAGGCAACAGCGCGGTCTCGCCAAGCGCCCCTCACTCTTTGCGGAAAGGTTCCCTCATGATTACCGATCAGCGAGCGTTTGCGGCTCTTCTTGCGACCGATCTCCTCGCCTTTCTCGAGCGGGCGTTCCGCGATCTCGACCCCCGCAATCGCCTCCTCGTTGTTCCTTTTGTCGAGCTCTTGATCCAGGAACTGCACCAGGTCGCGACCGGAGAGACCCGCCGGCTGATCATCAATTTGCCGCCGCGCCATTTGAAATCGGTCCTTACGTCGGTTGTTTTCCCGGCATGGCTCCTCGGTCGCGATCCACGGCTCCGGATTGCCGTCATTTCGCATGGTCAGGGTCTCGCGCGCGACCTTGCCCTGCGGACGAAGCTTGTCGTCGAGGCTGAGTGGTATCGCGACGTCTTTCCCGAGACGCGGCTACGCTCGGAGCGATCCGGAGCGATGGATTTCGAGACAACGGTGGGTGGCGGCCGATATGCTGCCTCTCTCGATACGGGAGTCACCGGGCGCGGATTCAACCTAATCGTCGTCGATGACCCGTTGTCGGCCCAGGACGCCCGCTCGGCCGTGGAACGCCAACACGTCAAGGACGCTTACGATGCCATGGTCGCCTCGCGACTTGACGATCCCGCGCGTGGTGCCATCGTCGTCGTCCACCAGCGTCTCCACGAAGACGATTTGACCGGCCACTTACTGAGCAAAGGCGGTTGGCGCCACGTGAGCCTGCCGCTCGTCGCCTCCGAAGAGACGTCCTCTCGCCTCGGGGGGCAAATTTGGACGCGGCGTCTCGATGAGCCCCTGATCCCGGCGCTTTACCCGCCTGAGGAAATCGACGCTATTCGGGCCCAGCGCGGCGCGGCCATCTTCGCAGCGCAGTACCAGCAGAACCCGAGTGCCTCGATCGGCGAGCTGCTACGCCCCGACCAGGTACGGTATTTCAAGGACCAGCCGACGGAGGCGCGACGGATCACGATCTCCGTCGATACAGCGGTAAAAGTCACTGACGGCTCAAGCTTTTCGGTGTTTCTCGTCGTTGCGTCGGACAAACGCCGTCACTACGTCGTCGACATCGTGCGCCAGCGGCTCGACCCCGTTGAAGCTCGGGACGTGGCCGTTCAATTGATCCAAGATTACCGCCCGGGGAAGATCCTGATCGAGGACGCCAGCACTGGACCGGGGCTCGCACGGATGCTGCGCGAATGGGGCTACCACTCGGAACTGTGGCCGACGCGTGGCCGGAGCAAGGAGGAGCGATTCGAGGCACACTTGCACTTTTTCGCGGAGGGGCGGGTCTTCGTTAAGCGCGATCAACCGTGGACCACTACTCTCGTCGACGAGTGGCTGCGGTTTCCCTTCACGAAGCACGACGATCAGGTCGACGCCGTGTCGCAGTTCCTGGAATGGGCGTCGGCCCATCCGGTCGCCAGCCCGATCATCCTCGGCGCGAATGGGTGGGAAGGGCGCGCCGCGCGAGTGATCTGGCGGTCACCCTCTCGCAAGGGCGATCATCCGCTCCGACCGCGTCGCCGCAGGCGCTAGTCGACGTGGAAACATGGCGGCGAGAGGAAATGAGTGCTCGAGTAGTTCCCCTTGCCGTCCAGCCCAGAAAGGATTCCGTCAATGGTGTACCGCTGACATGCAGGTTTGCGACAATGAGGCATCGCTCGTCGAACGGCTGCAGCCCTGTGTGCGCCGCGTCGCGCGGCGATTGGGAGCTACCGCCTTTCGATGGGGGTACGTGATGGGCACTCTCTCAAGAACCGGTTCTGACGTGAAGGTGCCCCCCAACTCGTTTGTGGGTATCTTCTGGGCAATCCCCAATAGCGGACCGACCGCTACTCTCGCGGACCATCGCTGCGTGATGAAAGACGCCGAGCTTTATGGCAGCAAGTTGACCTGCCCGCATGGACATCTTGAGGTTTGGGATCAGTGGCGCAATCGGCCGGCGGGGCGGTTGGGCGT
>Ga0182024_10013263_pt1 | contig 16134 bp, 14 predicted proteins | sample P32metaG_FD_120480 | JGI IMG/M metagenome (GOLD analysis project Ga0182024, IMG submission 120480) | Permafrost microbial communities from Stordalen Mire, Sweden - P3-2 metaG (Illumina Assembly) | ecosystem: Environmental > Terrestrial > Soil > Wetlands > Permafrost | place: Sweden: Stordalen... | reverse complement strand
GAGGCCATCCTCCCATTGCGGCCACACCGAGACCGGCAGCGTTCCACGCGCCAGGCGTCGTGGGTGCTCATGGTGCAACCACTGCGCCACCGCATCCCGCTTCGGCAGAACAGACGCGCGCTGCGCATCCGCCGGCGCCGAATGCCGCCGCCCACCCGCAGGCAGCCACACCCCCCAGGCCGAGCACGGCCAAGCCGAACGCGCCTAAGCCCAACGCGCCTAAGCCGAGCGCACCTAAGCCGAACACGGCCAAACCGCCGGCGCCGAAGCCAGCTCCCAAAGCGCCGCCCGCGAAGATCAAGCAACCGGAGGGTGAGAACAAGTAGGCACGCGGAAAGCCGCGCCCATGTCGGCAACGATGCCGCCATGGGCGCGGCTGCCGTTGCAAGCTGCTGCCGCGCTTGCCGCACCGATGCACGGCCCGCCGGCTGGAATGTCAATCGTGCGGCACGTGCCGGCGCAAATTCCCTGCTCCCTATGCGCGCCTGGTGACGCCCGCGCGGTGCAGACTCCTTGCGTGCCTCGCCCTGCTCTCTCTTAGAATCCGCACGCGCGGCACTGTGTGTGTTCTGGATTCGAGCGGCGTGGTCCGGCCGCTCCCCATATACACTTAACGGTTTGAGCTTACTGGCCGCTCTTATTGATGAGGGTGGCGGCCACCGTGCACACCACTTCATCCTGCGAACCCGTACCCCCGGAGCAGCCGATCGCACCGATGATCTTACCGTTCTCGGTCAGCGGGATTCCGCCGCGCGACGCAATGACGTCATCGAGACTCAACATGTACTTATAATCGGATTTTTGCACGGCATCTTCAAAGACTCTGGTCGGACGGCGGTACTTGGCCGCAGTGCGCGCCTTGTGCTCGGCGATTGAGATTGAGGCGAGCTGAGCGCCGTCCATGCGTAGGAAAGCGACAAGATTGGCGCCAGAGTCGACCACGGCGATGTTCATCGGCCAGCCTTTTTTGAGAGCGTCCGCAGTGGCGGCCTGGATCAACGACTGTGCACGTTGCGCGCCGATTGGCGCGCCATAGAGGTCGCTGAAGGGCATCTTTTCAGGAATGGTGTCGAGATTGGCGGGCGACGGGTGTTGGGCCTTCACATCAGTGCCGACCAGCAGCGCTGCGCCGACGAGCATTGCGGTCAGAATCTTGTTTCGCATTGCGTGCTCCCAACCTAACGAAGGCTCACTGTACAACGCAATTCGATCCAGGAGAAATGTCCTGCGGCACGAGCGGTTACCTGGGCAGACACGCCCTTCGAACCCGCCGATGTCGCGTTCAGTTGCCACGGTCCTCTGGTCCTTTTAATGACTGACGTCGAGCTGGTAAGCCCGCATCTGATCGGTGGCCATTGCATGGCGATCGACCTCAGCGCCGCCGCTAACGTGGACCGTCTCAAGCGCTGACCCCTGGACATCAGAGCGGGAATAAATCCGGCCTGCCGGCAGTCTAGTTAACGGATGCCGGGGCGCTTATCGAAGAGCTGTGAGACTCCGATGCGGGCGCTACCCACTCCTTAACAAAGCGTGGTAGCAATATGATGAAACGAGACAGATCCACGAATGGGATCGTGGCATGCGCAGTCGTCGCGAGTATCTTCATCGCCGCAGCATCGCTCGCGTCGGTGAATGCCACCCTGCAGGGCAATCCGGTCAGTGGCAAAGCACTGTATCAAGCTTGCGAGGGTTGCCACTCCATCGATGCCAACGATTTGGGCCCCAGACATCGCGGTGTCGTCGGACGCCGTGCGGGAAGCATCGAGGATTACACTTATTCCTCGGCCCTAAAGACTTCCGGTTTGACCTGGGATGAAGCCACACTGGACCGCTGGCTGACCAACCCCAGCGCGCTGGTTCCAGGCACAAAAATGTTTTTCAAGATCGACGACGCGCAATCTCGCGCAGACATCATCGCCTACCTGAAAGAGCAAAAGTGAAAGCGGATCCCCACACGCGGATCGGCGTTGACGCCCTACTGCAAGCCAGCGACGACCGGCAGCGCCGCTTCAAAAAGGGAGCTTCTTGCCGCGCGTTTCGAGGCACAGCGGCAGCAGCAACAACCCGACAACAAACGCTAATGAAGTGGCCGCGACCGGCATTCCCATGCTCCCATAGCTGTGGACGCCGGCACCGATATAGCGCCCGAAAGACGTCACGAACGCAAAGGCGGTTGCACGTATGGCCGTCGGATACTGTTCCGGCAGCCACAGGCTGTACATCGCGAAGTTGCCGCCAAATACACCGAGGAGGAAAAGACTACCGATGAAGAGGGCTAACTAAACCGTCGGAGGCATAAAACGCCCACCCAAAAGATAGCCAGATGCAAATCGCCATGCCGACGAAGAAGAGCGCAAGTGTCCAGCGCCTACCCAAGCGCTCCGCCAGCATCGGAACGGCGAGACAGCCGAGACAAGTGCCAATCGACAGAAGTCCCGTGCCGAACGAGGCAAGGCGGGTAGCCTCCACCGCGCTGTGTCCGGCTTTCTTCGCCAGTGTGACGATTGCAGACGGCTCATACACGGCTGCAGCCCAAAGACCAATGATCGAAACCGTGACCAGGCCGGCATTCAAAATGGTTCGGCGGCGGTACTCGCCAACTAAGATCTGTCGCAGCGGATTTGCCCGCGGCGCAGACTGCGCCGCCTGGTGCCACCGGTCCGATTCTCTGATTCGCGAGAGCATATAGAATGCGAGCAGCACGGGCGCGCCGCCGCAGAGGAACATGGGCCGCCAGCCAAAGCTGGCGCCGACCGTGTAATTGAGAGCCGCGGCCAGGAAAAATCCAACGTAGTAGCCGGTTTGCAGGTACCCGGCGCCCATCTTGCGGCGGGACTCGGGCCATACTTCGGCGACATACGTACCGGCAACGGCCCACTCGCCGCCGATGCCGACGCCGGCGAAAAAGCGAAAAACACCCAGTTCCCAGACGTTTTGCGCCAGCGCTGCGGCGGCGGTGAATAGAGCGTAGCAGGCGACGGCGGCGGCGAGAGTCCGGGTTCTTCCCCATCGGTCGGCAATGGGCCCCCACACCAGGGACGTCCCCCAGCCGGCTAGAAACACGGCAAACAACACCGAGCCTGCGAAGACCACGTGCCTGGGCGATCCGTCCATTCCCGATTTTGGCAAAAGCTCCGTCAATGCAGGGGCAAGAACTAGCTAGCGCGAATATGAACGAGTCCATGCCAACGAGGGTCCAGCCCGACCACGCGGCCCAGAACCCGCGAACCTGCGCCGATGTCAGCGGCACGTGTGCGGTAGCCTGCAGTTGAGGTAGCTCAGTCATACTTGCTGCGACCGTCGCTGTTGCCCAGTCCACCCGCGCGTGCCGATGACAACCGGCGGAGCACGTAGTCAGGGGGTGCTATAAAGCGACGCATAAGTGGCACGCAACGCATTTTTCTGGACCTTGCCCATGGTATTTCGTGGCAATTCGTCGACGATGAGTATGCGCTTTGGGACCTTGTAGCGGGCCAGCCGTCCCTGCACAGCATCGATGATTTCAGCCTCCGACAACACGGCGCCGGCTTTACGCACGACTGCCGCAGTAACGCCCTCACCGAAATCCGGGTGCGGAACGCCGAACACGGCACTTTCCAACACACCAGGCAGCGCATCCAACTCCGACTCGACCTCTCTCGGGTACACATTGCAGCCGCCGCTGATCACGAGATCCTTGGCGCGGCCCAAGATGTGCACGTAGCCGTCGCGATCGATCCGCCCCAGATCGCCGGTTTTGAACCAGCCATCCGCCGTGAATTCGTCGCGCGTTTTATCGGCATCTCCCCAGTAACCGGCGAACACATTCGGCCCCGTGACCTCGAGCGAACCCATGACACCCGCTACAGGCTCGACGGGGCCGGTCTCAGCACCGGCTACGCGGATCGCAACTCCCGGCAGCGCTCTCCCAACCGAACTGGGCACGCGCACGCCGTCGTAGGGATTCGACGTGTTAATCAAGGTCTCGGTCATTCCATAACGCTCGAGAATCGTGTGCCCAGTACGCTGCAAGAATTCCTGGTGTGTCTCGGCGAGCAAAGGCGCCGATCCTGAGACGAACAAACGCATGCGCGCGGTCGCCTCGCGATTCAGCCCGACCTGCTGCAGCAGGCGCGTGTAGTGGGTTGGAACGCCCATGAAGACCGTGACCTCCGGCAGATGTCGCAATGCGATCGCGGCATCGAATCTCGGCAGCAGCAAAAGACTCGACGCCGAGGCCAGCACAGTATTGATGGCCGCGAACAGTCCGTGAATGTGAAACAGCGGCAGCGCGTGCAACAAGACGTCGCGATCTGTAAAGCGCCAAGCCTCCACGAGCCCCGCGGCATTGGACGCGAGATTGGCGCGCGTCAGCATCGCCCCTTTGGACCGACCCGTCGTACCGGATGTGTAAACGATGGCCGCCAGTGAATTTGCGTCAGCGCTCTGCAATGTTTCGGAATTTAAGTCGGATTTCGGCACGAGTTCGAGGAACGAGCCCTCGCCGTCCGCCCCGAGGGTCTCGACGTGGCGAATTCCAGCGCGGGCCGCCAGCGGTTCGAGCAACGCCCGATCTGCTGGGCGGATGACTGCAACCCGCGGCTGCGAATCGCGCAGAAAATAATCAACTTCGTTGGGCGTATTCGCAACGTTGATCGGCACGAACACAGCGCCCATGCGCAGGCATGCGACGTAGAGCAGCACGGCCTCCGCGGACTTATCCACTTGAACCGCGACACGGTCGCCGGGCACGACGCCCCGCTGCATCAAGGCTGAAGCGAAGCGGCCGGACTGGTCGCGAAGCGACGCATAGCTGAATTCGCGGCCGGCCGGGGTCTTGAGAAATAACTGGCGTGGGTGATTACGTGCGGCGTGGTCAACCCAGTCGGCGGGATTTGCTACCACAGACACGGTATGGGAAGTGCCTCTATGAGATTGATTCTAATGATTCACCCACGAATCACTCTAGGAGACGGGTGGCCTTTTCCTGTTTCCAGAAGATCCTTTAGGCTGAGCAAGAACACGGTGTACTTCACCGGGACGGTCCCTTATTTTATGGGCTCAATCGCGCTTCGCGCGTGCGGCTCCCGCGTGACCATATCAACCCGAGAGCCGCATGCTACGTTAAGTGGGAGCCGGCGTCGCGTGACCGCCCCGTCCACCCAAGTGGCATCAGGCAACTATTATCCATGCCCCGATCGATCCAAAGAGTTGGGCTCGTTACCGTTTGCTCTACCCGCCTCCGCCGCGGCCCTAGTGAGGTTGTGGCCACGCATTGATCACTCCGAAAGACGTCTGCCTCGCCGCTTGCTTGGCGCACAAAGCCCACAATACAATCGTTCGTCACACGAATGCGCCAAATAGCCAATTCGCGCCGCGGCGCGCTCCGGAAGGCTATCGACGCAATTATTTCACCATGGCGGATTGGGATCGAACGGCTACCCATTTCCCTTGGCGCTTCACAAACACATCCATCCAGACCCAATTTCCACTGGTATCCTTGCCATTCATGACGCTCTTTTCGGTATCGCTGCCTTGGACGACGGCGACGATTCCCAGAACTTTCACGTCCATGGGACCGACTTCGATGGACTCCGCTTTATCCTTTCCGGCTTTCACGTCTGCCAAAAGCCTCTGCTTCGATGCCTTGCTGCCGTCGTAGCCGATGCCTATCCAATCGTCGGCGACGATCTGACCAACCTTATCTAGATCGCCGGCCGTCATGGCGTCAGCCCAATCGTGTTCGATTTGTTTGATCTCTTGGGAGATGCTCGGGCCCTTGGCCGGAGCTTCGTCAGATGGCGCCTGCGCATCGGCGAAAGCCAGCCCAATACCGGCGCAAATCACCAGAACTGTCGCTACGAGTCTCTTCATTTTTCTTCTCTCCGATGAGGATATAGGACGCAGCGGATCTGCCAATAGTTTATACCTCGAGCGCAGATTGTCCAACGAACGATTTGCCCGTTAACACTTCGGTCTGAATCCGACGGCGCCCGGTCACACCTGACGCTGATGACAACAGCAGCCTTCGCGACCAACGCCTCGACGTCAAGCACTGCTGCCCGATCCATCGCAACCGGCTAATACGGGGAGCGGATGCCAGAGGAACGCGTGCGCCATCGGAGCCGGTTGAGCGCCGCAGCACCCGTTCCGGGGCGCCGAAGCACCGTTGCCAGCGGTAGCGCGAAGCCGTGAAGTGCTCCAACACCCTGTGCGTCCCCCTTGATATCGAGGTCGACACACTGCACGCTGCGACCAACAAGACACCAGGATGCAGAGCATGAGCATGCAAAAGCGAGCGACCATTATTGCAGCAGCCATCGCTACGATATTCAGCACTGCTAGCATGGCGCAGACGCTGGCGCCCGATGAAACGGCGTTCCGCGATCTTTACAAGCAGCTGGTCGAGATAAACACCACGCGCTCGGTCGGCAGTTGCACCCAAGCGGCCGAGGCGATGCGCGCGCATCTGCTGGCGGCGGGCATTCCTGCCGCCGATATGCAAATTCTGGCGCCGCCGGATCGCCCGAAAGACGGCGCACTTATCGCTGTGCTGCACGGTCGCGACCGGACAGCCAAGCCGATTCTGCTGCTCGCGCATATCGACGTGGTCGAGGCAAAGCGTGAGGAATGGGAGCGCGATCCGTTCAAGCTGGTCGAAGAGAACGGCTGGTTCTATGCGCGCGGGTCAAGCGACGATAAGGCGATGGCCGCAGTCTTCACCGACAATCTGATCCGCTACCAAAAAGAGGGGTTCAAGCCGCGCCGCGATATCAAGCTCGCGCTCACTTGTGGCGAGGAAACACCGGACATTTTCAACAGCGTCAAATGGCTGACCCAAACCCAGCCACAGGTCTTGAGCGCCGTGTTCGCACTGAACGAAGGTGCCGGTGGCGAGCTCGACAAGAACGAAAAACCTGTCGCGCTGCAGATCCAGGCAGGTGAAAAGGTGTACCAGGACTTCGCGCTCGAAGCCTCTGATGTCGGCGGCCACAGTTCGCGGCCAACTAAGAACAATCCGATCGTACGGCTCAGCGCTGGACTGGTCAGGCTCGGCGCGCACAATTTTCGGATCGCTGTCAATCAGGCGACGCGCGGCTACTTCGAGGCGCAGGCGAAACTCGCATCGCCGGAAGTCGCCTCCGACATGCTCGCCGTGCTGACGAATCCGCCGGATGAAGCCGCGGCCGACCGGTTGTGGGCAATCAACCCTGGCTGGAACGGCTCGCTGCGAACGACCTGTGTCGTCACCGAAATTACGGGCGGCCATGCACCTAACGCGCTGCCGCAGCATGTGCGTGCGAATGTGAATTGCCGCATCCTTCCCGGTGTGCCGATTGCGGAGATTCAAAAGGAGATCGTGAGCGTGCTCGGCGACGCGCAGATTAGTGTCGTTCCGACCGGCGAACCCGGTATGCAATCGCCGCTGCCGCCGCTGTCGGAGCACATTTTGCTGCCCATACGCAAAATCGCTCACGAGATTTGGCCTGGCGTCGTGATTGTACCGACGATGGCAACCGGCGCCACCGACGGCCGCTTTCTTAACGCGAGTGGCGTGCCTACTTACGGCCTTTCCGGCATGTTTCACGATGCCGAGGGCAGTCACGCACACGGCCTCAACGAACGCATCCGCGTGAAGTCACTCATGAACGGGCGCCGTTTTCTGTACGAAGTGGTGAAGCTCTATGCCAATGGCGCGGATTAGACCCACCGCGCCTGCCTGACGCTCGATCGCGTTGACCGAGATTGCAGTCGAAGCTGCGTTCCGATGAGCGTTTTCGGAATCTAGTGCAGCGCGTAGGTATGGCGAAGTAAGAAAGCCGAACGTGAAGCAGCCGCCAATCTAAACCTCGACGTGTGCTTCAAGGTGCCAGTTCCTTCGCCAACCGATCCGCGTGATAGATGTTCTTTAATGCCTCAGTAATGCCTGTGACATCGACCGCCACCGCCCGATTCACGCTGCCGTCATAGCCGAAATCGCCGCCCAACGACTGGATGTTCCCATCGAAGATCAGACCGATCGCCTCGCCGTTGCGGCCAATCACGGGCGAGCCCGAATTGCCGCCGATGATGTCGTCAGTAGACGCGAAATCCAGATTGGTATCGAGATTGACTGCTTTTTCCGCCGCAATCCAGCTTTCCGGCAGCTTGAACGGGTCGCGCCCCGTCGCGTGTGCGTAAGCCCCGGCAAAATTCGTCACCGGCGCTACGGTGTGTCCATTTTCCTGGTATCCGGCCACCGCCCCGTACGACAGTCGCAGTGTGAAGGTCGCGTCCGGATAAGCGCTTCTGCCTTCCAGCGCGAACCGTGCTTTGGCGATCAGTCCGGCGTTCTTAGTAATCACCGCCTTCACATTGTCCTCGTAGTCGGTCCGAACTGCGCGCGCCAGCGGATCCAGAATGCGTGCGAAATCAATCAGCGGATCGTGATACGCATCGATCGCCTTTGCCCCGGCCGCCAATAATCGCGCGCGCAGCTTCGGGTCCGTCAGCTTGGTACCGTCCACCAGCGCAGCGGCGATGTCTTCCGGACTGCGCTTGCCCATGAGCTTCCGCACATCGTCATCACTCGCGCCCAGATCTTCGCGCAACTTAGTCAGCCACCAGGCCAGCGCGGTTTTTTCAAGCTTCGCATGGATCGGTGCCGGCGCGACGATCTGCTGTTTCAGCGCCGGGAAGTTGGCATCCGAGTATTCCTCCAGCCGCTGCCCGTCCGGCTTGCCAACTTCGGCTGCGTACCGGTTCAGGTCGACCGCGTGGCCCAGCAGCGGGGAGAGCCGCGGCGGGAATCGCTCCAGCATCAAGTTGCGCACGAAGATGTCCCGCCCGTGCGCCACCGCCGTCGCTACCGCAGCCCAGGCTCCGCCGTCTGTGGCGGCCAGTTTCGGATTTGCCGCCACCCGCCTGCGAAAGTCGCCCTCGACGCGCGCCTTGTCAGCCAGCAGCGATCCCTGCACCAAGGCAAGCTGCCTGCCCTTGTAGGCTTTCAGCGAATTTTCGACTGAAAAGCGCAGGGTGTTGGACGTGCGCGCCTCCTCCGGCCCTTTCGTGGCGAACTCGTTCAGCACGCCGCGCAATTCGGAATACAGATTCAGAACGAAGGGCTGTGCCACATCGCGCTGGTACTCGAGCTGGGCCAGCGTATCCTCGCGCTCGGTGGCGCCAGGATTGCCGCTGGTAAAGGCGATATCGCCCGCCTTCACTCCCTTGGTGGCGAACTTCAGATAGTTATCGGTGTGCAGCGGCTTGCCTTGATCGTAGATGCGCACGAATGCGGCATCCAGATCGAAGCGCGGGAACGTGAAATTGTCCGGGTCGCCGCCGAAGAATGCGACGCTCTCCTCGGGCGCGAACACCACGCGGATATCCTGATACCGCTTGTACTTGTATAGATCGTACACCCCACCTTGATACAGCGTCACGACCTGGCAGCGCACATCCGCCGCCGTGCCGCACGCGCTTTCTATTCTCGCTTTTGCCGTTCGCTCCGCCTCATGGAACGCGCGCTCTGACTTCCCTGCAGTCGCGGCCTCCACTTGCGTCGTCACGTCGGTGATTTCCACCAGCTGGTTGGCCTCCAGCGCCGGGCATCGCTTCTCGTCCGCCGCCGTCGCGGCATAAAAGCCCTTGGCAATGTAGTCATGCTTGGCGTCCGCCAGCTCGCTCAGGCATTCGCGCGCGCAATGATGGTTCGTCATCACCAGTCCATCGGGCGATACCAGGCTAGCCGAGCAGCCCTGCGCCAACCTTATGCTCGCGAGCCGCGCGTGGTTAAGCCACGAGGCATCCGGCGCCCAGCCATATTTTGCCCGCATCTTGGCGGCGGGGAAATTATCGAAGGTCCACATCCCTTCATCGGCCATGGCAGTCAGGGCAAAGCTCATTCCAACCAGCAACAGCACCGAGCGCGAAGTAATACGCATGCAATTTTCTCGTTTTAGGAAAGATCGTCGATCGGTTAACCAGTGATCCGCGGATAGATTATAGCTTCATAAGTCTATGCGGTGATCGCCGATGACCGCCATTCTGCCGTCCCGGCTGAAGGAGCCGAATGCCTTGAGAGCGGCTGCCGTCGTCGACCGACATTTAGCGCCTGAAACGCCCGCCCGCCATGGCACCTGTTCGCGATATTTTGCAGGGAGGGCTGTCCAAATAGAGAAGCCGGGCGCAGCCCGGCTCTCACGATTACCCCGCAGACCGGCGCTCGGCGAGCGAGTCCGCGACAACCCAGGCAGCCCCCGTCAGGGCGAGGTTCATGGCGTTCATGACCCAGTTTAGGTGGCTGCCGGGAGCTGCGAAGGCGAGCGGCGCGCGTACCAACACGGCGAAGACGGCAAACATCGCGGTGAGCAATCCTGCGGCGAGGCGGGCCTGGATACCAGAAAGTAAAGCGAGGGCCGCCGCGACATGGGCCGCGCCAGTCGCATAGGCCCAGAACAGCGGCCCGGGCGGGATCCATTTCGGCACCATCGATGCGCCTCTCAACCCCTCGCCGAAGGGATCTGGAATCTGGAAGAAGACAATACCAACTTGGCGCGCCACTTAACTAGCCGTCCGCATTGCGAGTTAGCACTGTTTCCAAGCCGAGACTGACTCTAGAAATGCTGACTGTCGATGGCAGCTGCATTGCCCCGTCCGACCGCGACGGAGCTACGAGTCAACGCGTGTTTCGGCTAACGCGTGTATTTTACGAGACCAGGCGATGAGCTCACCCTGATCGGACTCGAAATCAAGAGCAGCTACAAGCTGCCGGGCATCTCCGCGTCCCGCGAAAGCGGCAAAGCACCGTGGACGCACCGCGACGCGGCTGCACAACTACACTACGTCGGGTCATGACTTGTATTTTGGCAGCCCGCTCCCATGTTCTTCTGTCTATTGTCAGGGCACGAACAGATGTATACCGACTGCCCAGCGCCATTGGACGCCGATCTGATGTCTGGCGTGGCCGACGAGCCGCGGCTTGGCGAAAATACGCCTGCGGGCGCTCAGCACATGAGCGACGACGACGCAGCCTTCGATGCCTACTCGCGCACCGTCATCGGCGCGGTCAACCTCGTCGGTCCTGCGGTTGTCAGCGTGCACGTCGGCCAGCAGCGTGAGGACAGCATTGTGGCTGCGGGTAGTGGCTCTGGGGTCATTGTGACGCCCGACGGATACATCCTGACCAATCAACACGTCGTCCATCGCGCGGCAAGAGTGAGCATCAAGCTGACGAACGGCGATAAGGTCGAGGCACGCGTCATCGCCGAAGATGCCTCCACAGATCTGGCGGTGCTGCGTGCACGCACATCGAGCCTACCCGCCGTCAGCCTGCTGACGAAGGAGGGGCCGCGCGTCGGACAGCTCGTGGTCGCCATCGGCAATCCCTTCGGCTTCGAGGCAACCGTGTCGGCGGGGGTCATCAGCGCGCACGGGCGCACATTGCGCGGCGCCGATGGACGGCTGATCGAAGGTGTCGTGCAGCACACGGCGCCGCTCAATCCCGGCAATTCCGGCGGACCCCTCGTCGACGCGCGCGGTCGCGTCGTTGGGATCAACACCGCAATCATCGCCGCCGCGCAAGGCATCGGTTTTGCCGTGCCCGCATCCACGGCTGAATGGATCATCTCCGAAGTTCTGACAAACGGCCGTGTGCGCCGCGCCTACCTCGGCATCGCCGGCCGTACACGCCGTCTCGACCGGCGACTGGTGCGAGCACTGACGCTGCTGAGTGACTCGGCACTGGAAATTGTGGCGCGCGAACCTGATACGCCTGCCGCGAACTCGGATCTGCGGGTCGGCGATATAATTCTTGCGGCGCAGTCACAGAACATTGCGAGCGTCGACGCGTTACACCGATTCTTGAGCCGGTGGCCAATCGGCGAGTCGCTGCAGTTGTCGGTACTGCGACGGACGCAATTGCTGCAGATGGATATTGTGCCCGTGGAGATGCCGAGCAAGTAAGAGCGGCGCGGCCATATGGGTCCTCGTAGCCGTGTGTGTCGAATGGTCTCTGGTCCGGTCGATGGCATCTCACCGCGAGATTTGGCACACCGCACTTTCAGGTGCGGTGCAAGTCGGTATTCATACGTAGGACGTAGCGAGCATGGCCGCGAGCAATTTTTATCCACTCGATGGAGGCTGCGACTGCGGTCTGGTCCGCTACCGCATGGAAACGCAACCACTGTTCGTACACTGTTGCCACTGTCGCTGGTGCCAACGCGAGAGCGGTGCCTCATTCGCTGTGAATGCCATGATCGAGGCGGACCGCGTTGTTCATTTGAGTTCGGAGCCGGAGATTACCGACACGCCCTCGAGCAGCGGCAAAGGCCAAAAGATCGCGCGCTGCCCAAAGTGCCGAGTTGCAATATGGAGCAACTACGCGGGGGGCGGTCCCGTCATCAGGTTCGTTCGCGTTGGAACGCTTGACGCGCCGGATTATCTGCCACCGGATATACACATTTTCACTGCTTCCAAACAAGCATGGGTTGAGCTTCGGCCGGGTGTTCCATCCGTCCCGGAATATTACGATCGTGAATCTTATTGGCCGCCCGAGAGCCTCTCTCGCCGTTTGGTGATACTACCCAGGATCGAGGCCTATCAGGCGTCGCTCCGCAGCGGCAATCGCTAAGTGATTACATTGAGTTGGGCGTCCGGATGGCGTGCCAACGGGCTGTCGATAAGAGAACTCGCAGCAGCGGTGGGGGTGCGCTGCGGGCGCATAAGTCTTGTACCCATGCGACGCGTGGCCGACGCAATCGATCCACGATCTGCATGCACTCAATTCGACTGAACGCCTTCGTTCTTCAGTACCGCTAGACCCGCGAGATTGATGTTGGCCACGGCTCCTTTCAATTCATCGATATTCGCAGCCTTACCCGATACCGTCACCGAGAAGCGGTCGCCGACTATGACGCCGTACTCGCCGCTATGGCTCTGATTGTCCCATTTCTCGTGCACGAGCTGCCCGTTACTCTTGTAGGTCTTATCGTAACCCGTGTCGGTTTCATGGTCCTGTTCCACGCCCGCCCAGCCGCCAGCGAATCCCACCAGGCCTTTGAGCGATCCTGTATCGGTGATTTCCAGCTTCAGGTTGTGATCTGCGCCGTCGGAATATGTTGCCTCGGCTTTGGAGATCTGCACTCCCATGGCAGCCGTTCGATCCGCTGACATTTCCGTGCGCTTCAAGCCGCCCAATGAATCTGGCACGAAGGGCTTGATGCGATCGGGAGTCAGCGACTCAACTTTTCCGCCGCTGCCAAGAGCGGCGCCGAGCATCTGCCCAAGTGCGTTTGCCTTCGCAGCGGGGTCGGCGGACTTTTGTGCCGCGTCGACCTGCTTGGAGGCGGCTGCCATTTTATTTGACCAGGCCTGCAAGCCGGCTCCCGCGCTGCCGCGGGCGAAGCCACCGCTATCGCTGACCCCCGGCGCGGAGAAAGCCGTCGGTATGCGGCTGGAGCCAAAACCCCAGCCGCCAGCTGAGGCGACGATCAAATTGAGAACGAAGGCGATGACGATGGCCAGGATGATCGTTACAGCCGTGTAGCCGACTGTTTTTTCCGGTGGACACTTCATCGTGAAAGGCAGGCCCATGTTCAACAGATAGATGCCGTAAATGGCCCCGGCCAATGCCGCGATCAGAGTGAGACCGGGAATAATGCCGATGATCGATGCAACCCAGGTTGCGGTATTGCAGTAGGCGACGGTCTTGAGAGCCTGCACCTGGTTCTTCTGACCGCCGAATGTCGGCGCAAGCGCATCGACGATCAGCGTCATGACGAAGATTCCAACAAGTGCCAGCACGTAGGTGAGAATCGCGGCGCTCAGTGCGGCTGCAACGCCGACCCGATAGTAGCCAAGCACGGGAACCGAAACACCGATCAGCGAGGCGGACACGAAGTGCACGGCGGCCGGTATCGCTGTCATGATGACGACATATCTCGTGTAGATCCCGCCCACGGTGTCGGGCTCCGCGGCGATGACCGGCCATTCAGAGCGCGGCGTCAAGAGAATGGATTTGGCGCGGTCGATAAGATTTTTTGCGGCCATTGTCGTTCTCGTTATTCTGGTGGAGAGTGGTTTCTTGGTGCGATTTGCGAGGCCCCCTCTACGAGTGGGCCTGAGCGCCAATCCGCCCACTGAATCCTAGTGCTCATCCGTGCCTGGCCGCAAATTGCAGCGATGGACCCGATTGCGCCTCCCGCGGACGCGCCGACTCGCGATAGCGTGGTGCGGCTGGATTGACCGTGCCACTGGCGCACAAACGCTTGAAAAATCAGCCGCTTGTGTGCCATCGAAGGCCTCATCTGGATCTTGCGCAAACAGCACTCCGGCGCATTGTGCCACCCCGCCGCACAGCCGGGCGGTCGGCTCGACAGGCGGCCTGTCGCCTTCCCCGTCTTGCGAGGGAAGCGCAACCACAACCTCCCCTTGATCGCTCCGGTGAAACGGGCGGTTTAGCGCGTCACTTTTCCGGAAGGTCAATGGGTCACGACCTGCTCGCCGCCACGTCCGGGCTCAGAGGGCGCGATAGAAAGAGTCAAGATCCCGCCCACCCGCGGCTTCGGCGAACCCATCGAACCGCCCTTCCTCTGCAATGAGCCTCGCTGCACGCATGAATGCGCCCCACGCTGAGCGCGCAAGTGCTCCGCCGACGCTCACTCTCCGCACGCCGAGCGCTGCGATATCCCGCACCGTCAACTCGCTGACCGCCCCGACCAGCAAATTAACTGGCTTCGGCGCGACTGCCGCGACAACCGATGCAATCTGGTCACTCCTCTGCAGGCCAGGAGCGTAGAGGCAATCGGCTCCGGCCTCCGCGTAGGCCCGCAGCCTCTCGATGGTCTCCCCGAGATCGGGACGACCGACCAAAAAACACTCGGCGCGTCCGACCAGGAGGACTTCGCCGCCCGCCCTATCGATGGCGGCGCGCGCCGCCCGAATCCTGTCAACCGCAGTACGGAGATCGTAGAGAGGGTTCGCAGCAGCGCCGGATGAGTCCTCTATCGACAGCCCCGCAACTCCAGTCTGCACGGCGAGAGTGACGCTTTCTGCGACCCCTGCTGCATCGGCTGCGAACCCGTTTTCGAAGTCCGCATTAACCGGTACATCCGTTGCCGCCACTAAGCTCGCGATGTGAGCGAGCGCCAGGTCGCGCGAGATACCTCCGTCGGGACGTCCCTGCGACCAGGCGAATCCGGAACTTGTCGTGGCAAGCGCTTTGAACCCCAATCTTTCTAGATACAGAGCGCTGCCCACATCCCAAGGGTTCGGAATGACAAAGCATCCGCTTTCGTGCAACCGGCGAAAAGTGCGCCGTTTGTCGGCGATGGAGGGGCGAATCTTGGCCATGCCGAGCGCTCCCGCGTTCACTAAAAAGATGCAAAAAATGCCGCTATCGTGCCGCAACCGCCTGCCGGGAACAGTATATGTTGAAAGCGAAACGATCCACTGAAATGAGCGACATAGACCCGCGGCGGTAGGGCCTTTAGTTTGGGACATGGCTCGCGACCTCGAACGAGGCCATCATGGTGTAGCTGGGCGCAATAAAAAATGCCAGCGGTAAGACGCTTTGAGGGCGTTTGCGCATCATCAGCGGGAGGACCCTAAGTTTGGTTTTTAATATGCTTACGTTTGTCGTGTTCTTTGCAATCGTGGTTGCGGTGCACTCATTGCCGCTCGGGTGGACGACCCGAAAGATAAACCTGCTCATCGCCAGCTACATCTTCTATGCGGCATGGAACCCGCCGTTCATTTTCCTGCTGTGGATTTCAACGGTTGTCGATTGGTATGCAGCGCAAGGACTCGTGCGCGCGGATCGGCCGTCGACGCGACGTGCATGGATGCCCTGCAGCAACTGTACTTTGGGCTCGGGCTTATGACGCTCGGACTCTTCAACAAGGTGGTGCTCGCGGACACGTTCCTTTCAGGCGCAGTCGAACGCGTCTTCGATCGCGGCAATATGCCGGGATTGCTCGATGCATGGACCGGTACGCTCGGGTTCAGTGCGCAAATATTTTGCGACTTTGCCGGTTACTCGACGACCGCCATCGGCGCAGCACTGTGCCTTGGCTTCAATATGCCCGACAATTTCCGCTTTCCCTACGCTGCGGTCGGATTCTCTGATTTCTGGCGTCGCTGGCACATTACGCTCTCGTCATGGCTGCGCGACTATCT
>Ga0182024_10013262_pt1 | contig 16135 bp, 8 predicted proteins | sample P32metaG_FD_120480 | JGI IMG/M metagenome (GOLD analysis project Ga0182024, IMG submission 120480) | Permafrost microbial communities from Stordalen Mire, Sweden - P3-2 metaG (Illumina Assembly) | ecosystem: Environmental > Terrestrial > Soil > Wetlands > Permafrost | place: Sweden: Stordalen... | reverse complement strand
GTGGTCGGGTCTCTACGGCGAACTCAAGCAGCTCGCCCGGTCACGGTTGCGCCGTTCCGGGCCCATCACCCTCCTGGACACGACGGGCCTCGTCAACGACGCCTATTTGCGAATGGCGGCGGGGCAGCGGCCGGTTTACGGCAGCCCGGAACAGTTCCTCGGCTATGCCTCGCGGGTGATGCGCTCCGTGGTGATCGACCTGGTTCGGGAACGGCAGGCGGAACGCCGCGGCGGCGACGTCGAGCGGATTACGCTGAACACCGAAGTGATCGGAGGTGTGGCGGCGGAAGAGGAGCTGCTCCAAGTGGACCAGGCGCTGCAAAATCTCGCCACGCTTGAGCCGCGTCTGTGTCAGGTCGTCGAGATGCGCTACTTCGGCGGCTTCACGGAAGCCGAAGTCGGCGCCGCGCTGGGGCTGACCGACCGCACCGTCCGACGCGACTGGGAGAAGGCCCGGTTGATCCTGCGGACGATGCTCGCTTAGATGACATCCGAGGGGGGCGTCGAGTGGCCGTGACGCTGCCCTGTCCGGCCGAACACTGGCCGCTGTTTTCGAGCTTGCTAGACGAGGCGCTGAGCCTGCCGGATACAGGATATGAAGCCTGGCTGGCCGCGCTCGAGGGGGAGAGCGCCGCGCTGCGGCCCTGGCTCGCCCGCGTCCTGGCCGCGGCCGCCGCGCCGGCGACCGGCGGCTTCCTCGACACCGCGACGCTGCCGGCCGACACCGGCTTCGAGGCCGGCTCCGCCGTGGGTCCCTTTCGGCTCGTGCGCCGGCTCGGCGAGGGCGGCATGGGCGAGGTATGGCTGGCCGATCGCGCCGAGGACGGACCGCGACGGCAGGTGGCCCTGAAGCTACCGCATGCCTTCCTGCTGGGCGCCGAGGCGAGGAAGCGTTTCCAGCGCGAGCGGGACGTCGTCGCCACCCTGACTCATCCCAATATCGCCCAACTATACGAGGCTGGGGTTTCGTCCAACAATATCCCATATCTCGCGCTCGAATACGTGGATGGGACGCCGATCACCGTCTGGTGCCGCGAGAAATCCCTGCCGCTTGGTCAGCGGCTGGCCTTGGCGCAGAAGGTTCTGGATGCGCTAGGCTACGCCCACAGCCGGCTCATCGTCCACCGCGACATCAAGCCCTCCAACATTCTCGTGACCGTGGACGGGCAGGTGAAGCTGCTCGACTTCGGTATCGCCAAGCTTCTCGGCGACGCCGCCGAAACGGGGGGGCTGACGCAGCCGGCGGCGCGCCTTGCGACACCCGACTACGCCGCGCCCGAGCAGCTGTGGGGCGATACGGTGACGGTTTCGACCGACCTCTTCGCCGCGGGCGCGGTTCTGTTCGAACTCGTCGCCGGCGCGCGTCCGTTTTCCACCCCCTGGCGATCACCGGGCCAGGAGGCGCCCCTGGCTTCGACGCGCGCTGATCCGATGGCTTGCGGCAGCCCGCTCGGCGCGCGCCTCGCAAGGGCGCTGCGCGGCGATCTGGATGCGATCCTCGCCAAGGCGCTCGCGCCCGACCCGGCCCGGCGCTATGCCTCGGCCGACGCCTTCGCGCGCGACCTCGCGTGTTTCCGGGCCCGGCTACCCGTTTCAGCCCGGCGGGTCGGCTGGCTCACCCGCGCCGGCAAGTTCACGCGGCGGCAGCCCATCGCGTCGGCGCTCGCGGCCGCCTGTGCGCTGGCCGTGGCGGCCGGCGTGAGCGGCGTCACCTGGCAAGCCGAACGCGCCGAGCGCGCGGCGGCCCGCGCCAACGTCATCAAGGACTTCCTGATCAGCGTGTTCCACGCAAGCGACCCGCGTGCGCCCCGTGACAAGCCGCCCGGCGAGGCCACCGCCAAGGAACTGCTCGATGCGGCCACCGCGCGCCTGGATTCCGGGTTTGCCGGCGACCCCGAGACCAAACTGGAGATTCTGGCCACGCTGAGCGGCGTCTATGAATTCTTGGAAGACGCGCCGCGCGCCGAGAGCTTGGCAGCCCGCCGCATCGCCCTGGCGCGCAGGCTTTACGGCCCGAACGCCCCCGTCGTTTTGCGGGGCATGCTCGATCAGGCGTGGGATGACATCGGATTCGACGACTACGGCAAGGCGAAAACCGTGCTCGCCGAGATTCGCGATAGGATCCCGAGCACATTTGGAGGCCACAGTCATGAGCGCGGGCTCTGGTTGATGGATTGGGCCGACGCGCTCAGGGCGACACCCGGCGCGCGCGACGAGCGCCGGCGGGATGTCAGTGAAGCGGCGGCGATCTTCGCGTCGGAAACGCCCACGCCGGACGATTATCCGACCGCGCGGGATATCCTTGGCCGGTTCGAGATGGACTCGAACCGCTTTCCCGAGGCTCTGAAGGCCTTCGAGGCCGCCGCCGCCGCCGACCGGGCGTTGGGCGAGTTCGATGCGGTCGAGGCGCTTATTTACGACGTCCATTCCGCGGAAGCCTTGCAGAACCTCGGCCGGCCGGACGAGGCGGAGCGGCGTTTGCGGGTCGCGGCGAGCGCGGCCGAACGCGTCACAGGGCCGGATAGCAGCGTGCATTTCCAGGCTCTGGCGCTGCTTGCCGATCTTCTTCGCCAGCGGGGCGAGCGTGGAGAGGCGGACCGCATCCTTCAGCAGCTCGATTCCGAGGCCGAGCGGGCCGACACGCCGCCGGGCGAGGCAATGCTCGTCAAGGCGACCTATGGCGCGGCGCTCGTCGCCGAGGGGCGTCCCGCCGCCGCTCTGCCGGTTCTCGGCGCGGCGCTGGGAATGGCCAGGGTCCGGCCGCACGACGTGACCGATGTGCCGCGCATTCAGCAGGCCCTCGGCGACGCCGAAGACCAGCTCGGGCGCCGGGCCGCGGCTGGCCCGCTTTTCGCCGCCGCCCGGACGGCGTGGATGGGCGAGGGACCGGCGAACGCGCCCTGGGTGCTCGGCGCGCGCGAGCGCTGGGCGCGGTTCGAGATGGCGGGTGGCGCGGCGGCGACCGCCGAGGCCGAATGCCAGGCTATCGTCAAGGCCGCGGGCCGCACGCCTTCGGCGCCGGTCGCGCTCGCCCAGGCCGATCTGGCCCGACTGGCGCTGATGCGGGGCGATGTCGGCGCGGCGCGGGACGACAGCGCGGCCGCCCTGGACACGATGAGCGCGGCGACCGGCCTGTACGACGTCAGGAGCTGGATCCCGGTGTGGCGCGAGCGGGCCCTCGTGTTGGCCGCCGCGGGCGATGCGGCTGGGGCCAAGGCGTGGACGAAGCGCGCCAGCGATGCGGCGCGGCGTTACGGAGCGCCGTGAACTTAGCACCGCGCGGCCGACGAAAAAATTCCATGTCCGCTTCGCCGCCCGCAATCCGTCTTTGTGGGTGTGGAGGCGCGCTGGGCGTCTCCCTTGGAAGGGGGACACAAACAATGAAATGCAAACTCTTCAGTGGCCCCGGGCTTGTCACGGCTGCCATTGCCGTGGGGGACGCTCCCTTTGACACGGCGAAGCTGGAGGACTCTCGATGACGACAAAGACCCTGACCGGCGCCTATCCCAGCGGATACAACCTCAGCACAAAATACAGCGGCCTCGTCCTCACGCATTCGGCCACCGTGGGGGGCTTCGGCGTCAACGTGCTCGGCAGCGCCTATGTCGACAACTTCGGGACGATCAACGTGACCGGCGGCGCGGTTGGGCTGTACATGACCAAGGGCGGGCCGATCCTCAACTCAGTCGGCGCCTACATCGGCGGCAATGTCGCAATTCAGTCCTCATCCGCGGCGACCGTTACCCTGACAAATGATGGCACGATATCGGCAACGTCGGACGGCGTCGCTCTTCTCGGCGGTGGGTCCGTCACAAATTTCGTCTTGATTGGCGGCGGGAATGACGGCGTCGTCGGCGCGGGAAGCGTGGCCAATTACGGGACCATAGGGGGCCATAACACGGGGGTGGTTCTCACCACCGGCCTGGTCAAAAACATTGCCAGCATCAGCGGAGGCGACTACGGAATCCGGGCCTATGGCGCGGCCACGGTGTCGAACTACGGTGCCATAGCCTACGGGACCAAGTTCCGCTACGTCGGCGGCCTGGTGGGCGTGGACCTTCAGAACGGCGGCGCCCTGGTCAACGGAACGGCCAATCGTCCAGGCGCCTACATCTACGGCGCCAAGGGTGTCGAGGCCAGCGCCGCGGCGGTCAAAAATTACGGAACGATTCTCAGCGCAAACAAAGGGTCGGGGGCCGCGGGCGTCGTTCTGACCAACGGCGCCACCCTCGTCAACGGCGCGCCGAGCTACCGTTCGGCGCTCATCGAGGGCTACAACACCGGCCTCGCCATCGAGGGTTCGGCAAGCCGCGCGACCAATTTCGGCACGATCGCGTGCACCGGCACGCTGACTCAGCCTGCCGTCTACGTCGACGGCGGCGTGCTCACCAACGGCAGCGCCGGCGACACCACGGCCGTCGTGAAGGGCGTGGAGGCGGTTGTCGTGGCGGGCCAGGGTACGGTGGACAACCTGGGCTCCATTGCCGGAACCGGGCTGTCCGGTGGTGAGAACGGGATCGCCTTCGATGGCGGCGGACGCCTCACCAACGGCTCGGGCGCCGACCATACGGCGAGCGTCACCGGCTATGGCGGCGTCGACGTCTCCGGCGGCCCCGGCAGCGTCAACAACTACGGAACCATCGCGGCGTCGGGAGTCGGCGTGTATCTGGGGAACAGCGGCGAGATCACCAATGGCGCGCTGAACGACACGGCCGCCGCGATCAGCGGCTATGTCGGCGTCGATCTGGCCGCTGGCGGCTCGGTGACCAACTTCGGGACCATCGGCGGCGGCGCCGCCAGGGACGGAATCGAAATGACCGCCGGCGGGGTCATCACCAATGGCGCGGCCACCGACCAGGGCGCGCGGATCGAGGCCCTGAACAGCGTCTATTCCAGTTCCGGCGCGCTGACCGTCGCCAATTTCGGATCCATCGTCGGGCTTGGCGCCAAGGGCGCGATCTCCAATACCGGCGGCGCGCGGGTGACCAATGGCTCGGCGGGAGACGCCCTGGCCCTCATTCAGGGCTCGACCGGCGTTCAGCTCGGCGGCGGGGGAACGGTGGTGAACTATGCGACCATCCAGGGCCTCGCCGGCGCCGGTGTGTCGCAGGCGGGCGGGTCGGTGACCAACGGCGCGGCCACCGACCGGACGGCAACGGTGGAAGGATATTCCGGCGTCAAGATCGCCAGTGCTTCCGGCACGGTAAGCAATTTCGGCACGATCCTGGGCAACGGAAACAGCTACGCGGCGGGCGTCTTCCTGTCCAGCGGCGGGCGGGTGACCAACGGCGGCGGCGCGGATCGCTCGGCCCTGATCGAAGGAGAGAACGGCGTCATCTGCTACGGTTCGGCGACGGTCGGCAATTCCGGCACGATCCAGGGCGACGACAGCGAAGGTGTCGCTCTGCTCGGCGGCGGGTCGCTCACCAACGGATCGCTCAACAATGCCGGGGCGCGGATTTCCGGCGTCACGGGCGTGGCGGCCAGCGGCGCTTCCGTCGCGAACTTCGGGACCATCATCGGTCTGAGCGACGGGGCCGGCTATGGCGTGAGACTGTTCGGCCCATCAAGCCTGACCAATGGGGCCGCCGGCCACGCCACGGCCCTCATCGAAGGCTACACCGGCGTCTACACCAACGCCGCCAACACCACGGTGACCAACTTCGGGACTATCGCCGGGGTGGCCGGCGGCGTGGCCGTGGATTTCTACCCGTCGGCGAGCGACACCCTGGTGGTGGAAGCCGGCTGTGCGTTCGAGGGCGCCGTGCTCGGCGGCGGTGGAACCCTCGACCTGGGGTCGGGAACCGGGACGATCAGCAACTTCGGGACCGCCGCCTTGACCGTGTCTGGCAGCATGGCGGTCACGACGTTCCAAGGTTTCAACACAGCGGTCGTGGGCAGTGGCGCGACGTTCACCGACAAGGGCGCGGTAACCCTAGCGGCGGGGCAGACCGTGGATAGCGCCGGGATCCTTATCCTGGGCGGGACCGGGAAGAACAGCATCGTCAACTCCGGCCTGATCGAGACCACCGGGACGGGTGTGCTGACCTTGGCCGGCGCGGTGATCAACTCCGGAACCCTCGCGGTCAACGGCGGGACACTGACGGCGACCGGAGCGGTGACCGGCAAGGGCGGCGCCTCGATCAACGGCGGGACCCTCGACATGACGTCGAGCTTCAACCAGGCGGTCACTTTCGAGGGTGCGACCGGGGTTCTGGAGTTGGCCCAGTCGCAGGCCTACACCGCGAGCATCACCGGTTTTTCCCTGACGGGCGGCACATCGCTGGATCTCGTCGACATCGGATTTGTCTCCTCCACCGAGGCGACGTTCAGCGGGACGAGCAAGGGCGGCGTGCTCACCGTCACCGACGGGACCCACACGGCCAAAATCAACCTCAAGGGCAACTATCTGTCGTCCACCTTCGTCGCCAGCAGCGACGGCCACGGTGGGACCATCGTGATCGATCCAAAGGCGCCGAGCGGCGCGGCGCCGCCGCCGAGCGCTTCCACCCACGCCCTGATCGCCGCCATGGCCACGCTGGGCTCGGGCTCGGCCCCGGTCGCGACGCACGCCGCCGAACCGTGGCGAGGCGCCGCGACGAGCCTGATCGCGCCGCGCGCGGCCTTCGCATAGGGACTGGACTGGGAAAGTAGTTCGAGCGCCGGCTTGCCGTAACGGCGGGCGCGGCAAATATGGGAGTCAAAGGCAATGACCACCAAATATATCACCGGAACCTACATCGCCGCCGGCTACACGCTCGCTTCCGGCGTCACCGAGCTGGTCATCACATCCACGGGCGGCGTGGGCGGAAACGGCGTCCTGTCCACTCACCTCGCCACGGTCTACAACTACGGCGTCGCCGTCTCCAACGGCACCGGGATCGAGTTGACGGCCGGGGGCACGGTCATCAACCAATCGTCCGGCTACATCGCCGGGCGGGGGAAAGGCTCGGGGTCGGCCGTCGCCATAAGCGGCGCGACCGGGACCATCACCAACTATGGCTCGATGGTCGCGGCCAAAGGGAACGGTGTCTTTCTAGGGAGTGGCGGCACGGTCACCAACGGTGGGGCGTCTTACCTCGCGAGTTCGATCCGTGGCGGGGGCTATGGGATTCTGTCGAATGGGCTCGCCACCATCACCAACTACGCGGCCATCAAGGGCCTGACCCGTGACGGCGTGATTTTGGCCTTCGGCGGCACGGTGTTCAATGGCTCGGCGACGGATACCGGGGCCTCGATCCAGGGCGGCAGAAACGGGGTTGAATTCGGCGCCGGCGCCGCGGTCACCAACTATGGAACCATCCAGGGCGTGACGCTCAACGGGATCACTCTGAGCGGCGGCGGCGTCGTGATCAATGGGTCGAACACCGACACCAAGGCGCTGATCGAGGGCAAGACCAACGGCATAGAGGCAAACAACGCGGTCGCCACGGTCATGAACTACGGCGTCATCGAGGCCACCTCGGGCGTCGGCCTTCCCGCCGGCGTGGTTCTTTACGGCGGCGGCAACGTGACCAACGGCAGCGCGGACGACCACGCCGCCGTGATCAGCGGGATCAACGGCGTGGCGCTGAGCCTCGTTGGGACCGTGAACAATTTCGCGACCATCGAGGGGCTCGGCAACAGCGCCGTGGGGCTTTTTGCCGGCGGCGCGGTCAACAATGGCGCCGGCAGCGACCAGACCGCCCTGATCGAGGGCGACTCGGGTGTCGTCATCCGGGGCGGCAGTGGCACGGTCAACAACTCCGGGACCATTCTCGGCACGCGCGCCCTTGGAGTCTACCTGGGCGGCGGCGGCGTCGTGATCAATGGGTCGAACTCCGACACCACGGCGCTGATCCAGGGCACGACCAACGGGATAGAGGCAACCAACGCGGCGGCCGCCACGGTCACGAACTACGGCGCCATCGAGGCCACCACGGGCGTCGGCCCTGCCGCCGGCGTGGTCCTTTACGGCGGCGGCAACGTGACCAACGGCAGCGCGGACGACCACGCCGCCCTGATCAGCGGAATCAAAGGCGTGGCGCTGAGCCTCGTTGGGACCGTGAACAATTTCGCGACCATCGAGGGGCTCGGCAACACTGCCGTGGGGCTTTATGGCGGCGGCGCGGTCAACAATGGCGCCGGCGGCGACCCGACCGCCCTGATCGAGGGCTCCCTAGGTGTCGCCATCCGGGGCGGCAGTGGCACGGTCAACAACTCCGGGACCATTCAGGGCACGGGCGCCAATGGAGTCTATCTCGGCGGCGGCGGCGGCGTGATCAATGGGTCGAACACCGACACCACGGCGCTGATCCAGGGCAATGACAACGGGATAGGGGCAACCAACGCGGCCGTCACGGTCACCAACTACGGCGCCATCGAGGCCGCCTCGGGCGCCGGCGTCGCTCTTTACAGCGGCGGCGCCGTGACCAACGGCAGCGCGGTCGACCACGCCGCCCTGATCAGCGGGGTCCGCGGCGTCAGGCTGAGTCTTGTCGGGACGGTGAACAATTTCGCGACCATCGAGGGTCTCGGCGGCTACGGCGTGAAACTCTATGGGGGCGGCACGCTCACCAATGGCGCCGACGGCGACCCGACAGCCCTGATCGAGGGCCATGACGGGGTTCTGGTGACCGGCGCCGCCACGCTCAGCAACTTCGGAACCATCCACGGCTTGGGCAGGGATGGCATATATGTGACCGGCGGCGGCAACGTGCGCAACGGCACGGCGAGCTATGCCGGCGCCTCGATCCTCGGCAGTTACGATGGGGTTGTCGCCACCGCGCTTGCCACGGTCACCAACTATGGAACCATCCAGGGCGCGACCAACCATGGAATCAATCTGATCGCTGGAGGCGCCGTGATCAATGGGTCGAACACCGACACCAAGGCGCTGATCCAGGGCGCGCTCCAAGCCCTGATAGCGAGCACCGCGCCCTCCACGGTCACGAACTTCGGCACCATCGAGGCTACTCACGGCCTTGTCGCCGGCGTCTTTCTTCACAACGGCGGCCTCGTGACCAACGGCGGCACGGCCGACCACGTCGCCCTGATCAGCGGTGGCTTCGGTGTCTATACCGACCTTGTCGGCGCCGTGGTCAATTTCGCGACCATCAGTGGGCTCGGCGGCGATGGCGTGGAGCTCACAGGCGGCGGCACGGTCACCAATGGCGGGGGTAACGACCGGTCAGCCCTGATAGAGGGCTACCGAGGCGTCGCCATCGCCGGCGCGGCGGGGACGTTGATCAACGGTGGGACGATTGTCGGCGAAGGCGCCGGCTTCGGCGTCGAACTGCTGGCCGGCGGCCAGGTCACCAACGGCCGGGGGCGCAGCACCAGCGCGCTTATCCAGGGCTATTCCGGGCTCTATGTGAACGGGGGGGTCGCTTCCAATGTCGGGACCATCTCGGGCGTCGGCGACTATGGGGTTGGCGTCAGTCTTACCGGCGCCACCACGCTCACCAATGGTTCGACGGCCGACGGCCACGCGACGATCGCCGGATGGACGGGTCTGACCGCCGCCGCAGGCTCGACGGCTGTCGTCACCAACTACGGGACGATCGAGGGCGACGGCGGCGTGGCGGTCCAGTTCCTGTCCAGCACGGACGCGCTCGACGTCGCCGCCGGTTCGGCCTTCATCGGCCAGGTGCTGGGCGGCGGCGGACTTCTCGAGCTGGCGAGCGGAACCGGGACGATCGGCCTGGGCGCCGGCGAGACGGTCACCGTTTCCGGCTCCATGACGCCGACGACCTTCCAGCAGTTCGGGACCGTGGCGATCAACAATGGGGCGCAATTCACCGATGCCGGCGCCGCGAGCGTGAGCGCGGGCGAGACGGTGATCGTCTCGGGCCAGCTGACCCTCGGCGGCAGCCTCGCCAACGCCGGCGTGCTCGAGGCGACCTCGGGGGGCACGGTGACGGTGAACGGGGCCGTGACCGGCGCCGGCCACGTCGTCATCGCCGGCATCACCTCCGGCGGGACGATGGATTTCGCCTCCAGTTTCAACCAGGCGGTGACGTTCGTGACCACCGGCACGCTGGAGCTGGCGCAGTCGCAGACCTACACGGCCAACGTCACGGGCTTTTCCAAGACAGGAGCCACGGCGCTGGATCTCGTCGACATCGGCTTCGTCTCCTCCACCGAGGCGACCTATTCGGGGACCAAGACCGGAGGCGTGCTCACCGTCACCGACGGGACCCACACGGCCTACATCAACGTCAAGGGCAACTACCTCACCTCCACCTTCGTCGCCTCCAGCGACGGCCACGGCGGGACCATCGTCATCGATCCCAGGGCGGAGGGGGGTGAGGCGCCGGTGATGATCGCTTCGCCGCACGCCCTGATCGCCGCCATGGCCACGCTGGGGGCGCCGTCCGCGGTCGCGGCGCGGGAGATCGACAGAGGATCCACGCGGGCGCCATTGGTCGCGTCACCCCACATCGGTTACGCCTGACCGGCGCAAGCGTTGCCGGCGCTGAGATCGGCGTCCGTGCATTTTCGAATCACGCCGACCCGACCGCGCCTAACCGCGCCGAGGCGCGGACGAAGCGCGCGAGCGATGCGGCGCGGCGCTACGGGGCGCCTTGAACACCGCCCCGCGCGGCCGACGAAAAATTCCATGTCCGCTTTGCCGGCCGCAATCCGTCTTTGTGGGTGTGGAGGCGCGCTGGGCGTCTCCCTTGGAACGGGAATACAGACACAATGAAAACCAAACTCTTGAAGGCCACCGTGCTCGCCACGGCCGCCATCGCTATCGGGACGCTCGCCTCGCCGGTCATGGCGAAGACCTTGCAATATACCTTCGGCATCAGCGGCGGCGGCGCGCATTGCGATGGTCTTACGCTGACAAGGCAGACGAATCCGCCCGAAAACGTGAGCTATGGCGGTACGCACACCGGCTGCACCAACAACGATCAGGCCGGCGGGTATTCAGTGGGGGTGAACGGCGGCGCCAATCTGGATATCGCCACGACCAACACGACGGTCAGCCCCAATGCCCAGACCTTTTTCCTCCGCCTCCCGAGCAACGAATGGTTTCTCTATGAGATTTCCGGCGGGGTCTGGCAACAGATCGACAGCGGCCCACTGATCGCGGGGCCGCCGGCGGCAAAGGCCGGGGTAGGCGCCAAGCCCGCGGGCTCCCCCAATCCCAAGGGCACGCTCGACCGCATGTACTAAAGACCGGGTTCCACGCCTGTGCGGCGGCGGGCTAAACGCCCGCCGCCGCATCCATCGTGGCGCGCCCGGTCGCCGGATCGCTCGCGAATGCCGGTTTGCGCCAAGCCACAGCCGCGACCACCCCGCGACAGTAATAATTAGTGACAATCACTGATAACGATAACGGGCGCAGCTTGTGCGGCGCCCTATTGAACCGCCAATCTCCAAGCAACCCGGGGGGCGAGCTGGGCGTTTGAGCAATACACCAAATATTTCATCCAGCACCTGGAACGCGTCAAAATGTATTATGTTCATGTCGGATAGCTGCCGAACGATAGCTGCGAACCAGGCGCTGATCCGAGGCGCGGCCTTTTCGGGGCGCGGTGAGGTGCGGTCGTCCAACGAAGACAATATGTCGGTGGACGGCAACGTTTTACCCCACGAGGAGCTTCAGGAAATCCTGCTCGCCGGCGACACGGACCATCTCCTGCTTGTCGCCGATGGGATGGGAGGGCACGCGAAGGGAGAGGTCGCCAGTCATCTCGCCTTGGCTTCGCTGAACGCTCGGTGGTGCGAACGCCGTCCAGAGTTCGATGAATCTCAAGCCATCCGCCGCGCCAACGAGCGAGTCTACGCCGAGATGGCGCGAGACAGCACACGTCGCGGGATGGGCGCCACCTTGGCGGGGCTCCATCTTCGGGGCGTCGAAGGCTCTTGGTTCAACGTCGGCGACAGCAGAATCTACCACTACCGGGCCGGGCGCCTACGGCAGTTGTCGGTGGACCATGTCCCGAGGGGTGACACCTCTGCGGGTCGCGCTCGCAGCCATCGCATCACGCAAGCGATCGGCGGCGGCTATGCGCCGGTGGAAGTCTGGCCGGCGGTTGGCGCCATCAAGCTTCAGCGGCGAGACCGGATCCTTCTTTGCACCGACGGACTCACCGACGTGCTTGCCGATCACCAGATCGCGACGATCATTGCGGAGTGCACGACCGTTTCCGAGACGGCGATCCGCCTGAAGGCAGCTGTCTTCGACGCCGGAGCGCCGGACAACGTGACCTGTTTGCTGCTGGAGCGCGTAACCTGACGGGTTGCTCGGAGGCGAGCGCAGCGCGCGTCCGCTTGGCGCCCAACCCGGGCGTGACACCGTGCGCGCCGCTTGGCGCCTACAAGCCGACCTTCCGGGATTCCGCTTTGGGTCACGGTCAGACCCCGAAGGACGGTCGCGTTTGGTCCGAGCCCGCGGCGTTGTCGAAGAAGATGAAGGGCGCGGCGCGCGCCAACGACGGAAACTTGGCCCGCACCGCGTCGATGGGAAAATGGGAGACGTGAGATTTCATGTCTAAGGTAGGGTCAGCCTGACCCTGCTCGCCAATGCCGAACGGGTCGTGGAGCGGCATGGGGGGACCAGCGTGGAAGAGGCCTCGATCGTCGAACGCGAAGTCGGCCTCCACAAGGGGCTGACCCAGAGCCAGGTTGTCATGATCGGGCTGGGCGGGGCCATCGGCACGGGCCTCTTCATGGGAAGCGGCATCGCTATCGGCTACGCCGGCCCTTCGGTGCTGCTGAGCTATGCGATCGCCGGATTCGCCGCCTTCGTCATGGTTTTCAGCCTTTCGGAAATGGCCGTCGTCCACCCCACCGCCGGCTCGTTCGGGACCTATGCGGAGACCTATCTGAACCCCTGGGCCGGGTTCGTGGTTCGCTACACCTATTGGTTCGCCCAGGTCATCGCGGTGGGCGGCGAGGCGGTCGCGGCGGGGGTCTACATGACCTACTGGTTCCCCGCGGCGCCGGTCTGGATGTGGTCGCTCGGTTTCGCCTTCATCCTTCTTTGGGTGAACTCGCGCTCGGTGAGCAATTTCGGAACGGTGGAATACTGGTTCGCCTTCATCAAGGTGGCGGCGATCGTCCTCTTCATCATCCTGGGGGCGGCCAACATCCTGGGCCTTGGCGTGAAGCCGGTCGGCTTCCACAACCTCTACGGGCTCCCCGGCGGTTTCATGCCCCACGGATTGCACGGCATGTGGATGGCGGTGATCCTGGGCGTGCTGTCGTTCAACGGCATCGAAGTGATCGCGGTCACCTCCGGCGAGGTGCCGCATCCCGAGATCGCCATTCCGGCCGCCTTGCGCACGATGGGCATCCGGCTGTTGCTCTTCTACATCCTGGCGCTGGGCATCGTGGTGACCTTCATCCCGTGGATGGAGACGGGCGCGAAGATAGTGACCGAAAGCCCGTTCGTGCGCGTGTTCGCCCGAACGGGCGTCCCCGAGGCCGCCGGAATCATGAATTTCGTGGTCATCAGCGCCGCGCTCTCCAGCATGAACACCAATGTCTACCTCTGTTCGAGGATGCTGTTTTCCTTATCCCGCGGCAGATACGCGCCAGGCTTTCTGGGTCGGCTGAGCAAGAGCGGAACCCCGGTGGCGGCGACCATCCTTTCGGGCGCCTGCATTCTCATGGCGGCGGGAATCTCGAAATTCACCCCGCTGGCCTACAACTATCTCCTGGGCGTTTCCCTGTTCGGCGCGATCATCGTGTGGATAGTGATTCTGGTCAGCCATCTGCGCTTCCGCCGCGTCCACAAGGGCGCGGCCTTGCCGGTCCGCATGCCGTTTTTTCCGGCGATGCAGCTAGCCGGTCTGGCGCTGCTAGGCGCGGTTCTCATCACCATGGGCCTCGACACGGCCTTCTGGAACGTCTCCTGGATCGTCGGCGTACCCTGGCTCGCCCTGCTTTCGGCCGCCTATTTCATCTGGAAGGCGCGCAGTGGAGGAGGGAGCGCAGGCAGGCCTTCGCCCACCAACCCCGCTACGTCTGAATGAAGCGCTACGAAGCCACTCGACCAACCTTTTCAACGGCCTCCGATCCATGCGGACGCCGACCGAAAAATCGCGGGCCGCCGAGGCGAGGGATGTTCGACGCGGCCGGCTCGGTCGCGGCGCGCAAGAGATGGAAGACGGCGTAGCCGCGCCAGGGACGCCAAGCCTCGGGGCGCGTTTCCGGCGAGGGCGCATCCCCCGACGCCGTCGTGGAAAAGCGCCGCGGGTCCAGGGCGTCGGCTGGGAAGGCGTCCGGTTCGCCGTAGCCGCGCAGGCCCACCCATTGAGCGCGCGACTCACCGAAGCCGGGAATGAGGGCAAGGTCGTGCATGACCGTCTCGGCCGCGTTGTCGAGGTGCAGCGTTCCCTCGGCTAAGGCGCGGGCAACGGCGCGCAGGGTTTCCGAGCGCGCTCGATCGAGGCCGCATGCCTCGAGGTCGGCGCGGGCAAGTTCCTGGGCGCCTGGAAACAATCGCGTGAGGCCGGTCTCCTGGGACTCGATCCTTGCGCCAAACCGTTCGGCAAGCCGGCCGGCCAGCCCGCGAAACGCCTCGCCTCCCCGGTCATCGTCGAGGATTGCGCGGACGATCGCCTCGAACCGGCTCCAGACGCCGATGAGCCGCAGACCGGGCCTTGCGGCAACCAAGGGGCCGAGCAGGGCGTCGTCGCGGAAGGCCGAAGCGATTTGCAGCGGGTCGGCGGCGAGGTCGAAAACGCGTCGGGCGGTGGTGGCGAGATCGGAGAGATCGGCGGCGCCGCCGCCTCGCACGTGCATCAGCAGGGCGTGCGACGCCGGGCAGGCGGCGATCTCCACCAATACCGGGCCGTTTGCGCCGGCTAGGGCTCGCGCGTAGATGCCCCCGGCGATACGTTCCACGCCAGGAACACACTCGCGCGCCAGAAAAGCGAGGGTCTCGGTCCAGTCGAAGAGCGGCCGGTAGGAGAGGCGCAGCGTGATCCGATTCGAGGCGCCGCCGAGCGGCGGCGGGCGGCGGCGAATCTCGCTTGGCGCGCGCTTGTAGCTGGCCTTGAAGGCGTCGTTGAAGCGACGGACGCTGCCATAGCCGGAGGCCAGCGCGATATCGGTGATCTGCATGGCCGTGTCGCTCAGCAGCAGCTTGGCGAAATGGAGGCGGCGTGTCTGCGCTATCGCGCCGGGCGAGGCGCCCACTTGCCGGACCAGAAGGCGGTTCAGATGCCGGGCCCCGACGCCGAGACGGGCGGCGAGCGTCGTCACCGATCCCTTGTCCAGCGCGCCTTCCTCGATGAGCCGCAGGGCGCGGCTCACGGTGGCCGAGGCGCCGCGCCACGCGGGCGATCCCGGCATCGCTTCCGGCCGGCAGCGCAGGCAGGGGCGGAAACCCGCCGTCTCCGCCTCCGCCGCCGTCGCGTAGTAGCGGATGGCGTTGGCGAAAGACACCGGACAGATCGGCCGGCAGTAGATGTGCGATGACAGCACCGCGATGACGAACTTGCCGTCGAAACGCGCGTCGCGGGAAAACCGCGCGCGGTCCAACGCTTCCAGCGAAAGATGGAGGCCGAGGCCCATGAGCGTGATCTAGCGAGGTTGGCGTATCGGGCCTAGCCGTTTTCGGACGCCTATCCCCCCGCCGCGGCCATTGGAGTCCGATTCTTGCCAGCCGCGGGGCCTGTTCCGTTCCTAGGCTCGAGGTCTTTCAACGTCCTGGAGGCTGGTCATGAATTCGCAGTGTCTATTTCGCTCCGTCGCGCTTGCGGCCTTTGCCGCCGGCGCCGCTCATGCCGCGGGCGCGCCGGCCCCGGGCTTCCCAAGCTACACCGTCTACGATCTCGGCACGCTCGGGGGCACGCAGAGTTCCGGCGACGCGATAACGCCGGCCGGCAGCGTGCTGGGCAATTCCAACCCGGCGGGCGACGCCACCACGCTGGCGACCATCTGGGCCGATGGGCAGCAGACTTCGCTCGGTACTCTGGGCGGTCCGAACAGCGTGGTCGGAGAATGGCCGGCGCGCAGCAACGCCGTGCTCGCCGGCTTCAGCGAAACCGGCCAGCCCGATACGCTGGGCGAGGCGTGGAGCTGCTCGGCTTTCTTTCCGTCGGTGACCAACCAGATCTGTCTTGGATTCCGGTACGCCAATGGCGCCATGACGGCTCTGCCAACGCTCGGCGGCGTGAACGGCTATGCTGCGGGC
>Ga0182024_10013261_pt1 | contig 16135 bp, 9 predicted proteins | sample P32metaG_FD_120480 | JGI IMG/M metagenome (GOLD analysis project Ga0182024, IMG submission 120480) | Permafrost microbial communities from Stordalen Mire, Sweden - P3-2 metaG (Illumina Assembly) | ecosystem: Environmental > Terrestrial > Soil > Wetlands > Permafrost | place: Sweden: Stordalen... | reverse complement strand
TAACCTGCAGCGGGGTGCTAAATCTGTAGTGCCGCTGGCGGATCGTGCCATTGGCAACCTTCAACAGTGGTTGATTGGAACCTATCACGGCGTGAGCCGGAATCAGCTTCAGGTTTATCTGGATGAGTTCGTCTTCCGTCTTAACCGACGCCGGACTCCGATGGCTGCGTTCCAGACCTTGCTGGGACTCGGATCGAGGCGTAATCCCACGTCCTACATACGAATACGCGGCGGTTCTGATCTTTCCATTTCTGCTGACGAAGCCTGAACCGCAACCTGTTGGGTTTTGCTGAAACAACCGGATAAGCAGAAGCCGACTTATCAGTCCTGATTCTTCATCCAATCCTTGTATTGCTCGAAGCTCATCGGAGGATCGAAGGCCAGGTAGTGGCTTGTATGGGCGCCAACGCCTTCCGTCGTCCACTTCAATTGCCACATCTCATTCCCAGCGGGACGCGGCAACGAACCCAGCGTTGCCTTGCCATTGGCTTCCACGTCGAACGGCGTTTCCAGCAACCGTGCCGAATCTCCCGCGCGCAGGATTTCCAGCCGCCCCCGTGCCGGCTTCAACGTGTCGTTGACCACCACGACAGCGTGCTTTCCCTGCGCCTCTTCGCAGCAAATCACCTGAACGTCGCGCTGCACACGCTCGAGGTAATGGAACGCCAGTTTCTTGTCAAAGTAGTAGTCCACAACGGCATCTGAAAGGATCGGCCAGCCGTCCCGGATGTTCCACCACAGAATGCCCTGTTTGATTTCTTTCTGCTGCCGGAAGAGTTCCACGAAGAACTTCATGGCCTCGGCCTGGGTGATCTGCGAAGCAAGAATGAACTCGTCCAGGTCATCCGGACAGGTACCGAAAAAGGCCTTCACCTGATTGATCATCAAATCGTTTCTGCCCACGGTGGTTTTGTCCTCCGGAGTGGAGCGGCATGATTTGGTGAGCCACTGCTCATTCCATTCGTGGCCCTTGACCCAGGGATAAACAGCATCAGAATCCATCATGCGCCCCAGCGAGCTTCTGGAGGGGCAGCCGTGGTAGCCGATCTCGCTGGCAAAGTGGGCCGGCGAAGCAGTATAAAACGGCGCCTTGAAGTATCCCCGCGGCCCCCACAAATGAACCTCGGGCATGGAATCCATCGTGTTGCCCGCGGCAACGACGGCAGGACTGTGATACGGCGAGCTCGGTAGATAGGCGCGATTCGGATCCATTTCCTTTAAGACCGCAGGAATCGTCTTGCGGGTGCTGAGGTCGAGGTTCGGGTCGGTCACTGGCCTGTTGCCGTCTCTCGCATTCCATTCAACGGCATCGTCGCACTCGTTGTTGCCGCACCACAGGGCCAGCGAAGCATGATTGCGGAGGCGCGGAACGATTGCCCGCACTTCCTTCTCGAGGGCCGCCAGGAAGGCATCGTCTTTGGGGTAGATGGCGCAGGCCATGTTGAAGTCTTGCCAAACCATGATGCCCGCTTCGTCGCAAAGGTCGAAGAAGCGATCTTCGGGATACACGTTGCCGCCCCAGCAGCGGGCCATGTTGCAGTTGGCCTCTTCCATCAGTTGAACGGTGCGGTCCAGATGCATGTGATCGCGGCTGTGCAGAGCATCTAGACAACTGTAGTCAGTGCCTTTCACGAATATGGGCACACCGTTGACGGTGAAGCCGAATCTGCCCTTTCCATCCGGCGCAAGAAGATCAGTCCGATCCAGCTCGATGGTCCGGATGCCGATCCGCTCAACGCGCCGGTCGATCATGTTCCCGGCGTGGTCAAGCAGGGTGACCGTAGCTTCGTAGAGCGACCGCTCGCCGTATCCGCGCGGCCACCAGAATGCGCACTGGTCGACATGGATATCCAACCGGCCTTCGGGCGCGGTCACCGCTGCCTCCCCGCGGGCCGCGGCTTCTCCGTTTTGACGCAATGCAACTTCGACCTTGTAATTTCCTGCGCCAGTCACGCCGTCCAGTTCCCAGCGAACGGAGACCTCGGCACGGCCCTGCTTCACGTCCATCGACGTGGTGTGCCAGTAAACGCTGGAGATACGCGTGGAACGAAGGTATTCAAGGTAAACGTCCTTCCACAAGCCTGCGCTGACGATGCGGGGCATGATGTCCCAACCGTACATGTGCCCGGCCTTGCGAACATACAGGGCCTCCCAATGGCCGTTCGGTGGGTACTCCCAACCCGAGTGAGGATGCGCCAGGCCTACCAACACAGCGGGATCAATGCGCACCACAATCTCATTTATCCGGCCCGGCAGCAGGGTCGAGGTTGCATCGAAGCGCTGGGCGACGAGCATGTTGGCTGCCCTGCCTACCTCGGTACCGTTCAGCCACACTGTGGCGATGCAATCGAGCCCCCCAAAGACTAGCTCTGCTCGTTCGCCGGGTTCAGGCTGGCCGGGGTTGAAAGTGCGCATGTACCACCACTGATGGTTCTCCAGCTTGAGAGCCTGCAGGACGCGATTGCCCTTTTCCAGAGGCTCAATCTTGCCGGCCGACACCAAGTCCAACTCCACATTGCCTGGCACCGTGGCTGGAATCGTGGGCCATTCTGCCGGTGGAGTTGTGGCCGGTGATTGCTGTGGGTAGTCCGTTAGAGGTCCGTAGGTGAGCCTCCAAACGCCGTTCAGGCTGATGGCGCGGCGCGCCAGTGTGCTGCCTGCGAAGGGGAGCTCTGCCGGCAGTGTTTCTGCATTCGCACCACCGCTGAACAGAGATGTGAGCCAGCAGAGCAATGGCAACTTCAAAATGCTGCGCCGCGTCACGCTCTCCGTTAAAGTTTCAACGGAACGGTTCATGATTCACCATCTCCCGACTGAAGGTTTGCCGCTTTGCGCGGATTCGAAAGCCTCGATTTCAAGTGATGCAAGTACTGCCATGGACTTCTGCAACCACCTTGAGAGGTCGCTCATTCTTACCCCTTTCCACGCGCGGACCTGGCCTTCAGTGGATTGCCGGCATCCATGGCGATGCATAAGGCGGCCACGTCACCGATGCTCTCGCCCAGCGTCGCCGGCACCACGGTACACGCCGCCAACGCAGGAGCCAGTGCCTCCTGACGCAGAGATTTGAGGGCCGGCTCCAGTAGGGCATCGCCCAGCCGCATGGCCAGCCCGCCAATCACAATCCGGTCCGGATTCAGGATGTCGACGAGGATGGCCAGTGCGATGCCCAGCTTTTTACCGCAAGCCGCCACAATGCTGCGGGCCACCGCATCGCCCTTGGCTGCGGCCAGCCCAACATCCTTCGCCGTTGCCTTGCGTCCCTTGGGCAGACTGTGCAGCAGCGAACTGCGCCCGCGTCTGCGCGCGGAATTTAGCATGGTCTCCGCTATTTGCGCCATTCCTCCGCCGCTGGCCCAGCCTTCTACCGACCCCGCCTTGTGGTAACCCACTGGCCCGGTGCGCGTCAGGCGCACGTGGCCAATCTCGCCAGCCATATCGCTGGAGCCGGAGTAAAGCTTTTTCTCGATAATGAGGCCCGCGCCCAGGCCGGTGCCCATGGTGAGAAAGATCATATTGCGAGTGCCCTGACCCGCTCCGTAACGGTGCTCGGCCAGCGCCCCGGCATTGGCATCGTTCTCCAGCAGCACGGGCGCCGCGAACTCTCGATTGAGAATCTCCACAATGGGGATGTCAATCCACGTGGACAGGTTGGGCGGAGCCTGAATTACGCCGGCGTGGGGATCAAGCGGACCGCCGCAACTGACACCGATTCCGCACAGCGACTCTGGACCGGTCTTCAATTCGGCAAGCATCCGGTGCAGCGCGGCCAGAATCTGGTCGAGGGCCTGTATTGGCCCCTTGGTCGGCAAGGTCGCGAATTCAATGCGCGAGAGTATTTCAGGAGGCCTGCGCGAGACAACCACGGAGGTTTTGGTGCCGCCAATATCCACGCCGGCCCAGATATCCCTGCCCACGAATCGATCCTCCTTGGCTCTCTGGCCAGTTGCCCCGATGAATCGACTCCACCCTTGGCGATTCGCCTCCGTTCTGTGGAGTGCGGCCGGCCTTATTCAGCAAACCTACAACCGGGCAGCTACGGACGCGACTGTAAATCTGCGACCGGTGCGTGCCCGCAGTTGCAGGAGGGCGAGCACAAGCACGTAGACGATGGCGGCGATCGGCACAACCAATGAGGTTCTCATGCTGCTGTGATCAGCCACAACTCCTACCAACGGCGGAACAACAGCACCGCCCACAATGGCAGTCACCAGCAAGCCCGAAACTTCGTTACTGCGCTCCGGCATCCGATCCACGGCGGTGGCAAAAATCAGCGGAAAGATGTTGGCAAAGCCAAGACCAGTGAGAATAAACGCAACGGCGGCCACCCCGCCGGCAGGCACAAAAAGGGCCAGCATCCCGGCCACCGAAAGGATGCAGGTGGCAACAAGGAAATGCGCGGGCTTGACCCAGTTCAGAATTACTCCTCCCAGAAATCTTCCCGCCATGAGGGCCACGAAAAACAGCCCCGTGCCCAGCAGGCCAACCCGGCTGATCTCCAGGCCAAAGCGCTCCTTGAGGAAGAGCGGAATCTCCGCGCTGATCGAGACCTCAGCGCCAACGTAGAGAAAGATGGCGCAGGTCATGGCCAGCATGAACGGATTGCGCAGCAGGCCCATGCAGGAGCGCATGGTAGCCGCTGCGGCCGCCGTCTCAGCGGCAGGAAGTTTCAACGATGCGGCCGCCACCAGCGTGATCAGCAGGGCTGCGCTGAAAATGGGAAAAATCACCATCCAACTGGCGCCGAAGTACCGGTATGCAATCACCGGCATGATGGGGCCAGAGAGCGAACCGATCGCCTTGACGAACTGGCCCAGCGAGAGATTGCGCGCAAACTTGCCCTCGGGCGAGACGTCACGCATGAGTGGATTGCCGGCGACCTGCAGGATAGCGGTTCCAGCGCCCAGCAGCACAATGGTAAGAAGAAAACGCAGAAAAGAGTTGAGCCCCATGCTGGCGATCAACATTCCGGTGAGCGCCACGGCAAGACCCAGGATGAGGACAAACTTCTTGCCGCGACGGTTCTGGAGAATTCCCGCTGGAATGGAGAGCAGGGCGAACATGCTCAATCCAACGAATGGAATGAGAAAGGCCGTCGCGTTGTTCAGGTGGAATTCATTTTTCGCCAGGCTGACAAACGGCCCCACGGCATCGAGAAAGCCCATGGCCAAAAAAGCGAGGAATACAGGAAACGGCCGAAACTTCATCTCCTACACTCCCAACTTGCTCTGTTCAATCTGCGCCAGCGCTGACTCAGTCCCGACATCGATGGACCTCCGTGCTGGCACGTTGGGGCGCAAGCCATCTTTGAAGGCCATTCACTAAAAGGACAGCGGAAGTACCGACGAGTATACATCGCGTCGAATCGAGTAACACCGTTGGATTTGTCCTGAGGCGGCAACTCGTTCGGCGACCCGCCAAGATACGACCGATATGTGTGCTCATCGCAGATGACCCGTTCGACCGACATTTACACGAGTTGGAAGAATCTCGTGGCAAAGAGCCTTAATTCACTCCGTGTCAAAACGTCGCCGGAAGCCCGCGCACACGTGCAGAAGAGCCCCCCCAAGGAGTCATCCGAATGGACTCGGATGAAGAGCGCGAGCGCGATGACTCGGGAACACCTTGCGAAGCAGCTTGGGAACATCTGTCTAGCGGTCTCCGAGATAAAGCAAAGGGCGGATATGGTCGTGAGCGCGCTTCACGCATCACCAGAGCAATGGGGATTTGGCAAACTCCCCCAGGTTCATATTGATACTGGAAAACGCCCTAGCATCAGGGAGCCTCGTGGATCATGATCCGAGGCCTGTGCGTGAGATTTCAGTCGCAATGCCGTCCGATACCAATGTTCACGTAGACATCCTTGCTTCCGAGATGAAAACCCAAGCGAGAACCGCTGGCGACTGATGGAGGCGATAATCATCACGCAGCTCGGTAGTGTCCTAATTTGACAAATTAGGACACCACCCGCAGCTCGGAGCCCAGGCCGGAGGCCGGGCGTCACACGCTGGTTTCAACATTAATGCGCCTTACCATGCGGTATGGTGCAAGATGGCCCTCGCCTCCCGCGCTTTACTTAGCCGCGCTTGACTTTTTCTTGGCGGCCCATCGAGCCTTGGCGGCGTCGGATAGGCGCTTGCGGAGAGCGGGAGACATCGATCTCTTCTTGCCTGGGGAGGATTTCTTTGGAGCCGCGGAGTGTGCAGCGGTCGCGGTGTGTACAGGGATCATATCTAGTGAGCCTTCCATGAGCGCGTCTCGCATTTTTGTAAGACGCTCGATCTCCTTGTTTAATTCAGTCACCGCTCCTCTTATGCTCATGCTTCCTCCTATAGATCCGGCCTAACACCTTCAACATTGTAACTTGCGTCAGCCATGCGAGATGATCTTATCCCACTGGTTGCCGTGTCGGAGAAGCCCTTTTCTCAGAAGCACTCCGCAGAGGGTCGTTGCGCAAGCGACGAAGCGCAGTCCCCATCAATTTATATAGGGGGCGAACTCGTCAGGATCTGGGCGGGAGAACAGGGAAGGGAATTCGGATGCGCTTGTTTCGCTTCCGGATCTGACGGCTGATAATTCAAAGTTACGGGTTGTCAAGGACTGGCTGTTCGCCGAAATTGCTCAGCGGCGAATCACAAGAGCTAAGACGAGAAGAGCGATAGTTCTGAGCCGTCATCAGGGTCGCGGAAGTTGCCGAGGCCGACGCCCACCAGGCGGAATCTTTGGAGGGCATCGACGCCAACCCTGTCCAGCAGAGTTAGAGCGATCCGCGTTAACTCCTCGCAGGAGGCTGGCGGCGACGGCGGCGTCTGGCTTCGTGTGAGGACACGGAACTCGGCTGTTTTCAACTTCAAGATGACTGTCTTAGCCGCCCTCGATTCTTTGCGCGAAGCGAGCCACGCTTTTTCTGCGAGACGCCGAATCATCGGTTCAGTCTCGGCAAGCACAACATCCTGCTCGAAGGTGTCCTCCGCAGAGATTGACTTTGTCGGCCGGTTAGGCACCACAGAATTCTCATCGATTCCGCGCGCCAGTTCGTACAGGCGCTGTCCGTAGCGGCCGAACAGACTCTGCAGTTGTTCGAGAGTGCGGGATCGCAACTCGCCGACGGTGCGCATTCCGAGCTTGGCGAGTTTTGCCTCTGTGACCTTTCCAACGCCGGGAATGCAGCCTACCGGCAATGGGGTCAAAAAGCTCTCGACCTCAGCAGGTTGGATAACAAATAACCCATTCGGCTTGCGCCAGTCGGAGGCGATCTTCGCCAGGAACTTGTTGGGAGCCACACCGGCTGAAGCACTCAGGTTGAGCTCTTCGCGGATCTGCTGGCGGATGATGCTGGCCACCTTCGTGGCCGTTGCAATTCCGGCCTTGTTCTCCGTCACATCCAGATATGCCTCGTCGAGCGACAGAGGCTCGATGAGATCGGTATGGCGGAGGAAGATTTCGCGCACGGCGCGCGAGACGGCCCGGTAACGCGTGAAGTCGGGCGGGACAAAGACCGCCTGCGGGCAGAGACGCTCTGCATAAACAGCGGCCATCGCCGAGCGCACTCCAAAGCGCCTTGCCTCATAGGATGCCGCGCAGACGACCGAGCGCTTTCCGCGCCATGCCACGACAACCGGCTTGCCACGCAACTCTGGATTGTCGCGCTGCTCGACGGATGCGTAGAACGCATCCATATCCACATGAACAATCTTTCGCCCGCTCATTCTTTATCCATGGTAGGACGATTTCATCCGTTCTCGTCCGAAGGACGCCACTGATTGTGCAGGCTGCGGTTCAAATCAACTCCGCCTGGAGCGAGGGCACTTGGTGACGCGGCGCAGATGGTCGAGGGAACGAGGTCCGGCGTTCCGAGCGTTGACGTCCGGGTAAAGGCGTTGCATCGGACCGTTGGAGCATATCGCTGGTGATCACATAGCTTCGACCTGGCACGGCAGCTGCCCGCTCTCCGGGAATGAGTATCCCTATCAGGTTGATCGGATCGGCTCCCGCGACGGTCACATCGCCCGGCTGGCAGGCGTTCTTCGACGAGCGCAAGCTTTCTAGAACCTCTGGAAGCGCGAACTGTTCTCCTCCAAAGCCGCTGACAAAGCGTCCTCCACGAATCTGGCCTCGATCCTCCAAACGGCGGAACATGCGGAGGAGAAGGCCCCACCGCGGGATATTCGATTCGAGAACAAGCAAATCGCGAAAGACCACGCCGTAACGATTGAGCAGCGTGTGCGCGGCCGACTCGATGGAGATGTCTTCATGGCGAGCTTGTTCGATCGCGTCCTCTGGAACCACAGAGTGGGCCCCAAACAACGACCATCTCCCTGCGGCACTTCGCGTCTTTCGATACGACGAATGGGCAGCCTGGCGGCGGTCCGAATCGATCATGGCGCGAAGCTGATCGAAACCGTCGGCTGCTGCAAGCCCGGCAGAAGCCAGCTCCCATAAAGCATGCTGCACTTCGATCGAGATCACTCCGAGAACCCGCTGAATCTCCTCGGCAAAACACGCCCCTCTTTTCTTCAGAAGTTCCCAAATGTTCAGAGCATTCGGGGTGAGAGCATGAACGAGGTTGCCGTCTTCGACTCGCTGCGCGCGAAGGGCATAGTCCAGCCACGCCGAAGTGTCTCTCACGTAGAACGTGATGGGGGAGGCGTTGGTCGGGATCACTCGACGTGGGCACTGGCCGTTGCCTTCGTGAAAAGCCGGGTGAGGCGAGACACGTCCCCAGCCAACGACCCCGGACAGGCAGAGATGATCAAGCCAGCGCGGATCGTAGTTTGCGACTCGAGAAGGGAAGATGGATTTTTCCCACTCGATGGCCGGCGCCTCGAAGCCTTCCAATTTTGCGATCGCTTCGAGCAATCCATCTTCTCCAGAGACTTGGGACTGCGGCGCAAGATGCTGCCATCCGAGGAGCCAACGCATGAAAGCTGAGGGCGCGATTGGCTCAATTTGCCGTCGCCTCGTCCCGATCGTCAATTTGTGGATGCGCTGCAAAATGCGGCGCTCGCACCACTCGATCTCGTGGTCGTCTGTGACGGCAGCGTGTTCAAAACTGCCCCGCATAAGAAGGCCCTGCGTTTCGAGGCCGACGAACGCCTGAAAGACGGCTTGGGGGTCGAGTGAGAAGTTGATCGCGAATTGACTCGCGGTTACCGGTCCGAGAATCTCGATCCATCCCTGAACGCACCGTCGGATCGTGTCAACAACTCCAACATCTGTTGTGGGCCCGGACCAGATCGTCCGCACGCAATCGACCCGCTCGCTCGCGACCCAGCAGTCCATTTCTTTCAGGTGAAGAGACCGCGCTCGATAACCTCGTTCCAGGCGGTCGTAGAATTCGGGCCAATGCCGCGCGCGTTCCTGATCGATCATGGAGAGCGGAAAAACGATCACACTCATCAGCAAATCGTGCAGCTCGTGTTCGTCGCGAATGTCGGGCCAACACTCAGCGCGAATTGCAGCAACTGCTGCGGCATCAAGCTTTCCGGGATGCTCGAGTACGCTGGCAGGAATCTTGGTGTTGAGTGACACGGCACGTGCGCGACGCTCTTCAAGCCCGGCTTCGTCGAGAAATGCGTAGGGATTTGCGTTGATCAACTCATGCGCGAATTGGGACGGTACGGGAGTATCGACGGCCAAGCACTGGATGCTGCCATCGTGAATTCCCCGAAGGACGCTTAGGAGTCCTTCGAGATCCATCGCCTCCTGGAGAACGTCTTTCATCACTTCGCGAACGAGCGGATGATCGGGAATTTGAATATCGCCTTCAATGTTTTCAAAGCAGGCCGCAGCCTGGGGGAAAACACTCGCGAGAAGATCCTCAGAGCGTGTGCGCTGAACCTGCGGAGCAATCCGTTTGCCTTTTGAATTCCGCAAAAGCTGCAGGCTTCGCCCCGCGGCCCACCGCCAGCGAGTCTTGAAGACGGGAGCGGCGAGCGATGCCTGTTCGAGGAGAGTCCTCGCAGTCAGCTCGGTCAGAAACTGGAATACGTCCGAAAGAGGAAAGCTATGCTGCTCGGCGAGCGAGATATTGATGCCATTGTCCGTGGCGGCCGCCTGCAATTCGAAATTGAAGCCTCGGCAGAACCGCTTGCGCAGAGCCAAACCCCATGCCTTATTGACTCGTCCCCCGAACGGAGCGTGCAGAATTAACTGCATCCCTCCGCCCTCATCGAAGAATCGCTCGGCGATAATTGTTTTCTTTGACGGAACAGCGCCAAGAACAGCTCGGCCGGTAACGATGTAGCGGACCAACTGCTGCGCGCCCCAATCGCTGAGGCCGCACTCTTCCATCAGCCAGACTGCCGTGGAAGCGACCTCAGGCTGAGCAGGCGAAATAAATTCAGGCGACACGCTCTCTGTTTGCTTTGAGATCTCGTTGCGCAAGTCGCTGACTCCGTCTGACAAAACATCGGTGCGCTGAGGAGCTTCTCCGGTCCAGAAAGGAACACTGGGCGGCGCCCCATGCGCATCCTCGACGTGCACCTGGCCCGAGGCTTCGATTCGCTGTACCCGCCAGCTCGTATTGCCGAGGAGAATCACATCGCCGGGGCTTGAATCGACCGCGAAGTGCTCATCAAGCGTCGCGATTTGGATCTCTTCAGGCTGAAGAATGACATTGAAAAGCGCCGTGTCCGGTATCGCACCGCCATTCGAGATTGCGATCATGCGCGCGCCTCGTCGCGGACGCAGCTCGCCGTGGATTCCGTCGTGAAGCAGGTAGGCGCCGTAGCGGCCGCGGCTGGATTCAATTCCGTTCGCTAGGAGAGCGATGATCTCCGCGTACTGCTCCCACGTTAGGTCCCGATAGGGGTAGGCCCGCCGAAGAACATCGAACAACGATCTCTTGCTCCACGGTTCTGCACCGCATGCAGCGATGATTTGCTGCATGAGCACATCCATGGGCTGGGGTGGGATTTCAAGGAGATCCAGATCGCCGGCTCGCATCTTGCGTAGCAAGGCAGCCTGCTCCAGAAGATCGTCGCGGGTTGTTGCGAAGAGTCGTCCCTTGGGAGTGGCGCCGCGCCAATGACCAGCGCGGCCGACACGCTGCATGGCAACGGCAATGGAGCGCGTGCTGGCAATCTGGCAGACAAGATCGACGTGCCCGATATCGATGCCAAGTTCGAGAGATGCCGTCGCTACCAGAATTTTGATGTCTCCGCGCTTCAAACGCCGTTCGGCATCCAGGCGTAGTGCGCGTGCAAGAGAGCCGTGATGGGCTCCTACGTTTTCTGTTCCAAGGCGTTCTGCGAGAGCGAAAGATACGCGTTCAACAAGCTTCCGTGTGTTGACGAAAACCAGTGTCGATCGATGAGTTTCCGTATGGGCGGCGAGCTTATCGAAGATCTCTTCCCACATGCTGTGCGAAGTTACCGAGCTCAGTTCGTCGCCCGGGACCTCGATCGCGACATCCATCGCGCGCTTTTGTCCCACCCGAATGATCGATGCCGGCACTCGATTTGGACCGGCGCCCGTCAAAAACTCGGCGACCAGTTCGATAGGATTCTGCGTTGCGGAGAGACCAATCCGCTGTGGTGGTTGCATCAGTCCCGTGATGAAGGCGCCTGGAGAGAGTTTGTTCTCCCCGCAAACCAGCGCATCCAAACGCTCGAGCGATAAGGCCAGGTGAGCACCACGCTTGTCATCGGCAACTGCGTGGATCTCATCGACGATGACAGTATCTACGCAGTTGAGGTGTTCACGGCTTCGTTTCGATGTGAGCAGAATGTAGAGTGATTCCGGCGTCGTTACGAGAATGTGGGGAGGATGGCGCAACATCGATGCGCGCTCCTTCGCGAGTGTGTCACCGGTACGAATTCCGGTTCGAATTTGCATTGAGAGGAAGCCGCGATCTAGCGCCAACTGCTGAATCTCGCGCAGCGGCTCTTCAAGATTCTTTTGGATGTCGTTCGAAAGGGCCTTGAGAGGAGAGACGTAAACCACCTGGGTTGTCGGCCGCAGCGATCCTTCGAAGGCTCGCCGAAGAAGTTTATCGATGCAGACCAGGAACGCAGCGAGCGTCTTGCCTGAACCCGTGGGTGCTGAGATCAAGGTTGGTTTGCCGTCCAGGATTTCCGGCCAGCCACAGACTTGTGGTTCTGTCGGGGTGCCAAACTTTGTGACAAACCATTCCGCAGTGATGGGATGAGCCCAGGCAAGCTCGTGGGGGAAGCGCATGGACGCATTCTAGCGCCTTCGCCGTTTGTTTGCCTCTCTGTTTTGGCGAGCGTTATCAATATATAGAGGTCGTTTTGGGGCAATGTCACCAGGGAATTACTGGCCTGCCAGTTTCCGTGTATCCGGTCATCTCGAGATACCCGACTCCGCGTAATGATGAATGACCGCGCGCGCCAACGAGGTCGACGGAGCCCTCCCAATAGCTTGGTCCGAATCCGCCGATCAGTTCCTGGCTCATCAGCGGCGTAGTTACATCCAGCTCCATATTCAGGCGCGGAATGGACACGTGCCACCGCATCGGGTACGACGCTTTTGTTGCCGGACTAGTCCAGGTGTCTGCCGCCGGCGTCATTACGAAATCCTTTGCCTGCAGGAATTGAGACTTGCCGCTGGCATCCACGTAGTTGCCCGAAGAATACGGATCGATACTTCCATCGGCGTGTCGCAGCCGGTACAGCATCAGTTCAGTCCCATCTCCCAGCTGAACGCTCAACCAGTCCCATCCCGTCTCGTTCTCTGCCATCGCGCCGGTGAAGAACTCATGGTCCATCCACGACGTTCCGTCCACCTGGTAGGACTTTCCGTCGAGGTCAATGGAGCCTGTGGTCATAAGGCGCGTCAGCGAAAAGTAATGCGAAGCATGCCCTGCGCCCTCGGCCTTTTGGCTTAGCCCGTTCTGGCCCTGCATCACTGGCTGCTTCAGGGGCACAAGCTTCAGTGCCAGCCCAAACCTGTCAGTAGCGCCGCGCAGTTCTTCTCCCTCCTCAGCAATGTGCGCCTGCCAATTGCCATTCCATATCCGCCCAGTCTGGACAAGTCCGGTCTGGGCATCCACACCGGCAACGCCGGGGCCGGCCCGATTGAGCCGTTCTTCGCAATAAAAGCGCTGTCCGTTCATATCGCTCAGCGCGATGTGGGCCATCCACAGGTCGCGCACAAACCACGGGCTGTTGCGATCGGCCCGCGAAACGCCTTGCCGAAAGAAGGTCAGCTCGAAGCCGAACCGGTGGCCGTCCGCCGACTTTACATTCCCGGTGTAGTACCACCACTCGGTCTGGTAGTCCTCATGGTTGAAGTAGTCTCGCGGAAACTCGAAAGCGTACCCAGGCTGCGCGACTTTGTAATCCTGCGCTGTGGCGCATGCAGTACCAAGCAGCAGAAATGCAATCCAGTTATTCCTCATGCACTACCTCCATGGGATCCAACCATACCGCAAGCCGCGCCGGATACAGCCCCGCCAGCACCGTAGCAACATACACCACGCTCAACGACGAGAGGAGCACCGCAACAGGCCAATGAAACTGAATTGTCCAGCCGAATGACTGTCTGTTGATCACATACACTAGCACCAGCGACAGCACAAATCCGAGCGCCAGACCTATAACGTTGGACAGGATACCGATCAGGCCAGCCTCGACCAGGATCAGTTTGCGAATCTGCGCGCTGGTGCAGCCGAGAAACCGGAGCACGCCAAACTCGCGCCTCCGGTCCATAACAATGGAAATCAACGCGCCCGAAATCCCACCAATCGCCACGAGGATCGAGATCGCCTCTACCGCATAAGTAATGGCAAAGGTCTGATCGAAGACGCGAATGCCCTGTCGCCGTATCTCGCCATTCGAAAGCACCACCAGGCTCCTGTTCGTAATGGCCCTTTGAATCGCAGCGCGTGTGCGCTCGAGGTCCGCTCCCGGCACAAGGTAGACAGCAAGGTTGGTCGGCGCACTGTCGGGTAGATACCGGAGCATAGTGTCCCAATCAAGCAAAATGAAGCCTGCCTCCTGACCATAGTCGTAAAAGATATCGATCACGCGGAAGGTGACTTGTTGTTCGCCCAGCGGAAGTGTGATGGTGTCGTGAGCCCTGACATGATGCTTGTTGGCAAAGGGTTCGCTGACGACCGCATTGTTGTTCGCGGCCAGCTCTCGAAGTACGTCAATGCTCGGCCGGCCCGAAAGGAAGGTCAGGTTCTGTCGATGCGAATTCAGATCGTGGCTTGCACCCGCCAAGGAAGCGGGGAGCCCCTGATACTCAATCTCGTAGGAGCGAAAGCGGCTCACGCTCTCCACGCTCGTGGTGTTCGCGATGCGGTCGGCTACCTCGGGCGCAATGGTGGGATGTTGGTCCCCACCCGCTGCTCCGGCGGGGCGCAGGTAAAGATCCGCGGGCAGCTCGCTTTCCATCCATTTCACCACCGTCTGGCGGAAGCTGCCAACCATTATGCCCACAGACGTCATCATCGCGATTGCTGTGGCCAGCGCCCCGACCAACACTGACGTTCGGCGCAATGATCCGCCAAGGCTGCGCGACGCAAGCAATGCTTCTACTCCGAGCACGCGGCAAAGCCAGCTCGATCCAACTGATGTGGCGCCGTGCACCACCAACGGAGTAAGCAAGGCCGCGGATGCGACAAAGAGCAAGGCCGACACGTAGCCCATCAAAGGCTTTCCGCCAATTGGCGGGGCCTGCGCCGCGAGTGCTCCCAATACTGCCAGCGCCAGCGCGATAAGTGCATCGCGCTTTCGTTCTACGCGTACCTCGAATTCGCGCCGGCCGCGCGCCATCGCTTCGGTGGGTGGCACCATGCTGGCTTCACGGGCGGGAGCCAGCGCAGAAGCTAGAGCCACGCCAATGCCTGCCACAAATGCAAGTACAACCGAACCCGTTGAAATTGTCATGGCGCCCGGGCGACTGGAGACGTAGAGTGCATTCACGGTGGCCGAAAGCATTCCTACGGCTCCGAAAGCGAGCACGCGCCCCAGGGCCAATGCAGCTAGCGACCCCGCCGTGCCAAACAGCGCAGCCTCAAAGAGAAATGCACCCATGACCGCGCCGCGGCTTGCGCCCAATGCGCGCACGGTGCCGATATCGGCGCGCCTGCGCACCACCGAAACTGATACGGCGTTGTAAATGAAAAATGCACCCACGAGTAGCGCGATGTAGCTAAGCACTTGCAGATTCCAGCGGAATGCCGCCAGCATACGCCGATTGGCAGCAGTCTCCGTGCCCTGCGCATTCAACAGCACGCCTGCCGGCAGCGCCCGTTGAAGCCTGCTCTGCCACATGTCAAAATCGTTCGCGTCAGGGATCTTGATGAGGATGCGGTCGACACGCCCGGACTTCCCAGTCGCCAGTTGCGCAGCCCCAATGTCCATCAGGATTGCATCCGTTCCCAACTGCGCCGAGTCTGGAATCAGGCCGCGCACCACGAACTCCCGCGCTTGGTCGTTGATCAGTAGTTGGATCTTGTCTCCAACAGCTTTTCCCAGTCCGCGCGTCGTCCAAATTGCATTAGGATCGTTGATGCGTCGAAGGCCTTCCCTTGAAGTCGTGTCCCCGATCAAGTTGCCGGCGCCATTTGCTTCGGCAACAAAGTCCATTCCGATTAAGGGCACGGTCTCGCCAATTGCAACGACCATTGCGTGATCTTCAATGCGGGGGCTTATTCGGAGCGCATAAGGGAGTGTGGCAATCCGTGCAACGATCCCCTCGGGAACTCCCCCCGTCGCGGTAACTTCAAAATCATCCTTCCCGGCCAATGTTTCCATCGACGAATGGAAGGAGCCTGCCGCGGCCTCCCCCGCCAGATCGATTGCAACCACGGCGGCATCTCCAAGCGCCACGGCGAATAGGAGCAGCAGAGCCCGTCCGGGCCGGCGGAACAGAGGCCGCACGATCAGCCGATAGAGAAGGGCGATGCGACCCATTTCAGACCCGCTCTTCCACAACCCGGCCGTCGCGCATGCGCACGATGGTGTCGGCCACTGCAGATGCCTCTGCACTGTGCGTCGCCATCAAGATCGTTACCGCTTGTTCTGAGCACAAGCGCTGCAATAACTCGAGAATCGCATTGCCTGTTGCGGTGTCTAGATTGCCCGTCGGCTCGTCGGCAAGAATAACGCGTGGAGCGTGCACCAGCGCGCGTGCAATGGCCACGCGCTGCATCTGTCCGCCG
>Ga0182024_10013260_pt1 | contig 16136 bp, 12 predicted proteins | sample P32metaG_FD_120480 | JGI IMG/M metagenome (GOLD analysis project Ga0182024, IMG submission 120480) | Permafrost microbial communities from Stordalen Mire, Sweden - P3-2 metaG (Illumina Assembly) | ecosystem: Environmental > Terrestrial > Soil > Wetlands > Permafrost | place: Sweden: Stordalen... | reverse complement strand
CGGCATGGTGCCGGATCTGGCGACGTTGCGCGATCGCTCGAAGTCGAAGATCGGGCAGTATTTCTATGGATTGCTGAGCGTGGGCTGGCGCGGATCGGTGCGCCACTGGATGCGTTACGAAACGGCTTCACTGCTGCTTGCGGGGCTCGCAACTCCGCTTGTGCTCTCGGTGCACACGGTCATCAGCTTCGATTTCGCGGTTGCGGTGCTGCCTGGATGGCATACGACGATCTTCCCGCCGTATTTTGTCGCTGGCGCGATCTACTCCGGATTTGCCATGGTGCTCACGCTGGCGATTCCGCTGCGCAAGTTCTATCACCTGGAAGGCCTGGTCACCGAACGGCATATCGACAACATGGGCAAGGTGATGCTCGCGACGGGCTTTATCGTGGCCTACGGCTACGGCATGGAAGCCTTCATGGCCTGGTACTCGGCGTCGCACTGGGAAGCGTTCATGTTTTGGAACCGCGTGAGGGGGCCGATGGGATGGTCGTATTGGGTGCTGATTACCTGCAACCTGTTGATCCCGCTGACGACTCTGTGGTCGCGCAAGCTGCGCACGTCGATCCCGTTCATGTTCTTCATTTCGATTGTCGTGAATACAGGCATGTGGTTTGAGCGCTTCGTGATTGTCGTCACAAGCTTGTATCGCGACTTTTTGCCGTCGTCGTGGGGAACGTACCGTGCGACGAAATGGGACTACATGACGTTTGTGGGCACACTGGGATTGTTTACGTTCCTGTTCCTGTTATTTGTGCGTTTCCTGCCCATGATTCCAATGAATGAAATTCGCATGTTGCTGCCGGGGGCAAAGATCAAGCCCAAGGTGGCGGAGGCTGCTGACTGATGCCCGCACGCGAAGGAACTTACGGCCTGCTGGCCGAATTCGATACGCCGAGCGACCTGGTGAGGGCGGCGCAGCAGGCGCGCCAGGACGGATGGCGGCGCATGGACTGCTATACGCCTTACCCGGTGGAAGAGGCGGCCGAAGCGATTGGCTTCCATCGCAACAAGGTTCCGTTGCTTACGCTGATTGGCGGACTGATGGGCTGCGCAGCTATGTTCTCGCTGGAGACATGGATTTCAACGCTGGCCTATCCGCTGAACATCGCGGGCCGCCCGTTGTACTCCTGGCCGGCATTTATTATTCCCGCCTACGAGTGGACTATTCTCTGGGCTGGTCTCTCGGCTGCTTTCGGAATGCTGGCGCTGAATGGCCTGCCGTCGCTTTACCACCCGCTGTTCAACGCGCCGAATTTCCGCAATGGCGCGACGACGGACAAATTTTTCCTGTGCCTCGAGGCGCTGGATCCGAAGTTCGATCTGACGGAGACGAAGGCGTACCTGCAGAAATTTGGCCCGAATTCGGTTGTGGAGGTGGAGTACTGATGAACCACCTCAGGGACCAAGGGACCAAGGGACCAAGGGAACGGGCGTTTGCACGGATTGCCGCTCTTGCGGGTTTCACGACGCTGTTCCTCATCGCCGGCTGTCGTGAGGATATGCAGAACCAGCCGAAGATGGTTCCGCAGCGCGGCTCGGATTTCTATGCCGATCATCGCGGCGCGCGTCCGCAGGTGCTGGACACTGTGGCACGCGGCCAGCTGCACGATGACAGCTACTTCTATACCGGCGTGGTGCAGGGGCCGAACGGATACAAGCAGGAACTGGACGCGATGCCTGCCGAAATTCCGGTGACGATCGAAGTGCTGGAGCGCGGGCAGGAGCGCTTCAACGTTTACTGCACGCCGTGCCACTCGCGTGTGGGAAACGGATTGGGCGAAATTGTGCAGCGCGGATTCAAGCCGGCAGCCAATCTGCACGATCAGGTTCGCGTGTCGCAACCGCTCTCACATTATTTCTACGTGATGACGCACGGTTACGGCGCAATGCCCGATTACTCGGCACAACTGCCCCCGGCGGATCGCTGGGCTGTGGCGGCTTACATCCGCGCGCTGCAGTTGAGCCAGGCGGCGACGGCGAAAGATGTACCTGCCGGCGCGCAAGTTAAGAACCTGAAGGATCTGGCAGCCGATGAAGGGCATCCCGAGTACGCGCAGCCATGGCCGATGCCGTCGACGGCGGTGAACGCAAACAAGCCGATCGCCAGCGAAGGAACGCCGGGAATGGCTCCGGCTTATCCGGCTGACCCGAAGATTTCGATTCCCGCAAGCAATCCGGCCCCGGCGGCCAAGAAGTAGGACGAGAAGGAATGGCACACGAAACCCAATCCGGGACACATGGAGCGAAGAAGCTTCCTGCCGATTTGAGTGCGCCCGCGTTTGTTGACGCCTGGAAGAGCCGCGCGATGATCGTGGGCGGCATCGCGATGTGCATCGCCCTTCTTCTGATCTTCCTTGCCAATGCGCAGGACCATCTCGGATTCGACCATTTTTATCGCGCCTGGGCGCTGGGCACCGTGGTTACCTGGGGACTTTGCATCGGCGGGCTGGCGCTGCTGATGGTGCAGTACTGCTCGGGCGGCAAGTGGGGCCTGCTCTTGCGGCGTCCGCTCGAGGCGATGAGCCGCACGCTGCCGCTGATCATTATTTACTTTCTCGGCCTGGCTGCGGGAATGAAGCGGCTTTACCTGTGGGCGCAATACACGAATGTGGATGAGACGGCCTCGGCGCTGAAGAATGGCGCGATTAACGAAATTCAAGCGCACTGTCTCGATTTCAAGCGGCCGATGCTCAATCCCGCGACGTTCCTCTGTGTCAGCTTCCTCTGTTTTGCGATCTGGGGATTCTACGCATGGAGGCTGAATTCGTGGGGCCTCAAGCGCGATTCCCAGGGACCTGAGACGACTCCGTTCTGGATTAAGAAGCTCGAAAACTTCAGCGGACCCGGCATCGTGGTCTATGCGCTCACGATGACGGCGGGCGCCATCTACTGGGTGATGTCGATGGATCCGACGTGGTACTCGTCGGTGTATGGCCTGCTGTTTCTTGTAGGGCAGGGATACGCGACGCTGGCGTTCTCCATCATCGTTGCCGTTTCGCTTTCCAAAGCCGAGCCGTTCAAGACCATCCTCCGCCAAACCGAACAGCACGACCTGGGCAAACTTACGTTCGCCTTCGTGATGCTGAACATTTATCTGGCATTCGGGCAGTTCCTCATCATCTGGTCGGGCAACCTGCCTGACGAAATCAACTGGTATCTCGATCGCATTCGCGGCGGCTGGGGCGTGATCATCACGCTCGATTTCATCTTCCATTGGCTGATTCCGTTCACGATGCTGCTGTCGCGCGACCTGAAGCGCAACAAGAAGCGGCTGGTGCGGGTGTGCCAGTGGATGATCTTTGCCCGCGCGTTCGACATGTTCTGGCTCATCGAGCCGAGCTTCAAGGACGCGGCGCGCAACCTGCACTTTAGCTGGGGAATTCTCGAGTACATTGCGGTGCCCTTTGGCATGTTTGCCTTCTGGGTGGCCTATTTCTGCATGCAGCTGAAAAAGCGGCCACTGGTGCAGGTGAACGACCCGCATCTCGCGGAGATTCTGGAGCCTGAACATGTCCACGCTTGATCACAACGAGCCGGAAGGCGAAAAGTTTCTCGCCTCTCACGGGCCGGAAGAGGTCGACACGTCAGCGGGCTACGAACGCACCGACGCCAGCGTGACTGGGATCGCGGTGTTCCTGGTGTCGCTCCTCATCTTTGTTGGGGTGATCGGGATGCTCTGCTACGGCATCGGCGGCTGGTTCAATGCGCGGATGAACCGCGAAGACGGGCCGAACAGCAAATGGACCAAGACGGTGGACGTGCGGCAACTGGGCAATCTGCCCTCCAGCCCTGAACTGCAGAACAAGATGGCGGAGATTACGCAGACCTTTCCGACGCCTCGCCTGCTGACCGACGACGGCGATCAGGAAGTGGCCGACATGCACGCGCGCGAGGATCTGCTTCTCTCGAACTACAGTTGGGTCGATCAGTCGAAGGGGACGGTCAGGATTCCTATTGAGCAGGCGATGCAGTTGATCGCGCAGCGCGGATTGCCGGTGGCGCCGGCGGTCACGACCCAGGCGCCAATGACTGGCGAATTTGCGCCGACAGTACCCGTGCCGCTGACCGACGGATTTGCGCGCACCAGCTATGAGCAGGATCAGGCAGAGGCGGCAGCCCAAGTTAAACGGCAGGAAGAGCAAAAATAACTGTGGAATCGCGATGGACAATTCGGAGAATCTGGGCGCAGAGAAACTGGCCCCGGAGAAATTGGACGGGCGCGGCGACAGCGGCCGTGTGCGCGATTGTGCTGAGTTTTGCTGCTTCGATGGCGACTGCGCAGGTTTCTAGTTACGGCGACAAAGAAGCGAGTCAAGCCAGCGACAAGCCGCCAACGATTCTGGGCGGCGTGGGCATTGACCAGCGACTGAACTCACAGTTGCCGCTGAACCTGGCATTTACTGACGATGCGGGCAAGCAAGTGACTCTGGGGGGATATTTCGGCAAGCGCCCCGCGATTCTGGCGCTGGTTTACTATCGCTGCCCCATGCTCTGCTCAGAAGAACTCGATGGCCTGACGAGTGCGCTGGAGATGGTGCGATTCGTTCCCGGCAAGGACTTTGACATTATCGTGGCGAGCATCGATCCCACAGAGGGAACGGACCTGGCCGCGGCGAAGAAGCGTGAATATGTGAAGCGCTACGGCCGCCCTGAAACGGCGAATGGATGGCACTTCCTGACCGGCACGCAGCCGAACATCGATGCGCTGACCCAGGCAGTTGGTTTCCGCTATGTGAAGCTCACAGTGCCGGGCAGCAATCTGATGCAGTACGCGCACGCAAGCTCAATCCAGATTGTCACGCCGGAGGGGAAGCTGGCGCAGTACTACATGGGGGTGGAGTACTCGCCGAAGGACATGATGCTCGGCTTGGACGAGGCTTCATCGAATCGCATCGGATCGCCAGTCGAAAACATTCTGACCTACTGCTACCACTACGATCCGACGACGAACACTCACGATCTGATCATTGCGCGGGTGGTGCAGCTGGGAGGGTTCGTCACCGTATTGCTTTTAGGCGGATTCATGCTGGTGATGTTTCGCCGCGATTACAAACTCGAGCATTTGGCGGGAGCAGCGACTTTGGATAAGGCAAAGAAAGTGAACGGATAAAGGGATGGACCACATCAGCCCGGTATTGTGGCAGTTTCTCGTCAAATGGTTGACGCACTTCGCGCTCTTTCCGCCCGAAGCATCCAAAATTGCGCCCGAAATGGACGCGCTTTATTTCTTTATGGCATTGGTCAGCCTGGTGGGGCTGACGCTTGTGGTTCTGTTGATCCTCGGATTTTCGATTCTCTACAGCAAGAATCGCCATCCGAAAGCGATCCAGATCGAAGGCTCGACGATTCTCGAGGCAACATGGACGATCATTCCGCTCGGCTTGTTTTTGATCATGTTCGTGTGGGGCGCGCTGCTTTACTTCCGGATTTACACGCCGCCGGCCAACGCCATGAACATTTACGTGGTGGGCAAGCAATGGATGTGGAAGGTGGAACACCCGGGCGGGCAACATGAGATCAATGCTCTGCACGTGCCGACAGGCCGTCCGGTCCAGTTGACGCTGATATCGCAGGATGTGTTTCACAGCTTTTCGATTCCGGCGTTCCGGGTGAAGCGCGAAGCGATTCCGGGCCGCTACTCCACCGTATGGTTTGAAGCCACAACGCCCGGTACCTATCACCTTTTCTGTACGCAATACTGCGGCACTAACCACTCGCAGATGATTGGCGACGTGGTGGTGATGACTCCTGACGACTTCAAGAAGTGGCTGGACGGTTCAACCAGTGGCAACTCGCTTGCCCAGGACGGCGAGCGGCTGTTTGCCAGCCTGAGCTGCAATGCGTGCCATAATTCGCGTCCCGACGCGCGCGGCCCCAGCCTGGCCAATGTTTACGACTCCAGACTTACGCTTTCGAATGGCGAGACCGTCACCGCGGACGACGCCTATCTGCGGCAGGCGATTCTGAACCCGTCACAGCACACGATTCAGGGATATGCGCCCATCATGCCTACCTACCAGGGCCAGGTGAGCGAAGAAGGCGTGATCGCGTTGGTTGAATATATTAAGAATCTCGATTCCGATTACCGCGTCCAGCAGACTCTCAATACTACCGATCTCGTTCCTGAGGGCCAGGCCGGCAAAGCGCCGACAACGGGCCAAAAGCCCGCGGCGCAGAAGGAGGCCAAACCATGAGCGCTGCCACTATCGTCCAACTTCCCGATCAGTCCACGGCCAGGATTCCCAAGATGAATTTCCTGACCAAGGAGAACGGCCTGCTTAGCTGGCTGCTGACGGGCGACCATAAGCGGATTGCCACGCTTTATCTGATTTCGATAACGTTTTTCTTTTTTATTGGCGGCGCGCTGGCCGGCCTGATTCGCTTGGAATTGCTGACTCCGCAGACAGATCTGATGGCCGCGGACACCTATAACAAGGTGTTCACCATGCACGGCGTCATCATGGTTTTCTTTTTCCTGGTGCCATCGGTTCCGGCTACGATTGGAAATTTCCTGATTCCCATGATGGTGGGGGCGAGGGACCTGGCGCTGCCCAAGGTCAACCTGCTCAGCTGGTATCTCTATGTGATCGCCGGCTGCATGGCGATTTACACAATGGCCGCGGGTGGCGTTGACACAGGCTGGACCTTTACCACTCCGCTGTCGACTCATTATTTGAATACGCACGTAATCTCGACCGGGCTTGCGATCTTCGTGGCCGGCTTCAGTTCCATCTTTACCGGACTTAACTTCATCGTCACCATCCATAAGATGCGCTGCCCCGGAATGACCTGGTTCCGGCTGCCGCTCTTCGTCTGGTCGAATTACGCGGCCAGCATTCTGATGGTGCTGGGCACGCCGGTGCTGGCAATCACGCTGGTGCTAGTGGTGCTGGAACGCTCGCTGCATATCGGCGTCTTCGATCCAGCATATGGCGGCGACCCGATTCTCTTTCAGCATTTGTTCTGGTTCTATTCGCATCCGGCCGTCTACATCATGATTCTGCCCGGCATGGGAGTCATCTCGGAAGTCGTCTCCACGTTCAGCCGCAAGCGCGTCTTTGGCTACACGGCGGTCGCATTCTCCTCGGTCGCTATTGCCGTTTTCGGCTTCTTCGTCTGGGCGCACCACATGTTCATCATGGGCATTTCAAACTATGCGGCGCTGGTGTTCTCGCTGCTGACAATGCTTGTCGCAGTGCCCTCGGCCATCAAGATTTTCAACTGGGCGTTCACGCTTTACAAAGGCTCGATCACGTTTGAGACGCCAATGCTTTACGCATTCGGCTTCATGGGCCTGTTCACCATCGGCGGAATGACGGGAGTCTTTCTCGGCGCTACGGGAACCGACATTCACCTGACGGAGACGTATTTCATCGTGGCCCACTTTCACTTCGTCATGGTCGGCGGGATGCTGATGGCGTTCTTGTCAGGTATTCACTTCTGGTGGCCCAAGTGGACGGGACGCATGTATCCGGAGAAGATTTCGCAGTTGGCCGCGATTGTGACCTTTATCGGCTTCAACTTCACGTTCTTCCCGCAATTCATCCTGGGCACCCTGGGCATGCCGCGGCGCTATGCGGCTTACCCGCCGGAGTTCCAGTCGCTGAATGTGTTCTCGACAGCGGGCGCGAGCATTCTTGGCGTGGGCTACCTGCTGCCGATTATTTACCTGACCTGGTCGCTGAAATACGGTGCAGTCGCCGGCGACAATCCCTGGCAGGCAACTGGGCTTGAGTGGCAGACGCAGTCACCGCCGCTGACGGAAAACTTCCCAGTGATTCCCGTGATGGATCACGAAGCGTACGACTACGATTGGCTGGAGAAACAGGAACAGAAGGAGGTGGCCAGTGTCGGATAGCAGCACAACTGCGAGCGGCGCCGTGGTGGATGCTCATCATGAACATCCGCCCTACCAGCGCCACCATTTCGAATCGGTCGACCAGCAGTTCGACGCCACCAACTTCGCCATGTGGCTCTTTCTGCTTACGGAGATCATGTTCTTCGGCGGGTTGTTTACCGCCTACCTGATCATGCGCAACTGGTACTACCCGGCGTTCGTTGAGGCGTCGCACCAGTTGAACATCGGATGGGGCACCGCGAACACCGGAGTCCTGATCGTATCCAGCTTCACGATGGCCATGGGCGTGTGGTCTGCCGAGATGCGCAAGAAGGGGCTGCTGATTCTGTTCCTTTCACTCACTTTCATTCTCGGCCTCGCGTTTTTGGGCATCAAGTCGATCGAGTACTCCGAAAAGTGGGAGAAGCACCACGTTCCCGGACTCAACTGGAGCGACGCTAGCTTCGTCAACCCGGCGTCCGACCCTGAAGTTCACAAGCTTTACCCGCAAGACAAGCCGCTGGCGCCCGACATGGCCGCGAAAACCGAGATGTACTTCTTTCTCTACTTCGCCATGACCGGCATGCACGCGTTGCACATGATCATCGGCATCTCGATTCTCGGATTCATGCTTGTGCGAGCGCGAGCTGGGGCGTACACAACAGGGCACGTGACCTATGTCGAGAATTTCGGGCTGTATTGGCACTTTGTCGACATCGTCTGGATATTTCTGTTCCCGCTGCTGTATTTGATAAGCCGGTATTGAGGGGAGAAACGGAATGAGCGAGCACAAGGGACAAATCGGGCACGGCGGTCAGGCTGAGCACGACGGGAAATTCGAACAAGAAGAAGTAGAACACGGCGAGGAACACCACATTGTCAGCCCGGTGATCTATCTCACGATCCTGGGGGCGCTGCTGGTGGGAACGGCATTGACCGTCTGGGCGTCGTATATCGATCTTGGTGAGTGGCAGATCGCTCCGGGACTGACGCTGTTCTGGAATCCCGTGGTCGCGCTGGCGATTGCATGCACCAAGATGACGCTGGTGGTGCTGTTCTTCATGCACGTGAAATACAGCACCAAGCTGACCAAGCTTACAGTGGCCTGCGGCTTCTTCACCTTCATCGCGCTGATCGGGATGACGATGACGGATTACTTCACACGCGCGTGGGGGCGGTGGTAGAGGGCAGCTTCTAGCCGCTAGCTCCTAGCTTTTTGCAGGAACATGGGCCGCCTGCGGGCGGCCCTTTAGTTTTGTAACTACGGGCATAGTCATATCCAGGCCACACTATACTGGCCCAATGCCGGATTCAGATGCAGTTCAGCGCTCGGTCGGTAACATTACGGCCATGTTTGCCTGCTGCGCCATCGTATTTGGCATTCTGATTTTCCGCTTACTTCCCAGAATTTTTCCAGGTTTATCCGATTCAGCAGATTCGGGAAGGCCAAAGGACCAACTGATCTTATCGATCAAAATGGTCGCATTGCTGATGGCAGTTCCCGTAGTGTTTTTCCTGGGAGTGATCCTCGGAGAATTTCCTACCCTTTGGCATGCATTCCCTTTGTGGTGCCTCTATATAGGCTTTCTGATTCTCGCCTTGTTTTCTCTGATTGTTTCGCTCTTTTGGCTGGATCGTGAAGACGTCGAAGACTACACTCTTGAATTCGATCATAGGGCTGCGTTCGATAAGAAAATAAAAAAGCAGGACGCGGAGAAGAACATCGTCGTGATCGGGCTTGGTCTGTGGATCGTCGGACTGGGCGCATCATATCTTTGGCTCTTGCATCTGGCTTCCATATCCTTCAGTGAGATTCTTGGATGGCTCTGACGAATGTCTCCTTTGTTCGCTCGCTTCCCCGACCCGATTACTCACTTCCATGACTTTACAGCGTCGGCTTGGGCGGCTTTACGATCGTCCATGCATTCGCTCCAGTCACTTTCACTCGCCGACGGTAAAGTCGTCCGTGCTCGGCCAGGTAGAGCCAGCTGGAGTCGCCGCTGGCTGCAAACGTGAGCCCCGTGATCTGCGCGCCCGGCCTGGGCATATTCAGAATCTCCACCACACGGCCGTTTTGCATAGAGACCTGAATTCCCAGAGGCGTGGCGAAGTAGACCTGGCCATTCACATCTTCCACTACGCCTTGGGCTCGGCTTTGCCAGCCCACCGTGGTCTCCGGCAACTCAAGCCGGTAAAAGGGCTCGCCGTTTACGAGCGTGCCGTCTGCCGCAATCTGAAATGACCAGCTATAGCGGGAGACGGTATCAGTCACCACGAGCATGGACTGATCGGGCGAAAGCGCCAGCCCGCCGGCAGTACCCATCGGCGCGTACAGTACCGTAACCTGCGGCCGGCCCGAGGAGTCGATTATGTGAATCTCGGGTGTCAAGCCGTCGAGATAATAGATCGTACCGTTCCCCGCGACCACAAAATCAACGACGGTAACAACACCTTTTGCGGGGAAGCGGGCGACGGTCTTTTGATCGCTTGCCACGCCGGTCGCGATGCTTGACGAAACGATGCACCGGTTCTTTTCCGAGTAGCTGTACAGGCGGTCGTTCGCGCCGATGCGAAGAACGGAAGTGTCTTTGGGCAGCCCTGCAATTTGACTTACTTTGCCGTCGAGACCGACGCGTCCGACCGTCCCTGCCACCGGATCGGCGACGTAGACGTTGCCCTCGCGATCGGAGGTAATGCTCGTGATATTCAAAGAATCGCCACTGCCAATAAGCTGCCACGGCTTGTCGACGTAAATGGTTGAGAAGACCGACGCCGAAGAATCCCTCCCTGCCTGCTGCGCCGCTTCGGGCTCGTGGACTACCACCGGCGCGGGATAATCGCGCCACAACCAGCGCAGCGCGTCGGGCAGGATCGCGCCTCCTTGCTTCGTGCTGTGGCCGTCTGTGCCCATCACCAGTTTTACGTCGTAGCCGGCAAACTCGAGGGCTTCGTACATGACCTGGTTATTGATGGGCCAGCTTCCGGCAAACGAGGTTCCGTATGGCTCCGCGGGCGCAATATGATCCGCCGATCCGTCCTGCATGAAGATGCGAATCGGCTTGGGCTCGGTCTTGCGGACAAGTGCCGGCAAAGAATCCGCGCCTTTCATCGAAACGTAAGTGCCGATGAGCGAGAGTACGCGATGAAACTGGTCGGGGCGGTTCCACGCCGCCATAAATGCGCCCACAGCGCCCGTGCTCACGCCGCTCAGGCCGCGGTCGTCGGGATTCTTCGACAGGTTGTAGGTTTTTGCCACTTCAGGGACAAGCTCGTTGAGCAGGAAATCGGAAAAGCGCGGCGTCAGGGAGTCGTATTCGTAGATGCGGTTGTAGCGGTTCTGGGCGATATCGGGATGCGTTGGATCAGGCACCACCGGCAAAATGCCGGGATCGACGAAGATCGCGATCATCGCCGGCAGATCGTGTTTGACGATCAGGTTATCCAGAACGATTGGCACGCGCATGCTGTCGCCGAGCGCCTGGCTGCCATCGAGAAAGATCATGAACGGCGTGGGTTTGCTCGCGTCGTACTGCGCAGGCACGTATAGAACGCAGTTGTGCGGCGTGCCGGGATAGTCCTTGCCCGGCGCCAGTATGAATTTGGTGACTGTGCCCTTGGGCACGCCATCGTGCGGCTGCGAGTCGGGGCCGAGCGTGTAGTCCTCGGCGTGGAGACCAAACGCAGTAGCGGCAAGCAGAACGGCGAAGACGAAACGGTTCAGAAGGCTCATGGGAAAAACCTCAATCACGAAAAAACGGAGATGCCAGCGAGAAGGAGCACAAAGGCGCAACCCAATCATCCTAATCGCCGGGCTGCGGCGCGCTCCACCTGATTTGCGCAACCCAAGGCGGCCGCACAGTCGCATCCCTCGACAACTGTGTCATAGATCACGCTTGATGATCGTTTGCGCTTCCTATAATGGGCGACAATTCCATTCCCGGAAGTTGCGTGTTTCGTTCAGCGTTTTCCAATGGATTCCGCGTTCATCCCATTAGAAGATTTTCAGAAATGGGGAAGCCGGAGCCGAAGTCCGACTACGCGTGACGAATCCAATGTTCAATTCAAAACTGTTCGATCCAAAGCCACATGGCCATGTCCGCGTTGACGGGGCAGGGAAGCGCGCCAAACTGCGTGGCCGACGCGAACGCTACGGCGCATGGTCAGGCGCGACGCCGGCCGCGTGGCTTCTCGCCCTTCTAGCTGTTGGCCCGGCGGCGGGAGCGCAGACGCAAAATCCGGGCGCGCAAGCTAAACCCACTCCCCTGCGAACATCCCAGCCTGCGCAAGGGCTTGAGCCGGGGCGCATTCCGCCGAGGGTTCTTGAGGCGCAACATTTTCTCAGGGAGCGTGGGTGGACACCGGGTCGAAGGATGATTCCAAGGGGGATGATTCCGCGAGCTGGCGCCGGCAGAACCTCCGGCGCTTCCGTGGGCGTTGCCGCCATGGGCGCTCAGGTTACGGGCAGATCAGTAACCGGCAATACGCCATTCGCGAATACGACTCCCGTAAATACATGGCAGCCGCTAGGTCCCTCCGCTGTCCAAACCCCGGACTTCGGGCTCGTAACCGGTCGCGTGGCCGCGATTGCCCTCGACCCCTCTGACCCAACCGGCAACCGCATTTACCTGGGCACCACTGGCGGCGGAGTGTGGGTGGCCAACAATGCTGCCGTTTCGACGCCGTCCTCCATCGTCTTTACTCCTCTCACCGATTCAGTCGCCGCTCTCGGCGGCGCCCCTGACGCCTCCATCAGCATCGGCGCCCTCACGGTGCAGCCGGGCGAAACCGGGGTCATACTGGCGGGCACGGGCGACCCCAATGACGTACTCGACTCCTACTACGGCGCGGGCATTCTGCGCTCGACCGACGGTGGCAACACCTGGAGCCTGATTCAGCAGACGGTCGACCGGGAGCAGGGCTTGAGCCTTACCGACGCGACATTCGCAGGCCAAGGCTTTGCGGGTTTTGCCTGGAGCACCGCCAATCCGCAGTTGGTGGTAGCCGCGGTTTCGCAGGCGTTTGAAGGCACTCTGGTGAATGCGGAATGGCCGCTTCTGACATTCGAGGGCCTTTACTACTCTACGGACAGCGGCGCTACCTGGCATCTGGCCACGATTACCGATGGCAGCGGCGAAATTGTGCAGGGCCCGACCAGTCGCATAGGCTCGCAAGGAAACGCCGCCACGGCCGTGGTTTGGAACCCGGCGAGGCAATTGTTTGTAGCCGCGGTCCGCTTTCACGGCTACTATCAATCGCCGGACGGGATTACGTGGACGCACATGGCGGCGCAACCGGGTACGGGGCTCACCCAGCAAATGTGCCCTTCGAACTTTGGGAACACTGGCTCGATCGCTTGCCCCATCTACCGCGGCGCGCTGGCGGTGAATCCTGTAACCGGGGACACGTTTGCATGGACTGTAGACCTGAACAATCAGGACCAGGGGCTGTGGCAGGACCAATGCGCGCTGAGCGGGGCGACGTGCGGCAATCCAACTGTCACCTTCGCAACGCAGTTGAACACCGCGGCGCTTGAGACCAGCGATCTTGAGGGCGCTGCGACCATCCTCGATGGCGACTACAACCTGACCTTGGCAGCATTGCCTTCGCAGCAGGACACACTGGTGATGGCCGGAGCCAACGACTTGTGGAAGTGCAGCCTGGCCGTGGGCTGCGCCTGGCGCAACACTACTAATTCCTCTACGTGCCTGAGCGCGCAGGTGGCTGAATACCAGCACGCTTTTGCGTGGAACTCGGCCAATCCGCTGGAGATTTTTGTGGGCAACGACAGCGGGCTTTGGCGGTCAGTGGACGCAATCGGCGAGACAGGATCGGCCTGCGCAGCCACGGACTCCGCGCACTTTCAGAACCTGAATGGCAACCTGGGATCGCTGGCCGAGGTAGTCAGTGTGCCTGCGGTGGTGACTTCGCCTTACGAACTGCTTGCAGGCCTGGGCGTCAACGGGACAGCGGGCGTCAAGAACTCCTCCGCGACCACGGACTGGCCGCAGATTCTGTCGGGCTACGGCGGCCCCGTCGCCATCGACCTGAGTAACGAGACCAAATGGTATGTGAACAGCCAGGCGGGGGTTGCCATCTATGGGTGCTCACAGGCAGCTCCCTGCACGCCTGCCTCATTTGGCTCGAGCCCTGCTGTCACCGATGCGGACGTTGGCGGCGACGGCGACACGATGCCGACTCCGGCGCCGTTCCTGATCGATCCGCTCGACGACAGCCAGTTGCTCATTGGAACCTGCCGGGTATGGCGCGGCCCGGCTAACGGCAGCGGTTGGAGCGCGAGCAACGCGATCAGCCCGATCCTCGACAGCGGAGCCACCGGCGTCGCATGCAATGGCGATGGACTCATTCGCTCGATGGCCGCTGTGGCGCTCTCGGCGAGCAGCGAGATCATATACGCAGGAACCTACGGCGCCGCCATCAACGGCGGTAATTTGCCGGGCCACGTTTTGAGCGCGACCGTCAATACTTCTTCCAGCGCCCCGCCCGTGTGGCAGGATCTGACGCTCAATACTGTCACCAATGACACCCGCGCGCTGAACGCTTACAACTTTGACATCTCCAGCATCGTCATCGATACGCACGATCCCACGGGAAATACGGTGTACGCGACCGTGGCCGGCATGGAAAGCCCGGACCAACGGATGAACGTGGTGTACCGCTCGACGAATGGAGGCGCAACCTGGAACGGCATATCGGCGAACCTGCCTTACGCGCCTGCCAACAGTCTTACCGTTGACCCGCAGAATTCGAACACGGTGTACGTCGCCACGGATCAGGGCGTGTACTTCACCACCGAAGTTCAGAATTGTGCGCAGTCGAGTTCCAGCTGCTGGTCGGTGTTTGGCTCCGGATTGCCCGACGCTCCGGTTGTGGCTCTCAGTGCCACTCCCAGCGCGTCGTCGACGCCGGTGCTGGTCGCCGCCGCATACGGACGCGGCATTTGGCAGACCGCGCTTTGGAGCGCCGCAACGGGCCTTACCGCTGGCGCCGCCAACCCTTCGTCGTTGGCTTTTCCAAGCCAGGTCTTTGACATATCCAGCAGCCCGTTAACCGTGACTCTCGATAACACGGGCAGCCTCGCGCTCACGGCGACATCCATCTCCATGAGCGGAGATTTCAGCGAGACTGACAACTGCGTGAATGTGCCGGTCGCAGTTGGCGCCAGCTGCGCCATTCAGGTTACGTTCACTCCGCAATCTACTGGCCCGTTGAGCGGCGAAATGACGATCTACGCCAACATTTATGGTGGTCAACTTACCGTCGACCTCACCGGAACTGGCTCACCGGCAGGTTTAGTGAATCTGACCCCGGCCTCCGTCCCGTTCGGCCAGGTGGAAGTGGGAACAACGTCGTCGGCGCTTCAGGTATCGGCGACCAACAGCAGTACGGTAGCGGTGCCCATCAGCAGCGTCTCGAGCACGCCGCCGTTTAGCCTCAGCAGCAACTCCTGCGGCACAACCAGCCTGCAAGCGAACTCCGTTTGCCAGCTGGATCTGGTGTTCACGCCCACCGCGACCGGCCCGGCGACAGGCTTGCTGACCTTTAACGATGGAGCGGGCACGCAAACCGTCGAACTGAGTGGAACGGGGGTCGCCCCGCCCTCCGACGTTTTGAACCCCACATCGCTAACTTTCCCATCGACGCCGGATGGCCAGCTTTCCGCCGCGGGGTCTGTGACGCTCACAAATTCAGGCGGCGTGGAGCTGACCGCGATTTCGATCTCGACGAGCGCGCAGTTCCAGGAGACGAGCACGTGCGGAACCCAACTTGCGGCGGGCGCGGTCTGCACGATCAGCGTGATCTTTGCGCCCACTCAGTTGGGCCCGGTCGCGGGCACGCTGACGGTTATCGACGCCTTGCATACGCAAAACGTAACCTTGAGCGGGACAGGAGTTGGGCCGCCTGCCTTCAGTGTGAATCCCGCAAGCCTGACCTTCACTAACCAGCAGCCAGGCGTGCCCAGCGCTCCGCAAATAGTCACTATTAGCAACGTTGGCGGATCGCCCATGGCGAACATCGGCTTTTCGATCACAGGCGTCGCGGCATCAAGCTACTCGATTGCCGGCACAACCTGTGGAGCGCTGCTGAACAACGGAACCAGTTGCGCGGCGCAGATTGTCTTTACGCCAAACGCAACGGGAGCAATTGCGGCGACGCTCGCCGTCTCGTCGTCTACTCCTGGCGTGACGCCAGTCTCTTTGCCACTGAATGGTTCTGGACAGCTTACCGGCGGTCTGATTGCGAGCCCTCTACAGATTGCATTTCCGGTGGTGGCGAT
>Ga0182024_10013259_pt1 | contig 16137 bp, 14 predicted proteins | sample P32metaG_FD_120480 | JGI IMG/M metagenome (GOLD analysis project Ga0182024, IMG submission 120480) | Permafrost microbial communities from Stordalen Mire, Sweden - P3-2 metaG (Illumina Assembly) | ecosystem: Environmental > Terrestrial > Soil > Wetlands > Permafrost | place: Sweden: Stordalen... | reverse complement strand
GGTGGGGAGAATCAGATTCTGGGCGTTAAGCGCTTCCGTCACATCGGCCGCACCCAGCCCGTGCGAAAACAAAGCCTGCGGATTGATGTCGATCATCACCTGCTTCGGCCGTCCGCCGTAAGGCAAGGGAATGCTGGCGCCTTCGATGTTCGCGAGCTGCGTGCGGATGAAGTTGTAGCCGAGGTCATACTCTTCCTGCTCGGTGAGCGTGTCGCTCGATAGACCAAGATCGAGAATCGGCACGGTGGCAGCGTTGTAGCGAATCACGTTCGGCGGAGTGGTTCCGGGCGGCAGAGTCTTCACCGTCGATTGCGATTGCGCGGCAAGCTGCGATACCGCCGCGTCGATGCGGGCGTTGGGATGGAAATAAATCCGGATCACGCTAATACCGGTCAGCGAGGTCGATTCCATGTGCTCGATATCGTTGACCGCGGTAGTGAAACCGCGCTCCGATCGCGTGGTGATAATCTCCGCCATCTCCTCCGGCGATAATCCGGCATAGCTCCAGATCACGCTGACGACGGGGATATTGATGTCCGGAAAAATGTCCGCCGGCATCCGCACCATCGCCAGTCCGCCGAGGACAACAATGCATAGCGCCATGACAACAAATGTGTAAGGACGCCGGAGGGCAAGCTGGACAATCCACATGGGAAGGCTGTAAATTTCATTGTACGTGCATTTGCTTCGAATCGCCCATCTGGCCGTATGGGAGTGGCCCGGCGCAGGTCCTCCGATTTTGTTCACTCACGCGACCGGTTTTCATGCTCGCTTGTGGGATCGTATTATTATTCCGAATCGGCACTGTTTTGCCATCGATTTGAGGGGGCATGGGCGCAGCGACAAAAATCTTCAATCCTATGATTGGCGGAGGTTTGGCGAGGATGCTGCCATGGTCGCGAAGGAGTTGGGCTTGCGCGGAGCGGTCGGTGTGGGGCATTCGTTGGGAGGATATGCCATGGCGCTCGCAGCGGCTATCGAATCTTCTGCGTTTTCATCGCTTTTACTGGTCGATCCGGTGATTCAGACGCCCGATCGGTACGATGGCGCGCCGAAGGAAGTTGAGTTTATCGCGCGGCGCCGGATGCGTTGGAAATCGGCGGATGAAATGTTCGAGCGGTTTTGCGTAAGGCCTCCATTTTCAATGTGGAAGCCGGAAATTTTGCGCGATTATTGCGAGTTTGGGCTGCTTCCGGAGGGGGATGAATTCGTGCTGGCTTGTCCGCCGGAGATTGAGGCTTCGATTTATGAGCGGTCGAACTGGCCGGATGCCGATATTTCCGCCGAACTATCGACGATTCAGACAGTTACGACGGTTATGCGGTCGGGAAAGCTGATGACTCGGGAGAAATTCGATCTTTCGGTGTCAGCTACCGATCCGAATCTTGCTTCGCGAATCCCGAATGCCCGGGATGTTTATTTGCCGGAATGTTCGCACTTCATCCCGATGGAGCATCCAAAATTGGTCACAGATGCGCTGAAGTGACGCGCTGTGCACCCTAAATGGTGGTTATATACTAGACACATAGGGCGCCCGACTGAACCTGGAGGCCATAAAGATGCTGGAAATGGGCTGTGCTGCGGGATCGACGAGCACGACGTTTTCATCCGATAATTACGGCATCAAGCGAAAGGATTGATCTCCGCTGCCAGTTTCTCGATGTCCGACGGAGGAAGGCCGATCCGCTCACAAAGCTGTTTCGGAGCGGTAACAGGCACGGTTGAAGCAATCGCCTCTAAGCGTTTGTGAACGTTATTCAGGAACTTCTTATCCATCGTTAAGAAGACATCGAGGGATGCTGCCTCCGCCGTCCAGAGGTGGAACGCGTCAGCCAATTGCGCATCTCCCAAAGCTTTTCGTAGATGCAGGAATCGGGGATGCGAAATGGAGCGGAAGAACGCAAGTTGTTCGTCCTTGCCGAAGTCAACAACAGGGTCGATAACTTTGTTCCAAGAGGCGAACCGATCCACAGGGCAGGCCACCCTTGTCAACCTCACATCCGAGAACCAGTCGATTCCAAGGTACCCCTGTTTCGAGCCTGACTGACGAAACGCCTCCATCCGCAACTCAGATGACGTGCAGAATTCCAGCTTCCCGTCCTTGGCGGTGCGGCAGAGAGACACTAAGTACGGAAGTTCCTCCCGGACGAACACTTCATCTTCCCGTGGCGAATCGTGGCATCGTTGGGCAACCGGAAGCTCAGACCGATGAGGCCCCCATTTGACTGACTGTGGCACCATCCTCGTGGCATGGGTGATCGCATAACGTTCAAGATTTCTGTCAATTAGTATTCTCATACTCCGCTATTTATTGGGCTTTCTCCTCACTGCTTCGTGTCGGTGTAGCTTGTCACCGTCCTCCAGCGTTTCCTCCGTTTCTAGACGGTGAGGGATGACCACTTTACCTGAATCAGATTGGCACCGTCGTCAGCCGGGCTGGTTGTGCCAAGTATATAAATGCCCTAATTAACCTTAATTCGCTCCGCGACACGCTCTGCAACGACGGTAACCTGTCGATCCTTGGCGAGGCGCACGACTTCCATCGCGACACTGCGCGGACCTAAGAATGGGAACTGACGCTTTGGAGGCTTCGACAAGAAAATTTGCGTGACGGAGTTGCGGCGCGCGAAGTCGACCAGAGTCTCGGCGGCGTTCTGGCCTTCGAGCACTCGCGTTTCGATGTGGAGTTTGCGCGCGAATTCGAGATGCTGTTCGAGCGCGACGGGATCGGGCGTTGGCATCACGCCGACGGCGAAACAATCGGCTTTCAGATAATCCGCGACGCGCCTTCCTCTGCGGATCAGGCCGACCGAGGCGGGGGCCTCGGTGACGTGGATTAGGATTCGCTCGCGCACTTCAGGTTCGCTGTGGTGCGAGCGGACATTTTCCTCGCCCTGGCGAATCTCGACTTCGTGCGCGGTCTGGCGCAGGGCCATTTCGCGTAGCGCGGCCAAGGCGGGTTCCTTGAAAAAGTTGTCGAGGGCTCGCTGGGCTTTCTCCGTTCCGTAAATGACGCCGCGCTGCAAACGGTTGAGCAGGGCGCGGGGTGGGAGATCGATCAGCACTACTTCCTCGGCTTGCTTCACCACCCAATCGGGAATGGTTTCGCGCACGGCGACGCCGGTGATTTCGCGGATCTGATCGTTAAGACTTTCCAGATGCTGAATGTTCATCGTGGTCAGCACGTCTATCCCAGAGTCGATCAGCACCATGACGTCCTCCCAGCGCTTGGCGCGCGGCGAGCCGGGGATGTTGGTGTGGGGAAATTCGTCGACGGCGCAGAGATCGGGTTTGCGGCGAAGAATCGCGTCCGTATCCATCTCTTCGAATTCGCGGCCGCGATAATCGATTTTGCAGCGGGGCACGATTTCGAGCCCTTCGGTTTTTGCAATGGTATCCTTGCGGCCGTGCGGCTCGAAGTAGCCGACGACGACATCGCGACCGGCGCGCTTGGCCTGCTGCGCTTCTTCGAGCATACGGTAGGTCTTGCCGACACCGGCGGCGTAGCCCAGGAGAATTCGCAGCTTGCCTTTTTCGCGATCAGGCATTTACGACGATCGCTCCCTGCGGTCGCGGCTCGGTTAGCGATGGATTGAATTCAGGATGGCGGCTGCTCATTGGGAAAGACTCGCACGTCGATTCCTTCGGCTTCCATAATGAGTCGCTCGACAGGATTCGCGCGCAGGCGGCTGGTCCATCCGGTCTGGTTGCTGTGGCCGACGAAGATTTGCGTGACGCCGTGTTTGGCGGCGAAGTCCAGGATGGCTTCAATGGGGTCGTCCCCGGTAAGCAGTTCGACGCGGGCCTTGGCCTGATGGGCGTAATCGAGATTTTGGCGGATGAGGCGCTGGTCGGCATCGTTCAGTCCGTCCTGCTCCACATAGACGACATAGAGATCGCCATGGAAACGGTCGGCCTGGCGGCGCGCGCGGTTGATCATTTCGCGCGCGCTGGACCGCGGCGTGACGCAAACGAGGATGCGCTCCTGCGTGCCGTAGAGCTGGGCGCCGCCCTGATGGTGTAGATATTCTTCGAGCTGATGATCGACCACGTCGGCGGCGAGCACCAGCGCGATTTCACGGAGCTCGGAGAGCTGGCGCTGTTCATCGCCTTCAATCGACCGGGTGGCGCAATACTCGGGCGTGGCGTCGACGACTTCGATTTCATCGGCGGTGCGGATGAAGGACTCGGGCACGGAATCGCTGACGCTTTTTCCGCGGATTCGTTCGATCTCGAGCTGGCGCTCGGCGATGTATTGAATATTGATGGAGGTGATGACGGAGATGCCGGCTTCGCGGAGCTCCTCGACATCCTGCCAGCGATGCGGATGCTTGCCGCCCGGCGGATTTCGATAGGCGAGCCCGTCGATGAGGCAGACCGCGGGGTGGCGGCGCAGGAGAGTGGCCATGTCGATCGACGGAATTTCGTTGACGATGCGCGGCGGAATCACTTCCATGCTATCGATGATCTGTTGCGCCTCGGGCGATGCGCAGGCCTGGGTAGCGGCGATGACGACGTCCTGCCCGCGCAGTTTCCGGCGGCGCCCTTCGTCGAGCATGCGCATGGATTTTCCAACGCCGGAGGCGTAGCCGAGGAAGATTTTCAGATGGCCCTGGGAGGTGTTGCGCTCCTCAGCCTCGACTTGTTTGAGAAGGCGGTCGGGGTCGGGGCGGCGGCGTTCTAGGTCGGCCATTTAGTTTGAGGATAACGCGCGGGAGTGGTCATTGCTCAACTCGGGGGTTCCAATTCCTGTGGTTCGACGGTCCGGGTTAGGGCTTCATCCACTCTGTGAGACCGTCCAGCCGCTCCTCGATATTAGTGCGGGAGGACAAAAAAACACATTCCCGCTGTAAATGGAATGACATCTGTATTGGCTTGCAAGTTATTGATTTAACATGATACTATATTGTTCGTGAGGTTCAGCTTCAACGAAGTCAAAGCCACGCAAGCTGCTGCTAGTCTTCTGGGTCTGCGCGGTGGCCGAATGAAGTATCTGAAACTCATAAAATTGCTCTATATAGCGGACAGAGAAGCTTTGTCGCGTTGGGGCAAGCCAATCACGACGGACCGCTATGTATCCATGAAAGAGGGGCCGGTCGTGAGCAACATCTACAACCTGATTGGATCTGAGCCAATGCCGGACGGTCAATCTATCTGGCATAAACACATAAAGAAGGTTGCCGATTGGGATGTTCAGCTGCTGGGGGATCCGTCAAACGACGAGTTGTCGCGTGCCGAGGAGAATCTCCTGAAGGAAATTTTCGATGCACACGGCCACAAAAATCGATGGCTCCTCGTTAGGGAGACTCATAAGTTTCCCGAATGGACCGATCCGGGGACGAGTTCCTCAATTATTACTTATCGCGAAATTCTGAAGGCCTTAAATAAGAGCGATGAGGAGGTTTCTGCTACGCTCGGAGAGTTGAAATCCATGATCGCAGCACAACGTGTTCTTCAAGCAGTGTAGAAGTCAGAAGTCATGCACTGTGGAGACACCCTCCTCATTCCAGCTAACGCCGGGAGCGGCGAGACCCCCCACCTTTGGATAATTGTTACGGAACCGGACCCATTCTGTGCCATCGTGTCGCTGTCAACGCTACGCTATAGCAAGGATCAAACTGTGGTTCTGCGCAAGGGAGAGCATCCTTTTATCCGGCACGATACCGCTGTTCTATATATGTATGCAGAGATCGCAAATGTTGCTCAACTCAGGACACAAATCTCTGAGGGTTGCGCGGTCCCACACGATCCATGTAATGCCGGTCTTCTGAAGCTCATACAGGACGGCATTTTTGCTTCAGATTTCACACCGCGCAGAATCCAGATTTTTTGTCGCGCCAAGCTCAAGCCAAGTTAATCGGCGAGCTACAGCTTCTTTACCCTTGGTCCAGTATCAATTGGAGCACGTCTAGGGTGGATAGGTCGCGTTCGTAAGCCGCCATGGTCTCTTTTGATTGCGGCTTTCAGGCGACCATTCACAAATAGCGCAGCAACGAAGCTCGAGCTAATTGCGTTCACGGTTCGTCATAATGAGAAACGTGGAGTCAGCCCTCATCGGTCTCGTCGGTCTGCTTGTTGGACACTCCTCGAAGAGTCCGGCGTTCATGAAATCAACAAGCATTTTAGACTGGTTTCTCGCTCTCAGCCTAACTCGCCGATCATTCGCAGGATCAAAGAGCTGGAGCGAGATCGCGATAAGCGCTGACAGAGCATTCTCCGGGACTGCTTCGGACAGACGGATAGACTGAACGCCGGTGGGTTCGGAAGTGGCCCGGTCGATATGGCGGTCATTATTGCTGCCGGTTTTCCAAGTGCGTGATCCTTCGCTAGTGAATCTCCGCAATTCGCGCGAGCGTGCCTATGTTCTCGGCGTCTTGCGCGATCGCCGTTTTTAATTCGCGGGTTTCAATCGCCAGGAGTTCGACGCTCTGGGTGAGGGCTTCGTGCCTATCTGTGAGACGATCCAGCCGTTCGTCGATCGTCATGCCTAATGATAAAACACATCGCTGGCATGGGCGGTGTTTACGCTCCTCGTCTTCGACTTGTTTGACTGTGTGAAAAATGCAAAACGGCCTTGAATGTCCCCGCCCTGACGGGACGGGGTTACAGCCCGGACTCGGAAGAGGCCGGAAGAGGCCGGTTAACAACCGGCCTGCAGGATGCCATCCTGCCCCACACGGCGCGGTTAATGGGATCAATGGCGGTGAAGGGCAGAAGAGGCAAAGCTAACCGCTCCCTGTGGTCACGGCTCGTTAAACAGCTCCTATTGGCCACGAGCCGTGACCAAAGGGAGCGGTTGTTTTAAAGCGGGCAGGTCGGGGGACCTACCCTACTTGCTTGTCTTGACGAATCCATGGACGCATAGGGTGAAGCCGACGAGGAAGAGGATCGCGCCCAGATAGGCTGGGGCTAAATGCGTCATGTCCAGGTATCCTATGGCGGCGTGGACGCCTAGGGCGGCGCCGAAGCCGAAGATGCCCATCATTCCGATTACTTCGAGGAAACTGCGGCTTAGCGTGGCGTGGCGGGTCATGAAGAGGATTAGTAAGCCACAGGAGAAGAGGCCGCCTCCGAAACCGGCTCGGTCGTGGGCGATGATGGGGATCAGCATTGGGGAGATCGCTGTGATTTGAACCCGGGTCATGGTCATGAAGGCCAGATCCTGCGGGACGAACACTGTGGTCATCCCGACCACTATGATGGTCGCGCCAGCCAGAATCAATCCGAGGGAGCAGGCTTGGATTATGCGGCGGCCCAGCATCGCCGAGCGTGGCTCGCTTCGTGGTTCGATTCTCCAGATCTGGTTCATTTGAAGATTGAACGGGACCGAGGATCGCCAGAGGCCGATCAGGAAAACCGGCAACAACAGGATTGTGGCCAGGGCGTGCCAACTGTCGAGATAGCCATAGCCCAGGTAGGTTAGAAAGCTCGCGAATCCGGCGGCGCCGGAGATGGCGAATGCCCACCATGCCCAGGCCTCTCCGGCGCGAAGGGGGAACTCCGCCAGCCACCAATACGCGGACCCGATGGCGAGCAGGGTTCCTCCGAAGGCGACCCGGTCGTGGAACATGAACATCGTAAGATGCCGGTTTCCCAAGTGGGCCAGCGCGGCTGCATCCATGCCCAGGGCCTGCGAATCGTGGGGAAGCAGATGTCCTGTCCACGACTGAAAAATCGCGAAGCCGCCGCTGGCACAAAGGGCGGTGCCAGTGACGGAGAGAAACGGACGCCCGTCTCCGAGCAAGGCTTTGAACAGGCTGGTGCGACGCTCCATAATCAATGGGACGCGCCGAAACAGTATAGGGTGCTGCGGGTGCGCACGTAGATTCGACCTTGGCTCAGAGCCGGAGTCGCGTGGATTTCGTCGGCTAGGTCGTTTACTGCCAGGACCTGCCAGTCTCCTCCGGCTTGGAGCACGGTCATTTTGCCTTCCGTGTTCGCCAGAAATAGTTTATCGTCGGCTGCGATGGGCGATGCGTAATATTCGCCGATCGCATCGCGGGTGCGGCCTTCCTTTAACAGGTGGCCTGTTGAGGGATCGAGCGAGGTGACGATGCCTCCGTCGCGAACCATGTAGTACACGTCTTTATACGCGAGCGGGGCGGGAATGTACGGCAGATTTTTCTTGAAGCGCCAGCGGACTGCGGAGGGGTCCAGTTGGCCGCGGGCCTTGGAGGGGTCGAGAGCGATCGCACCGAATTCGCCTGTTCCCAGGCTTCTCGCCTTGTTCCACTCGGCTTCGGAAATGAAGCCGTCGCTGTTCTCGTCGATCCAGCCGAAGTGCTCGCCCAGATCTTTGTCTATCTTGAACTCGTCGTGCGAGAGGCGGCCGTCGTGGTCCTTGTCGTACATCGTGAGGACGGACGCGAAGGCAGGCATCATCGGCTCGCTGCTGCTCAGCGTGGAGACAAATAATGTCCCTCCGAGCGCGACGGGCGTGCCGAGCGAACCTCCTGATGCGATGGGCATCCACCAACGCTGCTCACCCGTATCGAGATAGTAAGAGTCGAGGCGCGCGGAGCCAAGCACGATCAGTTGCGGAGAGCCTTCGGAGGGGCGGAAGACCATGGGGGTTGCCCAGCCGATGTCGGCGGCGCGCTCCGTTCTCCAGCGCTGCTGGCCGGTCTTGCGGTCGAGAGCTAGAAGGAATGAGCCGCTCTGTTGATCGATCACCTGCACTAACAGTCCGCCCGCGAGAATCGGCGATGCGGCCATGCCGTAGAAATTTTTGAACGGGCCTAGAGGCGCGGTCCAGCGATCTTTTCCGTCGGCCGAATAAGCGACCAGACCGAACTCGGCGAAGAACGCGACGACGCCGTTTTCGTCCGCCACCGGAGTGGGCGAGGCGGGGTCGTTGGCGCGAAAAATCGTCTGGGGCTTTTTGCGGAGGATCTCGCGGCGCCACAACTCGCGGCCGGTTTTTGCGTCGAGACAAATCGTCAGAAGTCTGGTGGATTCGGCGGCGGTCAGGTAGACGCGGCCTCCGACCACTACGGGAGAAGACTGTCCGTAGGGGATCGCTGTTTTCCAGACCACATTTTTTCTGGGCGAGAACTCCACGGGGTATCCGGCCGCGGAGTCGACGCCGGAGCCGTTCGGTCCGCGAAATTGGGCCCATTGATCGTCGCCGCCGGCCGCCATCAGGCCAAGAAACGGCAACAGCCAACTCATCATAGAAAGATCCTTTCACCCTAATGCTTAGTGGATTATACTCTGTCCGATTAGCAGCCCTTCATGTTAAGGCTCCTTTAGAAAACGAAACCGCGCGAGCCGCGGCCCTGTCTCAATTCTCGGGAGCGTTTATGCGGAAATTATCGATCCTGTTATCGCTGGCATCGTTTGCGATAGCGCAAGCGGCGACCGATCCTCCCGGCCGCGCGGCGCGCTTAAGCTACATCAATGGAACGGTTTCCTTCCAACCGGGCGGCGTCGACGATTGGGTTCCGGCCGAGGTTAATCGCCCGATGACCACGGGCGACCGCTTGTGGACCGGAGGGGGGTCGCGGGCGGAGATGAATCTCGGGTCGCTCGCGTTCCGCCTCAGTAGCCGCACGAATTTCACCTTTGTAAATCTGGATGATAAGACCACGCAGGTGCAGCTTTCTCTCGGCTCGCTGAATGTGCGGCTGCGGCGGCTCGCTGAGGATGAGGCCGTGGAGATCGATACGCCGCAGGTCGCGTTCACTCTGCTTCGGCCGGGCGATTATCGCATCGACGTGAACGAAACGGGCGACGCGACCATCGTCACTGTTCGCGGAGGCGATGGTGAAGCAGGAAGAAAGGGCGCAGAAGAAAACTTCGAAGCCCGCGCGGAAGACGACGAAGTCCGAGAAGGACAGGTAGGCGGGCTACCGCACTACCCCGGCCAAGGGACTGCTGGCCGATGCGTAGAGTTTCTTTTCCATTCGTCCTGAGAGATAGGCGTAACGGCCGGCTTCGACAGCCAGCTTCATCGCGAGCGCCATGCTGACGGAATCCTCGGCGGCGGCGATGGCGGTGTTCATGAGGACTCCATCGTAGCCGAGCTCCATCGCAATCGCTGCGTCCGATGCAGTGCCGACTCCGGCGTCCACGATGAGAGGGACGTCGGTGATCATCTCGCGCAGGATGCGGAGGTTGGTCAGATTCTGGATGCCCAAGCCGCTGCCGATCGGAGCACCCATGGGCATCACGGCGGACGCTCCGGCGTCGATCAAGCGGCGCGCGTTCACCAGATCGTCGTTCGTGTAGGGCAGCACGACGAATCCTTCCTTCACCAGCACGCGCGTGGCTTCGAGGAGCCCGGCGTTGTCGGGGAAGAGAGTTTTCTCATCGCCGATGACTTCGAGTTTCACCCAATTCGACAAACCCACCTCGCGGCCCAGACGAGCCGTGCGGATCGCTTCGTCGGCCGTATAGCAGGCGGCGGTATTCGGCAGGAGGAAAAACCTGGATCGGTCGATATGATCGAGCAGGGATTCTTTGGTCCGATCGGTGAGGTTCACGCGCCGCACCGCGACGGTGACGACTTCGGCTCCGGATGCCTGGTGGCAGCGGGCCATTTCGGGAAAACTACGGTATTTGCCCGTGCCGACAAACAATCTTGACGCAAACTCGCGTCCGGCAATGCTCAGCGTGTCCATACCTTCATCTTAATGCCCCTGTAGAAAACCGCAAATCTGTCCGATGTAGGGTATAGGGGAATAGACATACTACGGACGTATATGAAAAAGAACAACATGTTGAAACTGTTGGGGATCGCGTTCGTGGTCGCCATTGTCTCAACCGGCATTTTCTACGGATTATTCGTTAACAAGCTCAGCAGCAGCACAGGCAGCGGCAAGACGGTTGTGGTTGCCTCGCATCCTTTGAAATCGGGGGCGTTGATCGCCGCGGCTGACGTCAAGACGATTCAATGGCCGGGGCCGCAAACGCCCAAGGGCACTTTCGAAAAGCCTGAGGACGTCATCGGCAAAACGGTTTTTGACGCGATTGGCGAAGAGGAGCTGGTGTCCGATATCCACCTTGCTTCTGCAAGATCGGGCGGAGGATCGGGCGTGCCGGAGGGAATGCGCGCGGTTACCATTCACGTCACCGATTCAAGCGGCGTGGTCGCTATGCTGCGCACGGGTCAGAAGGTCGACGTCCAGGTGGTCCTGGGCAAGACCGGCGCGGAGACCACAGTCCGGACCGCACTTGAGGATTTGCAGGTTCTGGCAGTCAATGGGACCGGGGAAGGCACTTCGCAGGGGACAATTCTTCCCTCGGTTACGCTGCTGGCTGGTCCGGCGCAGGCCGACGTACTGGCCGCGGCCGATTCAGGCGCCCGGGTGCGCTTGACGCTGCGGAATCCGCTCGACGATCAGACTCGGACGAATGCGCCGGTTTCGCTAGGCGCCGTGGTTCGTTCTTCAGTAACGGTGGGCGCGCCCGTAAAAACCACGCAGGCGAAGCAGACTCCGGGCGCTACCCAGCCTTAACCTGAGGGCTCTCCATGTTGATTGTCTCCATTTTCCTGTTCTTCGTTCTGACGTTTCTGCTCGCCTCGATTGTCGTGGCGATTTCCTGGATGGCGTTTCTTAAGACGCGGGCCGAAGAGTCGGAAGCGGAGTTGGGAGAGCTCGGCGCGGATGAAGGCCGTCCGCTGATGCGGACGGAGCGGCTTTCGACGATCAACTTCTGGGACAATCTTCTCGCGCACTTCGACTTCATGGAAATCCTGAAGACGCGCATTGCGCAGGCCGACCTCAACTGGTCCGTTGGCCGGGTGACCATCGCGATGGCGCTGGCAGCGGCGATTGTTTTTCTGATTTGCTTTCGACTTCTTGGTTTCTGGCCGGCGCTGGCTGGAGCGGTTCTGGCTGCCATTGCGCCTTACAGCTATATCCTGCACCTGCGCAACAAGCGGTTCCGCAAGTTCAGTGAGAATTTCCCGGATGTGCTCGATTCACTTTCGAGGGCACTGCGCGCAGGCTATCCTCTGTCGGCATCGATGGACATGATCGCGGCGGAAACGGTCGTGCCGGTATCGACGGAAATGCGGAAGACGTCGGCCGAGGCCAATCTGGGCGTCGGATGGAATCGCGCGCTTGAAAATCTGGGTCAAAGGGTGCCGCTGCTGGAGGTGAATCTGTTCATCTCGGCGGTGGAACTGCATTCGCGCACCGGCGGCAAGCTGAGCGATGTAATGAGCAACCTCGCGGAGAACATGCGGGAATCGATTTCGCTCCAAGGCGAGATCCGGTCGCTCGCGGCGCACGGCAAGCTTACCGGCTTGATCCTCACCATCCTGCCGATCGGCATCGCTCTGATGATGATGTACGTGAGCCCCGGTTATATGCAGGTGCTGTACTATCATCCCTATGGAAAAAATCTAATTACGGCGGCCGTGGTCTGCCTGGTTTTGGCTCACTTTGTGATCCGGAAAATCGTGGACATCAAAGTATGAGCGCGCCGTTGCTGATTGGGCTCTTTTTATTTGTCATGGCGGCGGTGAGCGCCGTAGGATATGTGTTCGTGTTACGGCCATCCCGCAACGATGCGGGGACGGTCCAGATTCCCACCCCGCTCACGCTCGATCAGAGGGAACTGCCGGGCGCGCAGGCCGCGGTCGCCGACATTTTCCGCCTCATCGGGGAAGCGATGCCCGGCAGCCAGGAGCAAGCCAACGCGGCGCGTCAAAAGCTGATCATCGCCGGATACCGTTGGCCGTCGGCTGTTTCTGTTTTTCTCGGGATCAAGTACGCTACTGGGGTGATGCTTGCCGCGGCGGGGGTTTGGGCGGCGGTCACATTCCGCCCGGACGCGGATATCCTGCAGATGATCTTGTCCGCGATCTGCGGAGTCGGGTTCGGATTTCTGCTTCCGGAGCGCGTGTTGGCCGGGTTGGCGACAAGACGCGTGGAGCGCCTGCGACGCGGTTTGCCGGCCGCGCTCGATCTGTTGGTGCTGGCGATTGAGGCGGGACAAGGACTGGACGCGGCGATTCTCGACACCAGCCGCGGCCTGCGCGCGACGCATCCGGACCTGGCTGCCGAATTCACGCAGCTTCAACTGGAGTTGCGAGCCAACACTACGCGCGCCGAAGCATTGCGTAACTTCGCCGAGCGCAGCAAGGATATGGAGCTGCGCAAATTCGTGAACCTGTTGATCGACACGGATCGCTTTGGAACCAGCCTGGGACCGGCGCTCAAGACGCATGCGCGCTATCTGCGCATCCGCTTCCGTCAGATCGCGCAGGAGAGAGCGCGGAAGGTCGGCGTAAAGCTGATTTTCCCGGTGTTTTTTCTGATCTTCCCGTCGGTGATTCTGGTTACGCTGGGGCCGGCGGTGATTTTGATCTTCACGCAGATGCAGCATTTGTTGGAATAACCTAACGTCTGCCCGCTCCCTGATAGTCGCGGCTCCGGTCGGGCATTCCGGTGCTCCGGACCCGCCGCACTCTTGAAAACATCAATCACCTACCCCACTGATCACAAAAATCGCAGCGCGACCGGATGGACCGATTCACGATTGGTCGGGCTCGAGAGTACCGCTCCGTAGGGTCCCCTCCCTGACGGTCGGGGTTCGGTGCCAATACGAGGCCGATTTGCGAAACCGAGCCCCGACTGTAAAGGAGGGGACATGCTAACCATGCCCCCGGTGCTCGTCCCATCTCGCCAGTCTTCATCCACTTGGATGGGCTGCAGGCCCATGGGACACTCCCTGCGGCCAAGGCTCGGTTTTGTCAGTCTCGTAGGGCTCGGAGGGGGTCGGTGCGGGTGGCTCGCCAGGCGGGGAGGAAACAGGCCGCTAATGACGCTACTGTCATTATGATGAACGCCAGGCCAAATGCTGCTGGATCGCGAGGGCTTACCTTGTACAGGAGATCGCCCATCAGGCGAGTCAATAGGAGGGCCGCGGCAGCGCCGGCTACTATGCCGCCGGTGGTCAGGGCGAAACCGCGGGATATTACCAAGCGCAATAGATCCGACGCTTCCGCGCCCAGAGCCATTCGCAGGCCCAGTTCACGCGTGCTCTGGGAGACGGCGTAGGACATTACACCGTAAAGGCCGATGGCGGAGAGCACCAGGGCCAATCCGCCGAAGATGAACAGCAAAATTACGGCGGCGCGCTGGGTCCAGCTCATCCGGTCGACTTGCTCGCGCATGGTGATCAGTTCGGAAGGGGCGAGGTTGGGGTCTAATGCTTTGATTTCGCGGGTCAGGACCGTGATCATTTTCTCGGGAGGCAGCGGGGTTCGAATCTGCAGGTTCTGGCCGATCGAATCCTGGCGCATTGATACGTAAAAAAACGGTTTTGGGGTTTCGATCAACGTGCGGTACTTGGAGTTTTTCGCGATGCCCACTACCTGGAGCCAACGATCCTTCACATGGACGCGTTTGCCGACCGGATTTTCGCCGCGCCAGAATTGGGTGGCCATCGCCTCGTTAACCACGGCGACCAGAGGGGCCGTCTCGTTGTCGGCACGGGTGAACTCGCGGCCCGAAACCATGGGGATTCCCATGGTGGCGAGGTATGCGGGACCAACCTCATGGTAATCGACGGTGGGCTGCTCGCCGGGGGCGGTCTCATAGCCCTCGACGGAAATGGGAGACGAGGAATAGGTGCGGTAGCTGAAGGGAGTGCCTCGCGCGAACGCTACCGATTCGACGCCGCCTGTCGACTGAAGGCGCTCCAGCAGCGCGTCCTCAAAGGTCTTTATACGCTGCGGATCGTAGCCGGCGGAGACCATATCGATGCCTGTCGTCAGGACACCCTTGGTTGAAAAGCCGGGGTCGGTTTGCTGCATCACTTGGAGGCTCTTGAGCAGCAGACCCGCGCCTACCAACAGGATGAAGCTCAGGGAGACTTGAACGACGACCAGACCCGACCGGATCCAGGCTTTTCCGCGGCCTCCGACGACGCTGCCGGATTCGGATTTCATGGCCGAGGCGAGATCGATGCGGCTGGCCTGGATCGCGGGAACCAATCCGAAGAAAAGCGTGGAGAGGAGGCAGACGCCGGCGCTTAAGGCGAGGACGCGCCAATCGAGATCGGCCGGCAGATTTACGATTACACCGGGCCGGGAGGGGTAGAACAGCACGATGAGGTTGCGGCACCAGTTCGCTACGACCACTCCGCCGGCGGCGGCGAGAGTCGAGAGAATCAGGCCTTCGGTGAGGAGCTGCTTTAACAGGCGGGCGCGGCCGGCGCCGAGAGACAGACGGACTGTCATTTCATGGCGTCGTGCGAAGGACCTCACCAGCAGGAGGTTGCCGACATTCGCGCATGCGATCAGCAATACGCAGCAGGCGACTACCAGAGAGATCCGTAGCGTTGGCAGGAGAGTGCCGGCGCCGTTGAAGGGAGTCTGCCAGAGAGGATAGAGTTTGAATTCGCGGGCGCGGTTGGTGGCGGGATAGTCGTTTTCGAGCCGCCGGGCAACTGCCGAGACCTCGGACTGCGCCTGGGCGATAGTCACGCCGGGCTTAAGTTTCGCAAACCCTTCAATCCAGCGGGCGCCGCGGTTTTCCAGCTTGTAACCGCCGGAGTCGAATACCTCCTCCATGGAGGCAGGAACCCAGAACTGAAAGGCGTAGCCCACGAAAGTTCCGTAAAAGCCCTCGGGTGCGACTCCGACGATGGTGTGCCGGACGCCGTTGAGCATCTGGGTCCGGCCGATAATCGCGGGATCACTCGAATAGCGCTGCTTCCAGGTGAGATAGGCGATTACGGTTACGGGGTGGGCGTTGCGGCCGGAGTCCTCGCCGGGCAGAAAGCCTCGGCCCATGAAGGGGCGGACGCCGAGCGCATCGAAATAGTTGGCTGAAACTACGCTTCCGGTGGCTCGGTCGGCACGGTCGCCCACATTGAGGGTGGTGCTCATGATCCGGTCGGTTATCACGGTCTCGATCAAAGTGCAGTTTCGTTGGAGGTCCTGGAAGTCGGGCCAGGAAACTGCGGTCCTGGTGCCACGATTCAATCCGGCGACGGCGACCAGACGTTCCTGGCCTGCGACGAGGGGGAAAGGCCGGAGGAGGATTCCTTCGATCCAACTGAAAACGGAGGTGGTTGCGCCGATTCCGAGCATCAGGCAGAGGATCGCCAGGATCGAAAAGCCGGGGCTGCGGCGAAGCATGCGGAGGCCGAACAGGAGGTCTTGTCGCATATTGAGGT
>Ga0182024_10013258_pt1 | contig 16137 bp, 18 predicted proteins | sample P32metaG_FD_120480 | JGI IMG/M metagenome (GOLD analysis project Ga0182024, IMG submission 120480) | Permafrost microbial communities from Stordalen Mire, Sweden - P3-2 metaG (Illumina Assembly) | ecosystem: Environmental > Terrestrial > Soil > Wetlands > Permafrost | place: Sweden: Stordalen... | reverse complement strand
TCAGCGCACAACAAGGCGAAACCTCGACGGAACTGTTGAAGATCGACATCGCAACCATGCGCATCGTGGCCCGGATCTCCAACAGTAAGGACGGCCAGCTCGCGGTCACCCCCAACGCGGTCTGGGCGACCGACGGTGTCGGCGGGCTCCGGCGCATCGACCCGACCTCCGGTCGTATCGTCGCCACGATCAAGCTCCACGGCAACAGCTTCTACCCGCCGATCTGGGTGACGGCCGGTCCGGTCGGTGTGTTTGTCGGCAACGGATACAGCGGCACCATCCAACGCATCGACGAAGCGACGAATACTGCTGGGCCCGAAATCCACGTCGCAGCCGACTCCGCCCAGATGGTCGAGCTGCACGGTTCGGTGTGGATCGAACGCTCCGACGGGACGCAGGTCATCCAGGTGGTCAATGGTGTGAACCCGCGACCTCCAGTCGATTTGGGCGAGCGAGCCCTCAACCTCACCAGCGACGGCACATCCCTATGGTTCGGTACCGGCTCGGCACATGTCTTGCGCGTCGACCCGCAATCCCGATCCGTCTCACGGGTCGCGCTTCCCGTAGGAACGCAGGACTCGACCACCGCCGCAGATCCGACAACTGGGGCAGTATGGGCCGCGAGCGCTCAACCAACGCCACGGCTGATCCGAGTTCCCAATCCATCGACCCCAAGTACGCCGCTCAACGTCCCTCGCCCGCAACTACACGCCGAAGCGATGTGTCGCTCTGCTTTCGGGACCCGGTTCCTGAACGCGGCACCCGGAACGGTGGGTGAGGTGCGTTCCTCGACGATCGGTCCGGGCGCCCGACTCGGTAAGGATGCCTTCCGTGGCGCTTCGCCACACGCGCTCACGGCATGGTGTTGGGTGGGCCATCCCGGTTCGTACCGCTCCTACGCGGTCGGACCCGGCTCCGCACCAGCCTTCATGGGCGGTTTTGGCGGCCCGCTCGCTACCACAACGCCACAACCGGGACCGCCTGTCGTCCCGTAGTAGGTCGACTGCTCGGCCATTCGTTCCTCACACCCGCGGCGGTCCTAATTTAAATGTTGCACGCCCAGGCCAGTTTTCTCCCTCGTCGGCGCCCAACCAGAAGTCCCCCAAACGCCGATGACTGACGAGCAATAGGTCAGAGCGCATGAACAGGCGGCGGCGGATACGGCCGGCTCCAGCACCCGTGTCCGCCGCACACCTACTTGGGCGGGAGTGAGACTCCGGCGGGTTTCAGTACGGTCGGCAACGGTGGCGGGCGTAAACCTTTTGGTGTGTTCGTGCGAGTGTGGGTTGTGACCGCTCGTGGGCGCTGACACGCATGTGGATTCTGATGGTGGGCCGATCCCTGTCCCGGAGCGGTTCGACGCTTTCTACGAGCGCGAGTACCCGTTGATGGTCGCGCTCGCGTTTGCACTTACGGGAGACCGTCTCGCAGCCGAGGACCTGGCCCAAGACGTCTTCATCGACGCTCACCGTCGTTGGGATGAGATCGGGTTGTACGACAAGCCGGGCGCGTGGTTGCGCCGGGCGGTGATCAATCGGTCTCGATCGATCGTGAGGCGTGCCCGAATCGAGATTCGAGTGCTGCGTCGCATCGGTCGTATCGGCGAGGTCGCGCCGGATATGCCTGACGATGCGCGCCAGTTCTGGGCGACGGTGCGTTCGTTGTCGCCACGTCAAGCGCAGTGTGTTGTTCTTCACTATTTGGAGGATCTACCCGTCGCTGAGATTGCGGGGCTGCTCGGCTGTACCGAAGCAACGGTGCGCGTGCACCTTCATCGCGGTCGTGTCGCGCTCGCCCAGCGACTTCGACTCGACGAGGAGCAATTATGAACGTGGACGATGCCGCCCGCCACGCTGTCCGTGCCCTTCGCGAACAGGCCGTGCGGATACCAGAGGTCGAGACGTTGGTTCTTCGCGGACGTCGGCAGCGAGTACGCAAGTATTGGGCGATCAGCCTCGCTGTCGCCGCGGTCGTGGTCGCCGTCGCCGTGCCGATCGTGCTCGTCGCGTCCGCGGACCGGTCGCCCCAAGCGCGCATCATTGTGGGCGGTTCGATCCCCGCAGCTGGGGTCACAACCGGACAGATCCAAGCCGGCTGGACCCGACTCCCGAACGCGGTCGCCTATCAAACATTCGTGCACCAAGCGGCAGCAGGCCCTGCTGGGTTCGTCGCGGTTGGATACAGCTGTGTGCCCGGATGTTCAGGGAGCCAACCCACGATTCCGGCGATCTGGTACTCGTCGGACGCCGCACGTTGGACCCGTGTGTCGGCAGAGGCCATCCCGTCGAGCGGGACGAGTGTCGATGCGGTCACCTACTGGCACGACGAGTTCTGGGCCATCAGCCAAGGCGACGCGGGCGCTCCGGTGTGGACCTCTTCCGATGGACGGGTGTGGAAGGCACAGCCGAGCCCGACGCTGGCGCTGCGACTCAGTCCAAAGGAAACGCCGTACCAACTGGTGGCCGACCAACTCGGACTGTTCGCGTACACAAGTGGCGGTGTTGCCTTCTCGCCAGACGGTCGTACCTGGACGACAACCGACCTTCCCCGCGAGGTCAGCGCGATCACACGTATCGGTTCCCACCTTGTCGCGCTGGTCGACGTGCCGGTGGCGCCCGGCTCAGGGCGCGCGGTGGTGTTCACCTCAGGCGACGGCCTCCATTGGAGCCGCGGTCCCGATCTTGGCGCGAGCGTCGATCCGGGCAGCATCACAGTGACGACCTGGCATCACGAACTCTGGGCGGTCAGCTACCCGAGCAGTGCTGACAACGCCAGCTTGATCTGGCATTCCCCAGACGGCATTTCGTGGTCCCATCCCGAGGTGTCGTATTCGCCGCCCGGAACGGTCTTCGATCAACTCATCCCGATCGGTCCCTACCTCGTCGCCACGGGCTTCGATACCAACTCGCGGCCGGGTGGTTGGGTGACGACCGACGGCTCGCATTGGATACCCATGCCTGATCTCGGACGCCCGCCCGGCGGACGCCTCGACATTGCCGCCAGTTATGGTCGCGCCCTGGTCGCGATGAGCAGCTCAGGACTCGACGACTTCTACCGCTGGACGGTCCCGACACCGCCGACGTCCGTTTCGACCTCCTCGGTCGCAAGTCCGCTCCTGCGACTGCCGGCCGACCTCGCGTCGGAGGTCTGCGCGGCCGCCGCGACTGGCAAGGCAACGTCGATCGAATACGTCGCGACCACTGAACGCCGCGAAACGCAAGCTCTCAACACAGAAGACGGGAACGCGAACACCCCCGTCTGGGTCATCGAAATGCGCGGCTCCTTCGACGTGACGCGAGGGCTGCCGCTGCCCGGCGGTACGGACCCGCACGGGACCGTCGCCACCGCGACCTACGACCGAAGGACGCACGCCGTGATCGGCGACGGCATCGTCAATCAATATCACGACCTTCATACGCTCGGACCGGTCGGCACACTGACCTGCTGACCACGGGCCGGATGGCACTCGATTTCCCGTCTGGTGCGCGCCCAACGAACGGACACGTCGCAAGCGGTTACGGATTGCTCGGGTGAGGCGCTGACGTGTGACCAGCCGCGCGATCGTCGTGAGAAAGGCACTATGGGCTCGTGCACGGCGATGCCCCAGGCCTACCTGCGGAATCTGACAGGAGTGCGTCCCTGGAAGTCGTGAGCCAGACGAGAAGGCCCCAGCCTCATACCATCCGCGCTCTGCCAAGTCTGTGGCCGCGCAGTTTGATTGTCGACGCAGTCACACTCGGTGCCTGCGGTGGAGGTGCCACAGCGCAGAACACCTCACAAGGACGGCCTCGCAATCGCGGACGTTCACTGTTCACGCGCGTATCGAGTCGCTCACACGGCGGGCCAATCGCCTGCGCTACCTCGTTGTTCCAGAGCAGTTCGATCCCTCTCCAGGCGTCCAGCTATCCCGCGGGCTCATCGGCTAGGGGTTCTCGCGCGTAAGTCATTGTGAGTTGCGCGATCTTGGGTGGGGCGTCCGTCGTAGGTCCAGCGGAATGGTTGGGCCTTTGTGGTTGTAGCCCCTTATGAACGTGATGATGCGGTCGGCCGTTCCGCGTCGACTGTCGCTCCGCGAATAGCGCGGCGAACGGCATCTCATCGCGCGTTTATCGCGCGGCCGCCGTCGATCGTGACGGTCCTCCGCCGTGCGGTTATCGGTTCCGACCTGCGGTAGAGGTTCGTGTTGTCCGTCGTTGTCCGTCCGCTCTTGCCTTACAACCAGACGTATTGTCGGGGACCGCGTCGATCACGATCATAGGAACCGGATAGAGAATCAGATTCGGCCTGTCAGCCCGATGAGTTGCAGTCACGTCGGTGCAGGTCAGAGCTCTTACGTCGTCTTCGCAGTGACTGTGTGTCTGGGCTGTAGCGGGCGTTTGATTCCCAAGGGATTCCCAAACGCTCAGGTGCCTAGTCACAGTGTCGCGGCTTCGTCTCGCGACGTGAATGTTCTCGCTCGAATTCGGGTTGTCGCACCGTTCGCGGGACGCGGGTCTGCGTTGCGGTGACTCCGTTAGCGGCAGTACGCGAGCGCGGTCAGTTTGCCCTCCTGGCCGGCGTAGCCGGTGACGGCCCATGTGCTCTGGGTCCTGGCCCGCAACGTTTGCAGAAACGGGTCGAAGGGTCCCGTGACGATCGCGCCACCGAACACCAGCTGTCTGCCGGCCGGGCAGGTGGCACGCACAAAACTGTTGTAGGCCCGGGTCTTGATCGTCCGCGACACGAGTTTCGGGGCCGGGCCCGGTCCGCAGTACGCGATCGAGGTGAGCGCAGTGTGCGTAGTACTCAGGACCGGGTAAGCCGACACTCTCCAGAGGTCAGCCGCGACACGTTCGAGTCCGGTGACAACGACGTACGAATGCGGCGAGGTCGCGAACCCGCCCGCCACGACGACCGTTCCCGCGGGACAACGAGCCGTCGCGCTCCCGGACGGCCGACCCGACCGGTAGCGGATCTCGACCGTGCTCGTCGCTTTCGACGCCACCGGGCCGTATCCGCAGTACGCCATCGAATACAGACTGAGCGGCGGATTCGGCTGACCAGGGTTCCCGATCATGAAGGAGTAGGTCGTCCAGCGATCGTTCGCGGTACGGCGCATCCCCGTGGCGGCATTCTCGAATCCGCCGAACAGCACATGCTGGCCGGTCGGACATGTTGCGGTCGATGACCCGAAGGCCACCCCATACGTTCCCTCGCTCGATGTTCCCGGCACAACCGCCATGGTGATGTGTGTACGCCGAGACGCGAACGCGTACACCGGAGCCGCGACCACCACACACACCAACATGCCGACAACCACGCTCAACACACCCCGACGTGCCAACCGATACCGACCAGCCGAGGACATGTACGCAGCGTACGCCGCGATGCGCAGGCGCGTGCTTGGTGCTCTGACCACATGACGACCGCCCACGAGTCGCCCGGCGTCACGGACCGTCAGCGACAGTATGCGAGCGCGGTCAGTTCCGGGCCGTCAATGGCGCCGACGGTCCATGTGGTCTGGTTCTTCGCCCGCAACGTTGTCAGGTAGGAGTCCGCACCCTTGACGATCGCGCCACCGAATACGAGCTGTCTGCCGGCCGGACACGTGGCACGCACGGGACCGCTGACGTAGTTCTTCATCGTCTTTGACGCGAGTTTGGGGGCCGGGCCTGGTCCGCAGTACGCGATGGAGGTGAGCGCAGCGTGCGGGTTGCTTACCAAGAAAGCCGACACGCGCCACAGGTCAGCCGCGACACGTTCGAGCCCTGTGACAAGGACGACGGTATCCGGCGTGGTCGCGAACCCGCCCGCGACGACGACCGTCCCCGCGGGACACCGAGCCGTCGCGCTCCCGTACGTTTCGTACCCCCGGTTGCGGACCACGACCGTGCTCGTCGCCTTCGACGCGACCGGGCCATATCCGCAGTACGCCATCGAATACAGAGCGGTCGGCGGCCCCGAGTCAGTAGTGTCAGGTACAGCGAAGTGCATCCCGTAGACCGTCCAACGATTGTTCGCCGTACGGCGCATCCCCGCCACTCCATTCTCGAATCCGCCGAACAGCACATGCTGGCCGGTAGGACATATGGCCGTCGATGACCCAAAGGTCCAGGGTGCACCTGACGCACACCCCGCTGGATTTCCTGCACTTTCACACACAATGGCAATGTGGGTGCGCCGAGACACGAACGCGGACACCGGAGCAGCGACCACTACACACACCAACACGCCGACCACCGCGCTCAACAGACCCCGACGTACCAACCGATACCGACCGGCCGAGGACATGCACGCAGCGTACGTCCGATCCGCGGGCTCGTGATTCGCCGCTTTGGCCGTCGTGATTGGTCGGTCGTGCGACGCGGAGACTTTCGTCAGCGACAGTACGCGAGCGCCGTCAGTTTCCCGCTATCGGCGTTTCCACTGACGCTCCATGTGCTCCGGGTCTCGGCGCTCAACGTCTTGAGGGAGCCGACCCCCTCGAAACCGAAGGGGATGATCGCACCACCAAACGCCAACTTCGTACCGACGGGACACGTGGCACGCGCCGTACGATCAACGACGACATCATCGACGGTCCGCGACGCAAGTTTCGGGGCCGGGCCTGGTCCGCAGTACGCGATTGAGGTGAGCGCCACCACAGCATGTCCGGCGAATGCGAACGGCAGGTAAGCCGACACACGCCACAGGCCAGCTGCGACACGATCGAGACCAGTGACCGCGACGTCCGATTGCGGGGTTGACGCGAACCCACCGGCGACGACAACCGTTCCTGCGGGACACCGAGCCGTCACGCTCCCGAACACCCGGCCCGGGTAGCGAAGTTCGACCGTGCGTGTCGCCTTCGATGGGACCGGACCAAATCCGCAGTACACCATCGAAGACACCTTGATCGGGAACGGTTCGAAGGTGCCGTTTTCGGGATTGCCGGGGTTGTACGCGTCGACCGTCCAACCGTTGCTCGCCGTGCGGCGCATCCCCGTCGCGAGACCCGGGGACGACCCGTCGAATCCGCCGAACAGCACATGCTGGCCGGAAGGACATGTTGCGGTCGATGACACGTACGTCTCTGGTGCTGACTCACCGGCGACGTGGGTGCGGCGAGACACGAACGCGGACACCGGGGCAGCGACCACCACGCACGCGAGCACGGCGACGGCCGTGCTCAACAGCCCTCGACCTGCCAACCGATACCGACCAGCCAAGGACATGCACGCAGGGTACGTCCGATCCCGCGGGCCCGTGATGGCGCTCGCAATGGGAGACGAGACCTCGACACCGCGGGTCGCCCCGGTGAGTCCCTCAACGATTCCCGAGATGACTTCGACTTTCCAGATGTCGCGGTCCCGGGCCGGTTTCGGTCTGGGTGGGCGTGTCAGTTGGTCATGTTCCACACGGCGTGTCGAGGTCCCAACGCCACGCGGAATCGCCGGCGCGCGTCTCGTAGCCGTACTCGACGATGTGGTGTCCGTTGACCAGCCAACCAGTGGCGAGGGCGTGGTTTGTAAGCGCATCGCTGAGACCAACCGGGCCTGCGTTGAACAACAGGCGGTCCACGCGATAGTCGAGTACCTCAAGGGTTCCTTCGGCCCGGTCGTCCACCCCCCCGACAAATGAACCTCGACCTGAACGACACGGAATGCGCGGAGATCGCTCGACGTATCGCCGCCGAGATGAGCACCTTCGGCGACGGATTCCTGTCCCGCCGCAACACGTCACGCCGACTGAACGTCGGCAATGTCTCTACGCAGGTCTGTTTGACCGGGGACGTTCGGTGGAATGATCGATGCTGACGATTGACGTCGCCGTCTTGAGAGTGGTCCACTCCCTGGGGAAGGTGCGCCGTCGCAGAATCGGAGACAATTATGAAGAGGTCAGGCACGACGGTAGATCCTCGCCGTTGGGGTCCGTTCAGCGGTCGTCAGCTCACGACTGTGATCGTGGCGTTAGTTGTCGGCGTCTTGGGCTACCCCTTCGCGGCGGGTGCAGCGAGCGCAGTGTTCACGAGCGCGAGTAATGCGGCACCTGCACTCAAGGCGACGAACACGGCATCGGCAGGGATTGGCGTGCAGGGCACCGGCAAACAGTACGGCGTGTGGTCGAACGGCCCGTTGGGTGTCGCGGCGGGCAAGCCATTGCTCTGTAGCGGCTGTGTCCTCGGCGCAGACGTGCGCGCGGCGTCGATCGGTAGCTCCCAGTTGCAAGCTGGATCGGTCGGTGCTGGGCAACTGCAGGCAGACTCGGTCGGGAGCGCGGCGCTCGCCCCGTCGGCGAGGACCTACTGCAGCGGCTATCCGCACAGCGGGATCAATTGGTCGATCCCTGGTTCAGCTCCTGGCCAGGGCTGTGAGCTGTACGCCGCCAACCTGAGCGGCGCTGAGCTGAGCAACGCCAACCTCATGAACGCGGATCTGCAATACGCCAAACTCGGCCCCGATCTGAGTTCGGTCGACCTGATCGGCGCGAACCTAAGCAACGCACAAATGGCCGGCGCCAACCTGACGAACGCCACGCTGACTGACGCCAACCTGCAGCTCGCATTGCTGTCAAACGCCAACCTGACCAACGCTGACCTCACCGGCGCTGACCTCAGTGGCGCCACCGACGCCAACGTCACCTGGTCCAACACAACCTGTCCTGACGGCACAAACAGCAACAACGACACAAACACCTGCTCCGGTCACGGCGCACCCTGACCAACCCCGATCCGGCGTCCCCTGCGATCGAGATGGATCGTCTTGAGCAGCTGGGGTGGGACAGCGGCTCTAGCAGGTCTCGAAAACGGCGCGGACGGCTCACTGGTTGCCTGACCACGCCTCGGGTGGCTGGTCGATGAGTCAGCGGACGACAGGTAACCCTGGACCGCTCCGGCCGGTCGTAGGCGGAGGAGATGGCGGTTGTCAACGAGGCCGGACGCGCCGAGGATGGTCAGCGTGGAGCGCAACGGGCGTTCTTCCAGGCGAGGCAAGTACGGCGTGGCCGCATTTGTCTCGCTCTGGGTCGCAGGACTGCTGGCGTTCGTCGTGCTGTGTGGTATCGGTATCGCGTCGTGTGTGAACGGACTCAGCGACAGCTTCGCGAGCCTGGGAGATTGGCACCTCTCTCCCTCGGTCAAACCAATCCCGATCCCTGCCGCTTCCTGTCCATACCTCCGCGTGCTGAACGATGTCGAGACATCGGCTGGCGTAGGTTGGCTGACGGCGCTCAACTACAACACGCCGCAACAGTGGCAACCGTTCGCGAAGCGACTCGCACCGAAACTGGCCGTTCTGGAAACCACGCTGCTGGTAGCGAGTGTCCATGTTCCGCGTCCTGTGGCGTCCGAGTTTGCGGACGCGCTGCACCAGGTCGTGATTGGACGCCCTCCGCTCACCGCGTCGCTGACCGCGACTGCGTATCTGGCGCAAACGAACAACGCCGTCCTCGCTGGATGGAGCGACCTCAACTACGCGGGCTTGTTGATCGGCAACGCGTGCGGCCTCGACTTTTCGCCGTTGCCGAACGACTAGAAAGGTCACACGTCGAGTACCTCCGCCCGCGACTACTCCATACAGCGAGACCATTCGCGTGAGTAGGGGAGTAGCACATACTGCAAGTCCCCCTCCCGACACGCTTCAGAATCCACACAGGCGCTTGCGGGGTAGGACCATAAGCTCCCTCGGATGAGCAACGAGGGCTACCTCCACGTCGATGGGAAGTCGGCGATTCGCGTCGTGATCAAGCAGTTGCAAGCTCGGCGCGGCTTGACGCGGCACCTCTTGATGTTTCAGCTCGAGATCAACGGTGACGACGATGTCATCGTTGGGGCGGACATCACGCTTGAGGCCGAGGTGCAGCTGCCGAACGCGGGTGCTCGCTAACTCGGCCGCTGCTACCCGGCGACGTACTTTCACCTCCGCCGTGGTCACCGGCCGCTCACGCTGAACCTTGAGATCGACGACGTCCAGCTGGCTGCGATCGAAGAGTTGCGACCGCAGACCGGCATGATGTTCTACGTCGGCGTGACCGGCGTCGTTGCACGGGGTGAGCTGAAGACGCCGGTGTCATTCGCCGTCTCCGACTGGACGATGGGCCAAAGCGATTGGCTCGCGTTGATCGAACAGCTCGGCTACGGCAAAAGGATGCTCGTCGAGCTCCCGATCCCGGATCCGGCAACCCAGCCGACGTTCGCGAAAGCCGTTGCATATCTCACGAAAGCGCGCAGCGATTTCGCGGCGGGTAGGTACAAGGAGACCGGGCTCGAGTGTCGATATGCGCTCGAGGCATTGAAGGATGACGCCGAGGTACCCGGTGACACTTACGCCGAGCTCCAGACGCGGATCAAGAACGTCGCCCGCGACAAGCTCGACAAACGTTCGCGCTTCCACCTGGCCAGCAATCGGTGAAGGCGATGTCAGATCTCGCTGCACACCCAGAAGTCGATCAGCTCGACCGTGCTGACGTAGCTGCGTTGCTCGGCATGGTGACGTCGCTGCTGCATCAACTGCTGTCTGCCTGAACCGTTGTGTGCGGGCTCATACAGTGGCTTGGGCTCGAAAATGGACCGACGTACACCGCCGCTCGTCGACGGTGCCGCGTGCCTCTCACGCTCACGCTGCAACGAGCCATCCTGCCTACGGTGCGCGTCTACTCGGAATGCGTGTCGTCCCACCGACGTGAACCCCGCACCCGCCGAACACGATCAGCGTCGGGCGTCTACCGTTGTGGTCGTGGCGAAGCGTCTGGCTCCGACCGACGACGACCGTCGCGAGATGTGCCGGGTCGCGCTTGGCGCGGTCGCTTCGGGTGTGCCCGACGATTTCACGACCGATTGGCGGACGCTTGCGGACAAGCGGTTCCCGTTCCCGGCCGACGTTTTTACCGAGTTGGCGGCCGATGCGATGGGGTTGGCGGGCGTGACGCGGTCGGAGCCGGTGTCCCTCGATGATTTCGCCGAGCGGTACCTCCCGGAGTACGAGTTCCGCGGCAATACGGCGCACCAGAAGATGAGGGCAGCATTGAACCTGGTCGTGGGGGTGCACGGCGGCGTCATGGGCGACTATTTCGGTGTCGCGGGCTGGTGGCAGCTTCAAGATCTGTCGTGGTTCGCGTTCGTGACGCTCGTTTTGATGGTGCGAGTCGCGGCTGAACGAACGGGTCGGCCGGTCGCCGATGTGTGTTCCGAGCTCGCCGCGGCTCGTGGCGTCGTCGTGTGAACGCAGCCGGCATCGAGAGCGCGTGCCGCCTTGAGCTCGGGATCGGGGACGCCGTGTCGGTCCCGGAGCGGCCCGCGCGCGTGTGGGCCATCGCGCGTTGATCGCGCGGGACTGGTCACGCATGCTCGTTCGTTCGTATCCACGAGGGCGAGTGACCGGGATCTGTTCGTTCACAGTCGTCCGCCGGCGAAGGTGACCGCCTGCTTCCCAAGTAGAGGCACCGTGTCCATAGTCGTCGCATCCGTGCTCAGGAGAGAGCGCACTGGGGTGACGATCGCCTTGTCGCACGAGATGGCGACGGAGTTCTCAGTCTGACTCGCCAGGAATGACGACGGCTGAGGCCGATCGGGATGGCGGGCTTGCTGGCACCTTCGAAGGCACCGTCGTGTCGCCTCCCAGTCGGCACTCGTGCACGATCGTCGCGGCCGGGAACATCGGGTGAGGTCGGGAAAGAACCACGACGTACCTGTCGCCGACCTCGTGCCCGTCGATCTCGACCTTCGGTTCGTATTCGACGTTGAACGTTGTTCGACACTTCGGGCATAGGTGGGCCTGCACGTCTCAAAGGATACGCGAGGTGACCGTCAGGATAGGTTTGCGAGCACTGGGGTGCGGCGCACACCAAAGGACCTGCGAGTCCTAGCGTGAAGCTGTGTTAGTTGCAGAGCGGAAGTCGAAGCAAGATCCCCCACCTGGCGTAATGGTCGACGCCCTTGTCGGCGAACAGGGGATCTGGTGGGCCTCTGTCGAGGGCGAGCGCGAGCCGCCTGTGCTCGACGCTGTCCGGCCTGACCGGGTGATCTTTGCGTCACCGTTCCTTTGGCGTCCCCGCGACGTGATCGAGCTGTCGATAGCGCCGCTGGGTCAGGGATGCCAAGTCCACCTGCGCCATACGAGCGACGATCCCTTCGCTCCGCTGGAGGCCGCCGCCCTTCGGCACCGCTGGGGAGAGCACATTGATCGCGACCTACGAGACCGCTTCGACCACGGTGGACGCCCGACGCAGTACGAGGTCAGCCTCTACCGAGGTGATGTCGATGATTGGACGATCATCGACCGGCTGCTCGACCGATCCTGGCAGGCCGTCGAGCGAGTGCCGATCGAAGTGCGTTCAGTTGATCCGTTCCGGCGTCCCTTTCCCGCAGGCAGCGCGCTTCGACCAGGGGACGCGACACGCGTTACACGCGCGTGCCGGTCTGATCTGTGTTTGGCCGCCGCGGAGTACCGGTCAGGCAGTTCGGGCGCGCCGCATCAGGCCGGACGAACGGGTCTCGTCGGTGTATCTCCGTACTGGCGACGGCACTCACGTCGAAGCTGACGACTCCGCCCCGAGGTCGCGGAGCCAAGTCATTACGTTCTCCTGTTGGGTGCCACCACCTTGTGCGGCATCTAGCGGCATTCCTTGCGCGTAGTCGGGGACCCAATTGAGGTCCGCGCCTTGACCGAGGAGGAACTCGGCTGCGCGTCGCTGCCCCGCCGCGCACGCGTGCCAGAACGCTTGCGATACGTCTTCGGGACCGAACGTGCCGTCGTCGATAAGATCCCGTAGGCGTTCGAGCATTCCGAGCGCGCCCGCGGTCCACAGCTTCTCAACCTCTGCTCCTCGTTCCACGAGCAGGCGCGCGACGCCCAGGCACGCGTATCCGATCGCGTTTTCGAGCGGCGTACCGATCGAACCGTCCGGCGCCTCGATGTCGGCGCCCCCATCGATGAGGACTCGCGCGACAGCAACGTCGTCGTTGCTCGCGGCCCAATGCAACGGGGTCTCTCCGGCGTCCGCTGCATTACGTCCAGTCGTGCGGGCGTCCACGTCCGAGCCCGCCTCGATCAAGAGCAACGCGATTTCCGGCCCGTTTGGGTAGTAGCCGGGCCAGCCAGCGACAACGTGTAACGACGTTTCCGATCCTCCTCTCGGCCCAGTCAGCCGCGCCGACGCTAAGTCCGGCTCTCGTGCGACGACCTCCCTGACCGAGCCGACGTCGCCGGCCCGGATCGCAGCCACGAGCGAGGCCGCGGCCGGATCGTCCGAAGAGATTTGGTTCACGTTCTCATCGTTCGCCATCCCATCGATGATCGCAGCCGACGGCGACCACGGCCACCCAACACCACCATGTCGCACCGATTGCCCGGTCGGAGCGTGTTACGCCACCAGCCGGAGCCGCACAGAACGCCGCCGAACGGTCGGCTGCCAACGCCGTCTGTCCCCGCGACCCCGCTGGATCCGAAGAGCCCACAATTGCACGGGTCCGCGGCTTCTGACTTTGGAGCCTTGAGCGTCGGTTGGCACTCGCGGTTTGTGTGTGGGGCCTGTTTAGACGGGAGGGATGTCGGTTGGGACTCCATGTGCGTATGTCTGCTCGCGATCCGGATGAGACTCATCGTGCTGCGACACCAGTCGAGTTGTTTCTTGACCTGACGTTCGCGGCTGCCATATCGGAGGCCGCGTCGGGGCTTCATCAGGGGATGGTCGACGGGCACGCGGGGGGAGGCGATTCTCGGTTTCGCGCTCGTGTTCTTCGCGATTTGGTGGACATGGATGAACTTCACGTGGTTCTCGTCGGCGTACAACACTGATAACGCGTTGTACCGCGTCGCGGTCTTCGTGCAAATGACGGGCGTTCTGATCATCGCCGCGGGGATACCGCATGACCTCCACTTTGATGCTATGGCAGTCGGCTATGTCGTGATGCGTCTCGCGCTCGTGGCGCAATGGTTGCGAGCCGCGGCCTCGAGCGTCGAGGGTCGGGCCGCAGCGTTGCGTTACGCGGTTGGGATCACGGTTGTGCAGATCGGGTGGCTGGCCCTCTTGGCGTTGCCCGATAACGTCGGTCTCGGCCCCTTCTTTTTCCTCGCCGCCGCGGAGCTCGTCGTCCCCTTGTGGGCAGAGGCAGCTGGCCGCACCCCTTGGCATCCCCGCCACATCGCCGAGCGATACGGACTGTTTACGATCATTGTGCTCGGCGAGTCGATCCTTGCCGCGACCGTCGGGGTCCAGGTCGCGCTCAGCGGGGAGACCACGACAGGTCATCTTGTTGCCGTGGTAGTCGGCGGGCTGGCGATCGTGTTCTCGATGTGGTGGCTCTACTTCGACATGCCCGCCGTACGGATCGTCGAGAAAATACGCGACGCGTTCTCGGAGCGCCTCAGCGGCGCCTTCAAGTGGGGCTACGGCCACTATGTCGTGTTCGCGAGCGCGGTCGCAGTCGGCGCGGGCCTCGCGGTCGCCGTGGATCAGGTCACGAGCCATTCACAGCTCACCGACCAACAGGCCGGTCTTGCTGTCACCGTCCCGGCCGCTGTCTATCTCCTCGCCGTGTGGGCGTTGCACGCTCGGTACGCACACGTGACCCGTCTGCGTACATTCGCGGTCCCTGTCGCTGCCGCCCTCGTCGTCGCGTCGAGTGTCACGCCACAGCCAGTACTCGCGACCGGCGTGCTGCTCGCGGCTCTCGTAGTCGTCAACGTCACCACAAGTCGGTCGCAAGCCCCCCAGTCGCCGAGACGAAACAATGGCGTAGCGCCTGGTACCTATCGCCGACGAGCTTGCCGACAGATCCTCCCGCGCCGAACGCTGTTCTCGATTTCATGGCGAGTGTGACGAGCTTGCGACTCTTGTTCGGACACCGTGACGTTTCCGGCGATCCCTGTCGTCGAGCTCGACGTTCTGGCCGATCTGTCGGGGCCGCGTATCGCCTTCCGCCGGGTCGTGCCCGTCGTCGCGGTCGCGGCGTATGTTCCGTCGGGCGTAGGACGGGCCAGACCACAGCGACCGGTGTCCGACCGGCGAATAGTCTTGTTGCATCTCGCCCTAAGAGTGTGAGCCTCGGAGGTAAGTCCGCATGCAAAAGCGACTGGTAACACAGTACGCGATGCGTTCTGCTGAAGCAGCGGATGAGAACCAGCGGCGCGTCGAAGCCGTCTTTGCCGAGCTTGCCGCGACCGAGCCCGGCAACGTGAGCTACATCGTGCTTCGGCTCGCCGATGACTCCTTCGTACATGTGTCATTCCACGACCACGGCGAAGACGAAGTGAATCCCATCTCGTCAACCGCTGCGTTTTCCCACTTTCAAGACGGCCACGGAAATCGCCGCGAGGGAAGCGTTGACCAACAGACCGCGACCCTCATCGGCGCCTACATCACGACCATCGACTAGCGCCGGTGATGGTCGGATCGTCTCCATAGGTGACACCCTGACAAGTCGGAGTCTCAGGCGAGAACGAACTCGCATGCAGTACACGCGGCGACGTCGGTGCGCTGAACCAAAACCACTCCGATTAGAACCATGGGTCGCAACCAGGTCTTCGCCGCGATGAAAGAGACCGCCGCTCGAGTCCAACGCCGAACGGAACGAAGAGTCCGTCCGTCTGACGCCCGAACACGCCGACTGGCTTATCCCTGATCGGCACGTTACGCGTGTGCCGATCGGGGACGCTGCGGCGTTCGCGCGCATTCAGTGCGGCACATCGAGCATGGGCGCGCGATGCCGCCGAACATGCGCGTCATCGAAGACGCGTTCTGTTCGTTTGGCGTGGCGATAGGCGTCGCGGAACAGTTATGTATTTGGGGCTACGACGGTATCGCTGAGCGCGGTGAGGCGCTCGACGTGGCAACTAACCCCGATTATTCACGAGAGTTGTTGAGTGGGTTTCGGGGGGTGTGAGCGTGCGCTTGGATGGCGTTTTTGTCGTTGTTGTCGTGCTCGTGGTGGTGAGTGTGCCGGTGTGGGGTTGAATGGGCCGGGCCGGGCCTGTTTTTGGGCGTGCGCGTGTGCGGGCTGGCCGGTGTGACGCGATTCGGCGAAGGCGCGACGGGTCAGGTGAGAAGGTTGACGCGCATGTAGGCGTTGAGGAGCGCGTCGGTGGTGGGCCAGTCGTCGAGGATCCGCACGATTTGTTGGCGGGCGCTGCGGACGAGTCGGGCGGGGGTGTGCCAGAGCTGCCAACGCAACATTTTCGGTTC
>Ga0182024_10013257_pt1 | contig 16138 bp, 12 predicted proteins | sample P32metaG_FD_120480 | JGI IMG/M metagenome (GOLD analysis project Ga0182024, IMG submission 120480) | Permafrost microbial communities from Stordalen Mire, Sweden - P3-2 metaG (Illumina Assembly) | ecosystem: Environmental > Terrestrial > Soil > Wetlands > Permafrost | place: Sweden: Stordalen... | reverse complement strand
TGTTCAATCGCATGGCCGACATTTACGACAATGAGACGCGCACTGCCATCCGCCGCTTCACCTCGATTTTTGAGCCGGTGATCATTTTGGTAATGGGCCTGATGGTGGGAACATTAATTCTGAGCCTGATGCTGGCGATTACCAGCATCAACGACGTGGCGGTGTAACTATGAGAAAAAAATCCGAACGTGGTATTACGCTGATCGAAATGCTGGTGGTGGTGACCATCATCGCGCTGTTCGCGGCGCTGGTTGCTCCGCGCATGATGGGGCAGGCGGACAAGGCCAAGCGCACCGCGGCGCGCGCGCAGATCGAATCGTTCATGACGGCGCTCGGCGCGTACAAGCTCGACACCGGAACTTATCCCACCACCGATCAGGGTCTCAATGCGCTGCGCGTGAAGCCGGAAAGCGCGACGCAGTGGGCCGGCCCGTATCTTCCGAAGGACATCCCGATGGATCCCTGGGGCCGGCCGTTCCTTTACAAATATCCGGGCGAGCACGGCGATGAACCGGATATCATCTCGCTCGGCGCCGACGGGCAGCCGGGCGGGGAAGGGAACAATGCGGACATCTTCAGTTGGACCAGCCAGTAGCCAGCGCGGCGTCACGCTGATCGAAATGATGGTGGTGGTGGCGCTGATCGCCATCATGGCCGGCCTCACCTTTCCCTCGGTCACCTCCGGCCTCGATTCGGTGCGGCTGCGATCCTCCTCCGATTCGATTCTGGCGCTGATCAATACCGCCGCCGACCGCGCCAGCCGCCGCCAGCAGGCTATTGAGATTGTCTTCTCGCCCGCTGAAAACAACATTACCGCGCGATCCGCCGATCTTGGATTTGTCCGCCATCTGGATCTCACCGGGGGCGTCCACATCACCTCGATCCGAATGCCGGGCCCGGTTCCCCCTGCGCCTCCGAATGCCGCGCGGCAGATTCTTCTTTATCCCGGCGGTACGGTACCGGCGATCGCCATCGAGATCGCCAGCGCGGGCGGCCATAGGCGGACCATCGCCATCGACCCGATCACCGGAGTCCCGCGCTCGGAGATTGCCAGATGAGAACCAAGAAAGCAGGTCAGAGACCTGCTCCACCTGCCGGAGTCAACAGCTTCAAGGCAAGACCTGCCAGAGCTAAAAATGGCTTTACTTTGCTCGAAGTTCTGGTAGCGACGGTGGTGATGGGCATCGCCATCACCGGCCTGCTCGGCGCGCTCTCCACCGCTTCGCGCAACGCTGCGCGGTTGACCGATTACGATCGCGCCACGCTGCTCGCGAAATCGAAAATGGATGAGCTGCTCGTCGATCAGAAGCTGCCGCGCCAGACGCCGCTCCAGGGCATGTTCGATCCGGCGCTGTGCGGCGGCGTCACTGCGGGATGGAACGCGACCGTTACTCCCTGGGAAGCCGCGCCCCCCGGTCCTACCCCGGGCCGCTGGGTGGTCGATCGCATCCAGCTCGAAATCTGGTGGATGAACGGGAATACGCGGCGCGGATTTTCGCTCGAAGGATTCCGGCGGAGTCTGTTATGAGAACGCGCCAACGCGGCGTCACGCTGATCGAGCTGATGATCGCCATCACCCTGGTGGCCGCGCTCACCGTGGGGATGCTGATGGCGTTGCGTGTCGGCCTGCTCACCATGGACAAGACCAATCATCGCCTGGAAGCCAATCGCCGGGTAGTCGCGGCCAATCAGATTCTCTACCGCCAGCTGGGCGGCGCCATGCCGGTGGTGGGCGCGTGCGGGCCGGTTATGAAGGGCGATACGCAAACTCTGCGGCTGGTTTCGAGCTATTCGCTGATGGAAGGTGAGCGCGGATCGGCGCACGTGCTGGAACTGGCGGTGATCCCGAGCGGCGCCGGCGGCGTACGGCTGATCGTCAACGAAACTCCATATGTTGGGCCGTCGAGCACCGCGCAGTTCTGCGGTGCCGACCCACCGCCCGCGCAGGTGACGCCGCAATCGTTCGTGCTGGCGGATAAGCTGGCCTACTGCCGCTTTGTTTATAAGGATTCGATCCGCGAATCGGTGCTCAGCGGTCCCTGGCTGAACGCCTGGGTAAAGCCCGATTTTCCGGCCGCGGTGCGGGTGGAGATGGCGCCGCTGGTAGCTGACCTGGCGAACCTGCCGCTGGTGAACGTCACGGTCCCGATGCATGTCAATCGCGAGGTGATCCCGCCGTATGGCGACTCCTGGAATTAAGGAAAAACCGCTCCGTCACCGTCGCGGCTCTGTTTTGCGGATTCGTCGCGTCCGCGGAGTCGCGCGGGTCAGCGAGCGGTTGGTACAAAAATCCACACGGGGCGGAGCGCTGCTCGCAGTGTTGTGGCTCTCCGCGGCGCTCTCGGCCGTGGCGTTTTCCGTGGCTGCCACGGTGCGGTCGGAAACCGATCGTGTCTCTACCTCGGGCGACGGCCTGCGCGCCTGGTATCTGGCCACCGGTTCGGTGGAGCGCGCCATCCAGTGGATGTGCTGGGGTCCGGAATATAGCAACGCCGGTGGAAAGCCTAAGTTCTATCGATGGAACATGCCGCGCCTGCCCATGACTTTCCCGAGCGGCGACGCCATAGTCGAGATGATCCCCGAATCGGCCAAGATGAACGTCAACACCGCTTCAGCCGCCGATCTGGCGAGCGTCGTCGCCGCCGTTTCGGGCGACGCCGGGAGCGCCCAGCAGATCGCCGCGGCCATACTCGACTGGCGCGGCGGGGCTTTTCCCAGCCAGTTCGATTCGTTTTATCAGTCGCTCAATCCGACTTTTCGCGCCCGCCACGCGTCTATCCAGGAGATCGAGGAATTATTGCAGGTGCAGGGCGTGACTCCCGAGCTTTTTTACGGCAACTATGTCGCCGACGCGCAGGGCCGGCTCTTTGCCAGCGGCGGTCTGCGCGATTGTCTGTCGGTGTGGGGCAGCGCCGGTCCGTTCGATGTCAACACCGCCAGTCCGGCGCTGCTGCAGGCCTTGGGCGTTCCGCCGCCGCAGGCGATGGCGATCGTTCAGCAGCGCGCCGCTCAGCCGTTCGCCAGCATGGCCGAAGTCATGGCTATGGGCGTCTCGGTGCCGCGGCTGGGCGTCGGCGGCAACGTGATCTGGACGCTGCGCGGCACCGCGCGATTGCGGCGTCCCGATGGCACGCCGTCGGAGGTGGTGCGGACCGCGGCGGCGGTGGTGAAGCTGCTCGATCCCATGGTTTATCCGAATAACCCGGTGCACGTGTTGCGTTGGTACGACGACGCCTGGTCGGAAAACGCGATTGTGCCGCCGGCCGCTCCGGCGCCGATTTCCAGATGATTCCCGCTGAATTCAAAAAATTATTTGCCTTCGGAGGCGGCATCGGCATCCAGATCGCCGGTCCGCACGGCTCCGAATCGCTTCACATCGTCGCTGTTCGCGTGCGCCCCAATGGAGCGCGCGTCACCGGCCGTCTGACCATCGAGGATTTTCCGCATCAACCCGCCGGCGTGTGGGGAAACGAATACGCGGCTTTCGTCCGCAAACTGGATCTGCGCCACGCGCCCGCGGTAGTGCTGCTGCCGCGCCAGGATGTCATCGTGCGGCAGCTCACTCTGCCCGGTGTCGGTGATAAGGATCTTGCGGCCGCGGTCGAATTTCAACTGGAGGGATTGCATCCCTACGCGGACACGGACGTCGCGTCGAGTTGGGCGCGCCTGGGAGAATCTTCCACCGTGCTGGTGGCCATTGCCCGCCGCGCGGCCATCGACCGCTTTGCCACGCTGTTCTCCGAAGCGGGCGTGAAGCTGGGGTCCTTCACGGCCTCGGCCGCGGCGATTTATTCCGCGCTGCGCCTGTTCTCGCCGGCCTCCGGAGAGATTCTAGCTTCTGAAAATCTCGACGGGCACGTCGAGTTTTACGGAGAAAGCCCGTCGCGCCCGCTGTTTTCGGCCAGTTTCGACCGCGCCGAATCGCGCGCCGCCGCGCTGGCCTGCTCCGAATTGCGCATCGATCCGGCCACCGAGCCGAAGCCGCTCGAGGAAGTTTTGTCGGCCGCTCCGGCGCTGCCCTACGCCGCCGCCCTCGCTTCGGCCTGCCCGCGTCTGGCGCTGCCGCTGAATCTGCTGCCGCTCGAACTGCGTCAGTCGAGCACGCGCGCCACCTGGATCCCGCTGGCACTCGCCGGCTCCATGGTAGTGATCGCCGTTGCCGCGCTCGTCGCGGTTCCGATGATTGAAGACCGGCGCTACCAGAGTTCGCTGCAAACGGAAATTCGCAAAGTGGAAAAGCAGGCCATGCGCGCCGCGCTGCTCGAACGCGATGCCGCCGCGGTCCGCGCGCGGACCGTGATGCTCGACGATTTTCGCCGCCGCACCAAGTCCGATCTGGACGTGCTAGCGGAGCTGACTCGGCTTCTGCAGGCCCCCGCCTGGCTGCAGCAGGTGGAGCTCTCGCGCAATCAGGTGATGTTCGCCGGAGAAGCCGAACAGGCCGCGCCGCTGCTCAAAACCATCGATGCCTCGCCGCTATTTGAAAACTCCGAGTTCGTGGGCACGCCGCTCAAAGCGCCCAGCGGCGCCGAATCGTTCCGCATCCGCACCAGCCGGGAGGCCGGCCGATGACGCCGTTTTACCGTCGCGCTGTGGCGCTCTTCGCGGTCGCTCTGGTGCTCGGTCTGGTGGTGCGGTTCTGGCCGGATAATTCCCAGTCCGCAGTCGTCTCGCCGTCGGCGGAAACTATCGCCGCCGCGGAGAAGCGGCTGGCTCGCGCCCGCGACGTGGCCGCCACGGTCCCGCCCCGCGAAGGCATTCTCAAAAAAGCCCAGGGCGAACTCGCCCAGCGGGAAAAAGGCCTGCTCATCGCCGATACCGCGGCCCAGGCGCAGGCGCAGCTGCTGCAAGTCATGCGCAGCCTGGCCGGCGTCGAAACTCCGCCCATCGATCTGCGCTCGGAAGCCTTCGGGATTCGCCCGCTCGGCGACTCCTACGGGGAAGCGAGCGTGGCGCTCGGCTTCGAGTGCCGCATCGATCAACTGGTGAACCTGCTGGCCGGTATCGGCTCGCGGCCGGAGCTGGTTTCGACCACCGACCTGCGCATCAACGCGACCAATACCAAGGAGAAGCTGGTCTCGGTGCGGCTGACCGTATCCGCCGTGGTGCCGCGCAAACTGGTGCCGGAGCGGCGCTCATGAACCGGCGCGTGGTCTTGTCGAGCCTGGCGCTTCTGGCGCTGGCCGGTTTTCTCGGCTGGCTGCTGCGGGCCCACATGTTTCAGGAAAAAGCGCACGAGCGCGAAATCCTGGCTCGCGCGGCGCAGCAGAAAACGGTCCTGCCGCCCGCGCCGGCGGAGCCTCCCAAGCCGGTTGCGGCGGCCGAATACTTCGACGTCGCCCAGCGGATGCTGTTTTCGAAAGACCGCAATCCGACGGTGATCGTGGAAGTGAAGCCTCCGCCGCCCAAGCCGCCGCTGCCGCCGCTGCCGCAGTATTACGGCCAGATCGGCTTCGGACCGGAGCCGGGGATTTTCCTGAGCACCGCCGCCAGCCCGCAGAAAATCTATCACGCCGGCGACAAGATCGGCGACAAGGACAAATTCGTGATCGTCAGCTTCGACCGCGACCGGATCACGCTGGGTTTCAACGACGAAACGGTGGAGAAAAAGCTGGAGGAGCTGCGGCCGAAAAAGCCCGCGCCCGATCAGGCCGCGGCAGCCAATCCCGCGCCCCAGCAGCAGCCGGCCGCGCCGCGATCCGCGCCGCTTTCCGCCGCCTCGCTCGCCGACGGGAATCCGGATAAGAAAGACGAAGTGATCGGAGCCGACTACGGCAACGGCTATCGCGCCGCGGTGCCCGGCGATACCACCCCGGCCGGCGCCATCAAAGACGGATACAAAAAAGTTTGCGCCCACACTTTATTCGGGCAGGACTGCCACTGGGAGAGCGTTAAGTAAATGGATCGAACCAAGAATGCGATCGTGATTGCGATTTTCCTGGCCCGCGCCGCGCTCGCCGCAGCCCAAGCGCCGCCTCCTGCTCAGACGCCGCCGCCCCCCGCGCAAACCCCCGCACCACAAACTCCGCCGGCACAACGTGCGGCGCCGCAAGGGCCGCCCGCTCCCATTCCCATGGGCGCGTTGAATCTGCAAAACGCCTCGCTTACCGAAGTGGTCGATCAACTGGCGCGCTATCTGCACCTCAACGTGATCGTCGATCAGAAGCTGGCGGGCAGCATCACCTTCAACACCTACGGCGATCCCAGTGGTCTCGACGCGCGCAACCTGCTCGATGAGATTCTGCGCATCAACGGTTTCGGAATGGTGCAGATCGGCGATCTGTACCGCATCGTGCCGCTCGCCGACATCGCCAAGCAGCCGCTCGCTCCGCAGCAGCTCAATTCGAAAATTCCGGACGACGATAAGACCATTTTGAACCTGGTTTTTCTGAAGTATGTGGCGGTGGATGAGCTGATGAAAGTGCTCGACACCTTCGCCGGGGAGCACGCCATTCTGCGCTCCTACCCGCCCTCGAATCTTCTGTTCATCCTCGACAGCGGCCGCAATATGCGCCGCACCATGGATCTGATCAACCTGTTCGACAGCGACGTCTTCACCAATCAGCGGGTGCGCCAGTTCGAGGTGCGCAACGCCCGTCCCTCGGATCTGGTCAAGGACCTCGAAAGCGTCATGAAGTCGGTCTCGCTTGACTCCAAAACGTCGACCGTTAAATTTCTACCGATCGACCGCATCAACATGCTGATCGCGGTGGCGCCGAATCCCGGGGTTTTCGACACCGTCGAAACCTGGCTGGCGAAACTCGACGTTCCGGTGAAGGTGGCCGCCGGGGGCGCCACGGAGATGCATGTCTACGCGGTGCGCTATCGCGAATCGACTTGTCTGGCCATGGCGCTGGGACAAATTTATGGAATCAGCAGCGGTGGCGGTTACGGCGGCGGCACCATGTCCTACGGCGGAGGCGCGCCGGGCATCGGCGGCGGTTACGGTGGCGGCTATTCGCCCTATGGCGGTGGCGGTGGCGGTTACGGTGGAGGTTACGGGGGAGGATACGGCGGCGGTTATGGCGGCGGCGGACTGATGGGCGGAAACTACGGGAATCCCGGCGGCTACGGTAATCAGAACAGTTTCTCGCCGGGATTCGGCGGAGCGGGCACCTGCGGCGGCGGCATGCCCGGATCGAGTTTCGGGGGCGGAGCGTACGGCGGCGGAGGCTACGGCGGAGGCTACGGAGTTCCCGCGTTCGGCGGCTACTCCGCGCAGATTCCGGCCAATCCCAACGGCGCGACCGGTCAACCGCTCGGCACCATCCCGCAAGCCGTCGCTCCTCCGGCGGCCGCCACTGGGGAGCAGCCGCAGCGGCCCCCGCGCATCGTTCCCAATCCGCTCGACAACAAGCTGATCATTCAGGCCGACGCGCAGCAGTATCAGAACATTCTCAGCATTCTAAAAGAGCTCGACGTCCCGCCCCGGCAGATCCTGCTCGAAGCCAAAATCTATGAAGTCGATTTGAACGATCAGTTCTCGAGCGGCATCGGCTATTCGCTCGGCGCCCGGGGCAGCACTCAGATTCAGACCGGACTGGCCGCGGCCAGCGGCGTGGCCAGCCTGACCGTCGGCGCGCTGGTCAGCGGCGGACGGGAACTGCTGGCAACGCTGTCTTTAAATGAGAACGCGCAGAAAGTCCACATGATCTCCGAGCCCAGCCTGATCGCTACCGACAGCATCCCCGCTTCGATCAACGTCGGAACGCAGGTGCCGGTGTCGACCGGAACCACGGTGATCCCCTCGGGGGGCAGCACCGTGACGACGCAGGGCATTTCGTCCCAAGATACCGGCGTCACTTTGCAGGTAAACGCGCGGGTCAGCCCCAGCGGGATCGTCACGCTGTACATCGGCCAGCAGGTCAGCGGCATCGACAACAGCATTTCCACCGTCGGCGGCACGCCGGCGTTTGACCAGCAGGTGGTGCAGACCCAGATCATGATGAACGACGGCGACACCATCGCCATCGGGGGAACTATAAAGGATGTAGTCACCGATCAGGTGAATGGCATCCCCGGCCTGGTGCGGATTCCCTGGTTCGGCGCGCTGTTCGGAAGCAAGCAGCGGACCCATCAGCGCAGCGAGCTGATCATGTTCATGACCCCGCACGTCATTCGCGATGAAACTGAATTAATCGACGCCAGCGACGAGCTGAAGGGGCGCGTCAAGATGCTCAAAAAGATGGTTAAGAATCTCTAACCGGCCGCGTAACGAAGAATCGCCGCGACTTCCCGGTCAGCTACTTACAATCTCCGTTTAACCCCTAAATTATTCCATTCGCTGTTCCTGCTTGGTGTTTGAAGCTGTAACATGCTCGAATGAGAGGACGGTTTCGGAGCGATCCGGAGTGCCAGGGATTGGCGCAAATGCAACTTTTTGCTTGACTTGGACGGCCGGAGGGTGTTATCAATAACTGACTGCGTCCAGGGTGTAACAGAAATTAAGTTTTTCGTGCGGCATTCATGACCGTGAATCCCGCGAGCACAGGGTAAACAAGAGAAGTCATCAGAATGAGCTTTGCAGCAAAGCAGTCGAGCGGAGATCAGCCAACTCTGAAGTCCAGGCTGGGGGGAAGCTCGAGTCCCGCGGAAGAATGCGGGAATCGCAGATTGAGGCTCAGGTTGAAAAAGAGAACTTCCATCAATTCAAATCCACGAATTCACAAGGAGAAGGAAATGGCAGATTTTCGCAAATGGTTTTATGCGCTAGCCATGGTAGCCCTGATAGTAGGGGTTACTGTACCGGCTAACGCTCAGGGGGGTATCGTAACTTGTACCGCCGCCACCGTTCCGACCCTGATCAGGTCACAGGCGTATGCCGACTTTGTCGGTGACTACACGCTGACCTGCACGGGCGGAACGCCGACGGCACCGGGTCAGGTGGTTCCGTCGGTTAACATTCAGGTGTTCCTTAACACGAACATCACCAGCAAGCTGACGGCTGGCGCGAGCAACCCGTTCGATGAAGCGCTCTTGATCATCGACGAGCCGAACACGCCGACCAATCCGACCAGACCGCTGCTGAACTGCGGCAATGGCACCGGTGACGCGGATGGCGCGACCGGAGCCGGCGTTTCAGGTCCGGGCGTTTGTTCGATTGTGGCCACCACGGCGGTCGGCCTTATCCCGGGCGCGTCCCGCACCTATGATGGAACGTATGGTGCCCAGGGCACGGCGGGTGGGGATGTCGCTTGCACCGGCGTTGGCTGCGGACGTCCGAATATCTTCCAGGGCCGCACTGCGGCTTCGGTTGCCAGCGGCGTTTCAAGCAGCATCGTTTTCGCCGGCGTGCCGTTCGATCCTCCGGGGACTTTGACGACGCGTTTCCTGCGCATCACCAACGTCCGCGCGGATGCCGAACTGCTTGGCGCGACGTCGTCCTTCGTGACGACCAATGTCACCATGAGCATTTCCATCACGGGCAGTCAGTCCGTGACGGTCACCAACTTTACCGCGCAGCAGACGGTGGCGACCATTCTGAATGGCCTCACCGTAACCAGCGACGGCAAGGGTGACACCATCTTCGACAACCTCACCTTCCTGCAGTGCAACTCGGAGAATGCCAAGTTGTTTGCGGGCACGGCCACCACAGGCACTAACCTTCCTGGCGGCGGCAATTATACCGTTCAGCCGGGCGTGCAGTTTGTCGAAGGCTTCCAGAACGCCTGGAAGACGAAGAATATTGCCTTCATGACCACGGGTACAACCAATCCTGGTTCGACCACGGTCGGAAACGGCAGCTTCACCACTTCGGGAGCGGTATACGGTGGCACCATCAACTATCCGAACGACGTGGCTCAGAACGTCCCGGGTGTCAACTACAACACGGAAAGCGGCTTTGAATGGGTGGGTACGGGATCCGCCCAGGGTCTCGGCGCCGCTCAGCCGGTGTTGACGGTAAATCCGCCGACCGGTGTCAGTCCCACGGCTGTCACCAGCGCGGGCTTCTCGCTCTGGAGCGCTAATGCATTCCAGACCGGCGGCACGGGCATTCAGAGTGCTGGTCAGGCTACCCAGGGCACGCGCCTGGCGATGTCCTTTACCAACATTCCTAACGGCCTGAGCATCTATCTCAATCCTGTAGTTCTGTTGACGAACGGCACCAATACCACCGGCGTGATGGTTCTGACCAGCACGGCGGCCGACGGCAGCGGAGCCTTCTCGACCCCGACGGGCGCGACGGTAGCCGGTGCATCCAGCAGCTTGCTCGCCACCAAGGCGGGTCCGATTGTTGGAACCAACACTCTGATCCAGGTTTCGAACAGCCTCGCGGTTTACGAAATTCTGTTCACCGATCCGAATAGCGTGGAGACTGCCAACATCCCTGTGGTGGTCGCCTATGCCTCGGCTCTGAGCTCCAATCCTCCGATCGGTCTCCCGGTCCCTGGAACGGCTGTTCAGGTCGCGGGTGGCTACGCTCCGTTCTATGCCGCGGCGACCGCGCGTCAGCCTTCCGCTACGCTTCCGGTTCCTCGGTTCATCCCGGGTAACACCCCGCTCAATATCGTTGAAGTCGTGAAGTGCGCGTGCGACCTGCTGTTCCCGTACGTGGTAAGTCACGATGGCTTCGATACCGGTATAGCGGTCTCCAATACATCGCTCGATCCGGGCGCTAACTTCGGCTTCGGTGCCACACCGCAGACAGGAACGATCACGTTCTTCTACTTCGGTACTGGCTCCGGAGGTCAGGTTGCACCGCCGTCGCAAACCAGCGGCGTGGTGGCAGCCGGCCAGGTTCTGACCTATGTTCTCAGCAGCGGTGCTGGCAACATCGGTACCACCGGGGCGAACGGCCTTGACGGCCGCGCTGGCACTGGAAACTTCCAGGGCTACATCATCGCTCAGGCTGGGTTCCAGTATTGCCACGGCTTCGCGTTCATCAGCCCGTTGGGTGGTGGACCGCTGTCGCCGGGCATCTCCGAAGGCTATCTGGCTCTCGAGCTCGATGCCGGCGGGTTGGTCAGAACGAAGCAGACCTCTGAAAACCTGGTCCACTAAAGCAGTACCTTGCAGGATAGAAAAGGGAGGAGCTTCGGCTCCTCCCTTTTCGTTTTTTGCGCACGAAAATTTGTCTAACTCACCGCCGTTAATTTGTGTTAGACTATCTATCTGCCCGCGTCCATCTCGTCCTCCAAGAGGTTTCATCAATGTTGAATCGATCTTTTTCCCTCGCGGTTATGCTCTGTCTGGCTGCGAGTCTGGCGGCTTTCGGGCAGTGCCCTTCGGGAAATCAGGGCCAGGAGTACCTGTTCCAGTTCTCCACGCCACCCAGTACCAGCACGCTGTTTGCGGGCTATACTGACGCGGGCAATTTGCAGACGCCGCAATTCAGCGTCAACGGGCCGGCCGGCATCGCCGCCATCGTCCCCACTCCCGACGGCACTAAGTTCTACATGGCTGGAACCTCCGGCGCTACCGCGCTCGAATCCTCGGACTGCAATTTCACCACAGGATCGATCCAGGCCCTGAGTGGACTGGGAGCGGCGCCGAACGCCATGACCGTGACTCCGGACGGGAAGTATCTGCTGGTCGCGGCCGATGCTTTTTACGTTTTCTCCACCAGCACCAATGCGAACCTCACCACCGGCGGATTGTCGATGACCGGGACGGCGACCTTCACCTCCGGTACGCCTGGCTCGAGCGTGTGCATGTCGTGCTGGATCGCGGTGAGCCGCGATTCGCAGTTTGCATATGTTCTGACCAACTCGAATTTCTCCAGCGTTCTCACGAAATATAATCTGACGACGCTGACCAAGGTAGCGAGCCTGAGTCTGGGCGCCGGCGCGACCTCGCTGACGCTGTCGCCTCTCGGCCAGCTCTATGCGGAAATCGAATTCAACATCTATGTGGTCGATCCGGTCGCGTTTACGCTGAACACCAGCAACAACATCTCTATTCCGTTCGAGGGCGGACCCCTGCGGTACACGCCGGACGGCAGCACTGCCTACGTGGCCAATAAGAGCGCGACCTCGGGTGGCGGCTCCATGGCGCAGATCAATCTGGCAACGGGAGGGGTAGTGACGTGGCCGTCGATTTCGAACTTATCGCCGCCGCAGATCGACGACATTTTCCCGGTCTCGACCACGCGCGTTCTGGGATTTTCGTCCAGCCTGGCGGCCATGATCGATATCACGGCGAATCCCTTCGGTGCAACCATTCCTTCCACCAGCCTGGGCCTGCCGGCCAACGTGGTCTCGAGTGAAATTCTCGCGGCGGCCGTCTCCAATGAACTCCCCACGGCGCACTGGCTGTTTTTACTGATCGCCAATGGTAACCAGACCGATCTTTATCGCGTGGACCTGACCACCAACACGCTGAGCTCGAACACGCTTTCGACCTTCAACAGCGGCACCATGAGCACGAAGTACGTGCCGGCCAGCACCGGTACCGCGAATTTCATCCAGTTCAACAATAATCAGGCGCTGCAGAACAACTCGACCTCGTTGCCGCTGATCGTACAGGTTTTGAACTCGACCGGTCTGCCGGTGTTCGGTCAGGCGGTCACATTCTCCACCGACACGACCACCGGCCTGGTAATCAACACCCCGTCACCTACCAGCAACGCGCAGGGATTCGCGCAGACCACCGTCTCGGTTCCTACGGCAGGGGCCAGCTGCCCGAGTGGCGTTTGCACGGTCACGGTAACGGTGGGCGCCGCGACCACCACTTTCACCGCCACGGTACCGTTCAGCTCCAGCAGCGGAGGGACGGGTGGAACCGGGGGCACCGGCGGCACGTCGTCGCAGATCACCATCGTGTCAGGCAACGGCCAACTGTTCGATTCGGGCGCTCCGGTAGGCTATGCGCCGGATCCGATGACGGTCCTGGTAACTGACACCAACGGGAAACCGCTGGCCAACGTGTCGGTCACCTTTGCAGTGTCCGCCGGCCCTGGCAACGTCGACAATACCTCGGCCCAACTTACTGCCGCGAACGGAGAGGCGAGCGCCAACTTTGTTCCCACCGGAATCGCGTCGGGCGGGAATAATTTCCAGACCTCCACGGTTACCGCCAGCTCCACCTATGGCTCGGTCAACTTCACCGAAACTACTTTCGTGAACCAGTTCGGTGTTGGCGGCTTTCCTGAAATCCTGCTGAATGTGCCCGATGCCAGCCGTGCGATCAACGTCACCGCCGGCACTCCGCTGGTTGGCGGCGTGCAAGCGCAGATACTATCCAGCTCGATTCAATGCGCCGGATGCCCCGTCCCGGGCGTCGGGATTTCCTTCCTGAGTCCCGATAATATTTCCAACAGTCCGACCGGGACCCAGCCGCCCATCATGTGCCAGGGATCGAGCCTCTCGGACCAGAACGGCAACGCCAGCTGCACCGTAGTGGCCACCACCTGCCAGACGGAGAGCGTGGGCGTGATCATCCTGATCGGCAACCTGATCGCGCAGCAGGCCACCGCGAACATTACCGGCGGCAGCGCGGCCACGCTTTCGATCGTGTCCGGGAATAACCAGACCGGCCAATCCGGCCAGGCGCTTCCTAAACCGATGGTGGTTCAAGCTATCGATTCCTGCGGGAATCCGGTGGTGGGCCTTCCGGTCACCTGGAAGGTTACCGCGGGAACTGCTACGCTTACGCAGACCAATCTCGTCACAAGTCCTTCGGGGCAGGCATCGAGCAGCCTGACCTTCGGGCAGACGGCCGGCACGGTGACGGTGAAAGTGTCGCTTGGAAACGGGTCCACCGTTTCCTTCACATTTACAAATCAGGTGCTGGCGACCTCGCTGAAGTTGACCAGCGGGGGCAGTCAGACCGTCGCCACCACGGGTCAGGCTTTCGCGCAACCGCTGGTCTTCACCTTGACCGATACCAACGGGCACCCCGTGGTCGGCACCACGGTGAGCTTCGGGGTGACCACCGGGAGCGCCACGGTCAGCCCCGCAAGCATCGCTACCGACGCAAACGGGAACGCGCAAACCACCGTCACCGCCGGGTCGGCCGCGGGCGCGATCGTCGTCACGGCGACCGCTTCCGGGTTGAGCGCCACGGCGAGTTTGACGTCGCAGCCGCCGGGTCCGTCGCTTACCGCCAGCAGCTTCCAGAACGCGGCCAGCTTCACGGCCGGTCTGCCGGTCTGCGGGCTGGCGCTGGTGAAAGGCACCGGAGTCGCGCCGGGCGTGCAGGGCACCATCCCGGGTCCATCGTTCGGACCGCTGTCCTACAGCATCGGTCCCATCAACAGTCTGACCATCGGCGGAATTCCAGCGCCGTTATCCTCGGTTTCGAATGAGAACGGGGTGCAGCAGGCCACCTTCCAGGTGCCTTGCGAAGCAACGCCAGGTACGGCGAACGCTGTAATCACGGTCAATAATGTCGTCACAACTGTTCCAGGCGTGCAGGTGTTGGCGGCGCAACCGGGAATCTTCACTTACTCGGGGCCGAACAATATTCAGTACGGCGCGGTGATCAGCGCGGCCGATTCCTCGTATGTCACCCCGTCCAATTTCGCCAAGCGGGGACAGTTGTATTACGTGGTGGTCACCGGACTTGGTCAAACCACTCCGCCAGCGAGCACGGATAATCCCGGTAACGGGCAACCGGTGAACGCGACGATCATTGCCGGAGTCAACAATGCCGGCGTCGGCACCGGATCGGCCACCTACGCCGCGGGATTGATCGGGGCGTACCTGGTTCCGTTCACCATTCCGCTCTCTGCTCCCACTGGCGCCAATCAGGCGCTGTCGGTCGCGGCCATTGTCAATGGCCAGGTGATTTACAGCAACTCGGTGTTTATACCGGGCGTCCAATAGAAGCCGCTGGGGCCGGCCGCGAGCACCATGGCCGGCCTCGCGACTTCTTAAGCAAACCTGCTGAGAATCTGATAAATCTGCTGTAGCGTCGCCCGGTCGTCCGGGGTGAACTGGCCGGATTGCGCGCTCTGCTGCTGCTCGAGATCGGTACGGATCACGCTGACGCCCATCAGTCCGGTTTGTAGAATCTCGTTGGCCAGTAAGTTTCGCACCGGCATCGGGCGGGCCGGACGAGTATCGTTAAGGCCGGTGGGAGCGGGTTCGGAAATCCACACCGGGCCGTTCGTGGTCATCTGCCAGTTTCCCGGCGCGCCGATTCCGTTGGCGTTCATCTGCGACAGCAGCGTGCCGGCATTGCAGATCACTCCGTCGACGTAGAAATCCCAAATACGGCGAGGCTCATTCGCCGGATAGAAGATGGGAAACACCGCGTTGCCCGTTTCCGCCACCAGCCCGGTTCCGCCAAGCGCGGTCATTAAAGCTTGCGCGTCCGACTCGAGGCTTAGATACATGGCGTCGACGCCGGCGCTCCCGCTGGTGGTTCCGGTGGGCGCGACCGTATATTGGGGATAGGCCACCGCGCCGGGAAGATTCACGGTAGCGGCTTCGGCGGCCGGCAGAATCATCTGCAGCAAAATCCAGGTGCCACCGTTCTGATTCGGGCCGGCGATGTTATACAGCGCCACGTTGGCCGGACTCGATGTGTCGACGGTGGAATCGAACCAGGTTTTTTTCACGCGCGAAGGGTCCCACGCCGGCGCCTGAACGCCGAACGCAGCGAGATAACTATCGCGAGTGTAAGATGTGAAAAGTCCCAGCTCCTGAATTCCGTACGCCAGCAGATCGGGCTGCGCGGGAATCACGGGTTGTCTGACGGGCGTGCTCATGTAGATCGGTCTCCTTGACCAGATCTATGCCACGCCCGGCCGGCCCAGGCGCGCGACGCGCGGGGCGAAGTCGATGTTTAACCGGCGGTTGTACTGCTGCTGTTGGCCGTGGCCGCCTCGCCTTGAATCCACAACTGGGCGACGGCGTCCTGCATATTGGTGCCGTTCGCGAAGGCGGTGGTGACCGGAATCGAACCCGGCGGCGGAGTGCTCGGATCGTACGGCGTTGCCCCCGGCATCCCCATGCCCGGCGCTTCCTGAACGTTCTGCTGAAGCTCGGACGGGATCCAGGTATAGCCACCGGTCTGCCGCTCGATCATGGTGGCCAACGGGTCCCAACCCCAGACCATAATGGGAACGTCGATGGCGTAACCTTCGGTGGCGAGCTGCTGCGCCGTAGTGGCCTTCTCGCCGTCGGGCATGAACTGCAGGGCCTGAACGGCGGGCGGCTGTCCGGCCCAATACGCTTCGGTGGGAGTCATGTTG
>Ga0182024_10013256_pt1 | contig 16139 bp, 18 predicted proteins | sample P32metaG_FD_120480 | JGI IMG/M metagenome (GOLD analysis project Ga0182024, IMG submission 120480) | Permafrost microbial communities from Stordalen Mire, Sweden - P3-2 metaG (Illumina Assembly) | ecosystem: Environmental > Terrestrial > Soil > Wetlands > Permafrost | place: Sweden: Stordalen... | reverse complement strand
GGGATCGTATTCTTCCACTGTGCCGACCGAAGCTTGCGGCGTGTTGAAGCCCAAGGCGGTTTCCGTGGCGCCGGGAAGTATGTTGACGCCGCCGATCACGTAAATTTTGTCGCCCACCGCAGCCGCCACCGGCGAACCGCGTTTGGACGGCATGGGCGCGAGCGCCTTCCAAGTATCGGCGGCCGGATCGTATTCCCAGGCGTTGTTGATGGGCACCCACGCGGCTGGGCCGGAAGTGGGATAGACGAATCCGCCGAAGGCATAAATTTTTCCGTGGTATTCCGTGAAGGCAATATGGTGCGAAGGCAGCGCCATGGGCTTTTTCTTGGTCCACTGATTGGAGGATGGATCGTATTCGTAGACCAAACCTTTTGGCTTCCAAAAGGGAATAAATCCGGCGAAGACATACATTTTTCCGTTCGCGGCCGCGCCCAGAATTTCCTCGGCCGGCTCCGGAAATGGCGCGAGTTTTTCCCACTTGGCTTGCGCGAACGCGTCAGGCGCCGCTACGTGGAACATGAGGATGGCTGCCGCCAATTGTAATCCAGCCAAACTTCGCTTATTCGAGGTCATGATCGGCTCCAGTGGAATCGGATGCGCGATACTATACAACGGACGGGTGCTCGCAGCATCCCATAGTAGAATTTTTTGCAAGCCTCCCTACGCGTGCCCCGGGGGCTACGATGGGGGGGCGATTCTACCTGGTAGATGATAGTATCCGTATTTGATGAAGTTCAAATCTCCTGCTTCTCTTCAATCGTGGCTGTTTCTGATTGGAGTGGTATCGCTGATTCTCACCGGTCTGCTGTGGGCGTTGGTGTCGATTCTTGCTACGCACGAACAAGGTCACGCATCGGGCGGCACGAATCTTGGGATTGCAGCCACATATTTGGCACTTGACCTACCTATCTGGATTCTTGAATTTACCGGCTTATGTTGCCTGATTCTTGCCGCTTTGCTCTCGATTTTTAGAACAATTCTCCCCTCCAAACCAAGATGAGCCGCTCCCGATGATGGGTTCGTTGACAAAGAGTTGCGGCTCCGTTAATGTAATTTCACTGCAAACAATGCAAACAGGAGAGTTGAATGGCGCAAGGCGGGACAGCAAAAATAAAGAAGCGTAAGAAATCGGTCATCAAGCGGGCCAAACAGTCGCGAGTTCGCGCGGAAGCCAATCGCGCCAACACCACTCGGGTACGAACCATCATGAAGAAACTGAAGACGGCGATTGCCGCGAAAGATTCGGCATCGGCAGGGACTCTGCTTCACCCGACGCTGTCCGCGATTGACCGCGCCATCAGCAAGGGCGTGCTGGAAGAGAATACCGGCAACCGGTACAAGTCGCGGCTCAGCATCGCGGTCAACGGGCTCAGCGCGGCCGCAAAAGCTTAAAAACTCTATTCACGTGAATTGAGTACGATGCGCCCGGGAGAAATCCTGGGCGTTTTTTTTTGCTTCGATGGGCAAACGGAAGGGCTTTTAACACAGAGGGCACAGAGAACACAGAGAAAAGCGGAAGAAGGCATCGACGAACGCTTCAATAATTGCAATTGCGATGAGTTTCTCCTCCCGAAGTCTCATGCAGTTGGTTTTCTCCAGGTTTTCTCTGTGTTCCCTGTGACCTCTGTGTTAGAGCTTTGCTTTTTGCCGCCGCTCACGAAAGTATTCCGTTGATCTACCAGACTACGCGACGTTCGGGGACGCCAGTTGCGTCACCAGGAATTCCATGACGGCGCGCTGGCTGGATCCGCCGAATTTCAGACGATTGTCTGCTTCGTACAGCGCTGCCAAGCCGCGCGTGAGCTGCGCCCTGGGAAATTTTCTGGAGCGCTGAACCGCGCGTTCCGCCGCGTCGGGACGCATTTTTAGCCGGCCCGCGAGCTGATATCCATTCGTCCCCTGGGGCAAATCTTGCGCCTCCAAAAGTTTTCGATACGTCCATGCCAGCGCGCCAAGCAAGGCAGGCGCGGCTTCTCCCGCCCGCAGCAGGTTGTCCAGAAATTCCAGGGCCTCGGCCGGCTTGCGCTCGGCCAGCATGTCAGCCAAGTCCCACACTTCATATTTTTGCGAGGAGACGACCAGTAGATCGACGTCGGCGCGCGTAATTGTTTTTCGCTCGCCTGCGTACGAAGATAATTTTTCCAGTTCCGTATGAATCGAGGTCAGCTCACCGCTCAGGATGTCGCAAAGTTCTTCGGCAGCGGCAGGCTCCAGCACTGCGCCTAATTCCCTGGCCATCTCGATCGACAGAGGCACTGCCAGGCGGGCACGTTGATCGGGATCGCCAGCAAGCTCCACAGTTACCGCAACGGTTTTTTCCGCGAACATTTTGGCCAGGCGCATGCGCTGGTCGAGCGCGGCGGCCTCGAAAACGAGCACGGTGAACGGCGCGGGATTGTCGAGATATTCAGAAATTTGTTTCACCAGGGCGTCGCGCGACTCGTCTCCCAGGCGCTCCCAGGCTTCCGTCTCGCTGACGAAGATCACTTGTTGAGGCGCGAGCATGGGCATGGTTTGTGCCTGCCCCAGGATTGCGGAAATCTCGTCCTCGTCGGCAGAGAATTTGCGCACGCCCCAATCACGCGTGCCCTCAGCCACGTAGGTTTCGACAAGTTTCTTGCGGCACAAATCGCGCAGGTAGCTGTCCGCACCCACAAGCAGAATGCCGGAAATGGGCTTCCCTTTTGCCAGGCGCGCTAAGAGTTCATGCGGAGAGACGGCAGCCATCAGAAGTTCTCCAGTACGTCGGCGACCAGGCGGGCCGCGAAATCGCGCGACATGCGCTCCAGCGCCGGCCCCTGCTCGTCAAAAAGTTTGGCCGGGTCGGTGGAAATTTCGTACGGCTCGCGAAAAAGATAGTCGTCGTTCTTGTAGAGTACTCTTTTCGTGCCGCTCTCTTCCAGCAGCACCTTCATGTGAACGGAAACGAGCATAGTGGTGGCGCGCGCGGTGGTGACGTTGACCGCGGGAACGCTCGAGGTGCTGGTGCTCGTGGCAGGGGTGGTGTCAAACACCGCGGGGATTGCTTCGAAGGTTGTGATTTCTCCGTGCAGCACGGCGTCCGCGGAATCTTCTTTGGAGACGATGCGGTACTTGGTGCGGGCGATGAATTCGTGAACCACGGCTTCGGTCATGCGCTGCTCGACGCGGTAGCGGGTGGTGTCGTTTTTCAGCGCGGGAATGGCGATGACTTTCAGGCCGGGAGGAAGCTGCGAAGCCGTGCCGCCGACGCGGTAACCGCAGGCGGAGAGGAGCATGGCTGCGGAGAGGCAGAGGGACAGAGGGAGAATTTCAAATTTCAAATTTGAAATCTCACGTTTGAAATTAAAACCTTTCCGTGGCGCGGACTCCCCGACCGAATTTTCAGACATCGGATTGGCCATTATTTTCGCTCGCGCTGTCATTGTGAGCATCTCTTGCACGGCAGTTAGACCTTTCGGTGGTGCAGCTGTAGCAAGGATTGACGGGCACGGCGTCGGCGCGAAAATCCACAGGCTGAACAGCTTGCGGAAAAGTAGCACATTCACTCTTTGCTGTGCGGCCTTCTCAATCTTCGCGCACCCGTAACGCCATGGATTGCAAAAACCGCACAGCCAAGGGTGGCTGTGCTACTTACGGCGGTTGCGCGCGTTACGATGCTAGCAGCTTTTCCGCGATGGCCATGGCGGCTACGGCCGGGACGCGCAGATTGTCCGCCGCGCCCCACAGCCAGACACCCGTTTCGATGCTGGGATCGCGCTCCGGTCGCCTCAGGACAGGTCGCGATTGCCCCACCACATTCACATTGGTGGGCGGCTCATCGTTTGCTCGCGCCACATTCAGGCCCGCTGCCTGCAGGCGCGCCCCGAGGTCGTCTAGCGCCGGTGCGGACTTAAATTCCGCATAGGCCGTGAACGCGTGCGAATGAAAAACCGGCGCCTGGATTAACATGACCGCCGGAACGGGCGCGCGCCCAGTCAAATATCTTCGAGTTTCGTTTACGATTCTGGCGCGTCCGTCTGACAGTTTGACCCTGCTTTCCGGGCCGTAACTCGAAAGAAGATTGAAGCCGACTTGGGTGTCGTAAATTATTTTCGATACCGGCTGAAAAGACAGCAACTTGACGACCTGGCTTTCCATTTCTTCGATGGCCTCCGGGCCGCGCTCCGAAACCGGTTGAAGAACTGTGACGGCGAGGCGCTCGAGGCCCGCGGGTGCAAGAGCCGCGCAAATGGAAATCGCCGCATCAGACGCAGCGGAAGGAACGACAAAGAGGCATTGCGCTTCGCCGGTTGGCACAGTTGCCAGCGGCGATGGGAGCACAGTGTCCAACGTGGGAATCCAGAGCTTGGCATTGGCTTCCGCGCCCAAGCCTCCGCTCAGGTCGATTACAACGGCGCCGGCGTGGCGGGCTTCGGGGGCGTGGCGTTGTGAAAATTCCGGCGAGCCCGTGAAGAATGCGAAACGCACGCGCTCGAAGCTATCTTCGGTAACAGTTTCAATGACGGCCGGTTCCCCGCCGGCCTCCGTCAGCGTGCCCGCGACAATTTCTTCGTCGAGGAGGCGAATATCGATGGTTGGAAAATTAGACTCCTCAAGCCACAGACTCAACTCCTTGCCGAGCAGTGAGGACGCCCCCGCAATGGCTACTCGAACCGCTTCTTTGCGAGAATTCATGGGTTGGCGGAGTGCGAGGCCGGATTTTGGCGAAGAGTGCGAAAAACATGAAGGACAATGCCGGAGACCACAAAGCTGGTGGCAATGATCATCAGCACGACTTGCGAATAGGCAACAATCAGCCAGACCAGCAGGCCAATGACGATCACGAAGAACGATTTTTGACGCGCCAACATGGGAATGTCCTTGAAGCTGCGATAGCGAACCGTGCTGGACATTAATGCCGCGTCAGCAATGACCACGATCATCCAGACGACCGACCAGCGCCAGTCTTCAATGGGGGTAATGATCGCGTGCACCGTGGCGGCAATTAATCCAGCCGCAGCCGGACACGGCAGGCCAACAAAATATTTCGATCCGCTTCCGGGGGCCATTCCCTGAATGTTAAAGCGAGCCAGGCGCCAGGCGCAGCAGATCACAAAGACCAGCGCCACCCACCAGCCGATCTGGTGCAATTTGCGAATCTCCAGGAATTCGGTTTCGGCAATGCCGCGCACTCCCCAGGTGAAAGCCAGAGCGGCGGGAGCAATGCCGAAGCTGACCATGTCGGCCAGTGAGTCAAACTGCTTGCCGAATTCGCTGCTGGTGCCCGTGGCGCGGGCCACGAAGCCGTCGAAGGAATCGAACAGGATGGCCAGGCCAATGGCCTTTGCCGCGTTGTCCAGATCCGTGCCACCGCCCTTCAGCGTGGCCATTACGGCGTAAAAGCCGCAAAGCATATTGGCCACGGTCAGGGAGCTGGGCAATAGGTAGATACCGCGGCGGAGCTTTAGATTCGCTCGCCGCGTGCCGGGAAATCCGAGTTCCTGTTGTTCGATTTCGCTCATTTCCAACGCGCCAGTACGCTTGTCCCGCCAGCCACATACCGGCCAGGCTGAACCAAGATCTCGACCGGCTCGGGAAGCCAGACGTCGGTTCGCGAACCGAAGCGTATCATACCTACGCGCTCTCCCCGAATCACGGAATCGCCGGCTGATTTCCAGCAGACAATACGGCGGGCAATCCATCCGGCAATCTGGGTAAAAACAACTTCCCCATGCTCGGTCTGCAGGTGGAATGCGTTTTGCTCATTTTCCGCCGACGCGCGGCCGCGCATGGCGGCATAAAACTTTCCGGTGCGGTAGGTGATGGAGGCGATGCGCCCCGCCACCGGCGAGCGGTTTACGTGCACGTTGAATACAGAGAGAAATATGCTGATGCGGCGCCCCGCCTTGCCATCGAACGATTCTTCCACCACATCCATGACACGCCCGTCGGCTGGTGAAACGATGGCTGCCGGATCTTGCGGGGGCGTCCTCTCGGGATCTCGAAAAAAGAAGCCCACGAAGAGGCCCAGAAAAATCAGCGCGCCGCCAATCCAGTTCCAGTGCAATACCACGCCGATTATGCCGAGCAACAACGGCGGTGCGGCAAACCAGTAGCCGTCCTTTACCATGCACGTCCTTGTCAGGAGGAGAAATGGCGACACTCCTGTAGCGAACGCAAATATTCTATCTCAAATTGGCGCCGTCCCGGAGGGTTAGCGTGGAGCGGGACGATGCAGGCGCTTGGCGATATGGCGCTCCATCTCGTCCTTGATTCTCAATTTTAGTTTTTTCAGGGTGGCTTCTTGCTGAAGGTCTTCCAGATTCAGGTAGGAGGAGTGCGAGAGCTGTATGAGTTGCATTTCGTACTCTGAATGCAGTTGCGAGAGCTTCTGAAACTCCTGGTCATATGTCAGAAGTTGCTCGCGTATCTCCCGGGTCAAGGTCGGCATGGGGTGCCTCCTGAGCAAAACGATTTGTGAATGGGGTGTTACATCACAAGGCGAAGTTAGCACAATGCAAAACTCCAGCCAAGCAAAAAGCGCGGCAAATTTTGAATTCTTTTCTTATTTGTGGAAATTCAGGAGTACCGCGTCCTCTACTGGGTCGCTGTAATAATCCGTGCGGCGTCCGCAAACGTGAAATCCTAATTGGGAATAAAATGCGATGGCGCCTTCATTGGAAGCGCGCACCTCCAGGTAGAATTGGCGGGCGCCCTCGGAATATGCGTTTTCAAGCGCGGCCCACAGCAGCCTCGTTGCGACTCCGCGGCGGCGGAACGATTGCGCCACCGCCAGGTTCAAAATTTCATATTCATCCGCGGCAACCCGCCCGAACAGGATCCCCGCGATGCTTCCATCCAGTTCCGCCACCAAGGCATACCTCTGGATAGCAATCTCAAGAAGGGTCTCTTGGGACCACATCGACGCCTGGGGACTTTGTTTCAGTATGGATTGTGCTGCTGCGACGTCGGCCGCAGCCATTTGGCGCACCGTGATTTCCGAGGAGGCGCCCATTTTCTCGCCGGGAGCGTTCATTACCGGTCCTTCCAGGCGGATTCGGCATCGGAGCGACGCAGGTAATTGGCATCGAGGTGCAGGGCGTCGACCAAATTGCCGCGCTTGGCCCGCTCGAATCCAAGCCGCCCAATTGCAGGCGCAAGGGCCGCGGAAACTTGCACCACGCTCGCTCCGGGCAGAATTTGCGCAATACGCTCGACGGGCAGCGCCGCAGGGGTTGGCGAAACCAGGACTGCCTGCCGGCGAGATGTTCCCTTCACCAAGTGCAGGAACTCATCCGGGGACAGAATCGACTCATCACCCTCGAGTACCAGCCCCCCCTCCTCGTCAGACGCTTTTCGATAAATGGCTGCGAAGATTTGTCCGCGACGGGCATCCAGGAACGGAGCTATAAGCAGGGCATTTGCGGCGGTAGACGCATGATCGAGGAGCGATTCCGCGGCGATGGCCTGCAATCCGCTGACAGCCGCGATCGGTTTCCCATACACCTCGGCCCAGGCTTTAACAGCCGTCAAACCCACGCGCAGTCCCGTAAACGAGCCGGGTCCCGCCGCCACCGCAAATAGGTCAATTTGGCACAGCCGGAAATTTGCGTTGCTTTGAAGCAGGTCAATATCGCGAAAAAGCCTGTTGGAATATAGGGTTTCTTCATAGCCGGAAACTTCGGCCAGGACTTGGGAATCGCGCAAAAGCGCGGCGCTGCCCGTGCGACTGCTCGTATCTACGGCAAGAATCAGCATTTAGCCATTCTAACGCAACCGGTGTGTTGGGCGAAAAGAACAAGTCAATGATCATGAGCAGGATAAAGGGCTTGTAAAATATAAGTAAATTCTAATGTGCAATTCAAGGACCACTCTCGAATCAAAATATCGCATAACTTACTGATTCTAGGAGAAATATCCTTGACATCAGGACGCCGCTGGTTCAGTATTCTATAAGGTTTCCTCTAGGGGGCTTCCGACCATGGATTACAAGATCGGGGACAAAGTTGTCTATCCGAATCACGGAGTTGGAATGATTGAACAAATCAACTTCGGGCTTATGAATGGACGAACTGAAAAGTATTTTATGGTTAAGATTTTAGCAAGCGGCCTAAAGGTAATGGTTCCGGCAACAAACGCAGAATCCGTAGGATTGCGGCACGTGATTCGAAACGGAGAAACGCTCAAGGTTCTGAGCTTTCTGGAGAAGGGCAAGCCGAATTCGCACCACGATTGGAAACACCGGTTCAAAGAGAATTCGGAGCGAATGCGAACCGGAGAGTTGATTGAAGTAGCGGCCGTTCTGAAGAGCTTGGTATCACTTAGCCGCACCAAGCCGCTTTCCTTCCGCGAAAAGAAAATGCTGGAACGGGCTAAATTCCTCCTCGTAAGTGAACTCGCCACCGCCAGAAATACCTCCGCAGAAAATATGGAAGGTGCACTGGTCAAGTCGTTGGCGAAAGCACGCTTGCAGATGCCGTCGCAATTGGAAAAAGCCGAGGGCGTTGAAATGTAACTGTAGTCTTCCCATATTGGCTTTTCTGAAAAGCCCCAAGGTCATCACGACTTGGGGCTTTTCTCTTTTCAGGGCATGGCGCGAGGTTTGGTGGCGCCGGCGTCCCGCCGGCGGTTTTGCTGGCACCTGAGCTGAAAAAAACCGCCGGCGGGACGCCGGCGCCACGAAAATAATTCAGGCCAGGCGGAGGTTTGGTTCGGCGTTCAGGTCGGGCATGGCCAGATCACCGGCTAGCAAATGGGGATAGGCTGCAGCGGCGATCATGGCGGCGTTGTCTGTGGAGAGCGCGCGGCTGGGAAAAAAGACTGTGACGTCGGTCGCGGCGGTTTTGGATGCGAAGAAATTTCGCAATTCGGAATTGGCGGCCACGCCTCCGGAGACTAGAATTGTGCGGGAATTTGTTTCCGCGGCGGCTTCCAGCGTTCGCGTTACCAGATCGCGAACCACGGCGGCTTGAAATTTGGAAATAAGTGAGAGCGTTCGCGGGCTGCACAGCGGCAGCAGGTCCGCGACTTTGCGGCGGCCCTCCTGAAGAGCTTTTTTGCGGGTCTCGATTTCTTCGAGGAATTCGTGATGAGAACGAACGTAGTAGAGCACTGCGGTCTTTACACCGCTGAAACTGAAATCATAGGGATTGCCTTTGATCTTCACCGGGCCAAAATTCAATCCGTCCTTTTCATGAAAATTGGCGCCCGTTTCAGCCACTTTTCCGGCAAGTTGGTCTATGATCGGGCCGCCGGGATATCCAAGCGCGAGTAGCCTTGCGACTTTGTCGTAGGCTTCGCCTGCGGCGTCGTCACGCGTGCCTCCTAAGCGGCGAAATTGAAACCCGCGTTTTGAGGGATCGCCATTCCCTGCCGCGGCCTGCACATGATAGAGCAGCGTGTGTCCGCCGGAAACGATCAGGCAAATGGCCGGCAATTCCGGCAATTTCCCGCCCAGATGCGCTTCGAGGAATACGGCGTGTACGTGGCCTTCCAGATGATTGACGGGCACCAGCGGCTTTCCAAGCTCCGTCGCCAGCACTTTTCCGTAGGTGACGCCCACCAGCAGCGAACCGACGAGGCCCGGTCCCTGCGTAACGCCGATGGCGTCAATATCTGTAAAATTCATGTCAGCCTGGAGAAGTGCTTCGCGCACGACGGGAACAATTTGGCGCAGGTGTTCGCGCGAGGCCAGCTCGGGAACCACGCCGCCGTACTTGCGGTGGACGTCCAGTTGCGAAGAGACCACGCTGGACAGGATTTCGCGGCCGTCCACGACTACGGCTGCGGCGGTTTCGTCGCAGGAAGACTCGATTCCCAGAATGCGCGTTGGCATCATTTCACTGTTTGCGAAAAATCTCATATTAGCATAGCACCGGAAAACTCTGCCCGCCTGAAGGCGGGCGCTACAAAATCGGCAGACGTTTCCGAGTGCGGGCTTACGCCGCGTGATAAACTCGCTGCAATGAGGAAAGCCTAATGACGGACGGACAAGATAATTCACAAACGGGCTGCCTTTACCTGGTGGCCACGCCGATCGGAAACCTCGAAGATATTACGCTGCGGGCGATTCGCGTGTTGAAGGAAGCGGACCTCATCGCCTGCGAGGATACCCGGCAAACGCAGAAGTTGCTGAATCACTATGCGATCCACAAGGAGATGATCAGCTATCACGAGCACAATGAATTGACGCGCGCGCCGGAACTGGTCATTCAACTGGAGCAAGGAGCGCAGGTTGCGTTGGTCAGCGACGCGGGCACTCCCGTGGTCTCCGATCCGGGGCACAGGCTGGTGGTGCTGTCCCTGCGGCATCACATTCCCGTAGTCCCAATTCCTGGGCCGTCTGCATTCGTGGCAGCGCTGGCGGCTTCCGGAATGCCCACGGATGAATTTCTGTTTGTGGGATTTCTACCTCCGCGCGCGGGGGCACGCAGAAAGAAACTGGACGCGTTGAAGTCCGAGCCGAGGGCGCTGGTATTGTACGAAGCGCCGCACCGGCTGGCGGAAACGCTTGCGGATGCCGCGGAGATACTGGGATCGCGTCACGCCGTCGTGGCCCGTGAGGTCACCAAGATTCACGAAGAATTTTTGCGTGGGACGCTCGCGGAACTTCGCGACGCGGCGCGCGAGCGCGCGCCTCGGGGAGAAATCACGCTGATGATCGGCCCAGCGGAAGAGGGAGAAATACAAGCTGCCCCAGCGGTGACGCTCAAACAGCGCGTCACACAATTGGAAGCGGAATCGGGGCTGGATCGCAAGGCGGCGCTCAAACAGGCCGCACGCGAACGCGGGCTTGGCAAGCGCGATGCGTACAAGCAGCTTTTACTGGAGCGGTGAGCTTTGACTTTTGTGGCGCGGGCTTCAGCCTGCGGGTTTAGGTACTTGCAAGGAGGAAACCCCGCAGGCTGAAGCCCGCGCCACAAAAAGCGATCAGGACGTCGCTTCCGAGACGTACATGTGAGGGAAACGCGGGCCTGTGAATTCGACGCCGATAATGGATTCGTTTTCGGCGGCGCCCCGTTTTACGTGGACGATACGGCCGTGGGTGGAAAATTCCTTATCATCACTTGCCGAGTTAGGCAGAACCGGAATGTGAATTTCCAACTGGCTGCCGAGGGCAAGCGGATGGCGCGAAGCAAATGCCGCGCCGCCACGGCATAAGTTTTCGCTGGAGGTGTGTTCCTCGAAGGGCAATCCGGCGCGGTCAGTGCCGCGAACCACGATTGGCAGATGCACCGGGACTCTGCGTTCGCGTCTGCGTTCGAGAGCCTGGCTGGCAGTACTCACCGATAGCCTCCCCGGATTTCAGCTTACGGCCTGGGAAAAAAAGGCGTCCACTCGATCGAGAATTTCGGCTGTGGTGCGAGCGTGGTGAACGTCCTTGCGCAGCACTCCGCCGTTTCGCACGCCGTGTGTGAAATAGCAGGCGAACTGCTTCATCCTTCCAATCGCGTCAGGCCATTCGGTATCGACCATGTTGCGGAAGAATGAGGAAAGCAACTGGTAACGGTCCAACTCCGTAGGCTGGTCGTAGGATCCGGTTTCGGCGAATTGCGCGATCTGGCGGAAAATCCAGGGATTGTTGGGCGCGGCGCGGCCGATCATCACGGCGTCGCACCCGGTTTCGCGCAACATGCGCGCAGCGTCCTCGGGCGAGTTGATGTCGCCGTTGCCGATCACGGGCATGCGCACGGCCTGCTTTACGTCGCGAATCACATTCCAATCGGCGCGTCCGGTGTATCCCTGCGCCCGCGTGCGCGGATGTACGGCGATTCCCTCGATGCCGATTTGCTCGGCGAGGCGCGCAACTTCCACGGCAACAATGCTGTTTTCATCCCACCCCGCACGAATTTTGATGGTCATGGGGATTTGCACGGCGTTGCGCACTGCGCGCAGAACTTTTTCCAGTCCCTGCAAATCGCGCAGCAAGCCTGAGCCGCCGCACTTGACCACTTTTCTTGCGGGGCAGCCGAGATTCACGTCTACGATATCGAAACCCAACTGCTCGACCATGCCGGCGGCGCGCGCCATGACGTCGGGCTCCGCGCCGAACAACTGGCCGGTGATGGGATGCTCGTCCTGCTCGAAAAAAAGATAGCGCGAGGTGCGGGCGTTGTTGCGGGTGATGCATTCGGCGCTGGTGAATTCGGTCATGATCAGGCCGCAGCCGCCGAGGCTGCGAATCATGCGGCGGAATACCGTGTCGGTCACTCCGGCCATGGGCGCGAGGACCGTCCCTGGGGAAATGACTTTGTCGCGAATGGAATAAGGCGCGGGAAACATTTTCTTTAGAGTAATCTTTCGTCGAGATTCCGGATTGGCAATTCTGCAACAGGCGTGGCGGGTGCGTCAACGGCAGCGGCGGCAGGTATTGAAACACGTGAAGAAAATTGCCGGGCCGCGCCTCCCTGAGAAGCCGCGCCGCTCTGCGAAAAAAGATGCGCCGCAAGAGCTTCCGGCGAGCCGTCAAAAAATCCCTGCACGATTTTCTCAACTGCTTTCAAGCGAGCTTCTTCGGCACTGAGCATGGCCTTGTAGCGAAACGCACGGCCCACTTTGCGGCGTGCCACGATTCCCTTTTGTTCCAGGCGATCCATGATGGTCATCACAGTGGTGTAAGCGCGCGGGCAAGTCGCGATCAGGGCGCGATGAATATCGCGCACGGTGGCTTCGCCCATTGGCCACAAAACGCTCAAGCATTCCAGTTCCAGCGGGGCGAGATCAAGGATCGAGTGTCGCGGTCCCGGGGCGCGAGTTTGGCCGATGCGTTCCATGCCGCTATTCTTTTCCATTCGCGGAGTCCGCGCCTCCGACCGCTGCCTGCGCTGCGGTGTTTCCTTGACTGGGCGCAACCGACGGTGCAGCCAGAAAGCGTTCGGTGCGCAGGATTCGGCGTTGCAGAGCGCCGTTGAACGCGGTCCAATTCCCTTCGCCCTCATCGGAATCGAGGGCCGAACGGATCGCGGCCATTTTGGAATCGAGATCGTCCAGATAGTGCAACAGCAAAGCTTCGCGAAACATGGGAAGCTTGGGCGAGCCGAATTCGTATTGCCCGTGATGCGAAATGAGCATGTGCAGCAACAGGGTTTTCAGCTCTGGAGGAAATCCCTCGATGGCATCGATTTTTTTTGCCACCAGTTCGTATTCGATCATGATGTGGCCAAGTAGCTGGCCTTCATCGGTGTATCCAAGCGAGCGCTCGTAGCTCAATTCCTTTAATTTTCCGACATCGTGGAGGACCGCGCCGGAGAGCAGCAAATCGGCGTTGGCTTCGGGATAATGGCCCAGGGCCACGCGGCAAAGATTGCATAGGCTGAGGACGTGTTCGAGCAGGCCGCCGTAGAAAGCGTGGTGCATTACTTTGGCAGCCGGTGCGCGTTTCAGTCGCGGGACGATTTCCGGATCCTGAACGACGCTATCGAGAAGTTGCCGCAGCCATGGATTTCCAACCGAAGCCACGACTTCCAGAAGCTTCGCGTACATCTCCTCTACATTTTCCTTACTGTGGGCGAAAAAATCGGCGGGGTCCACTTCGCTGTCTTCGGCGCGGCGAATTTTTTCGACGGCCAGCTGCAGCTTGTTGCGGTAATTTTCGACGCGCGCCTGCACCTTTACAAAATCGTCGCGCTCGAAGGTGGCGGCCATGGCGTCAAACCCGCTCCACATGCGGCCTTCGATGCGCCCGGTGCAGTCGCCCAGCTCCAGGCGCAGGTAGGATTTTCCGTCGCGGGTAGCGCGAATTTCTTTTACGCAGACAAGAAAGTGGGAGGTAACGGTCTGGCCGTCCTGCAGGCTGGAAACGAAGTTTTGTTTCATGTTCCGGGATTCTTCTTTGGAAACAGGCCCCATTTTTTCTTGGTCTTGGAATCGTCCTTGTCGGGCGCCGCAGAAACTTCCTCGATGGGTTCGGCCTTCACGGAAGCGGTGTCCGTATATCCGGGCTTGATCTGCACGTAGCTGTCTTCGCGCAACATGGTCAGATAGGTGCGCATGGACGGTTCCATGTGCTGCTCATAAAGCTTGTTGCTGATTTCAGGGTCGACCTTTTCAAGAGGCTGCTCGCCTGCATCATAGCGCTCGCGAACCTGCAAAATTTCAAATCCTGTTTTCGTTTCCATCACGTCGGTCATCTGGCTGCGATTGAGGGCGAAAACTTTTTCGGCGATCTTGGCGTCCAGTTGGTTGCGCTGGAATGTGCCGAGCTCGCCCATTTGCGGGGCCGTGGGGCTGTCCGAATAGCGTTTGGCCAGCTCTCCAAAATCGTCGCCGTTATTTAAAATGCGGTCGCGCAGTCCCTCGGCTTTTTTGCGCAGCGCGGGAAGATCGGCTTCCGGCTTGCCCTCGGTGGACACAAAAAGTTCGCGCAGGACAACTGTTTCCGGGCGAACAAATTCGGCCTTATGTTCGTTGTAATACTTGACGATGTCTTCATGGCTGACGATGATTTTCGAGCCGACTTCCTTGCGAATTAATTCCTGCGTTAGCAATTGGTCACGCAACTGGCTCTTGAAGTCCTCGAAATCCTGGCCGCTCTTGGTGATCTCCGCCTCGAGAGCTTCCATGGAGGGCAATTTGTTTTGCGTGCGGATGGCGTCCAGTCGTTTGATGACATCGGTATCGACGTTGATGCCTTGGTCCTTGGCGCGCTGCGTGAGCAGAGACTGATCGATCAAATCGCGCAGCAGGTCTTTATCTTTTTCGGCAACTGTCTGACGAAGCTGCTCGGGCGAGCAAGCGGGACAAGCGTCGCGCGCTTCGCCTTCGAGAGAGGAGTGCGCGTGCTCCAGGTCTTCCCGAGTGATGATGTCGTTGTTGACGCGGGCCACAATTTCCTCGACCACGGCGCTCTTGGTTTGTGCAGCCACGGAAATTCCCAAGCCCGCGAAAAGTACAGGTAAAATCAGCCATTTGCAGGATTTCATAAGGTACGCTCGCTCTCCAGTTTATCGCTTCGTTTCCAGCGGAAGCAACACGTTTCTGACGCTATCCGCCACGCGACCACGGCGGTCCAGCCGCAACCACAGTGTGCCGCTGGGATCGAGGCGCAAGCCTTCCTTTTGTGAACGCATAAATTTCACCAGATTTTCGGGAGACAACGGAGTCTCTGGGTGAAATTTGATGGCCACTTCGTTGGCGCGCCTCTCAATTGATGAAATCATGAGGCCCTCGGCCAGCCCCTTCAAGAGCGCGTAATCCAGCAAATTTCCAACGGCGGAAGGAGGAGTGCCGAAGCGGTCGGTCAGTTCGTTGTTGACCTCTTCCCTCTCCTTTTCGCTGGTGATGCCGGCAATGCGCTTGTACGTCCGCAAACGAAGATTTTCGTTGGGGATGTACTCTTCTGGGATGCGGATGTCCAGCCCAAGGTTGATCGTGGCGCGCATTTCCGGTTTGACTTCTTCGCCCTTGAGCGTGGAGACGGCGCGCTCCAGCATCTGCACGTACATGTCAAAGCCGATGGCGTTGATGTGCCCGTGCTGCTGTCCGCCCAGCAAATTTCCCGCGCCGCGTAATTCCAGATCGAGTGCGGCCACCCGGAATCCCGCGCCGAGAGCGCTGAATTCTTTTAGTGCAGCGAGACGGCGCGTCGCCAGCGGAGTGAGCACCACATCTTCAGGGACCAGCAAATAGGCATAGGCGCGCTGGTTCGAGCGGCCCACGCGCCCGCGCAGTTGGTAGAGCTCCGATAGGCCGAAGCGGTCGGCGCGATTAATGAGAATGGTGTTGGCGGCGGGAATGTCCAGGCCGTTTTCGACGATGGTGGTGCAGACCAGAACGTCGGCCTCAGCCTGCACGAATTTAAACATCACCGATTCCAGTTCCTTTTCGTTCATCTGGCCGTGCCCGACGACCACGCGCGCCTTGGGCACCAGTTTTTTTACCATGTCGGCAATCGTATAAATTGTTTCCACGCGGTTGTGCACCAGAAAAACCTGCCCGTGACGGGACATCTCTTCGTCGATAGCGCGGCGAACCAGCGATTCGGAAAATGGAGCCACGACTGTTTGAATTGCCAGGCGATCCTTGGGAGGCGTTTCGATGACGCTCATGTCGCGAAGTCCGACCAGCGACATGTTGAGCGTGCGCGGGATTGGAGTCGCCGAAAGCGTCAGCACATCGACGTTGAGTTTCAGTTCTTTGAGGCGCTCTTTGTGCGCCACGCCGAAGCGCTGCTCCTCATC
>Ga0182024_10013255_pt1 | contig 16139 bp, 10 predicted proteins | sample P32metaG_FD_120480 | JGI IMG/M metagenome (GOLD analysis project Ga0182024, IMG submission 120480) | Permafrost microbial communities from Stordalen Mire, Sweden - P3-2 metaG (Illumina Assembly) | ecosystem: Environmental > Terrestrial > Soil > Wetlands > Permafrost | place: Sweden: Stordalen... | reverse complement strand
CTTCAGCCTGCTCCGACGCTGGTTCGAGGAGCTTTTGCACGTCCTGCTATGGATCATCTGTCCCGGACATTCCCAGACGCGATTGGCGTAGTCGGCGATCAGAAACATTCTTCACAGCCGACTTTTTAGAGAACAAGCGGACAAATGCCGCCGGCTCGCTCGCGACAGCACCGACCCTGCCTTGCAAGTGAGCCTGCGGAGGATGGCCGACGAATATCAGACCATAGCCGACGAACTCGAAGACGACGAGATTTACGCTACGCGCTTCTGACTCGATCAGTAAACCGAAATGGCAGGAGGCTCCCTCCTGTCCGAAAGCACGACATGCCTCAAGCCTATCCGCCTGAGTTATCGTTTGCCCAGATCGCGCGACCGCGCTGCCCACAGTGCCAATCACGCATGATGCTGGCCCGAATTGAGCCTCGCCCCACAGCTTCCGATCTGCTGACATTCCAATGCGTCGCATGTGAAACGACAGAGAGCAGCGCTTTGGTCGGCGGGCCGAATGGTAGTCGTTGAAGAGCGGGTCGGGGAAAACACTCTGCCGCCTGCCAGCCTCCGTCAGCCCGAGCAGGCCAAGACGTCTTCACGACTTCGATGGTGCAGGCGGGAAGGACGCGTTCGAGAAATCCGTCATGCGTTCAAGTCTCGTCGACCTTCGGAGAGCATTTCTAGCTTCGCCAGTTGGCCTATCATCGCAAGCAAGTGGGCGGGCAATTCTTTGGATTGCGGGCCCAAGGCCGCGGCAAGCCTTTCACCGATTTCCTCGCAGACCGCAGCGCCATGAATGCGGTTGAGTTGAACATCAAGCATCATAATATCCAAACTGTTGCTCGCCCACAGTGTCGCCTAGCGACGCGTGGTCACGATACGCGCTTCAGCAAGCTTTGATTCCGAACCGCTGTGGTGCAGACACGCCGTGGCGAAGTCCGGCCAAACCTGTTTGAAGCAATTCTGAGGAGGGGATCGGACTGCAAGCCGATCGGCCTTTGCCAATGCAAGTCCCTCGCCAGCCTCCGCTTTGGGCGCAAACGACGGCAACGCGATCACCGAGGCTCCTAAGGCGGCGAGTATCGCGAAGGCTGCAAATGATTTGATCATTGTGGGCTGCTGACTGTCGGTAAATCAATCCCGCTTCGCCAGGGGATTATCGTGCTAACAACCATTGTTAGTAATGGTTCCCGCCGTACAACTTTAAATTCGGTGGGATTTCCTGCGGCCAGCAGCAGCTCAGAACGGAACGTGTTCGCGACGCCAGCCGGGTGGAGGGCGGGCTTCTTGCCTTTGCAGCATACGGTCTTATCCTGCTCCCTCCATCCGGACCGCGATTGGTCTGATGAAGGTTCGCGAGGCAAGGAATGAAAGCGTATCTGGTGCTCGACTTGTCGGTGAATGACTTTGCTGGTTTCAGAAAATACATCGCTGAAATCCCCGCATTCATCGCGAAACATTCAGGAAAATACATAGTTCAAGGGGTTCAGCCAACGACAATCGAGGGCGGTTGGAAACCCGAACGCATGGTCATCATCGAATTTCCAGAACGCGAAAAGGCAGAAGCGTTTCTAAGTGATCCTGAAATTCAAGACCTGTTCAAGGTGCGCCACGATACGACGACGAGTAAACTGGTGCTTGCCGATGGGTGCACGTAACCGCCCGCCTTTCGAGCGCGACGCGCGGCCAGATCGCCATCTCGACGTCAAATACGGTGGTGTCGCCGGGGTTGCAGCCGGTTCAGGCCGAGGATTCAGGCTCGCGGCTTGATCTGAAGTTCCAGAAGCGCCATTCGTTGCAGCGCGACCGGATCGCGCTCGCCCAGCGCGGCCGTACGCAGGATGCTTTCCGCGATCGATTGTACATGCGCCGAACTGACCGGCTCCGGCAGGGTGGCGACCGCCGCATCCATCGCGGCTTTCATGATATCGATGGTCTCCGGCGGAAATGATGCGTTGGAAAAGTCCTGCATGGCTCACACTTCAATCATGCTGAGCCGACCCTGTTGCCGCTGCCGTCGTGCCGCAACTCATTTCGGCGAATTAGCATTTTGCGAGCCGGCTGTTTTCGCATCGGGTTTGTTGGCTTCATGGTGGCCGATTGCGCAGCCTGCCGCGGCGCCGATCTTGCCGTGTCCGGCCATGTGACCGGCTACGCCGCCGACGATGGCGCCCTTGATGCACCCCTTGGCCTGCGCGGCAGAAGAAAACGCAAGCCCGAGAACCGCGGCGCAAACTAGAATTCTCTTCATGGTCTTCTCCAGGCCAAGACGTCCAGCGGGTTAATCTCAGCCGCAGAGCTTTGTTCCCATCGTGTCCAGCTACCGCGGCGCGCGAAAATTCCGCGATATTCCGCACACAACGCCTGAAAGCTGCTGCGGCGATAGGCTATGCTGTCGCAACACTGGCTGAGGAGACATTTATGTTGACCATGTCACATGCTGCGGGTGCGAACGAGCCGCCGGTTCGCGACATCACGCTGGGCCAATTGCTGCAACGCGCGGCCGAGACCGCACCCGACACGATCGCGCTGATTGCCGGCGTTCCCGATCCGAACAATCGCCGGCAGTGGACTTACGCGGAGTTGTACGCGCAGTCGTTGCGCACCGCGCAGGCGCTGCGGGCCCGTTTCGAGCCGGGTGAGCGGGTCGCGATCTGGGCCCACAACATTCCCGAATGGATCATGACCGAGTTTGGTGCCGCAATGGCCGGCGTCATCCTGGTCACCATCAATCCGGGCCTCAGGTCGAGCGAGGTCGAATATGTCTTGAAGCAGTCGCGCGCGGCGGGCGTGATGGTGGTGCCGGAATTCCGCGGCAATCCGATGCTGGCGACGGTTGAGGCGCTGCAATCCCGCTTGCCGGAATTGCGGGAGATCATTTGCTTCGACCGATGGGATGCCTTTCTGGCATCCGGCGATATCGCAAAGCCTGAACTGCCGATCGTGCGATCGACTGACCCCGTGATGATCCAGTACACCTCGGGGACCACCGGCTTTCCCAAGGGGGCGCTGCTTCACCATCGCGGCCTGGTCAACAATGGCGCGCATACGGCGGATCGTGCCGGCATCGCCGACGGCGCGGTGCAGCTCACCACCATGCCGTTGTTTCATACCGGCGGGTGTGTCTGCTGCGTGATCGGTGCGGTGTCGCAGCGCGCCACCCAGGTGCTGGTCGAGGCCTTCGACCCCGGGCTCGTGATCGAGCTGATCCAAAGCTATCGCTGCAATGCCATGCTCGGCGTGCCAACCATGCTGGTTGCGATGATGGAGCATCCGTCGTTTGCGTCGGCCGATCTTTCTTCGGTGAAGGCGATCTATTCCGGCGGCTCAACGGTACCGGCGGCGATCGTAACCGCCCTCGAACAGCAGATCGGCGCGCCCTTCACCATCGTGTTCGGCCAGACCGAGTGCTCGCCGGTTGCCCTGATGACCTGGGCCACCGACAGCATCGCCGACAAGGCCGAGACCATCGGCACGCCGATGCCCAATGTCGAGGTCAAGATTGTCAATCCGGATACCGGGCAGACCGTCCCGATCGGCGAGATCGGTGAAATATGCACGCGCGGTTATCACGTCATGCACGGCTACTTCGAGAACGAGGCTGCCACCCGGGCGGCGATCGATCCGGAAGGATGGCTGCACACCGGCGACCTCGGCGCGATGGACGCCCGGGGCTATTGCACGGTCGAGGGGCGGCTCAAGGACATGATCATTCGCGGCGGCGAAAATATCTATCCCCGCGAACTCGAGGAAGTCCTGTTTCGGCATCCCGCAGTGGGAGACGTGGCTGTCGTCGGGCTGCCGGACGCCAGGTGGGGCGAAGTGGTTGCGGCGTTCATTCGGCCGCCGCCGGGCGCGACCGTCGACAAGGAAGAGCTGTTTGACTATCTGCGCGAGCATCTCGCCCCGCACAAGACTCCGCGCCATTGGTTCGTCGTCGATGCCATGCCGCTGACCGGATCGGGCAAGATCCAGAAGTTCAAGCTGCGCGAGCAATGGGCCAGGGGCGAAATGAAAGAGCTTTGAATGTCGGAGCCGCGCCGCCCGAGCGAGGCGTCGCCAGTCCGTCAGGTCGTCCCTTTCAGTTCCTGAGCCAGGGAATCGACGAACGCGCGGACCTTGGTCGATGGGCGCGGGCCGCCGGGAAAAACCGCATGGCGCGAAGCGGCGGAACCAGCGCGCCCGCCTTAACCAATAGCAGCGGCAACTACCTAACAGATGGTTAATGTAAGCCTCATGTAAGCTTGGCGGGCTATGACTCCGCGGTGTACGCCGGAACAATCATGGGCTTGGCATTCCTAGTTGGGTTGACGCGCTTTCTCGGCGATCGACGCGGCAACGGGTCCGTCAGCAGACTGCAGCCCACGGCCGGCTCCGACCGGCCGGTCGCGGCGGCGGTTCCGGCGCGCCACCCGCATCAGTTCGCATGTTGACCACCGCAACGAGAGACGGCGGGATCGCAGACCTCGGGCTTGGTTTGAGCTGGGACGCAGCTGCGCTTGGCGATCAGGTCGATCGCCGCGCGGCGATCTTGTTGCAGATGGGCATCGGGCGCGGATCCGTCGTCGCCATCGGACATGGCGGTACTGCGCGGTTTTTTGCCGACCTGTTTGCGACCTGGCGTGTAGGGGCCGCGGCGGCCTGTCTCGATCCATCACTCACGCACGGCGAGCTTCGGACCGTCGTCGAATTCTCGAAATCGGCGGCCCTCCTCGTCGATAGCGCGGCGTCCGTCGACGGCCTTGCGGTGCCGATTGTCGACCTCGGCAGCGAGCACCCGAGACGCGTCCGATGCGATACGCCGCCGCCCGATCCCAACGACCCGGCGCTGGTGCTGTTCACCTCCGGAACGACCGGCGCCCCCAAGGGCGTGGTGCTGAGCTTTCAGGCATTGCGGGCGCGCATCAACGCAAATATCGCGATCATCGGCAAGGCGTCGCTGGCGCGAGCACTGGTGTCGCTGCCAACGCATTTTGGACATGGGCTGATCGGGAATTGCCTGACACCGCTGATGGCGGGCGGCGACATCGTGCTGTATCCGCTCGGCATTCCCCTGGCAAATGATCTAAGCCGCATCATCGACCAGCAAGACATTACTTTCATGAGCTCCGTGCCGGCGTTTTGGCGCATGGCGCTCACCCGCAGCCCGCGCCGGCCGGCCGGCGGCTCCCTGGTTCGGGTGCATGTCGGATCGGCGCCTTTTTCAGCGGAATTGTGGTCGGAGGTGGCGGCCTGGTCGGGCGCCGAAGTGGTCAATTGCTACGGCGCCACCGAGACGGCCAACTGGATTGCCGGCGCATCTTCGCGGGACGACGGCATCGCGGACGGTTTGGTCGGAAAGATGTGGGGCGGCGATGCGGCGGTGATCGATGAAGGCGGCTCGATCCACCATCGCGGCGCCGGAGAAATCATCATACGCTCGCCGAGCATCATGTCAGGCTATTTGGATCGACCCGATCTGACTGCCGCCGCGCTCCATCAAGGATGGTACCGAACCGGTGACCGAGGATCGATCGATGAGCACGGCCGCCTCTGGCTTACGGGTCGCATCAAGGACGAAATCAACCGTGCCGGTTTCAAGGTGCAGCCGGCCGAGATCGATGCCATGCTCGAGCGCAATCCGGCCGTCGCCGAGGCCTGCGTGTTCGGCATCAGCGACCCGCTGGGCGGAGAGGCGGTCGCCGCCGCTATTCGGCTCAAGACCGCTGCGACCGCGAGCCCCCAGAGCCTTCAGGCGTGGTGTCTCGAGCGGGTGCGCAGAGAGGCCGTTCCGGAGCGCTGGTTTTTTGTTTCCGAAATCCCGCGCACGGCGCGCGGCAAGGTCAGCCGCGACACCGTTCGTCGCCTGCTGGTCGAGCAGCCCGTGGCCGGCGCAGTCAATGGCGATGTTGCGGCGGCTGCGCCATGCGCTGCGGATCCGGCGATCGCTGCTGTCGCCCCCACCGTCAGGACCGCGGTTGAACTCGCATGGACCGAAGTGCTCGGTCGCGACTCCTGCATCGCCGACCTGCCGCTAAATCAAGCCGGCGGCGATTCCCTCGACGCCATGCGGATGTGGCTTTTGATCGAAAAGACCTTCGGCAAACGTCTGCTCATGGACGTCTTCGAATCCGATCCAACACCGAGCCAGCTGTCGGCCGCGCTCGAGCAGCAGCTCTCTGCGGCGCCCGTCGAATCTTCGCAGTCGGTCTTCCTGATGTTGCCGGCAGAGGGCGATTCCCCGACGCTGTCGCATTTCCGCTCGGTGTTGAAGGACCAGATCCGCTTCGTCCTGATCGAATATCCGGGTTGGCGCGAGATGATCGACGCCGGCGCTGGTTTTGAAGCCCTTGTCGACGCCGCCGTCGCGCAAATCTGCCGGCAAAGCCGCGAGAACGAGTTTTGCCTTCTGGCCGGCTACTCGTTCGGAGGCCTGGTTGCGGTAGAGACTGCACGCCGTCTGACCGAACGCGGCCGGCAGGTCGGCTTTCTCGGGCTCATCGACACGCGGGTCGAGAGGCCGCCGGACACCGGCGAAAAGCGAAGCGTGTCGCGGCCATTGAAGGTCGTCGGCAAGGTAATCTCGGCGCTGATTCTGGTTTCCGCGTTCGGGCCCTTGAAGATCATGGGCCGGTTGGCGACGCTGCTACCAGCGAAGCGGGCCTTCACCATCGAGTTCATGCTGAACACACGACTGCGAACGAGGTCGCTGCATCGGCTGCAGCTGAAGCCGCTGCAGCTGCCGATTACGCTGTACCGTTCTCTTGAGGATCCTTCGTTGCTCGACAACGGATGGAGCGCCTATTGTGACCGGCTTGCGGTGGTCCCGATCGGTGGCAACCACCATTCGATATTGGAGCCGCCTTTTCTCGACAGTCTGTGCACGCGGTTTCTCGAAGCGGTGGAAGCAGCCAAGATCCACTGAACACTGATATCCCGGGCTATTTGTCTCGGCCGATCAATGATCACGAACCGGCCTGCGCAATAGCTCACCAACTGGCATGCGCCGCTTTCTGTCCCGATCGCCTCGCTGCGGCCGGTTCGATCGTGCTGGCGTTCGGCACGAAGGGGTCGGTATGACATTTGGCGCGGGCGGTTCGCGCGATCCGTGCTACGCTCTCGGTCATGGCCGGCGCACCTGCGGCATAGACGAGATCGTTCGGCGACAATTTCGGCAAATGATCGGTTGGCCGCCCGGTGCGGATGGCGGGAGAGACGCGTTGCGGCTCCGATACGGTCAGAATGATCGTGACATTGGGAAACAGCGCCAGGCGGCACAGTGCGCCATGCATGTAAAGCGACTGAAGCCTTCGCGCCGCGACGACGAATATGATTTCGCGTTGCGGCCGCTCCATGATCGCTGCCACCGCGACCGACCACATCGGCGCGAAACCGGTGCCGCTGGCGACAAGAACAAGGCGGCCGGAATGCTTTGGCCGCAGAAAGGCGCTGCCCGACGGACCCGTCACCTTGACACGGTGGCCGATGCCGATCTGGCGGCCCAGTGCAGGGGAGACGCTGCCGTCGGGGAACCTGCGGATGTGGTAATGCAGCAGGCGATCGTCGGAGCGGCCCTCAAGCGGATAGGTTGGACTGTAGAATCTCGCCGGGAAGTCTCGAAATTGCACCTTGCAATACTGGCCCGGCAGGTAGCGAAGCGGCCTCGGCAGCTTGACGTCTACCCCAATGACATCCGGCGCCAGCCGCACGATGCGGGCCACATGAGCTGACATCGAGACCGGCTCGGGGACGTCTTCGGTCGTGATCTCCAGATCGGAGACGATCCGTGCCTGGCAGGCATGGATCATGTCGTCACCCGGCGCGTGGCCGCCAAAGACCTTGCCTTCGACGAGACGAACACGGCAGGTGCCGCAAATCCCGGAACGGCAGTCGTGCGGCAATTCAACGCCATTCAGCAACGCCCAATCGAGCAGCAGCTCGCCGCAATTGGCCAGAAATGGCTCGTTGTTCACCGTCACCTTGCAGATCTTCCGCATTATTCCACCTCGAGACGGATTGGCCGGACGTGCCTTGTATGTCTGATCTGGCTGTGATCGAACGCCGCCACCCGCATGAAGACGCCGGTCTGCAGCGGGACGTCATATCGGCTGTGGGTGTCCAGTCGACGCGCTACCTCGAGCGCCCAGTGCCCGGAGGCCCAGCGGGCAGCGCAGCGGATGTCGGCCCGGTCGCCGGAGAAGTCGCCGTCAATGATGACGCCGGGAATGACCGTGCCTGCGGGGATGCCGCGATCCCGGTCGACCGAATACGGCGCGGATTCCGCCGCCGTCAGGAACCAACGCGCGCCCTCGCTTTCGCCGAGATCCGGATCGAGGGCAATTTCTCCCATGGCGGTGGGCGTCCGCGACAAAATTGTTGCTGTAGTTCGCGCGCCCCGGATCCGGGGCAAATCCGCCCCGGTAAGGGGTGAGATTTGCTACCTGTGTCGGCGTCGGATCGAGCGGCGGGCCGAAATGGGTGTCATCCATCCAGCCTGTGGGGCCGCCGCTGGTGGCCTTCCATTCCCACACATCCGCGTAGCCGCCGTCCGTCGTAAAGTGCAGGCCGCGGCCGGTCATGGTGGCAGGCGCGTCGGCGATCGGATGGGGGCCGGGATGAAACGTCCGGTCGCCGGCAAGGGTCACGTTCGACGTGGTCAACAACACCGAAAACTTGTCCTCATTGAATTCATGCTCATCCCCGGCCTCAAAGCCCTTGTGCAGCAGATGCCATCCATCGCTTTGCTTGATCAGCGGTAGTTGCTTCAGCGAGCGCGTCGGATCTTGCCAGGTGAAGAGGAAATACGCCCAGGTGCCATCGTGCGCCGCACGAATGTCGACCCGCGTCTCTCCCTTGCCGTCAAAATTGCCTCCGGCATTGGTCATGACGGAGAACGGTTCAATGTTTCGCCAAACCCGATCGGAGGTGTCGCCGTCGAGCACCGGTGCGTCGGCAGCAGCGATGCGGTGGATCTTCAGGCTGTCGACGTCCAGCCAATCCGATGCAACGACGACCGAGGCGCAGGTGATGGCCATCGCTGCGGCAACCACGAAGGGATTGGACTGCAGGGTCGGGTTTCGCGGATGCGCGGTGCGGCGCTGACCTGCCCTTCGGGCGTACGAGCCGGCGGTGGGGTGACGCGATTCGGCCCGACCAAATGGCACCGGGCCGGGCGGCTGCGCCGGTTGCAGCGACGGCTGGGAGGTGGCCTCGCTGTCGGCTTCGGTCTCCGGCGTCAACCTTTCGGACTGCTCGACCAGCAGCGTTAGCAGTTCGACGGCATCGAGCTTAGCTGGCGGGGCCGGCAGGTCCTGCGGTCTGAAGATCCGAAGCAATTGCGAGGAGCCGCCGAGTCTGTAGTGCGTCACGACGTGAAGACCGGTGAAGGCAAGCAGCAACCACGTCGCATACCAGTGCACCATCACGGCGGTGTAGCCGGCGTAGATGCCAAAATAGAGCGCGCCGCCGCTGGCCATCAGCGCCAACATGGCGGCGAAGAAGCCCCAGGTCAGGACAATACTGATCGCGCCCAATCGCGCCTGTCGCCGGCCCAGAAGGCCGCGCAGACGACTTTTGTCCAGCGCGACCCGACGGCTGAGGCCGGATCGGATCAAATAGATGGCATAGGCGAGCGACACCGCGACCAGCACAATGGCCGCCTGCATGTGCGATATCCAGACGCCGGTGCGTGGCAGCACGGCATCGAGCAGATTGATCCAGCCCTGTTCCGGCATTTCGGTTGCGATACGCAACCCGCTGAACAGCGCGACGCCGAACGCGGCGACAAGTACCCAGTGCAGGATGATGGTGCCGTAATCCGTTTTGCGACGCCTCATCGGCGCATCCCCGGGTGAGGAAGGCCGCAGCCGGTGCCATCGATCGGACGACTGGATCGAATGCGGACGGCGTAGGCGGTATGCGATCGCGCGCGGATTTTCTTTGCTTGGGGCTGCACGCGATCCCGCCCGGCGGTACTGTTGTTGTTACGCAAACTGGCTCTCCCCCAAGATGCCGACCCGCCGAGGTCGGCAAAAAATCCTCTCTTGTTGTGAACGCCTTGTGCAGCGTGAGGATGGTTCAACCAGCCACATCCGGGCTGGAGCGAACGATCCATCCGACCGCCTCCAGCGCCGCAACGGATGCGAAGCGCGCTGGAGACTCGTCGCACCCTGCTATCCCCACAGATGCTGAAAGTGGTGCGCCATCTCGCTCAACACGAAATGGTGGGTGTCGATCGTCGGATTGGCGCCCGAATGGCCGGCGTCCGCGCCTCCATTTGACACCGGTGTGCCGGTGGCTGCGGCCGCCACATTTTGCACGACCGGTGCGGCGGCGGCCGTCGCGACAGCCGGCGCCGCCGTCGGCGCCGCTGCAACCGCCGCGGGGGCGGCGGTACCTGCCGTCGACAGCACGTCTGCCACCGTCAGACCGTCCGGATTATAGGTGCCGCCGTTTACGGGAACGTTGTTACCGCTGACGTCGGCGGCATTGGCGTGCATCTCATCGGCCGCAGCGGTCACGAGTGCCGCATTTCCGGTCTGCGATCCCTTGACCATCGCAGACACTTCGGCGCCGAGCGTGCTGGTTTGGCCCAGCAACTCGTTGTCGAACCTCGCCTCGAAGATGCCGCCCTGGGCGGAGTCGAAATTGGTGGCACTGGTCTCGAAGTTTTGCAGCTGGGTGATCAGCGACGAAATCGCATGCGGATCGTTGGCGGCAACAGCGGCCACCGCCTGCTGTCCGAGCGAGTTCGACTGGGCCATGAAGTTCGCCCAGAAGCTCGTCTGCGCGTCGTTATCCATGTATTTGGGCGTCGGGGCGGCAAAGTCAGGGAATGGGCTGAAGCCGGAGACGCCGCCCTGGTTTGCCATGTTCGCCAGATTGGTGTCGCCCTGCACGATATCGATGATGTCGAGGACATTGTCGTTGCTGGCGCGTCCGGCGTCCGGGCTGATGCCGGCCTGGTTGATATAGGTGTTCTCGAGTTCGAGCTGGCGAATCACGGTATCCGCATGGATTCCGGTCAGGCCGCCGAACAAGGTCGGGTTGGATTGAATCAGCGCCTGCATGTCGGTGACGACGGCGTTGACATCGTTGGTAATCACACCGGCGTTGTCGGCGTTGACACCCCCGAGTATGCGATTCGCGGCGTCGTTGAAGATGGCGCCGATCTCCGCGAGATTGGCATGAGGGGCGTTGGCCGCCGTGGTGCCGTCCGGAAGGGTAGCGGGCGCGGCCATAAATCCGGTCACGCCATTCTGCGTCGCGAGCCCGGCGAGCGTGGCATCGTTGTTGACGACATTGAGGATATCGAGGTGGCTGTTATGCAGCGCCGTTTCAGCCGCCGCCACGCTGCCGAACGATCCGCCGCCGCTCACCGAGGCGTTTGCCGCCGATAGCGCCGTGGTAATATCGGATAGAATGGTCTGGACGTGGCTGAGCGTGGCGCCGGAGAATTGCCCGGCGTTGACTTCCGCCGTGAGGCCGGTTTGCACCGTCGTGAGGTCGCTGGTGTACTTTACGATGCTGCCATTTCCCTGGCCGCTTTCCTCGACCACGTTTTGCCACAAGCCGCCCACAAGGAATCGGGTCGCGTCATTGAATGTCACGCCGAGGTCGGAAAAAGCAGGCGCATCCGCAGCCGGGGGAGTTGGAGACCCCGGAGGAGTAGGAGTCGTCGTTGGCGGAGTCGGATCGGTGTCTACCGGTTGATGATGATGGTGACGATGAAATGCCATTCTTGTTTCCCCTTCGTGTTACGCGGAAATTGAAAAAACCCCATAGGCGCCGCCCCGACCGCGCAACATGAAGAATTGTTTACGTTCATGGCGTCTTTCAGCCGACAGCAAGACCAATGCGTACGGAAGCAAGGTGATAGGCGGACGAATCTATGGCGCCGAGTTTTGTTTTCGCGCGCTCGCGCGCAGCCAAGTATCGAGATCGTCATCGATAATTGTCGCGGAGAGTTGGGCGAAATTTCCGCGCATTGTTCTTGCGGGATGCATTTGGCAGCGACGCGAAAATAAAGTCTGCTGCTTTGCACCGCGGCTTGCGGCGTGCCGAAGAGAAATTGGCGACGGTCCCATTGTTGCCGGAAAATGGTCGGTATCGGCTGTTAAGGAAGCCCGGTCGATCGCGAGATCGGCCCATTGGGGAGGCGCAACGGAATGGGAGTTGCTCAGGGTCGCCCGCGAACCAAGTCGTTCGTCGGGCAATGGAGTCCATTGCTCGCGGCGGAGTCGGATGATCCGGTGGCGCAGGGGTTGCGCGAGAGCGCCCGGCGCATGATCGGCATCGCCGCATTCAGCGGCGTCATCAATATCCTGATGCTGTCCGGCTCACTCTATATGTTGCAGGTGTATGATCGGGTGATTCCGAGCCGCAACATCGCGACCCTGTTCGGTCTGTCGCTGATGGTGCTGTTTGCCTATCTGGTGCAGGGCTATTTCGACGCGTTGCGCACGCGCATGCTGTGCCGGGTCGCGATCCTGTTCGACGTCGGACTGCAGGAATCGATTCATACCGCGCTCGCCACGCTGCCGCTTCGCGGCGTCAAACCGGTGCTGATGCAGCAGCCATTGCGCGATCTCGACCAGGTCCGTGCCTTCATGTCGAGCATGGGGCCGACGGCGTTCCTGGACATGCCGTGGATTCCGATCTTTCTGATTGCGCTGTTTCTGTTTCATCCCGTCATCGGAATGACGGCGCTGCTCGGCACCGCTGCGATCATTGCGATGACGCTGCTGACCGAGTGGATGTCGCGCGGTGCGGCCACCGCGGCGATGGACTTTAGCGCGCAGCGGCAGGTGCTGGCGGATGCCACCCAGCGCAATGCCGAGGTCATCCGGGCTCTCGGCATGATGGATCGGCTCACCACGCGCTGGTCACGGGCCAACGAGCGCTATTTGCGCCAGAATATCCAGGCCACCGACGTCCACGCCAATCTCGGCTCGGCCGCGAAGGTGCTGCGCTACGTCCTGCAATTGGGGATGCTGGGCATTGGCGCCTATCTCGTGGTGGCCGACCGGGCGTCAGGCGGCATCATGATCGCGTCGTCGATCATGATGGGCCGTGCGCTGGCGCCGGTTGAGGTTGCGCTCGGCAGCTGGAAGCAGCTTGTCGCCGCTCGCCAGGGCATCGTGCGCCTGCGCGAAATCTGCAAGGTGACGGCGAAACCTCCGGCGCCGCCGGTGGCACTGCCGCGCCCGCACCGCGAGATTTCAGTACAGGAGATCGCCGTCGCCGCGCCGGGGACGGAGAAGCCGATTGTGTCGAACGTCTCGTTTTCGCTCAAGGCCGGCATGGGGCTCGCTCTGCTCGGTGCGAGCGCGTCGGGCAAGACCTCGCTGTCAAAGGCGCTGGTCGGAATCTGGCCCGCCACGCATGGCGTCATACGGCTCGACGGCGCCGCGATCGATCAATGGAGCAACGAAGATCTGGGGCGGCATATCGGCTATCTGCCGCAGGATGTCGCCCTGTTCGACGGTACGGTCGCGGAAAACATCTGCCGTTTCGATGACGGGGCGACCTCGGACGCCATTCTGAAAGCCGCGCAGATCGCGGGAGTGCATGAGATCATCCTGCGCCTGCCGGAAGGATATTCGACACGCATCGGTCTTGGCGGCATGTCGCTGTCAGCCGGCCAGCGCCAGAGAATAGGCCTTGCGCGCGCCGTGTTCGGCGATCCGTTCCTGGTGGTACTCGATGAGCCGAATGCCAATCTGGATGCCGACGGCGAGAATGCGCTCGGTCGTGCGATCCTGGCGCTACGCCGGCAACAATGCGTCGTGATCGTGATATCGCATCGTCCGAGCGCCCTCGCGGCACTGGATATGGCGATGGTGCTCTATGAGGGCGGCCGGTGCGGTCGCGGTGCCGGGCAATCTCGTCGTGCAATCCAACGTCAAGGCGATTCAGCATCCCACCGGCGGCGTTGTCGCGGAGATCAAGGTCCATAACGGGATGCGGGTCGCGGCCGGCGATTTGCTGGTTCGGCTCGACGCTACCCAGACCCAGGCCAATCTCCAGATGGTGAGCAAGCAGCTCGATGAGCTGCGCGCCCGGATCGCGCGGCTGGTGGCCGAACGCGACGGTCTGGATCGACCGCAAATTCCGTCCGAACTGAAGGCGCGGTCGACCGAGGATGCCGTCCGGAGTCTGCTGGCGTCGGAAGATTCGCTGTTCAAGGCCCGCCTCAATGCGCGCACCAGCCAAAAGGACCTGCTGCAGGGCCGCGTCGCCCAACTCAGCGAGGAGATTTCCGGCCTCGAAGCCCAGGTCGCATCCAAGGCCAAGCAGCTCGAACTGATCGCCGGCGAAATGACCGGAGTTCAGGACCTGTACGACAAACGGCTGGTGCCGCTGACGCGGCTCACCACGCTGCAGCGCGAGACGGCGCGGATCGAAGGTGAGCGCGGGCAATTGACATCGGCGATCGCCGAAACGAAGTCGAAGATTGGCGAGGCCCAGCTTCAGATCGTCCGCCTCGATCAGGATTTTCGCACCGATGTGGTCAAGGAGCTTGGCGAGACGCAGGGCAAGGAAGCCGAACTGGTCGAGCGCGGTGTCGCCGCGCGGGATCAGCTCGACCGGATCGAAATACGCGCGCCAACATCGGGGGTGATCAATCAACTATCCGTCCACACCATCGGCGGCGTCATTCGCGCCGGCGACACCATCATGGAAATCGTTCCGGATACCGACGATCTGCAGATCGAGGCGCGGCTGCAGCCCAATGACATCGACCAGGTGCGGACGGGTCAGAAGGCGTTCGTGCGCTTCTCGGCCTTCAACCAGCGTCTCACTCCGCAACTCATCGGTGCGGTGTCCTACGTGTCGGCCGATACCAGCCACGATCAGCAGACCAATGCGCCGTATTTTACGGTCAGGATCGCGCTGTCCGAGGACGAACTGCGGCGCCTGGGCGGCCTGCAACTCGTCCCGGGCATGCCTGCGGAGGTGTTCATGCAGACCGGCAGCCGTACCATGATGAGCTATTTGCTGAAGCCGATCACCGACCAGCTCCATCGCGCCTTCATCGAACGATGAGCGGGCATTGCGCGGCCCAATCGAATCAGCCGGCTCAGCGGATGCCTTCCTCGGCAATGGTTTCCTCGGCGACCTTGGCGCGTTGCTGGCTTTCTTCCGTCAAGCGGGTGTCCTTCCAGCCGCCTTGCGCGAACCAGCCGATCGAGACAGCGGCGGCGCCGATGTTGGCGATCGGGAATGACCACCACAGCCCGCCGGACTGCAGGCTTGTGTGTTTCGACAGCACATAAGCGAGCGGAAATTGAAACATGAACTGCGAGACCAGCGCGATCACCATGGAGACCAGCATGTTGCCGGAGGCGCGGAACGCGGAAACGATGCAGAGTTGAATGCCGATGCCGCCCCATGCCAGGCACATGATCCGGACAAATCGGGCGCCTTCCTCGATCACATCAGGTGCACCCGGTACGAAGAACGCCACCAGCGCCGGCGCAAACAGATAGGCGGCAGCACCGGCCAGCGAGAGAATGGCGAAGCCGGAACCGGCACCCAGCACGGTAATCCGTTCGGCCCGCCCGATATTGCCCGCGCCGATATTCTGGCTGACGAGAGTAGACACCGCCATCGACATTCCCGTCGCCGGGATGGTGACGAACTGCAGTATGTTGGAGCCCACGCCGTAGGATGCGAGCGTCACCGTCCCGAAACTCGCCACCAGAAACGACAGCAGCATCGGTCCCAGTCCACGGGTCGAGAGCTCGATCGAGCCGGGCAATCCGAGCAGAAAGGCACGCTTGATGTAGGAGGGATCGGGAGCAAAGGCGCGCCAGGAGAGATGAATGCCGTGCCGGCCTCGCAGGAAGACCGCAAGGCCGAGCAGGGCGGCCAGCGCCTGGGTCGCCAGGGTCGCCATTGCGGCGCCCATCACGCCGTGCGGCGACAACGGCCCCCAGCCGAAGATAAACAGTGGATCGAGAAGGAAATTCAGCAGCACCGTCAACAGCACGATCAGCAACGGAATGCGCGTCTCGCCGACGCCCCGCATCAGCGCCTGGAACATGCCGTACAGAAAAACAAAGATAATGCCGATGAAGGAGACCCGCATGAATCCGAGTGCGCCGCTGTAGACGTCGGGTGCCACGCCCACGAGTTCGAGCAGATAGGGGGCCACAATATATCCG
>Ga0182024_10013254_pt1 | contig 16141 bp, 17 predicted proteins | sample P32metaG_FD_120480 | JGI IMG/M metagenome (GOLD analysis project Ga0182024, IMG submission 120480) | Permafrost microbial communities from Stordalen Mire, Sweden - P3-2 metaG (Illumina Assembly) | ecosystem: Environmental > Terrestrial > Soil > Wetlands > Permafrost | place: Sweden: Stordalen... | reverse complement strand
GACCACCTCCTCGCCGGCCAAGTCCCGGGCCAGGCCCGGCCGCGCCGTGACCCATGCCTCGGCCAAGGTCACCAACGCCACGCCACAGCCGGGCTGGCACCACTACACGGGCCGGGTGCCGATCCTCGTCTACCACGACCTCGGTAGTCCGCCTCCCTCGGAAAATTACCCAGGCCTGTACGTGTCCGATGCTGACTTCGAGGCCGAGATGGCCTGGCTTCACCAGCAGGGCTACGAGGCGGTCACCCTGGACGAGATGATGGACGACTTCTTCCACGACGGGACGCTGCCGGCCAAGCCAATCGTGATCACGTTCGACAACGGCTATGTGCCGCAGGCGACACTGGCCCCGGCGGTCATGTCCAAGTACGGCTGGCCCGGCGTCCTGAACGAGATCACGGTCGACCACCTGAGCAACGCCCGCCTGGATTCACTGGTGGAGATCGGCTGGGAGATCGACTCCCACTCACTCACCCATCCCGATCTGACGCAGCTCGATCCGACCGAGCTCCAGCAGCAGGTGGTGAACTCGAGGAGGTTCCTCCAGAGGGTGCTGCATGTTCCGGTGAACAGCTTCTGCTACCCGTCGAGCCGGTACAACGCCGCCGTGGTGGCGGCGGTCAAGGCGGCCGGCTACACCAACGCGGTGACGGAGAACCCGGGCTTGGCCACCCCGCAGAGCGACCCCTACCTGCTGCCCCGGTTCGAGATCGAGGGCGGGCTGAGCGAGCTGCAGTCCGATCTGGCGACGTGACCGGGGCGATCGAGTTTCGCGACGGGCGCGTGGACGAGGGCGACGGCGGGCGACTCGCCCGGGCCATGCGGACCGAGATGTCGGAGCTCTACGACGGCCTCCAGCTGGACCACGGGGCGATGCCGGCGGCCGGGCCCGCAGAGCTCAACCCGCCAGCCGGGCGCTTCCTGGTCGGCTACGAGGACGGCCAGGCGATCTGCTGCGGTGCCATCAAGCGGCTGGACGCACGGATCTGCGAGTTCAAGCGCATGTACGTGGTGCCGGAGGCGCGCGGCCGCGGTGTGGCCCGGGCGCTGCTGGAGGCTCTGGAGGCCCGGGCGCGGGAGCTCGGCTACGCGGTGGCTCGCCTGGACACCGGCCCGCGCCAGCCGGCGGCCCAGCATCTGTATGAATCGGCCGGGTACACGGCGATCGGCAACTTCAGCGGCAACCCGGTCGCCAGCTTCTTCGGGGAGAAGCCGCTCGAACCCTGATCCCGCCGCGAGCGGCGAGCGGATACCTTCCCAGGCCATGCCTGCTCCCGATACCCAGCGCCTGAAGGGCGTGATCCTGGCTGGCGGCAAGGCGACCCGCCTTCGCCCGCTGACCCACGTGACCAACAAGCATCTGCTTCCGGTCTACGACAAGCCGCTGATCTTCTACCCGCTGGAGGCGATGGCGCGGGCCGGCGTGGAGGAGGTGCTGCTGATCACCAATCCCGAGCACGCCGGTCATTTCCTGCAGCTGCTGCGCACCGGTCGGGAGTTCGGGTTGCGGATCACCTACGAGCTGCAGGAGGAGGCGGGCGGCTTGGCCCAGGCGGTCGGGCTGGCCGAGCCGTTCGGGCGTGGCTCGAAGCTGCTCGTGCTGCTCGGGGACAACATCTTCACCCACGATCTGCGCCCGAGCGTGCAGCGGTTCGCCGAGCAGGAGCGAGGCGCGGTGATTTTCGCCAAGGAGGTGGAGGAGCCCCAGCACTACGGCGTCGTCGAGATCGACGGCGAGCGGGTGGTGAGCATCGAGGAAAAGCCGGCGGTGCCCAAGAGCCGCCTCGCCCAGACCGGGATCTACCTGTACGACGAGCGCGTTTTCCCGTTCATCAACCAGCTGGCGCCCTCGGACCGGGGGGAGCTGGAGATCACCGATCTCAACAACATCTACCTGCAGGAGGGCTCGATGCGCTGCGAGATCCTCGACGGCTGGTGGATCGACGCCGGAACTTCACACGACGAGCTGCTCGAGGCCAACGTCCAGGTGGCCGGCCTGCGGCGCGCCGGCGAGCTCTAGTAGAGCCCGCCGAGCTTCCGGTGATCCCAGCTGGCCGTGCGCCGCGCGCGGAACTGGAAGAGCACGCGCTTGGGAGCCTGGGCACGGACCATCTCGGCCACGCTCTCGGACGGGGCACCCGCGCCGTAGCGCTCGAACAGCGTCAGCGCGAACTCGGTGGTCAGCTCGGTGTCGCGGTGGATCTCGGTGTCGGCCTCGATCATCACGCCTCGCAGCTCCGCATACTCCTCTCCGGCCTCCACCTGCAGGGTGGCCCGGGGATCGCGTTCCAGGTTGCGCACCTTCTGGGACTTGGTGTAGGACCAGGCCCAGATGTCGCCGTCGCGCACCAGGTACCAGAGCGGCATCAGGTGAGGCCAGCCATGCGGCCCCTGGCTGGCGCACGTCACCACGCGCTGCTGATCGAGGAACACCACGATCTCTTCGGGAGTCATCGTGATCTGGTCGCGCCGGCTCATCCGAGGGCGGAACAGTAGAGAGGTTGTCGCTGCCCACGACCGGTGGATGAAAAGGCCGCTATAGCGACATTTTCATCCACAGGTGGCCCCGAAACGGGCCGGACCGGCGCTCCGGGACGGGGCGAGCTCAGCGTCCGGCCAGGCTGCGCCCGGCCGACTCCAGTTCCCGAGCCGCCGCCAGCACCGCCTCGCGAGCATCGCCCGGCTGCAGGACGACCGCGTCGCCCGCCTCCTTGAGCACCTCGCGCACCAGCCAGTCGAGGCCGGCGAAGCCGAGCTCCACGACCAGCGACCCATCCGCTCGCTCAGCGATCACGGTCCGCTCCTCTCGGGCCCAGCGGGCCCGCTCGGGGGAGATCCACAGCTGTGCCCGGCGGGAGGCCGGGACCTCGCCGGTCCGGGGCCATCCTTCGACGTCGGCCGACGGATCGACATCCGGCCGCGGCTCGAAGCTCTGATCGATGACCGCGGCCGACTTGATCCGATCCAGGCGGAAGTGGCGAACGTCGTCGCGGCTGGGGTCGTAGCTGGCCATGTACCAGCCCTCCCGGCCGTTGATCAGCGCGTACGGCTCCACCGTCCGCTCGGTGAACTCGTCCTCGTTCTCCTTGTAGTACTCAAACGACACCAGCCGGCGGTTGGCGATCGCCTGCGAGACGACCGCGGCGATCTCAGCGTCGTCACCCCCCGGTGAGGCGACCTGCAGCCCCTCGTGAGCCGGATCCTCGCCGAGCGCCTCCACTACCTTCTGGCGGACTGAGGACAGCGAACCCGACGGGATGTGCTCGCCGATCAGGTCGATGGCGGCGATCAGTGCCTTGGCCTCCACGGGCAGCAGCCGGGCCGGCCGCGCGAACGAGTCCCCGTAGGGCTCCGGATCCACCTCTATCCACCCGTCCTCGCCGATCTCGGCGTACAGGACGTAGGTGCCGGCGCCGAAATTGACCACGTTGAGGACCGAGATGTCCTCGCGCAGTTCCTGCTCGGACACGTTCAGGCGCTGGCGCAGGTCGGCGGCATCGATCCGGCGAGCCGCCCGCCCCGCCTCGATCAGGATGCTGGCCAGCGTCACCAGCCGGGCAAACCGCTCCGGCCGGATCGCTGCGTCGGCGACCAGGCCGCCCGAGTCGGCGCCGGCCCCGTCGGGTTCCGCCGGCGAGCCGCCGTTGGCACTGCTGACGCGCGCGGGCTCCTGGGCGCCGGACTGCGAGAGGGCCTCCGGATCGCCGCTGTGGCGCTCGATCAGGGTGTGTACTCGCTCCTGCATCTCGGCCAGCAGCTGAGGCGGGCCGATGATCCGCGCGTGGTCCCCCAGCCCCAGCGCCCAGGCGATCAGCTGCCGGGCGTTGGCGTAGCGCGTCTTGAACAGCCGGTCCCGCTGGTCGTCGCTGTCCGCCGGGGCGAACTCCCCGTAGCGGCCGAAATGACGCTCGATCTGCCAGGCGATCCGCCCGCTGATCCACACCTCCGCCTGGCCCACGGGCTCACCGAACTGCCACTGGATGCGGTTGGCGTAGGACCGGGGGTCGAAGTCCCGGGGGCGCTGGAAGTCGTGCTCGGCCTTGGTCGCGTAGCCGACCTTGCCACGGATGCGGGAGAGCCGGAACACGCGGATCGCTTCGCGCTCGTGGGAACGGCCAACCACGTAGAACTGGGCCCCCTGGTAGAGCAGCTGGTAGGGGTCGACCCGCCGGGTCCCCAGCTCGTCGCGTTCCATCGTGTAGTACTCGAAGACGATCGTCTTGCGGCGGAAGATGGCGGTCTCGATCTTGGCCAGCCGCTGGGAGATATCGTGCCCGCCTGCCGCTCCGGTGATGCCCAGGGCGACCGTGCGCTGGACGGGAGAGCTCAGTGGGCTGGGCCGGCCCCAGGAGATCTGCTGCAGGGCCAGGCGCAGCGGCTCGGCATAGGCGAACTCCCCATCCAGCAGGTGCAGTGCGGTTCCCAGCGCGGCCAGCTCGTCGTCGGTGAACTCGATCGGCGGGAGATGGAAGTTCTCCGGCGGCAGCGAGTAGTTCTCCTGCTCCACCTGACCGTCCTGGGGCTTCTCGACGGTGAGCACGATTCCCAGCGCCTCCAGCTCCGAGCGGTCGGCGTAGAAGCGCCGCGCGAACGCGTCCTCGTTCATCACGCTGTACCCCTCCACGTCGCGCCGGATCTCCGGGGCGGTCACCGGCCGGCGCTCGGCCATCAGGTAGGAGATCAGCGAGAGCTGGCGGATCAGCTTTTCGGTGTCCTTGGCCACGTACAGCAGACTGTAACCCGCCCGCAGCGCCCCGCCCGCACTCGGTCAGACGGCCTGCGCTATTTGCGGAAATCCCGGCCGGGCCGGGTCAGGCCGCTGCCCGCTCTTCGGAGCCTGGGCCAGCCCCGAAGTACGCCCCGGCACCGATTCCCTTGTCGAACGCCGACCAGCTCTCGCCGTCGGCCAGGTCGCTCTCCACCCGGTCGAAGCTGCCCAGCTTGGCGCCCAGGTTGTCGATCATGTGCACCAGCGTCGCCTCGCGCGTGCAGGGGACGACGGGGCTGCCGTGGCGCAGCGATCCGTGGTGGCTGAGGACGATGTGGAGCAGCGCCTGCTCCGTCTCCGGTGGGAAGCCGTCCAGCCCCTCGATGACCCGGCGGATGAAGTGGTAGCCGAGCGAGATCTCGCCCTGCAGGCGCCCCGCATCCGACATGCGGATCTCCTCGCCCGTCATCTCGTAGGTCTCGATCTTGCCGAGGTCATGGAGCAGCGCGCCGGTCACCGCCACATCCCGGTCGATGCCGGCGAACGTGGCGGCGGCCGCGCCCACCGCCTGGGCGACGGTCACGGAGTGCTCGAGCAGTCCGTGGCGGTAGGCCTGGTGGTAGTGCTTGGCCGCCGGCGCATCCCGGTAGGCCGTCCAGGTGGGGGATCCCTCGGCGAAGATCACGCCCAGCAGGCGCCGCAGATGCGGGCTCTGGACGGTGGCGACCAGCTCGCGCAGGTCGGCTTCCATCTGCTTTGGGCTGCGATTGGGCCCTACGACCATGCCAGCGAAGATAAAGTGACCAGCGGACGTAGCCAGATGAGCGGAACAGCGATCGTCACAGGTGGAACGGGAGGATTGGGCTCGGCCGTGGTCGAGCGGCTGCTCCGTGACGGCTGGCGCGTGGTGGTGCCGTGGATCGTCCCGGAGGAGCTGGAGCGCCTCCCGGACCACGAGAGGCTGGTGGCGGTGGAGGCCGACCTGTTCCAGGACGAGGCGGTCCGGCAGGTGCTCGCCACGGCGGCCTCGGTGAGCGATCGGCCGATCCGGGCGCTGGTCAACCTGGTGGGCGGCTTTGCCATGGGCGCCAAGGTCCACGAGACCCCGGTGGAGGAGTTCGAGCGTCAGTTCCGGCTCAATCTGCGCCCCACCTATCTGATGACCGCGGCGGCGGTGCCGCATCTCCTGGAGAACGAGCTGCCGGACCGGGGAGCGATCGTGTGCGTCGGCTCCCGAGCGGCGCTGCAGCCGTTCTCGGGCGCGGCCGGTTATATCTCCAGCAAGGCGGCGGTGATCGCCTTCTCCCAGGCGGTGGCCACCGAGTACCGCAACGACGGGATCCGCTGCAACGCGATCCTCCCCAGCACGATCGACACCCCGGGCAATCGCGCCTCCATGCCCAAGGCGGACCATTCGAAGTGGGTCCAGCCGGCTCAGATCGCCGGTGTCGTGGCGCACCTCGTGTCGGCCGACGCCAGCCCGATCAGCGGCGCGGCGATCCCGGTCTACGGCCGCGCCTGAGTCGGGCGCGCCGCCTCGATGATCCAGCCGCTCTTCGAGCACCGCATGGAGTTCGCCGGCTACGGCACCCGGGTGCTCGAACTGGAGGGCTCCGGCCCCCCGGTGCTGATGTTCCACGGCTACGCCGACAGCGCCGATACCTGGCGGCTGACCCTGACCCTGGCCCAGCTGGCCCGGCGAGGCCAGCGCGCAGTGGCCGTCGACCTTCCGGGCTTCGGCGCCGCCGAGGACCTCGACTCAGGGCCGATCCTGCCGCAACTGGACGCCTTTGCCCTGGATGCCGCTCGCTACGCGGCCGGCCGGCCACGGCAGCCGGCCGTGCTGGTCGGCAACTCGCTGGGAGGCTGCCTGTCCCTGAGGTTGGCCGCGGAGCACGGCTCCCGGGTGTCCGGGGTGGTGGCCGCCGCTCCGGCCGGGCTGCAGATGAACCGGCTGCTGTTCCTCGTGGAGCGTGATCCCCTGCTCCGCTCGCTGCTGGCGCTGCCGGCGCCGGTTCCCGCCGCGGTGCTGCGGGCGGCCGTGGCCCGGCTCTACGTGCAGCTGGCCTTTGCTCCCAAGCACCACGTCGACCCACAGGTGATCTCCACCTTCACCTCCCATCACCGCCGGCGCGCCCGGGTGGCCCGCTACCTGGAGATCGCCCACCGGATGCTGCCGGAACTGCGTCATGCCCTGGAGCTCGATCAGCTCCACACCCCCCTGCTGCTGGTCTGGGGCAACCGCGACCGCCTCTTGTTCCATGGCAGCGCGCGGCAGATCCTCGATGCGGTGCCGGGATCGCGACTGGAGCTCCTGGCCGGCGTGGGCCACTGCCCTCAGGTGGAGGCGCCTGAGCGGTTCGCCGAGCTGCTGATCGGCTTCCTGGGCGAGCGCCGGCCCCCCGTCGCCGCCGTCAGCTGAGACTTACAGCCCCGGCGGATGCCGGACGGCGAAGCTGCTCAGGTCGGGCTCGTCGGCCCGGTGGTTGGACCAGCGCGAGCCGCGCTCGGCCAGCGCCACGGTGTCGAACCGCAGGCCGGCGATGTAGGCGAACGTATGTCCCTGAGTGGCGAAGATCGTGATCCATTTGCCGGGACCTGGGTCGCCGTAGTTCATCAGCTCCCCGGAGGTCTCGGTCTGATTCAGCAGTCCGGCGGCGGCCAGGACGAAGCTGAGCGATCCCGAACAGTCATAGCCGGTGTCTTCGAAGGTCTCGTGTCCGCCGCCCCAGATGTAGGGGAGGTGGGCGATCTCGTTGCCCGCGTTGATCACGTCCTGCACCGCGGCGGGGGCGTTGACCGGGGCCAGCGCCAGCAGCTGCGGGGTGAGCGTGGCGCGGTCCGGGTTGGCCGAGATGCCGCTGGCGGACAGCTCGGCACGAACCTGCTCGTTTGAGAGCGGCTGGGGCAGCGACTTGTTGGAGGTGGACCCGACCGTGACCTCGGAGGGCTGGCTGGAGGCTTGCGCGGAGGCGGCAGCGCTCGAACCGCCGGACGGAGCCACGCCGGCCACCGGGTTGACCAGCTGCGGGTGCCCGTGCAATGGCACCGCGCTGGCGTTCTGACCCTGGTTCCCGCCCGGCCCGCCGTGACCGGCCGCCCCGCATCCGGCCAGGGCGGCCGCCGCCAGAACGGCAACCAGTGATCTGGACAGCTTCGCCCGTCTCACCTCACTGAGTATGCCGCCCGGCCGGGCGGGCTGCGTCAATCGTCCATGTGGCCCGCGAACAGCGCGAACGTCGCTCCGACCGTATCGGTGGCCACGGCGATCGTGCCCACGCCGATGTCCATCGGCCCCATGCGCGTCTGGCCGCCCAGCTCAGTCAACTTGGCCACCGACGCGTCCATGTCGTCGGTCCCGAAGTACACGAGCCACACCTGCGGCACGCCTTCCATCGTGGTGATGCCGCCATTGCCCGTCCCGGCCGCCGTCTTGATCGTCCGGTAGGCATGGGGAAGCCCTCCATCGTCTCTATCTCCCACCCGAACAGGTCGCCGTAGAACCGCGCGCTGGCGTCCAGATCGGACGTGTAGAGCTCGTTCCAGGACAGCGCGCCGTGCTGGTTGACCAGTTGCGCACCGAAGTGATCGCGGGCCTCCCAGACGGCAAAGAACGACCCCTGCGGGTCCTGCACGACGCCCATCCGCACAGACTCCAGGGCCGTAGACTCGCGTGATCAATGAGTGACTACACGATCAAGAATTTCCTGAGTGACATCGAGGACTCCGCCTCCTCGCGCGGGGTGCAGGGCGTCGAGGCCCGCTTCGCCCGCGGCGCCATGGAGTCAGAGCATCTCGGTGTCAGCCTGTTCCGCCTGGCGCCCAACCAGCGGGTCCCGTGGGGCCACCGTCACCGTGAGCAGGAGGAGGCGTACGTCGTCGTCTCCGGGTCCGGGCGTATCCGGCTCGAGGATCAGACCCGCGATCTTCGCCAGTGGGACCTGGTCCGCGTCGCCCCGCAGGTGGCGCGCGGGTTCGAGGCCGGTCCCGATGGCCTTGACCTGATCGCCGTCGGCAACGACCGCCCTGAGGGCGGCGACGGCGAGCTGCTGCAGGACTTCTGGACAGGCTGAACGCTGGCTTCCCGCGGTCCTGGCTTGCGGGCCAGGACCGCGGAGTCAAACGTCTGGCCAGCACGGGTTGCCTCTACCCTTCGGTGCGATGCGACTCCTGATCACCGGGGCGAGCGGCATGCTCGGCGTGGATGTCCGCCGGGCCGCGGAGGAGGCCGGGCACGAGGTGGCCGCGCTGTCGCGCCACGATCTCGACATCTGCGACGCCTCCGCCGTCAAGGACGCGCTGGGGAACGTCGCGCCCGAGGTCGTCATCAACTGTGCCGCCTACACGAATGTCGACGGCGCCGAGACCGAGCCGGACCGAGCTAACGAGGTGAACGCCACCGCGGCCGGCCAGCTCGCGGCCGCGGCCGGAGCGCAGGGCGCCTGGATCCTGCACGTGTCCAGCGACTACGTGTTCTCGGGTGCGAAGGACACGCCGTACCTGGAGTCCGATTCCACGGGTCCGCTGTCGGTGTACGGCCACTCCAAGTTGGCAGGCGAGCGGGCGGTGGCCCGGGCGGCGCCCGGCGCACACACGATCGTCCGCTCGGCCTGGCTGTTCGGACCGCACGGGCCCTGCTTCCCGGACACGATGCTGCGGTTGGCCGCGCAGCGCGACGAGCTCACGGTGGTCGACGATCAGGTCGGCTGTCCCACGTTCACCGGACACCTGGCCCGGGCGCTGGTCGACCTGGCCGAGCGCCCGCGGCGACCGCTGGGCGTCGTGCACGCAGCAGCGTCGGGCGAGTGCTCGTGGTTCGGATTTGCTGCCGAGATCGTCCGCGCCGCCGGCCTGAGCACGCCGGTGCGGCCGATCAGCACGGCCGAGTTCCCCCGGCCGGCTCGGCGCCCCGCCTACAGCGTGCTGCGCACCGCCCGGAGCGACGGGCCCGAGCTGCCGGACTGGCGCGCCGGGCTGAGCGAGTACCTCAGCGCGCGGCTGGTGGCGGGATGAGGCTGCTGGTCTGCGGAGGAGCCGGGTTCATCGGCTCCAACTTCGTGCGCCTTCGGGTGCGCGACCACGGCGACCAGGTAACGGTGCTCGACAGCCTCACCTACGCCGGACGGCGGGAGAACCTGCACGACGTGATCGACCAGATCGAGTTTGTCGAGGGGGCGATCGAGGATCCGGCGGCGGTGGCCGGTGCGGTGGGCGAGTCCGAGGCGATCGTCAACTTCGCCGCCGAGACGCATGTGGATCGTTCGATATCCGGTCCCGAGGCGTTCATCGTCACCAACATCCAGGGCACCCACGTGCTGCTCGAGGCCGCGCGCACCCGCGGTCTGCGTTACCTGCAGGTATCGACCGACGAGGTGTACGGCTCGATCGAGTCGGGCTCGTTCACCGAGAGCTCGCCGCTCGAGCCGTCCAGCCCGTACTCGGCCACCAAGACCGGAGCCGACCTGCTGGTGTCCAGTTACTTCCACACCTACGGCCTGGAGACGTTGATCTGCCGGGGCTCCAACAACTACGGGCCGTATCAGTATCCCGAGAAGCTCATCCCGCTGATGATCCTCAACGCGCTGGCGGGCGATCAGCTGCCCGTCTACGGAGACGGTCGGCAGGTTCGCAACTGGCTGTTCGTGGAGGACTTCGCCAGCGGCATCGGACAGGTGCTGGAGCACGGCGTACCCGGGCAGGTCTACAACTGCGGCGGGCCGGACGAGTGCGAGAACATCGAGGTCGTCCGCCGGGTCATCGAGCTCGCCGGAGCCGATCCCTCGCTGATGGAGTTCGTCACCGACCGCCCGGGTCACGACCGCCGCTACTCGCTGTCCTCGGAGAAGCTGGTGGGGTTGGGCTGGCGGGCCGGCACACGCTTCGAGGCGGGCCTACGCCGCACCGTCTCCTGGTATCAGGAGAACGGGTGGTGGTGGGAGCCGATCCGCTCAGGCGAGTATCGCCAGTACTACGAGCGCCACTACGGGCGCGCGCTGAGATCGTGAAGCGGGCTACTGGGAGCGCCCGCGAGCCGACCGGCGAGCCGCCGGCCGCTCGGGGACGGCACGCGCCTCCGCCGGAGATTCGCCTGCCCCTGCAGCGAGCCAGGCTGCTGCGGGCGGCCGCGGCTGACTTCGCCGAGCACGGATACGGCAACACCGGTTCGGAGTCGATCAGCCGGCGGGCCGGCATGTCCAAGGCCACCTTCTACGAGCACTTCGCCAACAAGGAGGACTGCATCCTGGCCCTGTTCGATCAGGCCACCGAGATGCTGGCCACGAGCATGGCGCAGGCGGCGCGTCAAGCCGGGGCCGACAGCCCCCGGGAACGGATGCGCGCCGGCGCCCGCGCCTTCCTCAGGGCGGTGGCCGAGCACCCGGATTACGTGCGCACGCTGCTGGTGGAGATCGTCGGCGCCGGTCCGGTGGCGGCCAGGCGCCGGGACCAGGTGCTGGAGTCGTTCGCTCAGATCCTCGATCGAGACAACGCGGTCTCGGCTGAGCGCGATCTCAGTCCTCGCTTCGCCTCGCCGCTTGACACGCTGGCGGTGGTGGGCGCGATCGCCGAGCTGGTCTCGCGCCAGGTCCGCTTGGGCGACCCGCCTGATCCACTCGACCTGGCGCCGGTGATCGACCGCATGATCGACGGGTTGCTGCTGGCGGCGTGAGCGAACTGGCCAGCCTCGAGGCACGCGTCACGGCCTGCCGGCTCTGTCCCCGTCTGGTGGCCTGGCGCGAGGAGGTCGCCCGGGTCAAGCGGGCCGCGTTTGCCGACTGGAACTACTGGGGGCGCCCGGTGCCGGCGTTCGGCGACCCGCACGCCCGGATCATCGTCCTGGGACTGGCGCCGGCCGCTCACGGCGGCAACCGGACCGGAAGGATCTTCACGGGGGACCGTTCCGGGGACTGGCTGTTCGCGGCGCTGTGGCGGGCCGGTCTGGCCAACCAGCCGGAGTCTGTGTCGCGTGAGGACGGGTTGGCGCTGACCGGCTGCTGGGTGACCGCGGCGGTGCGCTGCGCCCCGCCGGCCAACCGTCCCACTCCGGCCGAGCGCGACAACTGCCTGCCCTACCTGGCCGCGGAGCTGGAGTTGCTCCCCCAGGCTCGGACGATCGTGTGCCTCGGTGGGTTCGCTTGGGATGCCGCGCTTCGGGTTCTGGATGCACCCCGGCCTCGCCCCCGCTTCGGCCACGGCGAGGAGGCCCCGGTTGGTCGCTACACGCTGCTCGGCTGCTACCACGTCAGCCAGCAGAACACTTTCACCGGGCGGCTCACCGAGCCGATGCTGGACGCGGTGTTCAGGCGGGCGCAGGAGCTCGCCGCGGTCTGAGCGAGAATTCTGAGCGTGTACGTCTCCCGTGAGCCTGAGCTGGCCGAGCTGGCCATAGGCGACCAGCCCGGGGCGTGGCAGGCGCTCGGCTTCCACGTGGATGACGGCAATCTCGATCTGGGCGGGATCCGCATCCGGCTGGGCGACGACGAGGAGCGGGAGGGCACGGGCATCCTCTCGTGGTCGCTGCGCGGGGTCAACGCGATGGGCTCGATCGACGGGCTGCCCTCGCCGGTGCCGCGGGTGCTGCGCCCGCCACCGTTCGCCACCCATCCCAACGGGGCGACCGGGCTCGATCACGTGGTCGTCTCCACGCCTGACTTCAACCGCACCGCCGACGCGTTCCGGCGGGCCGGTATGCCGCTCAAGCGCACACACGAGGCCGGCGAGATGCGCCAGGGCTTTCGGCGCATGGGGTCGGCGATCGTCGAGCTCGTCTACTCGCCGCAGGTGAACGGGAGCGACACACATTTCTGGGGGCTGACCGTGGTTGTCATCAGCCTGGAGGACCTGTCGCAGCGACTGGGTGACCGGCTGGGTGAGATCCGTCCCGCCGTTCAGCCCGGGCGCCGGATCGCCACTCTGCAGCCGACCGATGGCGTGTCGCCGCGGCTGGCCTTCATGAGCCCGGAGCCGCCGTAGTCGCCGTAGTCGCCGTAGCCGCGGCGAGCCGCTCGGCCAGCGACCGGCCCAGCTCGATCAGCTCCGGCGGACCCAGCACCTCCATCGGTGCATCGAGAGTGGCCATCCAGATCAGGAAGTCACGGCGCCACTGCCCGGTTGTCGTGACGATGCAGGCCGCGTCGCCGTCCTCCTGGATGGTGGCGTGGCGCGCGGGGATCCGCCGCCGGGCATCCTGCGCCGGGAGGCCGAGCCGGACGCTGCCCGGCTCTCCCTCGGGTCCGCGGATCCGCTGCTTGACGAAGGCGGCCGGGTCTCCTCCCGGAACGCTGCGCCGGCGCCCCCGTGAACCGACCCGGACCCGCCCGCGGATTCGGTCGATCCGGAACGTGCGCCAGTCCTCCCGGACCAGGTCGTAGGCCACCAGGTACCACCGGTAGCCGCTGTAGACGACGGCGCTCGGCTCGGTGTCACGGTCGCTGGACGACTCGTCCCGCGCCACGTATCCGAAGTGCAGCCGGACACCGTCCCGGCAGGCGGAGGCGATCGTGGCCAGGACGTCGGAGTCGATCTGGGGTCCGTCGATGCCGAACACCGAAGTCGCATCGCCCAGCGCCCGCACGCGCCGCCGCAGCCGGCTGGGCAGCACCTGCTCGAGCTTGGCCAGCGCTCGCACCGATGTCTCCTCTATCCCGGCCACCTGCCCGGAAGCGGCCGTGCGCAGCCCCACCGCCACGGCGACCGCTTCGGCGTCGTCGAGCAGCAGCGGGGGCAGATCTGCGCCCGCGCTCAACCGGTAGCCGCCCGCCACGCCCGGAGCCGCCTCGATCGGATAGCCCAGGGAGCGCAGCTTCTCAACGTCCCGGCGGATCGTGCGAGGACCGACCTCGAGACGCTCGGCCAGCTCCGGCCCCGACCACTCGCGGCGCATCTGGAGAAGGGACAGGAGGGCGAGGAGGCGAGCCGAGGTCTGAAGCATGTCGACAGGGTTCCACCGTATGCGGACAGCAACTGACCGCATGATCGTCAACTAGGACCGATCCTGACCGCATTAGACGGGAGCCTCCAGGTCATGTCAACTACCACACTCACTCCACCAGCCGTGGTGCCGGTGGCCAGCCGGTCCGGCACCCGCTCGGTAAGGCTCGGGTTTGCGGTCGTGATCGCCGCGCTGGCCATGGATCTGCTCGACTCGACGATCACGCAGACCGCCGCGCCCGCCATCCGGCGGAGCCTCGGCGGCTCCTACGCGGACCTCGAGTGGTTCACCGCCGTTTACACGCTCGCCATGTCGGCGACGTTCCTGTTGGGAAGCCGCCTCGGAGACGCGCTCGGTCGCCGGCGCGTCCTGCTCGTCGGCATGACCGGGTTCGTCGGCGCTTCTCTGCTCTGCGCGTTGGCTCCGTCGGCCGGCGCTCTGATCGCCGCGCGCGCCGTTCAGGGCGCCCTGGGAGCGCTCATGGTCGTGCAGGGCTTCGGGTTGATCCGCGAGCTGTTCGGTGACGAGGGCCAGCAGAAGGCGCTGGGCGTCGTCGGGCCGGTGATGGGCCTGGCCGCCGTGGCCGGGCCGCTGATCGGGGGCGGCCTGGTGAACCTGGATCTGTTCGGGTCCGGCTGGCGAGCCATCTTCCTGGTCAACGTCCCGGTCGGGACGCTGGCCGCTGCCGTCGGGTGGCGCGTGCTGCCCCGGAGCTCGCCGGCGCATCCAAATCTTCGCCTCGACCCGGTCAGCGCGCTGCTGGCGATGGCCGGTGGGGTGGCGCTCGTCTACCCGCTGATCGAGGGTCGCCAGGACGGGTGGCCGGCCTGGGCGTTCGGGATGCTGGCCGCCGGCGTTGGGCTGATCGCGGCGTTCGCGGCTCGCCAGGCTCAGCGGGTGAGTGCGGGCCGCGCGCCGCTCGTGGAGCCGTCGGTCCTCCGCCGCCGCCCGTACGTGGCGGGACTGGCGGTCGTGGTGGGCTTCATCGGCGCCATGGGCGGGATGATGCTCGGGCTGAACGTCATGTTCCAGGTCGGTCTCGGGTTCTCGCCGCTGGCCTGTGGGGTGGCCACGCTGGCCATCCCGATGGCCGCGATCGGCGGGTCGATCACCTCATCGATGTTGCTGGCTCGCATCGGCCGGACGACGATGCACATTGGGATCGTCGTGATGGCGGCCGGGCTCGTGGCGGTCGACCTGGTGCTCCGGTCGGCCGGCGGTGGCCTGAGCGCTTGGGATACGGCGGGACCGCTCGCCCTCGCGGGTTTCGGGATGGGCATGGTGTTCGTGCCCATGTTCGACGTGATCCTGGCCGGTGTGGCGCCGCACGAGCTCGGCTCCGCGTCGGGACTGCTGGAGTCGGTCCAGCAGCTCTCCATGTCGCTGGGGATCGCGCTGGTGGGAACCGTCCTGTTCGAGCAGCTGGGTGTGCGGCACGGAGCGGGCGCGTTTGTCGGCGCGGCCGACCACGCGCTGCTCGTCACGGTGGGTCTGCTGGCCGTGGCCTGGGTGGCCGTCTGGTGGCTGCCCAGGCACGCTCGCAGCCCTCACTGAGGGCCCGCTGCCGGCGCTACGCTCGACTCAATGGCGGACGCACGCTCGCTGGATGGATTCAGTCCGGTAACCCGAGACTGGTTCAAGCGTGCGTTCGCCGAGCCTACGGCCGCCCAGGCGCAGGCCTGGCCGGCGATCGCCTCCGGCGAACATGTGCTGTTGAGCGCGCCCACCGGTTCGGGCAAGACGCTGGCCGCTTTCCTGTGGGCCATCGACGCGCTGTGGAGGGAGCGAAGCCAGAGCGAGCGAAGCCCGGGTGGGCGGAGCTCCGGCGAGCCCGCCCCGGCAGGCATCAGCTTGGTTTACATCTCCCCGCTCAAGGCGCTCTCCTACGACATCGACCGCAACCTCCGGGTTCCCCTGCGCGGGATCGGAGCGGATCTGAGCGTGGCCGTGCGCACGGGCGACACCCCGCAGCGCGAGCGCCAGGCGATGCTCCGCCAACCGCCCGACATCCTGATCACCACTCCGGAGTCGCTCTACCTGATGCTCACCGGGCGGGCCCAGAAGCTTTTCAGCGGGACCCGCTGGTGCATCGTCGACGAGATCCACGCCGTGGCAGCCACCAAGCGGGGCGCCCATCTGGCCCTGACCCTGGAGCGGCTGTCCGAGGCGGCCGGCCGGGAGGTGCAGCGGATCGGCCTCAGCGCCACCCAGAACCCGCTCGAGGAGGTGGCCAGGTTCATGGTCGGTCCGAAACGGGAGTGCCGGGTCGTCGACACGGGGATGCGCAAGGAGCTCGATCTGGAGATCCACGTGCCGGTTGAGTCGATGGTCGAGCCGGATGCCGGAACCGCGGGCGCCGAGCTGGATCCGCTGGCCGGCGGCGAGGCCACGCGCCGGTCGATCTGGCCGGCCATCTACCCGGAGCTTCTGAAGCTGGTCCAGGAACACAGCTCGACGATCATCTTCGTCAACAGCCGCCGCGGCGCCGAGCGGCTGGCTCTGCG
>Ga0182024_10013253_pt1 | contig 16141 bp, 10 predicted proteins | sample P32metaG_FD_120480 | JGI IMG/M metagenome (GOLD analysis project Ga0182024, IMG submission 120480) | Permafrost microbial communities from Stordalen Mire, Sweden - P3-2 metaG (Illumina Assembly) | ecosystem: Environmental > Terrestrial > Soil > Wetlands > Permafrost | place: Sweden: Stordalen... | reverse complement strand
TGAATTTCGGACATCTGCACCCATTTATCTTCGGTGAAGCCGGTGGGGACGATTTCGTAGGTGTAATCAATATCGCCGTGCGCGGGAAGGGCGACCGGTTTAGGCATGCGCACTACTACGTCTGGTTGCGGAATCATCCAACCTTCCGGCCACTGGCGCGGTGGCGGCGATGCGTGCGGATCGCCGGCGGGCGCTTGCGCATTGGCCCAGGAAACGAGCGTGTCTATTTCCTGTTGCGTGAGTGACGGATCGTTGGAGAAGTGGCCGACGGAGGGGTCGGCAAACCACGGCGGCATTTCGCGTTTGGCGGCGGAATCGGCGATGGCGCGAGCGAAAGGGCGCGTTTGCGCGTAGGAGATGAATTGCATGGGGCCGATTTCGCCGGCGCGGTGACAGCTTTGGCAATGCTGCTGCAAGACGGGCAGAACGTCGCGATAAAACGTCGGCGTCGCGACCAGTGCTTGCGACGCGTCCGACGGGTGCGGCATGGGTTGATTTTCCTGCGGCGATGCCGCCCAGGAGGTCGCGAATGTCAGAAGCAGGACCAGTGGGAGAGAGGTTCTCAAGAAATTATGGATGCGAGAAGAGCGCCTGGGGTTTTCGTTTTTGACCTTCACAGCGCAAGAATTGTACACCGAGCGCTTCGGTGTGTCCGCCGGCGACAACCGGTTGATCCGCGTGCGAAATCCCGGCTACTTCTTGCTGACTGCCGCGATGTAAACCGCAAACGGCTCCAGCGACAGCTGTGCGACGGAGGAATTATTCTGCAGCGACGGCTGTGTGGTCAGCAGAGTCTTTGCCGACTTTCCACTGAGGCGCTGCTTCGACAGGTTAAAGTTCACCGTTTGCGGTGCGGCGGACATGTTGATGACGATGATCACCGCATCATTTTTGGTCTTCCGCAGGTACGACAACACATTCGGATCTTTTTCATTCAACCCGATGTAGTCGCCGTCGAGGAGCGCCGGGTTGGAGCGGCGCAACGCCAGCAGCTGCTTGTACCAGTTCAGGATTGAGTTCGGGTCCTGCAGTTCGTCCGCGACGTTGTAGGTCTTATAGGTCACCGGAATCGGATTCCATGGAGCGCCGGTAGTAAATCCGGCGTTGGGATCGCCGCTCCACTGCATCGGCGTCCGTTCGCCATCACGGCCTTTCTCTTTTGGCCATCCCAGGCGCCCGATGGGGTCCTTCACATCTTCGCGGCGCGTGGGATCGTTATTCTGCATGCCGATTTCTTCGCCGTAGTACATGATCGGCGTGCCGCGCAAGGTTAGATGCATCGCCGCCATGTCTTTGGCGATCTCGTCGTTATGCTGGCCATCGCCGTAACGATTCCAGGAACGGACGATGTCGTGATTGCCGATGACGAAGACGGGCCACTCGCCCGATGCCTCGACGGCGTCAATATGCTCGCGGAAGACCGGCGCGGAAAATTTCAGTTTTGTGAGCAGCAGGTCCATAGGCATTTGCAACTCGTCGTTCGCGGCGCCGTAATACGGCTTCAACTGCGCGACGTTGTCCGTCCAGGTTTCGCCAATCAACACTGCGTCATACTTGTTGGCCACGGTGCGCAGCCCTTGCAGCGCGGTGTGCACTTCGGGCAAGCGCTGGGTGTACTTGTTTTCGATTTTGGGGTCGCCGAAGGCGTTTGTGCCAGGCAGCACGGGATTGTCTTTCAGCGCGGGATCTTCGAAGAGCGAGTCTACGGCGTCGAGCCGGAAACCGGCGACGCCCCGCTTGTACCACCATTCGGTGGTGCCATACATGGCGTCAACGACCGCGGGATTGCGCCAGTTCAGGTCAGGCTGCTGCGGGTAGAAATAATGGTAGTAATACTGGTTGGTTTTGCTGTCCCACTGCCACGCCGAGCCGCCGAAGTTCGAAACCCAATTGTTCGGCGGGTTTGTGCCTTTGCCGTCGCGCCAGATATACCAATCACGTTTCGGCGCGGTGCGCGAGGAACGCGAATCGGTGAACCAGGGATGCTGGTCGGAGGTGTGGTTCACCACGAAGTCGAGAATAATCTTGATGCCGTGCTCTGCACCTAACTTTTGCAGGCGATCGAAATCGGCGAGCGTGCCGTACATCGGGTCAATATTTTCGTAGTCGGAGACGTCGTAGCCGAAATCCACCTGCGGTGACGGGAAGCAAGGCGCGATCCAGACCGCGTCCACTCCGAGGGCTTTCAAATAATCGAACTTCGAAGCGATGCCATTCAGGTCGCCGATGCCGTCGCCATTGCTATCCATGAAGCTGCGCGGATAGATTTCGTAAAACACGGCGTACTGATACCAGGGATGCAGCGCGGCGTCAGGTGATTTGCGTTGTGCTCGGAGTACGCGCACGGCGACAAGAAGAATGATCAGGACCAATACAGTCGCAGCAAACCTCCCGTGCATGAGCGTGCCTCCGCGGAGTGCCGAACGAATCAGAATCGCTTGCGAGTTTAGCAAGGTCGTCGGCGTGCTGCCAGTGTGGCCGTCGTCTGCGGATTTTCCGGAAATCGGGGTTTACGTCGTGCTGAACGCACGAACTGAAAAGATTCTCAAGTTCTCACACAGACTCCGCAGGCTTGGCGGCGATTCGCGAATCAAAGGGCCGCTTCCGTTTTCTTGCGAGGGTTGACTTTCGCGGGCAGGTCGTTGCAAATGGAACCTTCTTAAATCTTCCGGGATTTGCCGCGAATGAACATTATTGATTTGATTGTTGGCAAACCGCTGAGAACCACGGACGAGCGCGCGGAGCAGATTGGCCCGGTCGCGGGCGTTTCTATTTTCGGTCTGGACGGATTAAGTTCCGCGGCGTACGGCCCGGAAGCGGCTCTGAGCTTGCTTATTCCACTGGGTCTTCTGGGCGTGCGCTACATCCTGCCGGTCAGCTTGGCGATTATCACGCTGCTGATCATTGTTTATGTTTCCTATCTACAGACGATCGCGGCGTATCCATCGGGTGGTGGCTCGTACACGGTGGCGCGATTCAATTTGGGCGCTTCTGCCAGCCTGCTCGCTGCAGCGGCCCTGCTGACCGATTACATTCTTACCGCGGCCGTGGGAATCTCCGCGGGAGTTGGCGCATTGGTTTCCGCGGTGCCGTCGTTGCAGCCGCATACGGTGTTGCTGTGCGTGGGGATTCTTGTGGTGATCATGGTATTGAATTTACGCGGCGTGCACGACACCGGGATCGCCTTCACGATTCCGACCTACCTTTTTGTGGGCACGCTGTTGATCCTGATTGCCGCAGGGGTGATTCGAGTGGTGCTGAGCGGTGGACATCCGGCGCCGGTGTCGCCATTACCGGTGCCGGGACCTGCGACTGAGATCGTGAGTTTCTGGCTGTTGCTGAAAGTGTTTGCGAGCGGATGCACGGCACTGACGGGCGTGGAGGCTGTGAGCAACGGCGTGAAAGCTTTTCGCGAACCCGGAGTGAAGAACGCGCAGCGCACTCTGACGATAATCATTTTTCTTCTAGCGGTCTTGCTTGCTGGAATTTCCTACCTGGTGAAGGTCTACGGCATCGCCGCCACCGATCCCGGCCAGCCGGGTTACCAGAGCATCCTGGCCATGCTGCTGCTGGCGGTATTCGGCAAGGGCGTCTTCTATTACGTGACGATTGCTTCGATTCTGTTGGTGCTTTCGCTTTCCGCCAATACCGCCTTCGCGGATTTTCCGCGGCTGTGCCGCGCCATCGCGCTGAACAATTATTTGCCGCACGTGTTTGCGTACCGCGGGCGCCGATTGGTGTACACCTACGGGATAGCGATACTCGCGGTGGCGACTGGTTTCCTGCTGATCCTATTTGGAGGAGTGACCGACCGGCTGATTCCACTCTACGCCGTGGGCGCGTTTCTCGCGTTCACTCTATCGCAAGCCGGCATGGTGAGGCATTGGGCCAAAAAGCGAGGGGCGCATTGGCTGAGGAACGTGTTTATCAATGGACTGGGAGCGTTTGTCACCGGGATCACGGTGCTAGTGGTGCTGGTGGCGAAATTCACGAGTGGCGCGTGGATCACCGTGATTTTTATTCCGATGCTGGTTTTCTTTTTTCGCACGGTGCGGCGACACTATCACGCCGTCACGCTGGCTACCTGGACCACCTCTGTGGTTGAACCGGCAAACCATACGTCGCCACCGATCACGGTAGTTCCGATTGACCGCTGGAGCCGGGTCACCAAGCAGGCGCTGGAGTTCGCCTCGAGGATTTCCTCGGAAATTATTGCGGTGCATGTCGAATCGGCTGACAGTGGCGAACTGCTACGCGACCTGTGGCCCCGTTACGTCGAAGCGCCGTTCCGCGAAGCGGGCCAGCAGCCGCCCGCACTGACCCTGCTTCCTTCACCGTATCGCTTTGTAATCGTTCCGGTGGTGCAATATGTATTGAAACTATCGAGGGAAAATCCTCAGCGGCGCATTGTGGTGGTAATTCCGCAACTCGTCGAAAACGAGTGGTTCGAATATTTTCTGCACAACCAGCGCGGCCGTTTGCTGGAATGGGCGTTGCTCGCGCAGGGCAATCAGCACATCTTTACGCTGTCGTCGCCCTGCTATCTTTCGGACCAGACGTAACTGCCGGCCGCCGGTGCCGCCGTACGTTCGCGCCCCAGCGTTGACTTGAGTTGGGCGCGGCCATAAGATGGCGCGCAGTCGGGTTCGTGACCGCCTTCCATGAAAGCGCCGCTACCTGAGAACGAATCGGCACGACTCGAAGCACTGCGGCGTTACGCCATCCTGGATACGTTTCCGGAACAGGAGTTCGACGATCTCTCGCGCCTCGCCGCGATGATCTGCGGCACGCCGATCGCGCTGGTAAGCCTGGTGGATTCCCAGCGACAGTGGTTCAAATCAAAAATCGGGATGGAACAGACCGAAACGCCGCGGGACATAGCTTTCTGCGCCCACGCGATTCTGCAGCCGGAAGTGATGGTGGTGCCGGACGCGCTTGCAGATGAGCGTTTTCGCGAGAACCCACTGGTCACCTCCGACCCCAGCGTCCGTTTCTATGCTGCAGCGCCGCTCACTTCGCAGGAGGGTTACGCGCTCGGGACACTGTGCGTGATTGACCGCGTGCCGCGAGATTTATCGCAGGAGCAGAAGGACGCGCTGAAGGCGCTGAGCAAGTTGGTGGTGACGCAGATGGAGCTGCGGCGCAGCGTTGTGGATTTGTCGCGGGCCATCCGCGAGCGGCGCATAATGGAAGAAGAGCTTGACCAGCTTTTCACGGTTTCGCTGGACATGCTGTGCATCGCGGGGTTCGACGGATATTTCAAACGCATCAATCCGGCGTGGGAAAAGACGCTGGGCATACCGATCGAGGAATTACTCTCCAAACCGTTCAGCGAATTTGTTCACCCGGACGATCGCGATAGAACGGCAGCCGAAGCCGAGAGGCTTGACGAAGGCGAACAAGTAATTTCGTTCGAGAACCGTTATCGCTGCGGCGATGGAACCTATCGCTGGCTGCTGTGGAACGCGACGCCAGGCCTGGACAACAAATTGATTTTTGCGGTGGCGCGCGACGTTACCCAGCGCAAGGAAGCCGAGCGGAGGCTTTCGACCGGGTACGCGGTGACGCGGGTGCTGGCGGAGGCGGATTCGCTGGATGCCGCGGCGCCGCTGATTCTGATGGCCATCTGCGAAGGGCTGAGCTGGGATTTGGGAGTTCTGTGGCGCGTGGACGAAGCGGCGGGAGTTTTGCGCTGCATGAATGTGTGGCATTCGCCTCAACTGAGTTTTCCGCAATTCGTCAAGGCCACGCGGGAATCGGCGTACCAGAGGTCCGTGGGCGTCCCCGGGCGGGTGTGGGAAACCTCGCAGCCCATGTGGCTGGCGGATCTGCCGCAGGTGGAAAACTTTCCGCGCGTGCCTTTTGCCATCGCCGAAGGACTGCACGCGTCGTTTGCATTTCCGATACGCGTGGGAGAGCACGTCGCGGGCGTGATCGAATTTTCCAGCCGGCAGATTCGCAAGCTGGAGCCCGATTTGACGGAGATGTTCGATTCCATCGGGAGCCAGATCGGGCAATTCATTGAGAGGCGCCGGGCGGAAATGGAACTCAAGTTGTACGCCGATTATCTGGAAGCGGCGCGCACCGCGCAGCAAGCGGACGCGCGGCGATTGGCGCAGCTGGTGAAAGAGCTGGAAGCCGCGAAGGAGAAAGCCGAAGAAGCCACGCGCGCGAAGAGCGAGTTTCTGGCGAACATGAGTCACGAAATTCGCACGCCGATGAATGCCATCATCGGCATGACGGAGCTGGCGCTGGAAACGAAAATGTCCGCCGAGCAGCGGGGATTTCTGGGCACGGTGAAAAGCTCGGCGGCGTCGCTGCTGAATTTGATCAACGATATTCTGGATTTTTCGAAAGCCGAAGCGGGCAAGGAACAGCTGGAGCACGTGGAATTTCCGCTGCGCGAGACGATCGAGGAAACACTGAAGTCGCTCGCGCCGCACGCGCAGGAGAAGGAGATCGAGCTGGCCTCGCGTTTTGCGCCGGATGTGCCGGACGCGTTGATTGGCGATCCGGACAGGTTACGGCGAATCGTCGTGAACCTGGTGGGAAACGCCATCAAGTTTACCGAGCATGGGGAAGTGGTGGTGCGGGTCACTGTGGAAGCGCACGGGGAGCCGGATATTTTGCTGCACTTTTCGGTGAGTGACACGGGGATCGGAATTCCGATGGAAAAGCAGCGGCATATATTCGAGGCCTTCGCGCAGGCCGATTCGTCCACCACGCGCAAGTATGGCGGTACCGGGCTGGGCCTGGCGATTTCCGCGCACCTTTGCGAATTGATGAACGGAGTGATGTGGGTGGAAAGCGAAGAGGGACGGGGCAGCACGTTCCACTTCACGGCGCACTTCGGGCGGCCGGAGACTTCCGCGAACAAATCGCCCGAATCCGAGCCGGTGAAGCTGCGCGATTTGCCGGTGCTGGTGGTGGACGATAATTCGACGAACCGGAAAATCCTGGAGGAGATGATCGCGAATTGGCGGATGAAGCCGGTGGCCGCGCCGAACGGCGCGGCGGCGATTGAGGCGTTGCGGCGCGCGCATCAGAACGGAACTCCGTTTCGCCTGGTGCTGCTCGACGGGCACATGCCGGACATGGATGGTTTTGAAGTGGCGGCTCGGGTGAAGCAGGATCCTCAGTTGCACGGCGCGCAGGTAATCCTGCTCACGTCTGCGGGGCGCAGCGAGGACATAGCCCGCGCCAAAGCTGTGGGAGTGGCGGCGGCGCTGAGCAAGCCGGTGAAGCAGTCGGAATTGTGGGACGCGATCATCACCGTGTTGCACGTGCCGGGGCGGCAGAAAGCTCGGCCGTCGGCAGCGCGAACGCGCGCGCGTGGCGCTCGCCAGCCGTTGCGCGTGCTATTGGCTGAGGACAATCCGGTGAATCAGGAAGTGGCTTTGCATATGCTCGAGCGGCGCGGACATTCCGTGATTGTTGCCGAAAATGGGCGCCAGGCGCTGACGGCGATCGAGCGGCACAAATTCGATCTGGTGCTGATGGACGTGCAGATGCCGGAAATGGGGGGCCTCGAAGCCACGCAATTAATCCGCGAAAAGGAAAAATCCACGGGCGGACATTTGCCGATCGTGGCGATGACCGCGCACGCCATGCAGGGAGACCGCGAACGCTGCATCGCCGCCGGAATGGATGGATATCTGGCGAAACCGATTGATCCCAAATCGTTCCTGCAGACGGTGGAAGGAATTTCGCAACAGATGGCGCAAAGCGAGACGGAGCGGCAAGAACCGGAGGCGCGCGAAGCAAGCGCCGATGGGGCCGGTGACGGCCGGCGCGCGCTGGATGCGACGGCGCTGCTGGAGTGGTTCAGCGGGAACCGCAAGCTGCTGCGGAGTATCGTGAAAACGTTTCGCGACGACTGCCCGCGGATGATGGCGCGCATTCGCAGCGCGCTGGCGGCGAACGACGCCAACCTGCTGGCGGATGGAGCGCACGCGCTGAAGGGTTCGGTGGGGAACTTCGGCCCGACGGCGGCGCTGGACACCATTCGAGAGATGGAAAAAATCGCGCGACAAGGTAAACTCGACGGTGCCTGGGAGCTTTACGCAACGCTGGAGGATGAGATCGCGTTGCTGCTGCCGGCGCTGCGCGCTATCGGCGCGCAAAAAAGACCTCTGCGGCGGACGGGCCGCTCGCATCACGCACCGGGGAGGAAACGATGACGCGCATCCTAGTCGCTGATGATGACCGCACTACCCGCTTGCTCCTGACCGAAACACTCCGGGCACAGAAGTTCACCGTGGTCGCAGCCGCTGACGGCAAAGAGACCCTTAAAAAATTGAAGACTGGGAAATTCGACTTGGTGTTGCTGGACATATGGATGCCTAAAATGAACGGGCTGGAAGTGTTGGCAAAATTTCGCAAGGCGAAAAAACGGCCGAAAATCATCGTGATGACGTCCGACGACACGCCGCAAACATTGCTCAGCGCGATCCGCGAAGAGGCGTACACCTACGTTGCCAAGCCGATTGATCCGCACGCGCTGGTGGTTCTGGTGAAGGAAACGCTTTCGAAAAAACCAGGCCAGCGGCCGATCGAGGTGATTTCCGCGAGTCCCAACTGGGTGGAGCTCTCGGTTTCGTGCTCGCTGGACGAAGCGGAGCGCATCGAAACCTTTATGGCGCATCTGAAAAGCGGCCTGTCCGACGAAGTGCGCCGCGCGGTGGGGCAGGCGTTTCATGAGCTGCTGCTGAACGCGGTGGAATGGGGCGGCAAGCTCGATCCCAATCGCAAAGTGCGCATTTCGTATTTACGGGCGCGGCGCATGCTGATGTATCGCATCGCGGATCCCGGGCAGGGATTCAAGTTTGCGGGCCTGGATCACGCGGCGATCTCCCACGCGCCGGACGAGCCCACCGCGCACGACCAGATTCGCCAGAGCAAAGGGTTGCGGCCCGGGGGATTCGGGCTGCTGATGACTCAGGCGAACGTGGACGAACTGGTCTACAACGAAAAACAGAACGAAGTGGTGTTTGTAAAATACCTCGCGGAATAACCTCTGGCTGCCGGCTGCGGCGTGCGATCTGCATGCATTGCACTTTTGACAGGCTTTTGCGCCGAATCCGGCGCGATGTGGTAAATTCGACCCGAACAATGCGATGAAAAACCTACTGATTTTCGTGATGTTCGCGGGAGTCCTGGCGATCGTGATTCTATTCGGTGTGCCAAGAATTCCCCGGCAAGAAAACGCGGCGCGGCGGCCGCAGCCTTCGCCGTGGAATTCCGGCGCGATTCAGAGCACGTTCGCGGGCGCGCAGGTGCAGGAAGCAGACGCCACGCATGCGACCCTGGTGTTTTTCTTCGATCTGGACAACAACACGGACGCGGATTACCGGTTCGCCAAAGGAGCGGGTACGGTGGTGATGACCCGGCTGAAGTCCAACGGCAGCTTGAGCTCGGAAGAACCGATCGAATTGAACAACTCGGTGTTTCTGCCGGCGCGAAATCGTACGCGCATCGCGGTGCAGGTGACGCGTCCTTTCAATTGGCCCGCCGGCCTGCCTGCGGGACAGATTGGTCCGCTGAACCAAGTGAAATTCCGGCAGCTGGTGGCCGACGAAGTGGCGAACCTGAGCGGATTTGTAATGTTCGATACGGCCACGCATTTCCAGATTGAACTTCCCGGCGGCTGGCAGGAGTTGCAGCCGTCCGCAAGCGCGGCGGGGCTGAATTAGAAACATGAACTGAGGGTTGTTGCGAGCACCTCTGGCGCAACAAGCACGCTGCATGACTGACGAACCAGACCAAAATTCAGAGTCGAGGCCCGTCTCGGTTCCGGCGAGCGACCGGCGCGCGCATCCGCGCCAACGCATCCGTTCGCTTGCTTATGTTCACTTGGGCGAATCCAACGGCGGAATCGTGCTCAATATCAGTGAAAGCGGAATCGCGGTGCAGGCGGCCGAGGCGTTGGATGCCGGCGACAGTCCGCTGGCAATGCGCATCGAGATTCCGCGTTCCCGCAAGCCCCTGGAGGTGAGCGGAGAAATTGTGTGGGTCGGCGAATCGCGAAAAGAGGCGGGGTTGCGGTTCGTGGATCTGCAGGAGGACGCGCTGAAGCGGATTCGCGCGTGGATGGCGCGCGAGGTGTCGCCGGAAACGGCTCACGAAGAGAGCGAGGAGGAAGTCGAGCAGCCGGTTGCTAGAGACGCAGAGGTTCGCGCTGAAACGGTTGTGACCTCGGAAGCTTTCGCGGACCGCGAAGATCACGTCGCTGAGACTGAGGCGCTGGCGGCGCAGGACGAAGAAGAGCCCGGCGAAGTAGAAGAGCCGGTCGAGTTCGACGAGGAAGCTGCAGATGAGCCTGCAGACGTGCGTGAATCAGAGCCCGTCGAGGCAGCCGAAGATGCCGCCGTTGCGATGGAAGCCTCGTCCCGTGTGGCTAAAGAATCAGTTGCCGCGGCGCCCGTAACTCGCAAGGAAAAGGAAGAACACCGCGCGCGAACAATTGCGCCGCCGGTTCTGACATTTGAGAAGAAACCGCAAACTCCGAATTCGCGGTACACCCCGATCAGCGGTACGCACGGAGCGCCGGCTTTTGCCCTCGCTGCCGCGCCGCCCAGCCCGGCGCGTTATTCCACTGGCGATGCCGCGTCGTCGTTGTTCCCGAAGCCGCGCGTCTCAGCCGAACCCGCTGCCGCCGCCGATGGCTGGAAGAGTTTTCGCGTGCAGTTGCAAAGCGGATGGTTTCTTGCCGCGCTGGTGCTGTTGCTCGCGACGATTTCATTCGTGGCCGGCATGGCGGTGCGCCGCGGAGCGCTGAACCGTGTGATCGGTGATGTTGACGATGTCGCGCAACCCAAGAGCGCGCCCGCGCCAACGACGGGCAATCTTGCGACGAATCCCTACGGCAATGGTTCCGGCGCGGCGGCTTCGACTGTGCCGGCAAAGCCGCTGCAGATCGAGATCGTGGATTTGGAAAATCACCGGTGGACGATTCCGGCGGCGACCGGTACGAATCGCGGCGATGCGAGTGCTGCACGGCAGACACAAGTGAACGAAGCTGTGCCGCCAGGCGAAGGTGCGGCGGCTTCCTCTGCATCGAATTTGCCCAATCAAAATTCCGCGAAGGGCGCATCATCCAACAGCGCAGCAGTGGCCGCAAAACCGGGCGCGCCGCTGATGCTGAGTTTGCCGGAAACGCCGATCAGCGCTTCGGGTTCGATCGCGATTCGCGCGATGGGCATGGTCCCGATGCCGGCGGGCGACGCGCAGTCCGCGCAACGCGCGCGCAATTTGCAGATCGGCGAGCTCACCAATCTGGTGGAGCCCGTTTATCCGCTCGACGCGCGCCGGGCGCGGCTGGAGGGCACCGTGAAATTGCACATCGTGGTCGGAACGAACGGCAGAATTGAGAGCCTGCAGGCCGTCAGTGGGCCGGAATCTCTTACCCAGGCCGCCATGACCGCGGCTCGCGAGTGGCGCTACAATCCCACCTTGCTGAACGGAAAACCCGTCGAGACGCAGGAAGACGTCAGCTTCGTTTTCCGCTTACCTGCTAATTAATGACACGCCAGTGGGGTCGCCAGTTTCCTTGTTGTTGCGTAGGGCGGAGTGCGATTCTGCGCGACGCACGTTTTGCGCACCGCGGTTGATGTGGCTGGTCGGATTGCCGCGGTGATCATGTATTGACGGTGGCACAGACGGCGTATACGATTACGGCGCTTTCATCAGGAGGAAAAAATGGCGAAGAGCAGACTCACCAAAGTTGCGGAGAGCATCGGCGGAGCAATCGGCAAGGCCGATCGCACCGCGCACAAAGTTGCCAAGGCTGGCGTGCTGGCGAAGAAAGAGCTGGGGGCGCTCTCCAAGGAAGTGGATTCGCTGAAGAAGCGCCTGCAGAAAACCACCAAGCGGCTGAAGAACGCCCTGTCGTAAGTTCTGCGAAAACTGGCTCGGAAGAACGGTGCTGCGGCGGCTCTGGTTTGTCGCGCAGCGAATGCGCGCGCGTTCGCCTTTACGAGCTGGCCAGTCCGCGTGGTTTGGTGTCTGCGGTAGCTTCGAGTCGGCGGAGCGCTTCGTTCGTCGTGACCGTTTCTGCACCGAGTGCTGTTAGCTCCGCCATCGTGCGGCTTGCTTCAGCTTTGTTCAGCGTTTCGATTGCATCGCTCACCACGGCCACGCGCCGGCCGCGTTCCAGCAGGCCCTTCGCCGCGAGGCGCACGCAGTATTCCGTTACTACGCCAAAGACAATAAATTCGGCGTCGCGCGGCAGGCGGTCGAGCAGCGCTTGCGCGTGGCGGCTTTCGAAAATGTCGAGCGTTTGCTTTTCGAGCACGATCTGCTGGAATTGCGCGAGATCGGCAGGCAGCTTCGCTGTGGATTCGTTCGGGACGACGACGAATTTTTCGGCCAGCGCCTCAGGGACGAGCTTCGCGCCCGGCGTTTCGCGGATGCAATGCGGCGGAAATTGCGCAAATTCCGGATCGTTTTTCGCGTGAACGCAGCCGTGCGAAACCAGAAAGACGCGGCCCTGGCGCGCTGCGTCGGTAAGCCGCCGTACATTGGGCAGCAGCTTTTCCGCGCCGGGCACGTAGAGCTTTCCACCCGGGTTTATGAAGTCTTCCTGCGCGTCCACTTCCCAGAAAATTATTTTATTCGAGACCATTTCGTTCCAGTAGTTGCGCGGATGAACCGCTCGCTTCGCGTGCATGAATCGCGAGAAATTCAGTTATAGCCCGGTTTGCAGCAACGTGGCAAGCCACTGATTCTCGATATCCGATGGAGTGATCGCAGCAACGTGTGGCAAACTATCGCTCAATCCGAGGTTTACGGGTATCGGCCGCCGGTAACGCAAAAGTGGTCTCGTGGAACCGAAGCGCGCGGACAAGGCGAAACAAGTGTCTGAATCAACGGATTCAACGGGCTTCTGGCGGATTGTGTTTTGGTTAGCCTATGCGCTTGGTACCTCGATGCTGGTGCTCTCGTGGCTGCTAGCGCATGTCCCACGGCCTCAGCACGCAGACTTGCGACTGGAATTCGCAGTCCGATTTTGCATTGTGGTCCTCATGACCGTGTCAATTTTCATCGCCCGGAGAATATGGAATTTGAACGAGATCATTCCGGTCCACGTTCGACCAAGCGCGATGCAAGTTGTTCTCTTGATCGCATGGTGCGAGCTAATTCTAGCCCTTCTGGGAATCATAGCCATTGCAGTCTCCAATAATTAGTCATGATCGAGCCAAGTAAAGCTCTCAGATACTCAGGTTTCATACTCTCGAACTAAAAGTCGGCTTCGGGGCGGTTTTGTGCAGCCTTTCTTTGCCTGCGGATTGGTGTTAATTTTCAGATGAAATTCGCACGATGGTTTTCTGATGCGCCTTTATGCCCGAGCGATTTGCGTTTTCCGATCTCCGTGAGCTTTTTGCCAAGGCGAACGAGGTGAAGTCTGGCGACCAATTGGCCGGAATTGCCGCTGGATCGGAACGCGAGCGCGTTGCCGCGAAACGCCAGATTGCGGATTTGCCGCTCGACGAAATTGTGCAGAATCCGCTGATTGATCCGGATCAGGACGACGTCAGCCGCCTGATCCTGGAATCCTTCGATCGAGAAAGCTTCCAGCCGCTGAAAAGCATGACCGTCGGCGAATTCCGCGAGCGTTTGCTCGACGATGCCACCACCGAAAGTGAACTTCGCACAATTCAGCGCGCCATCATTCCTGAAATCGCAGCGGCCGTGGCGAAGATTATGAGCAACAAGGATCTAGTGCTGGCTGCGGCGCGGATTCGCAATGTGACGCGTTGCCGCAACACCATGGGCGAGCGCGGCGTTCTTGGAATTCGCGTACAGCCCAATCATCCGGTGGACGATATCGGCGGCATCTTGCTTGCCGCGTTTGAAGGATTGCTCTATGGATGCGGCGACGCAGTGATCGGCGTAAATCCCGCGGCGGATTCGGTGGAAACAGTTGGCGCGATTCTGCATGCGCTCGGTCGCCTCGTGACCGCTTGCAAAGCGCCGACGCAAACCTGCTGCCTCGCGCATATCTCGACGCAACTCGCAGCCCTGGGCCGTGGCGCGCCGGTGGACCTGCTGTTCCAATCCATTAGCGGCACGGAAATGGCCAACAAAAGCTTCGGCATCACGCTCGCGATGCTGCGCGAAGGCCGCGAACAGGTGATCGAACATCATGGCCGGCGCAACGACGTCGCGTGGAAAGGGGCGAACGTGATGTATTTCGAGACGGGGCAGGGCAGCGCGCTTTCGGCCGAGGCGCACTGCGGCGTAGACCAGCTCACTTTGGAAGCTCGCGCGTATGGCGTGGCGCGCGTATTCGATCCGTTTCTGGTGAATAGCGTGGTGGGATTCATCGGCCCGGAATATCTGTACGACGAACGGCAAATTATTCGCGCGGGGCTGGAAGATCACTTCATGGGCAAGTTGTTGGGACTGCCGATGGGCTGCGATGTTTGTTACACGAATCACGCGGAGGCCGATCAGAATTCCGCGGACAATCTGTTGCTGCTTCTGGGCGCGGCTGGATGCAATTATTTCATGGGTGTGCCGTGCAGCGACGATGTGATGCTCAACTATCAATCCACCAGCTTCCACGATGCGATCGGCGTGCGAAAGATTTTCGGGCTGCGCCCTGCGCCGGAATTTTTGGCGTGGCTTGAAAGTGCCGGAATTTATCGGGACGGCGAGCCGGTGCGGTTGGATGCGCCGGCGCGGCGTCAATTGCTGCGGGGATTGGAATCGTCGCTGGAAGGCATGGATTTGAATGGCTGAAGATTCCAGAAAAATTGTGGCCGATAAATTGGTTGCGAATTCCGATTGGCCGGAGCTGGTGCGGAAGATTCGCGCGCGCACGCCGGCGCGGATTCTCGTCGGGCGTGCGGGGCCGGCCTATCGCACGGAAACGCAGCTGCAACTGCGCGAAGACCACGCCGCGGCGCGCGACGCGGTGCGGGCGGAGCTCGACGTGAATGCGGCGTTTGACGCGGAATTCGTGGAACGATGGAAGCTCTTCGAGGTGCGCACGCGAGCTTCGTCGAAAGACGAGTATCTGCAGCATCCCTCCCTGGGTCGCGCATTCAGCGATGAGTCGCGCGCGGAAATTGTGCGACGCTGCAATGCGGAGCGCGATGTGCAGATCGCCATCGGCGATGGGCTGTCTGTCCCGGCGATTGGCGCGCAGGTTCCACGATTGCTTCCGTTGCTGGTGGAGGGGGCGCAGGCGCGAGGGTGGAGCGTCGGCCAGACGATTATCATTCATCATTGCCGCGTGGGGATTGTGAATGAAATTGGCGAGCTGCTGAGGCCGCGGATTGTGCTGCTTCTGATTGGCGAGCGGCCTGGTTTGGCCACCGCGGAGAGCTTGTCCGCGTACATGGCGTACCGGCCGGAGCGCATGCATTCGGATGCGAATCGCAATCTCATCTCGAATATTCACAACCGGGGATTGAGTGCCGAGGAAGCGTCCGCACGCATCCTCAATTTGTGCGCGCAGATGATGAAGCTGCGCGTGAGCGGAGTGACGCTGAAAGAAGGCGCCGGTCACGAGCCGGAAAGCTTGTCTAAATAGAGGGCCATGCCGACGGCTGCGTGCATGCCCAGCTTTTCGAGCGCGCGAACTTCCCTGAGGCTGCGAATGCCGCCGGCCGCGGTGATGGGCTTTTTTGTGATGCGCCGCAGTTTCCGGAACCAGGCGAGGTCGGTTCCTTTCATCGTTCCCTCGTTGTCCACGAACGTGCACAGAAATCCGGAGCAATACGGTTCGAGCTGCTGAATCACGTCTGCGGGGCGCAATTTCAGGCGCTGCCGCCAGCCGCGCACGACGATTTGGCCGCGTTCGGTGTCCAGCGCCAGAATCACATTTTTGCGCCCCACGCGCGCGCGTAATTCGCGCAGAAAATCATGCGCGATTTGTCCATCGCGAAAGGCGGCGCTGCCAACGATGATTTTTTCCGCACCCCAGGAAAGAATTTTCTGCCCGCGAGCCACGCTGCGGATTCCGCCGCCGACGCGAATCCTCATCTTGGCGCGGCTGGACAATATTTTGATCCAGCGGCCGTTCGAGCCGGTGCCGATCGCGGCGTCCAGGTCAATCACATGCAGGATGGGATAATCGCGAAAGCGTTCTAGGAGGCCGAGGACGTCGTCAACCGAGAGCGCCAGCTTGCGGCCG
>Ga0182024_10013252_pt1 | contig 16142 bp, 20 predicted proteins | sample P32metaG_FD_120480 | JGI IMG/M metagenome (GOLD analysis project Ga0182024, IMG submission 120480) | Permafrost microbial communities from Stordalen Mire, Sweden - P3-2 metaG (Illumina Assembly) | ecosystem: Environmental > Terrestrial > Soil > Wetlands > Permafrost | place: Sweden: Stordalen... | reverse complement strand
CGGCCAAACAACCGTCTCGGGCGACACTCAGTTCGTCCTCTGGCAGTGCACCAACCCGCAAGCCGGAGTCAAGCACGCGATCACCTGGACGCCGAGCGCCGCCGACAAGTGGGGCAGTCTCGTGGTCATGGCCGAATGGACCGGTGGACCGTTCACGCTCGACAAGACCTCGTCGGTGCTCGCTGCGAAGGCCACCACCGGGGCCACGCCGAGCGTGACCCCGTCGACCACGGGCGAACTCATTCTGGCGTCCGCGGCGGACGAAATTGGAACGAGCGCCTGGACCAGTCCCACGAAGGGTTTCACGGCCCTAGCCACTCCCGACAGTGCCAACGTGATGGCCTACCTCCTGGACTCGACCGCCTCGGCCATCAATACCGCCTGGAGCGTGAGCCCCTCGGACTCGGGAGCCACCGCCATCTTCGCGCTGTACTAATAGGGAAGCACCGCGACTCCCAACACCTTCGCCTTCAACGCGAATGGCGGCTCGCGCACAAGAGCCAAATAAGTTCTACGTTTCGAAGGTTTGAGGTCCTGAGTGACCGGTAGTCAAAATGGGTGAGTCGCGATTAGACGACCCCTATCTTCCGCCGTGTCTTCTTCGCGCCGGCGAGTTCTCGGAACACAGCCACCATTTCATCCAGGCTCAGTTTCATGCTGGCTCGACCAACTTGGTATTCGTATCGTTGAAGATGAGTGCCTTCGGAGATGAAAGGACGGCCAAAGGTCCATAGCTGCTCGCGCTCGACGATCTCACGGATCCGCGACTCCATGACCTCGGCCGTTTCGGCGAAGCGCAGATGCATGAGTGGACTGCGCACTTCGTCGGGGAGAACGTCGATTCCCTCGATAGTGCGTAATTGCTTCGCCAAGGCGCGAGCGCGGCGGTAGTAGGCAGCCATGTCACCCGGGCGCTCGCGTAACACCGTCAAAGCCGAGGCCGCGTAGGGCCAAAGCATGTAGGGACGACCACCATGACGGGTCCGCCACAGTGAGACTTCGTCAATGACGTCGCGATCAGCGATGACACAACTTCCAGAGATGCCCCCAAGTCCCTTGTAGAAAGAGACGTAGATCGAGTCAAAGAGTTCGGCAATTTCAGCCAGTGACTTTTTGGCTGAGGCGGCGTAATAGGGAGCCGCCTCCCAGATGCGCGCACCATCTAAATGAACGGCTGCGCCCCGAGCTCGCGCCCACTCCACCTGCGACACCAATTCGTTCCACGTAGGGAGGTAACCCCCGATGTCGCGTTGGGGGAGTTCAATCAACAAAGCCGCGATGGGCTCGTGAATCTCCTCAAGGGTCTCCAGACGAATCGGGGCGACGGGAGAGAAACGGGAGCCAGCCAGCACCTCGTGTAGACCGTGCACTCGCGTGAAAGCGTTCTCTTCATGCGTGCGAAGGTGACTGAGCGGGTGAAAGGCGATCGTCGTAAGGTGCCGGCGATCGGCGTGAACGCGCAGCACCGTCTGTTGCGCCATAATCCCGGTCGGCAGAAAGAGAGCCATCTCTTTGCCGAAAATGGAAGCAATCTCGCTCTCGAGTTCTTCCACGACCCCACCAGATCCGTAGACGTCCATGGCAGTGTCGTCGGGAATCTGAGCCAGCAACGACGTGACGCTACGTGGTCCGTCACCGCCGAGAAAACGGGTGCACTGCTTCGCCAGGTCCTGAAAGGGGATTGGTTGCTTTCGAGCCATGGACGAAGAATAGACGTAGGGGTTCTCGGCTTCGCCTCGATCGCGCGGTCCTCATTGATGGTCGAAAGCGCCGAGGTCCGAGAGGCGCTGAAGTCATTGCAAAACTGGTCTTGTCCGATCACCAGTCCCTCGAAGAGGACTCGTTCATGGTTCCAAGGGCCAAATCGTGAAACCTTAAAGGACCAAAACGTCGTGCCAGTTCTAATCCCACCTCGGAGGTTGGAACGGCCGCCGAGTGCCGATGAAACTCCATGGTCTTAACGTCCAACGAGAACTCGGCCAAAATAACCAACCACCCCAACCATTTCAGAGCAAGAGTTTGAACTACGGCCGTTGTGGGTTGCAACTCGGCTGCCGCAATAGGCGCGACTCTGACCGGTCGAAAGTTCAACGTATCCGGATATCCCGGACGAGAGAGAATTCGAGCGCCAGGAGGTGCGACTCACGGGACACTCGTCGGCGACCAACACCAAATTGACGAATTAGATGCTTGCCGGCAGGCAACTAAAGCTATAATGGAGACATTCAGAACAGCCCCACTAGAACAAAAACCAAAGACTCACGGACAGAAGCGGCCGAACGACTGCGCACCGTTATAGGTCGAATGGGTCGCTCTCTTCGACTAATCCACATGGACGGCAACCTTTCACCGAGCCAGCGCGAAGTGCTGTTCGCGATTACGCGACGAGGACCAGTGCGTCTTTCCGAAGTGGCGGCGAGCGAGGGAATCAATCCAACGATGTTGTCGCGCATCGTCTCACATCTCGAATCCGCCCATCTAGTAACTCGTACGTTCGACGCAACCGACGCGCGGGTCGTGCATTTGTCGTCCACCGATCAAGGTCGGGCCTTGTGCAAGGAGATCCGCAACGAACGCACGGACGCCCTGCAATCTGCGCTCGGCCAACTCTCCGGGGAGCAGCGCCGAGTGCTGCTTCACGCACTTCCCGTTCTTGAGTCACTAGTTGAGACCATGAAGAGTCGCGATCAGTGAACATACAGGCATCCGCCAAGCGGACCTTCTCCTCAATGTCTAACCCTAACTACCGAAAGTTCTTCTTCGGTCAAACCACCTCCCTCGTGGGGACCTGGATGCAAACGACCGCCCAGTCGTGGCTCGTCTTTACTTTGACGCATTCGGCCACGGACATTGGTTTCGTGGTCGCATTGCAAACCCTGCCCGTCCTCCTGCTTGGCCCGTACGGAGGGGTCATCGCCGATCGCGTCAACAAGCGACGACTGATGATCGCGTTGCAGTCCATCATGGGTGTGCAGGCGGCCGTGCTCGCGGTTCTCTCACTCACGCACGTCGTCACCTACTTCGACGTGTGCGTGCTCGCTGTCGTGCTCGGTCTTAACAACGCTTTCGAGAATCCTTCACGCCAGTCCTTCGTACTCGAGATGGTGGGACCAAATGACCTTCGTAACGCGGTCAGTTTGAACTCCACCATGAACAATGTGGCCCGTGCCGTGGGCCCCGCCGTAGCGGGTGTACTCATCGCGGCATTCGGCGAAGGTTGGTGCTTCGCGCTGAACGCCGTAAGTTTCGTGGCCGTCGTCGGTTCTTTGGTCGCTATGGATCTCTCAAAGTTGAATCCAAGCCAACCCACAATTCGGGCCAAAGGTCAGCTCAGAGAAGGATTTCGATACGTAGCCAAGACACCCATTTTGCTCTTTCCTTTGATCATGATGGCGTTGGTCGGTATGCTCGCGTACGAATTTCAGGTCACGTTGCCCGTCGTCGCGGGGACCGTCTTTCATGGGAGTTCCGCGGTCTACGGTTTATTACTGGCAGTGATGGGGATTGGTGCGGTCGTGGGAGGGCTGTGGTCCGCGGCTCGTGGAAAGACGGGCACCCGGGCCTTGATCCAAGCATCCCTCATCTTCGGCATATGCATGACCTTTGCGGCACTCGCCCCCGCGCTCGCCATCGAGCTCATCGCGATGACACTCGTCGGATTCGCCAGCGTCTCATTCCTATCAATGGCTAATTCAACCCTGCAACTAGGTACCGATCCTCAGATGCGCGGCCGGGTTATGGCACTCTGGGCCGTAGCTTTCATAGGATCGACGCCCATTGGTGGCCCTCTCATCGGATGGATAACGAGCGTCGCCGGTGCTCGGGTGGGGCTCGGTGTGGGGGCGGCGTCGTGCCTTCTGGCCGGCCTAATCGGTTGGTCGACAGTTCGTCATTACCGCGACCGTGGCACGGTGCTTCGCGACACGTACGAAACCCAGGGCGACCGCGACGTCGTCGAACCTCATCAACGTCAAACAACGCCCTACGACGGCCAGGAACTCGACTCCTAAATCAAACTTTGTCGTCTCAAGTTCTCGTACGCTACGCCTATCTTTGGCCGGGCAATCTGACGGGGCGTTGGTATCGACCATTCTGATGCCCAGACGGGTCCAGAGCGGCAGGAACTGAGTTCCAACTTCCTCACGCCCGACAAGGTCGACCAACGACCTGGCGGGCGCAGTGGCGTGGCCCTCGAACGGACGGCAGGCGCGGCGATTCGCGGCACGGCGATGACTACACCCTCGTCCGATGTACCCGGCTTTTCGGTCGTCATTGGCAGAGCTGTATAGGTGCTCGTCAGTCATAGTCCACTCCAAATGATTATTTGCCACGCTTAATTATTGTGGGCGACTGATGAATAGATTCTTAAAAATACTTCGTCGCTCGTCATAATTCCTTGATTCCGGGCGTGGTTGCACACCCCGGTGATTACGAAATCGCGAGAAGCCACACCACGAAAACGCCGTAGCCTGCGATAACGAGCAAGCCTGAGCGCCGACTAAGTCCGCGCTTCACAAAGGCCGCCGTCAGTACGAACCCGGTGAGCGCGACGTAACTCGCTGCAGTAAGGGCGCCCGCGCTCGAAGGCGCAGCCAGTCCGAGGATCGCGCCGGGAATCAAGAGACCGACCACGACATTTAGATTGTTGCTATTTAGGGCGGTGCTTAACGCGGCAGTTCCTCTGCCCTTCGAGGCCAAATGCACCGCCGCCACGGCATTGGGCAGACTGGTGACCGCCGCCAGCACGATGGCGCCGATCACCACGTCCGCTACATGGAAATGATGGCCCAATTCCGTTCCGCTTCGCTCCATGACGATGCTCGAAAAGACGACGACGACGAGCGACGCGGCTGCGGCGAGAGCGTCGACGGGCCGGCCCCTGGGCGGGCGAATCGCCACCACCAGTTCCAGCTCCTCCTCATCGACCGCCGAGCAGAGCCACGCGAGCCATGGTTGGGGAAGGGCGAGTTGCGCCAGAGTTTGGCGACGTAGCCCTAGGACGACGACGTACAACACCAGGACGATCGCGGCGAGGATCAGACCCTCGAGGGTCGAAAGGACGGCCGTCACGGTGAGAATGCAGCAAAGCGCCACCCACATCGCGACGAATCCACCAAGAATGACGACTCTTCGGTTGAGAGCCACGAAACCGGAGACAAGTACGGCCACTCCGAGTAGGGCCGCCAGGTTGAAGACGTTCGAGCCGATCACCACGCCGGCACCGATGGTTCGTTGATGCTGCGAGAGGGCCGAAATTGACGACGTGATCTCGGGCGCATCGGCCGCCAGCGCCGCAACGATGCCGAGCAGGGCTTCGGAAAGCCCGAACCGCTCTCCCACCCGTTCTAGCCTCGTGACGAGTACCCAACTAGTGGCGAGGCTGACGATCGCGCCGATGGTGAAGGAAATGCCTGCGAGAGCCAAGACGTGTTCCTTCCCAAACGGTCAATTTGCCGACCAGTCTTCCCGGCTCTCCAAGTGGAACGCTACCCGATACGGTCCAGTATCTCGGGTCCCGGTCGTGAAGGGACCATTTACGTCAGAATCGAACAGCCCCGCGGAATCACCATGCGTCGCGGTACCCATCGACCGCCGGCGCTCGACGAACTCGGTTTCCATTTGATGGCGACACGGTGATGAATCCCGCCGAGGGTGCGAACAAATGCAAGGCCGCACGAAACGAATCGCTCAATCCAGCGGCTGGAGGGCTCTTTCCATAAGATCAGCCCCTCTAAAGTACCCGCTCGGCCATTGGTCCTACAGGTGGAACGGCGCCACCATGGAAGGTGCCGTTTTTGCGGCACCGAGCAGCTGAAGGTTCAACAACGATTCGGTCGTTCGAAGCAAGGAGTAGTGGGTGAAGTGAGCACCAACTCGTTCGCCGCGCGGTACCGACGGCGCGATCACCAACGTGGGCACTTGATTCGAGGCCTGCGAGTCGTTCTCGTCGAACGTGATGAACAACGCCGTTGAGTGCGACTGATACTGCGAACTTTTTAGTATTTGGGGAACCATCCGGCGAAGCCAACTGTCGCCGGTGGCGACGGGGCAACTATGCATGTCATTGCAGATGTTGGGCGTGATGAACGTGAAGCGCGCGCTCAGGTTGAGCGGCAGCGTCAGCGGTACGTCATTGCGAAGACACGCTGAGCCGAGATTCTGAAAGTAGACGGCCGGGTTGTGCCTCGCCGCGTAGGTGCCGCTGGTGACCATGTCGCAACGTGAAGGCATTGACTCGACGAGAGAACGCCAATGGTTTCCGAGTTCGGAGAAGATGCTCGGGGTAGAAAGGGGATGCGTACTTGGCTCACCATCGTCCGTAATTCCCTGAGTCGAACCTGACGTGAGCGCAATGTAGTTGGGCAAACTGGGATGTGAAACCGCGTAGTCATTGGTAGCCAACCCGCAGGCTGCAGCCAGGCTGTTGAGGTAGGGCGCGCTCGAAGAGCCAACGATCGAGTAACCGACGTTCTCAAGCAGGATCCACACCACATGTTCGTAATGAGGCGCCCCCGCTACTCCACATGGTACAGAAACCGGGATTGGCGCCGGAGAACTTGCGCCGGACGCGGGCGTGATCATGCTCAGCGACAACGCGATGAAAGCCAGTGCAATGGTGGGCTTGAAGTACTTCACCCAACTATCCTTGCACCTTCCGTGCATCAGCTAAAAGCGATAAACGTTATATGGAAGCTCCACCGAGACGACGCATGTGGACTTGAAGTCGTGAACCGTGACCGCGAAAGTTCGGCGCATTGACACAAAAAATCTAAAAGGTGGATGGAGATCCCCCGGGGCGACCACGGCCACTATCGTTCGCAGTAATGGTTGACGCGCCCAACGAGAAGAGGAAGCAGGGCGTTGCCACGGACGCCATCGTGCGGTGGTCCATCGTCGCCATTGAATACGCGATCGTCGCCAGTCTGTTGCTGGTGGCCGGCATCGTGCTGGTGCGCACCATCATCGACTTCTTGAGCCATTGGGGAGCGTTCCCTCAATCAGTGGTGGCCGCCATCGACGGAATTTTGGTGGTCATCATCCTGCTCGACATCGCCCACACGGTTTTCGAACATTTGCGAGCCTCCGTCTTCCCCGTGCGCCCATTCCTGGTGATCGGCATTCTGGCCGGCGTGCGAGACATCCTGAGCGCCTCCGCGCACCTCACCTTGAGTAGCTCGCTTGCGCAGGCCAATTTCAACGACACCCTGATTTCCCTCGGCGTTGGCGTTGGGGTGGTGGTGTTCCTACTCCTGGGACTACTGGTCCTGCGCTTCAGTGAGGCATCCGGGAGCAAAGACGATTGATCCGTAATTTTTGAATAACACCTACCGGGACTTCGGTGAGCGACCCACCGCCAGGGTTCCGACCTTCACGGAAGGGGTGCTACCTAAAATCTCAATGCCGGCTTCACGGGCCCTTTGTGATGGCCCAATAGTCGGGACTTTGCTTTGAGTTGAGCAGCGCTTCCCTGCTTTCAAATCCAGGCGCCAGTGAAGCTTCGCTGCCCGCCAATACCTCGTGGTGGTCAATGTTGAGAAGTCGAATCCAACTTTGCTGACCCATGGTGAGGGAAATGAAGCACGCGAGTTCCACGAGCTCCTCTTCGGAGAATTGAGCATTAAGTCGTTCCCAGAAACTGTCGTCGGGGTCGAGGCGCCAGGTGATTGCCTCGGCGTACGAAAGCGCCGCACGTTCGCGTTCCGAGTAGGCATCCGAGGTCTCAAAATTGAGAAGGCCGTCCAACTTCCCTTCGGAGACGCCAGCGAGCTGGGCGGCCTCGCTGCGCTGGTTGCCACAGTATTCGCACTTCACGGAACGAGAGACGTAGACACGACAGAGCTCTTTGACCGAATGATCGACGATTCCGTTTCGAAAGAGTCGGTTCCACGCGTAATCAAAGGCCCAAAAGGCCGATTGGGAATGAGCGCGAACGGCGGAACTCTCCGGTCGCGGGGTTCCCTCGATGGCACACCGATCCATCACCGCCATCATTTCATCGTCCATCTCAGAAAGTGGAAAATAGGAAATTCGCTGAGCCCTTTTCACCATTTCGTCTCCCGGTTCTTCGAGCCCCATAGTCACGATGATACGGCCACCAATCCCCTCATTGCGTGGCGGCCGCCGACGTCAAAATAGGGATGAGCTACGGCTCTCAGCCGCGGGCCTGGATGAGTGCGACCACTTCGTCGCGTAGGTAGCCCTGGCTCCTCGCGAAGTCGAGCAGTTCGTCGATGCGCGCGATCACGGCGCCACGTTGCGGCGTGCCGACCACCTGCACGCCGCGACCCCTCGTGAAATCGAGCAGCCCTTCGTCTCGCAAGATGTGCAGAGCCCGTATGACCGTATTCTTGTTAACGCCCAACACCGATGCCAAGTCGACCGCCGGTGGCAGACGTTCGCCCTGGACTGCCTCGCCGTCGGCGATAGCCCGACGGATCTCGGCGGCGACCTGGTCATGAAGAGAAGCTGGGTCATCCTTGTTGATTCTTGGCGTTCGCATGGTACTATTTCTAATAGTACCATCATGGTGCCGCTGCGCGAGGAGCAACGATGACGATGTCGCCGGTCAGAGACGCACGCCGACCGGGGCCGACTGATCCCGCCAAGCTCCCGATCAAAGAGGCTCGACAAAGGATGCTCCGTCATCGTCTTCGTTTCGTCGCCGCGAGACCTATGGCATTGGTCACTACGGTCGCTGTTTGGCTGGGTGACGGTCGCATTAAGGACCGCCAATCATCCCCTCACGAGTGACCACGTGACCGAACCACTTCATCCGGCGCATCGAGGCGAAGGAGAGCAGGATTTTGTTGACCACGTCTTGGAAATTGTGAAAACAATACCGCCGGGCCGAGTGATGACGTACGGCGACGTGGCGGCCACCCTTGGTTCCCGCGCGTCGCGGGCCGTTGGAAAAATCATGGCCCGCCACGGTGCGGAGGTGCCGTGGTGGCGCGTGATTCGCGCCGGTGGCTACCCGCCTCTGGGTCACGAAACACGGGCGCTGCCCTTCTATCGCGCTGAGGGTACTCCCCTGAAGGGATCAGGCGGCACCTATCGGATAGACCTCGCCAAGGCGCGACATCGGCCCTGACCGGTCACGGGCAACGTTTCGAACTCAGGGAGGCGTGGAGTTTCAAACCGATGTCATTCGCAGCGCGCGGGCTGATCCCGTCTCCATGACCGTCGCCTGGGGGTCGAAGGTGTGCTCGCGATTCGCGAGTCTACGAGTACCGCTTTGTCGTCTCTCGTGATTCGGGTTCTTCAGTCTCTTGGTGGTCGAAGAACCACGGTATTGGCAATTTTGTCATGCAAGGTCTGATTTTTCTTGTCCCAGATCGGCCACAGCAGATCAACCAGCAGCGGAACAATGAATAACAGAGCCACCGCCGCGTGGTGGTCGTTCGAAATCTTTTGCTGGGCCGTGGGATTCACGTATTTCGTGTAGTGATAGAGCGTTCCAAACAAATAAAGTACGCAATAAATGGCCGTCCTCCGAGCAGCTTGCGAAAACGTTACCTTGGCGTAGTTGACGGCCTCAACGCATCGGATACGGGCAACTTTCATGCCAATGGTTTGGCCTTTCATGCGGGTAAGAAAGAAGGTCCCGTACACGAAGACGATGGCGACGTCGATCACCGACGCGGCGTACACGTTCGTGTTGAGGCCACTTAGAGGAAGGGTGATGACCACCACGAGAATGAGTCCGTCGATTAGGTAACCCAGCACTCTCCACCAGTAACCTGCGAGCGGGGGACCCTGGAACTGGGGTTCGTTGGGCGCGAAGTAAGGCATGGGTGCGAGCTCGGCGAAGGAGCCAGAGTTGGCTTTTCCGCACACGGAGCAGAACTGTTGATCGGGTATCTCTTCACTCCCGCAGTTAGAGCAGTAGGGCAACGCTTCTCCTCCGTGTGGACATTGCTAGGGGCAACACAAAACCTATTTCAATATCGAGATTGTGAAGAGGATAGCGTCGTACAAGAAGTGGGCCATAATCGGTCGATTCAATTTGTGATGTTTCTGAAATGATCTGGTGACGAAATAACCCAGGGGAATCGTCAGCACGAAGCCGAGACCGTAGTACACGTGGTAGCTCGTTCGAAGCGCCAGGCTCAGTAGAAGTGAGCTTCGAGGCGTCCAGCCGAGTTGTCCGAGCCGGGTGATGAAGTAGCCGTTGACGAGAACCTCTTCGGTTACGGCCGTCAGGGCGGACATGAAAATTCCCTCAATGAGGTAGTACTTCGGTTGGCTACTCACGGTGAGGTTGTTCACCAAGCCCGGATGGTGATTGATCGCTGCGGCGAAAGGAAGAATCATGAGTACTTCGATCGCGAACGCCGCCGCGCCAAGACCCAGCCCGGGTACGGCATCTCTCTTGAAGCTCGGCACGCCTAGGCCCAGTACCGACGGCGTTTGGCCGGTGCGCGCCAAGAGAAAGAGTGCCAGCGGCACTACCGAGAGCACGGGAACGTAGGCCAGACAACCGAGCAGCATGTTGAGAACCTGATTCGGGTGCACGATGACGGGGAACCTCGTAAGGTCGACGATGCCCGACTCGTGCTGCACCAACACCAGTACCGCGCTGATTACGCCAGTGACCAGAAACGCGAACATGACGAAACGCGTCTCCCATACCAGCAACTTTCGCGCGTGGCCTTGGGGTAGCACGACCCCACTGATGGCCGGACTTGCTTTTGAACGCCCGCGCCGTCTGTTGGGGACCACTTCCTCCGACTGCACTTTGGTTGGCGACGCTTCGTTGCTCGTGACGTCGTCGGGCGACTCGACGATCGGTGTGAGGTCATGGCTCTCACCTGGCGAAATGTTGGCGACTCGTGAAGTGGGTTTGCCGCACGAACCGCAAAAATTTCCGGTCACCTTGGTTCCGCAGTACGGGCAATAGTTCACAAGGCTCCCATATGGTCGGGGGTCAACTGGTTAGCAAATCTTGACTGCCTGGTGTCTATCATTGATGATCGAACGAACCGAACCTTGATCGAAGACACGGCGAAACGTCGCGAATCACCCAACTCGTTTGGCTTATTTGAACCAGCAGCACCTATGAAAATCGACCCCACTGGGGCTCCAACCTCACTCAACTGGCGAAGTCCAATTGGACTAAGGTCCGAATAAACAACCCCTTCGGGCAGGCAAAGAGGAGCGAGCAAGGTGACTGACAATCAAGCCCACTACGGCGAGGCGGCCGGCTCACAGTTTCCGATTACGACCGCCCTGGTGTTCCCTGACGTGCAGATCCAGCGCAGCCTCGGAATGGTGTTTGGCGTGGTCGTGAGGTCGATGGGCATGGCCAAGGGCATTACCGCCGGTTTCAAAGCTCTCGCCGGTGGCGAAGTCAAGCAGTACACCCGATTGGTTGAAGATAGCCGACGCCACGCCCTGGACAGAATGATCGAAAACGCCCAGCTACTCGGTGCCCAGGGCATCGTTTCGATGAGGTTCGATTCATCAGAGGTCGGACAATCCTTGACCGAAATTGTGGCCTATGGCACGGCGGTCACCTTCAGCAACATCCCGTAAGCGAATCGTGATCGCGGTCATCGTTATCCTGGTGTTGCTCGGATTGCTCGTGGCAAGTTTTTTCGTGCGCCGTCATGGCGAGACTGAAAAGCCGAATCCCGAATGGCGGCGCACTGACGAGGTCTTCAACGACCCCTCAACCGGTCGAGTAATGAGGGTGTGGCTTGATGCGTCAGGCGAACGTCACTACGTCCCCGAATCAAACCGACCAGCGATCTGACTAGCGCGACATGAACTCTGACAGTCTTTGGGACTGATTTCGTTCGTAGGCGGCGTAACCTCGATCGCCTCTCGTCGGTCAGTACTCGTGGGTCAGGTGACGCACCCAAGCACGTCAACATCGGATAGATTGACACGTCGCGGATCGTAATGGCCGATCCCGAAGGCAAAGAATTTCACGTCATGGAACCGGTCCTGGATTAACGGGCGTCCCGTTGATCTAGCACCTTCACCTGTCTGTAAGATTTTTCGATGCTGCGAATTGGGTCGATCGTGCTGGGCGTTGACGACGTTCCCCGCGCCATTGAATTTTGGAAACATGCCGTGGGCCACGTTTTGCGTGAATCACCGGAGGACGACAGGTGGGCGGTGCTCGTATCTCCCAATGCCAATGGCTCGCAGATAGCGCTGATGAAGAGCGTGACCGTACCGCAGGAGCATCCACGAATTCATCTTGATTTGTACGCCGAGGATCGAGACGCCGAAGTCGATCGATTACTTGGCTTAGGAGCAAGAACCGTCGACTGGGACTCGTATCCCGAGTCTCCGGACTTCGTGGTCCTTGAAGATCCTGACGGAAATCGATTCTGCGTCATTGAAAAAGAAGACAGTTGGATTGGCTTTAGTTCGTAACCGTTGTTCCGGTCATGGCCGTCAAAGAGACGACTGCTTTGCGGACCATTTCCTGGCGCGCCATCGCCAGCAACCTCGCTCGCCCTTTGACAGTTTGCACTCGATGGCGAACGAATTTGTCGCCCGGGCGAAGGTCAACGAGGAATCCTGCGGCGTCTTCATTAAAGTGAAGAAAGGCCTTCGACCGATGATAAAAGACTCCACGTTTTTTCTCGGAGAGGCCTTGTAAATTACGCGGTCGCGCAATCAGGCCGTCGAGCTGATCCAAGGCATTCTCGCCGGCATGCTTTCCTGGAAGCACTTTAGACAATCGCTCACAACAATTTACGACACGCGCTCTCGTACGCTCTTGCCCATGGGCGACGACGCCGAAGTGCCACGATACGCTCGTTTCAATGAAACCATTGGCGGTCGTGTTGCTCGTCGCCACTGCAGCCAGCGCTTTCTCGTGGATCGCGTCGCTTATTTCGGGTGACACTTCATGGGTTGATCGGCTTTGGTCGGTCCTGCCGGTGATCTACGTCTGGGTCTTCGCCGGATTTTCGGGCTTCCACAACGCACGACTCGACGTCATGGCGGCGGTGGTATCCATATGGGGAATTCGTTTGACGTTCAACCTCGCTCGAAAGGGTGGCTACACGGGGGTTGAAGACTACCGTTGGCCCATCCTGCGCGGCAGAATGCGCCCTTGGCTGTTCCAGCTATTCAACTTCTTCTTCATCGTGCTGTATCAAAACGTCATTCTCATGCTCATTGCTCTGCCCGCCCTGACGGCGTACCAACACCGTTCGACGCCCTTGGGCGTTCTCGATGTCCTTCTGGCCGCGGTGTTCCTGGTGTGCACCGCCGCTGAGACAGTCGCCGACCAACAGCAATGGGGCTTCCAATCGAAGAAGAGCGCCGAGATCGCCGCCGGCCGGACGCCGACGTCGCAATTTCTGCAGTTGGGCCTCTTCCGTTTTTCGCGTCACCCGAATTTTTTCTTCGAGCTGGCCCAGTGGTGGATCCTATTCTTCATGGGCGCCCTCGCCGCCCGTTCGGTGCTGCAGTGGACGGTCATCGGGACCGTTCTGCTGAGTCTTTTGTTCATCGGCTCAACTCGTTTCACCGAAAGCATCTCGCTCTCGCGTTATCCCGACTACGAGGACTACCAGCGCCAGACCTCTGCGGTCGTGCCGTGGTTCCCTCGTAAGGACCGCGTCGAGGCCGAAACCTTCAGGATCGGCTAACGAAGGCCGTCAATCAGAATCGGTGTACCCAGCGCAAGACCATTATCGACGGCATCATCGATCGACTCTCGGCGCTTTGACACGAAGCGTCACCTAGCAAAGGGACCAGACCACGACAACCTGGCCCGATTCGGTTGCACCACCTGAAGATTCGTAGGCGGCTAGAGCCGCCGCGTTGTTCTGCCCAGTAATCACCCACATTGCGTAGCAACCACGCTCTTGAGCAATTGTTTTCAACCTCTCAATGAGCGCCCGACCAATTCCCCTCCTCCGGAATTGTTCGTCCACGCCCAACTCGTACAAGAACATCTCCGTCCCCTTGTCGGGGTGCGTCACTTCCACCCCGCTGACGAATCCCGCTGGTTGGCCTTCCTCGTAAGCGATGAGCAGGTGATGGCCTTGCTCGCAGAGGAAACGTTGCGTGGCATCCAGCTGGGCCGGGCCGTCAAACAGGTGGGAGGCTTCGAGGACGAACCCCAAGTCCTTCTGGCTAATCAACCTAATCTCCATAGGACAATCTTGGCGTAATTGGGCGACGCATTGCGGGCAACCCACCTTGCTATCTCGTAACCTTGACGCCCGTTCAAGCACCGTGCATCTCCAACGTTGCGCCAATATTGTCATCATGACCTGTGAAAAGTGACTAGCTCCGGGATCACCACTCTTCAGCCGAGCGCAGCTCGCGAACGTGAGCCACGTGGGGGTCAGTGCGCGCGTCAAACGCCCACAGTTTCGGAAGGGCCGCCGCGACCGCGACCACGGACCCCGAACAGGCCAGTCCCCCGAAAGTGAGTGAAAACCGCAGGGTGGTCCACGCGGCCATCAGTCCCGCTCGGAACTGACCGGCGGTGGGACCCACGGAGTACGAGATCATTTCGATGCCGGCCATACGTCCTCGGATATCGGGCGGGATTGATTCGTTCCACATCGTGTTGCGAAAGACGCTACTCATGGCATCGGCGCCACCTCCAATGGCCAATCCGGCGAAGACCACCCAAAATGACCGAGAAAATCCAAAGAGGGCGATACCAAGTCCCCACACGGCGGCGGCGGCAACGAGTCCTCTTCCGTAGTGATGAACCCGACGGGTCCACGAAGAAGTGAGGGTCGCGACCAACGCCCCTGCCGGCAGCCCACAATAAAGAACAGACAGGGCATACTCGGTATGAAAGTGCGCCGCAACAAAAGGGAGCATCACTACCGGAAAGGCCAACACCATCGCTAACAAATCAACGATGTAGGTACCGAGCAGATCGGGCCGGGAGAACGCGTAGCGAAGGCCGGCGGTAAGTGCGTGCAGATCGCCGTCTTCGCGAGCGAGCGGGGGAGCGGTGGACTTAAGTGAAAACAACAAGGCCAGTGAGCAGGAAAAGGTAACCAGGTTCGCGGCGTACACCGTGGCCGGCCCAATCGCGACGGCGACCAGGCCACCTAAAGCCGGACCGATAATTGACGCCGAAGTGATTTGAATATTTGAAAGCTGGGAGGCGGCGCGTTGCAGATCGTGGGGTATCAACGTCTGATTGAGCGCCGAGAGACTCGGTTGCTGCATGCTGGAGGCAGCGGCGGCCAAGAACGCAACGACGTAGAGAACCCACACCTGAGGTTTCGCCACTAGGGCGTTGACCAATAACAGGGCAGCCATCAACATGAGTACTTGCTCCATGGAAAGGATCAACCGACGGCGATTGAGTCGGTCGGCGAGCACTCCCCCGTAAAGACCAAAGACCACCAGGGGTACCAACTCAAAAAGTCCCAAGGCTCCGACGTCAAGAGGTGAGTGCGTCAAATTCTTCAGTTGGTACGGGACCGTCACATAGGTCGCCTGACTTCCTAGCGCGGTTATGAATCCGGCCGTGTACAGGCGGCGATACTGCTTTGAGATTCGCAGTGGCGTGAGATCAACGCCCAGTTGGTTTTTGTTCACGCGGGCGGCGCTTCACTCGACCTGGACCGGTGTTCGCCGTAGCGTGGGCCGACCTTTTTGAGCCCGTCGAACATCGTCAGTTGGATCACCACGTCGCGTCGAGCCCTCTGCGATCGCGTAACCGCGCCATCGGAATATCTTTGGCGCCTGGGTTCAAAGTTCAAACCGTGAGGGATGGGAAGATCTGGTGACGGGGTCGGGTGAGGTTCGATTGACGTCGACACTGCACTGCTCCCCCGGATTGCTGGAACTACCAAGTTATGCGGTCGCCACGACGCGTGCGGTCATACGGAGGTACGTGGTCCCCAACCACTCAGTCATAAGCAGCGACGATGACGATAGGCACTGCCCCCTCAGGGGCGACGTGCGGGGCCGAACTTTGTACATCTATGGTCGGGTCCGCCAGAAGTTGTACGGCGGGATTTTCAGTCAAGCAGCCCTCGAACCGAGCGGGGAATTGGGCGGCCATTTCATCCTGGCTCGTCAGGGATTACCCCGGCGGTCGCCACGGGTGATACGGGTGACATGGCTCGCCACAATTTAGGGTACGGTGCAAAAAGTCGAGAAAGGTGAATCGTGAGCAAAGTCAATACGTATCT
>Ga0182024_10013251_pt1 | contig 16142 bp, 11 predicted proteins | sample P32metaG_FD_120480 | JGI IMG/M metagenome (GOLD analysis project Ga0182024, IMG submission 120480) | Permafrost microbial communities from Stordalen Mire, Sweden - P3-2 metaG (Illumina Assembly) | ecosystem: Environmental > Terrestrial > Soil > Wetlands > Permafrost | place: Sweden: Stordalen... | reverse complement strand
GAGCATCCCATAAAAAAATCTTGGTTTGCGGTAAATGGAGGGGACCCAGCGGAGGCTTTGCGGAGCTGGGGAGGAAACCGTTTAAGGAGCAAACCAATTCCCAAAGTACACCAAAGCCAGTGTTTGACCCCGTAGCTAAACTTGGAGTGAGTGGCGGCGAGAAGACAACGGGGCTTGTTGCCGTTGAGTTGTTCGCCGTCGCTCCGGAAAGTTGTAAGCGTAGGGAGTCAAACACCATAGGACTGATAGGCGCTAGCTCCAAAACGGAAGACTCTGACTCGGACGGAAGAGGAACTAATACTTTTTTTTCCTCCTGAGCTGTATCAGAACAGAGAACAAGGGCAGCCGGGGCGCCCCCCAGCAAGCTAAGATCGCCTGGCCCGTTTGACAACTTGAACACTCCCCAGATGTCAGCATGTCGGCGGATCGTTTCGCGCTTGCAACCAGATAGGCGCTCAAGACCTCTTACGGTAACGCGGCGACCGGAATCAACAAGTTGCATGAGTGCAGCGCGGATCTTGTCCCTGGCCGTTTCCTCGCGTCCTACATTGCCTTTTTGGAAGTCCTCGGGGTACCAAACGCGGCCGGTCTGTCTGCTTAATCCCATCAATCGATCGATCGCGCGATCGGTGAGCGGATAGCTTGTGCGTTGACGCTCTGCGCCCTCTGTAGCCTCCCAATTGCATGCCCGCCTTATGTCGGTACCTATTTCTTTCCAATCACCTCTTAAAACCGATTTTGAAAAGCCGTTGTGTTTTTCTTGCAGCCAAACTTCTATAACGGCCGATCTCTGGTCGGCCCGAGCGATTCCAGGAAGCGCCCTAACGCCTTCGTTTTCGTCTCCGTACCAAAGATAATGCCCAATGCAAATAATGGCGTGATGTCTTTGACCTGGCGCCGTTAGCCCATTTAACCAATAATCGCGTCCAAAATTATAAACGTCTTGGATCATTCCGGCATGAGTGAAAAACGCCGAAAAGCCGTCCTCTTCTATGTTTTCATTTTTGAGCTCTTCCGCCGGCATGCCGGCGCCGGCAGCTAGGTCAATTTCTGCTAAACGACTTGATATGCGAGTTTGGATTATTTGCCAGTTGTGCGCGTGAGCGTCCAGGGCGTCTACAAACTTGGATATTGCCTCGTCTGCGGTTATCTCTTCTCGACGTAGCTTGACGGCGCCCTGGTCATCCAACCATGCAAAGCCTCGCTGCAATGGGAATCTAAGCCCATTGTTTGAGGGGAATATTTCTAGTTGTCCTTGTTTGATTTCCAAGCCTTCTGCTGCTAGCCACTGTTTCAGCGTCTTATGAACGATTTCAGAACCAACCCAGGCAGAAAAAGAAAGGTATAAGTGCCAGCCTTCGCTGTCACTTGATTGATAACTTTGGGGAGAAGACAAGCCCACGGATGTTAGTAAATGCCTGAGCCTGGCTAGCCCTAGCTCATTGTGGTATTGGCTCGTCTCGTCTATGTCGAGGACCGCGAGGCGGGTTTGATCGCCCCAACGGCAACCCCAAATGGTGTCAGTTTCCAAACTAACGGCATCAAGGATCGTTTGGTCTTCTAGCGGAGCGTGGCGACTCATGGTCACCCATGTCTTACAGCCGCGCGGTTTCAATATGCTTTGATGGCGGTTCGGATATAGCGACAAGAAATTTTGTCGCGCGCATTGATTAATTCCGCCACTGGTGGTGGCTTTTCGAAATGCTGTAGCTCCGGTCACTGTCTGCCTTTTGCACAAAAAAGGTCGTGCTTGACGGTGCCGAATCTATCCCGTATTCTTTTCGCATCGGGGAAACGTTCGCCAAAACAAACCCCTCATACAATCAGAACCGAAAGATCCGGTTATAGGTCTTAGAAAGCATCGCCCCAGGCGGTGTTTTTTTTTGGTAAGTCTTTGCTCCTGGCGCCACATGCAGTGGCAGCTAGTTTTATTCAATTTCAAATGTTACGCCTGATCGATTTTGGGATCAAGGAACCTGTGAGGGTTTCGGGATATGCGCTGTATATAATTTCCTGGACAACCAGCCCGGTTCCACGCATAATGCATTGGATTGAGACTGGTACCACCCTGAAAGGCTGGAATTTGAAATGCATGCGCTGAATGCTAATACTGCTGGTGGTTTAGAAGACTTCCGAGCTTCGGATAGCGATTACCAGCCCGGAACCAATGGCGGTACCAGCCTGGTACCAGACCAGAAGTCGGGCAGGTCGGAAGATCAGGTTACCGCAACAGTTGGCAAGCAGCCCTCGACAGCACATCAAGAAGGATTTGCGGATTTTTTCGAAGCAACAGCGGAAGATGTTAGGAAAGATTCTGGGGCGGAACCAGAGCGGAACCAGGATGGAACCAAGACGGAACCAATCTTGAGCCTAAAAGAGGCGGTAGAGTTTTATAAAATTTCTGAAAAAACTATTCGGCTGCATATCAAAGATGGAAAAATTCCAGCCCGAAAAGAAGAAGGGCCAAGGGGTTTAGAGTGGCGCATATATCCGCAAGGCATTCCGAAAGATATCCCCATTGAAGAAACTACCAGCCTGGAACCAGAGTTTGTGCAAGTCGGTTCCGACGTCGCCGAAACGGTTACCACCGTGGAAGAGGATGGAACCACAGTGGAACCAGCCCGGTACCAGTCCGGTTCCAGCCCAGAAACTACATGGTATGCAGACGCGCAAGTAGCCAGCAGCTCTCAAGGGTTCGCTCAGCCTAGCTTTGCACCCGAGCTAAAGAGTCTTCTGGACGTAATTACTAAGCAAGCAGAGAAGCTAGAAGCAGCAAGCATGCGGATCGGATACCTGGAAGCTAGGACCGAAAACTACGAGACCCAAATAAAGCTACTGACTGATAGTCAGCATAAGCGCGGTTTGTGGGCTCGTTTTGGTGCTTGGTTCATGGGCCAGAAGTAGTTTAGTACCTCAAGACCAGCAATAAAAGCCGCACTGAGGTAGAAAAGGAATCCGATGCTTCAGTGCGGCCTTTACTGCTGGGTTTAACAGCACCTTTGCTTTATGGCGCGTAAGCCTTATCGCCTTCTTCAACAATGCGACAAAATAAATTGATTAGTTCCATCTGTTCGACACGGGTACAAACGGTTCGCGCAAGCCTGGGACTACCAACGATAATCGCTAAGCATTTGGCCCGAGATATTGCTACGTTAAGGCGGTTCTTGCTGAACAGAAACTCTAAACCTCTAGAGGATTCGTTCCCATCGCTAGCGCACATGGAAGTAATCACCACGGGCGCTTCTTGCCCCTGAAATTTATCCACAGTTCCAACATAATCTCGGTTGAGCTTGTTTTTTAAAGATCGGACTTGCATGTTGTATGGCGCCATGACCAAGATGTCACCCGGAGTTAAGGCACGTTCGGTTTCTTGTTCTTTCAGTTTGCATTTTAAAAGCTCGTCAATCAATTCGACAATTACGTCGACTTCCTCATCACTGCCTTGAGTATTGCCCTCGTGTTCAACAGGAATGTAAATAATTCCGGCCCGCTTTAATTGAGATGTTGGAGGAACAATGATTTCTCTTAACGATGTGTGATCCTCGGCCTGGAGCCGACCTTCGTAGACAGAGTTAGAAATAAATCGACAAACCTCTGGATGCATTCGGTAGGTTGTTGCCAGAAAAACCCCAAAATCGGTTGGAATTGTCTGCTTATCCTGCAACAAATATTCCAATGTGGACTGTCCGCTCTCTTCAGGATGCGCCCCTTTAGTTGGCTGACTGAGTTGCATTTGGTCGCCCATCAAAACAATGTTCTTGGTACTCGGCGCCATTCCCAATAGATTGGCTATTGACACTTGTCCTGCCTCATCGACGAACAAAAAATCAAAAGCACCAACTGTTGATTCATCGCTGAAGGCCCATGCTGTCCCGCCTACCAATTGAAATGCGAGTGTGCCATCTTTGAAGATGTCTTTAACACTCCTAGTTGAAGACATGCCGCTGCCTTCGAGCCCAAAGTCTTTTGGATTGGATTGGATCTTCGTACCGGAAAAGGAGACATTAGCTCTTAACGCGGTCTCAGCCACGTTTTTTAAGAGGTGTGTAATTGCTTTGTGGCTGTGAGACGTAACACCGATTCTTTTTCCATCGCGCAGCAGGTCGACAATTATGTTTGCAGCCGTGAATGTCTTTCCGCTCCCCGGCGGACCCTGGATACATAGAGTGCTGTTGTCCAGGCTTTTCACAGCGTCGATTATGCTTCGTAGGGGGACTTCACTCGGACGAACAATTGGACCGCTCTGGTTACCTTCCAATCGGGGTCTACGGCGGTCTAGAAAATCGCCTATAGCTTGAGGCAATTTGCCAGTTTGATGCCAAGTAAAGACGGTTCGATATATTGAACTGGCAATCTTTTTTGGATCAATAAATTCATCAGGTATCAAGCTCAGGCGCTCTGGAGGAACACCTTGTTTTGGCAGAATTTTAAGTTCAGTGAGGCCTGCGTCTTCATCAAGTTTGAAAATTTCTGCCTTCATTTTGAGATCATGGGCAAAGAAACACATACTGCCCTCGTCCAGCTTCGTGTCTTGGGACGAGTCAAATGCGTATTCGTAAGCAATAGACAGTTTTTCTGGCTGTGGTGCCTTTGCGGTTCGCTGTAAACCTCCCAAGCAATCCGGATCGTCAAATAACTGATCCTCTGTCATCTCGTGTCTATCATACTTAGCCCAGAAAACGGGCTTGGACTCACGCCAATGAAATTCAAGCAAATGAGCTAACAGTCGTTGAATTCTGCTTTGGCTAGGATCGCCGGGCAGCTTTTCCAAAATTTGCCTGGCCAAGGCTGCGGACTGGTCTCGTGCGTCTGAAACCGGACCATCTTCATCCTTCAAAATTGGAGGGACCCACTTTATTCCGTGCGTAGCTTGGACCTGCCTGAGCCAATCAGCAAGTTGCGCTGTCGAGTCACAATCATCTTTGTTGTAATCACGAATCTTCTGTAGAATGGCTGAATTAGCGGCTGAATCCCCATCTTTCGATTCCAACCAATTTTGATAGAACACGACAGAATCCATGGCGGTAGCCACTTCCGTTGCTCGTTCCTCGCGATATAAGCGTTCAATTTTTTTTATAGAGTAGCTAGGCGTTCCAACCTGCATCGACTGGCGTAAAACCGTATAGAGGTTGATGAACACCTCTTTTCGCAATAGCTCATCTACTTCCTTTTCCTTGGTTCCGTGGCGTCCCATCAGGCGGCGGAGCGCAGAAACCTCGTAGTCTGCGTAGTGATAAATGTGCATGGACGGGTCTTCTTGCCAGCGAAGATAAACCCAAGACACAAAGTCTTCAAAGGCGCTCTTCTCCTGCTCGCGATCATGTGCCCAGAAATCCTTAAACTGCAATTTTCCGTCCTGGAAAAAAGAAACTCCAAACAGGTACTCCAAGCCACCCTCGACATGGGGGTATCCTTCCATGTCAAAAAATACATCGTTCTTGGATGCAGGACTAAGAAGCAGCAATCCCCGGCGTGACTTGATATCCGCGGGTTGGATGATTTCGAATTTAGGCTTAATGCTTCCAGTCGATTCGACTTGTAGGAGAGCCTGTCTTTTTAAGGTCGAAAATGTTGATGGTTCCATATGGGGAATGTGCGCGAGTTGCGTGAATGCAAGAGATTTCATACTTTCGATTTGCGCTTTTTCGAGCTTGCGAATTTGCACTTTCCGAATATTTGCTACTAGACTGAGATGATCGATTTCCTCAAGGATTTGATCTGCATCAGTTGTCCAGCGCCCATGATCTGCCATCCCATTCGGAACCGGCCGGGCAGCATGATCGAAACCGGATTGAGCTTCTAGGAAGGTCTTTTTGAGCTGGCGGTAAAAATAGAGATAGTCAGTGGTGCGAAATCGGCGTTCGGTTAGATCACCTAGGACTATTCCAACACATGGTGGTATCCGCTCCTGGAGGGCTTCAAGCATCTCAGCATAGCAACAGAGTTGAATCAAAAAATAAGGCTTTGGTTTGCGCGAAAGCTTCGTATCCCAGACTTCATAATGAAAATCGCCCAAAGAGGAAGCACCTGGCACTTTTACTAAGAAGTCCGCGCGCCCCGCAAAATCGCCACTTTTAAGCTCCCCTTGATAAATAATATGCCGCCCTTGTTTCATTGCTTCTAGTGTGGCAGCTCCTGCTGTTGGACCTTCCACAATCTCGCAAACATCGTTCCCTGCTTCCTTGAGAAGCTTTAAGTAATTTGCTTCGTGTTGTATCCCCATCGTTTGTAATAATTTCAAGCTCGCATCTGTCAGGTCTGGAGCGGCGCTCCCAGGATGTTCTTTATGAAAACGATCCATCCATGACGCAAATTCAGACTCCATAAAAATAATTAGGTCATATGGAGCGTAAGTTAGGGAGCCATTCTCGTTCTTTCTCACTGACGGATACTCCGAAAAAGGAAACTTGATTCTGCACTATTGTCTCAACTACCGGGTCAATTTACGAGATTCATCCGAAAAGGACGAATCTGAGCTTCAGATGGTACGCCTGATCACAATTGCACCTATGCGACATCAAAGCGATAGCGATACTATATCCGCCCTATATACACGCCTTTACAGGCGGTGGCACATGGTTTCATAATGTCGGCTGTATGCGGGCACACCACGGATTCCCAACGTAACAGATTTCGATGGGCTGGTATCTGATCTTGTTCATCACGCGGAGGGGAAATGGTTATTACAGTTCGTCAACTAGGATTACCTCTTGGTGCGGCAGCAAAAGCCAAACTACCTACAAATCTGACTACGAATAAACATCCTGTTCATCGCTGGATGAACTTTATAGCGGGGTTCTCGCCCGAGTTCGTAAGCAGTTGTATCCAGAATTCAAATACGAAAAAGAATTTCAATCTCATCGATCCATTTGCAGGATTGTCGACTAGCCTTGTTCAAGCCAATCTTGAAGGTCTGCCGTCAGTAGGATTTGAAGTACATCCATTTTTTATTGACATATCGCGAGCAAAACTTGGAACGTACACAACGAACGAAATCCATGAACTTCTTGCCATTGCCGCAAAGCTCAAGCCATACAAGGGAAATTTGCTGGAAGTTTGGTCTGATAGTGCTGTTGGATTCCTCGAAAAGCTGATTCCAGAAACCGCTTTACGAGCACTTGCTCCAGTCGTTGTAGCTGAAGAGAAAGTACGCACTGAACTTCGTCCTCTTTATCGACTTATTTTTTCGCGAGTGCTGGAGCTTACATCTTCTTCGCTGACCGATGGTATCTATAAAGCACCAACAACGCGGAAGGGCACTATTTCTTTCGAAGACGCCTTAAAACGCGTGACTACGGATTTATTGGAAGATATAGATTACCTCGGCCCAGCACACCAAAACCTTGCGACGCTTCACGGCACTAGCTCGGAAAAAATGACTCTCTTGGCTGATGGCTCGTGTTCGATCTGCGTCACTTCACCGCCGTATCTGAATAATTTTGATTTTGCCGAGATGACCAGAATGCAACTTTATTTCTGGCGTTATGCAGGATCTTGGGGAGAAATAACCGAACGCGTAAGGCGCAAGCTGATAGTAAACACGACAACTGCGCCTACAGATCTGAAGCGTGATCAGGCAGCTAGACATGACTCTCTTTCTTCTAGTTTCCTCTCCATAGTGGAACCGCTTGTGCAGGAGCTAGAAGCGCAAAAGCGAGTCAAAGCAGGCAAAAAAGATTACTATTTGCTGGTTTACCCGTACTTCTCTCAAATGAGTGCTGTGTTTAGTGAACTGCACAGAGTTCTAAGACCTGGTAGTTCTCTACATCTCGTGGTGGCAGATTCTGCTTTGTATGGGGTTCACATTGAGGCTGAAAAACTACTGGCTCATCTTATGGAGGAGCAAGGCTTTTACATTCAGTCAATTGAAAATTTGAGAACACGCGGTGACCGTTGGATTCTTGAGAAGCGACAGGGCGCCAACAAACCACTAGGTGAATTCCACATTCATGCGGTCAGGGAAAAATGACGGAAGAGCTAGACCAGGATTCAGAACCCATCGAAGCAATCACCGGTACTCTTTATGGAATCGCGATGGATGCGATCAAAGACTACATAGAGATCTATTTGCCTCTTGCGTCAGAGACGCACGGTTTCAGTGCAGTTGAAAGCCGCCACGCAGCTACGTTTGCACAACGCATGATAATCCTTGGTGGGATAAACAGTCCATTAGATCCAAGTACGTCCACTCCTGCACAAGTCGTTGCTGAATGGGAGCGAATGAGAGCAATTCCGTTCGACGTTGAAAACGGCGTGACGAAGGGCGTTTATGTACAGCTTCGAAGCAGAAGCGAAAACTTGTTAGATGAATTAGAACAAGTATCTAACGGTTTTATGGAGTTCCCGCCGGAATACATCGTAAGTAATCCGCACATGCTGCCAATCCTGCAACGTCTCGCGAACATCAGCAGCAAGGCCGAACTTAAACGAAAAATTGGAAGCGTTTCAGACAACGCGGTTTCCCCTAAAGCCGCTATTAAGCTCTCCGCTTTGCTAAATGAGAGACAGCCTGGACGAGCGATCAACCGAGCGCAATTACTTCAAAGCGTCGAACCCACTCTAGAAGGGATCGTGCGTGATTTAGTTGGTAGGGTCCTTTTAGAAAGTGTCGTGGCGAAAGCCCTGGATGACGCCTCGGTAGCCTACAAGCGAGAATCCGAATATAAGAGCATCGCGGGCGTTATTTATGATTTCCGCGCAGATTTTGTTATTCCAGATGACGAGAATCCACTTGCTTTCATCGAAGTTCGCAAGTCCTCATCCCGGCATGCATCGCTTTACGCGAAAGACAAAATGTTCTCGGCAATAAACTGGAAAGGTAAGAATAGAAAAATGCTTGCGGTGCTGGTAGTTGAAGGGCCTTGGACGGTCGAGACGCTCCGCGTAATGGCAAGGGTCTTTGATTATGTGGTTCCTCTTAGCGCTTCGACTGAGGTAGCCCAATCTATAGCAGCTTACATCCAAGGTGATAATTCTAAATTGCGTTGGCTTATAGATTTTTCCATAAACCCGGCCGGGCAATAGAGCCATTCATCGCTAGTCTGATAATAAAGACTATGTTTCATTGCCCATCGTTCAAGCCTCAAAAGCGCCACTACGCGACACTTTCAAGGCTTGAATTTCCGGGCTTATTAAATGCCGAAATAGCAAAACGATTTTTGGGGTAGCCGAAAACCGCTTGATCTCGGGCTTCCGAAGATTTATCGGTCACCATTTACCAAGTTTTTTCAAATGGTTTTCCGTGTGCTTTTTCATACATCGCATCAGAATGCGCGATAGCTTGTTTCTCGAAAATCGGATCTATGTGCCAGACGGGGCGACCGTCAAATCCTTTCGTTACTTTCTTGCTCAATAGTCCGGCCTCTGTCAAAGCCTTGATAGAACGGCTTACATTGGATTCGGCGATGCTTAGCATTTCGGCAATTTCGTTTTGCTTGATGCCGATCACGCCGTCAGCCTCGGTTGTGAGCATGCACACCAAAACTCTTAACTGCTCGCCGGTCAATTTCGAGTCAATGACGTGCCGGAAAAAATACCTTTTCGCGATCATAAAGTCCATCAGGTGCACCTCTCTACTTATCACCCATGATAAGTTATCACCAGTGACAAGTCAAGCCTGAAAACGCCGATTCTACGTGAGGATGAATCCCTTACCGGAAGCAAAAACGCAGCTTATAACGGCTCCTGGGCGGGTCACTTTTTATCTTTCTTCGGCATCATGAGTGAAGCGCCGAAACCTAGCAACATCCCAGCAAGCACTAGCAGCACGCCGATTCTAATGAAATCGTATTCCATTGCTGCGTTCCAAAACGGCACCACAACGTTATTGCTGATGTTTTTGAAAACGTTACTGATGGCATCATTACCCCAGAAACCGTTTTGATTGTTTGTGTCTATGTGTGCCTTCTCGTTCCAATACCAGGACCAGGCGTCCTTCCTGACTGGGATGGTGTCAACGACTATGCCATCGTTACTGCTTTGACTCGTGGCTGTGGTGGTACTGGTTGTGGTGCTATCCGTTTGAGCGACTGCAGGCGTCAAGCACACGAGAAAGGCTATTAAAGCCACCTGCAGGACGAGAGGATTTATCTTTCTGGTTTGTTTCACGGGTCTTGTCCTCATTGTCCTGATTTTTTATTGATGTCTTCGAGGGTTCGACTGAATGTATTTCCCACGCCCGTAGATGGTGCAAATGGGCTATTGGTGGGGAATACATGCGGCGTGTAAGGAATGTTTATTTGGCTTGGCCGCGAGCTGCCCGAGTTCAAAAAGTCGCTGGCGTTTTGTCTTACGTTGTTCGGATCGCTCCGAAAAACGTTCGGTGTGGTTGGCTGAAAGATTGGACTTGAGAGGCTTGGCGCTGGCGCCGTGGTTGCTGGCGGCGGTGCCTGAGTGTTGGTACTGCTTTCTTTATTCAAACTATCCAAGGTGGAATAGGGGGAATTTGTTTGCTCTGAAGGTGGCGGCCCGACTCCAGCGAAAGGACTTGAATTAGAAGTGTTGCTATTAGGCGATACTTGATATGGTGGCACATAATTGTTATTGGTTTGGGGCTGCGGTGCTTGCTGTTGCTGGGGTGCGTGGTCGCGCTCCCACTTCCAAGAGAAATCATGCCACCATGATTTTAGGCTCGTGCCCGCCCAACCGAAAACGCATAGACCTAGCCACGCAGCTCCTATGCAAAGACTGACTTTCCAGCGTAAGCGCTCGTCTGCCAACTGTTTTGCTTGATCTGCTGCTTGCGCGGCGGTCTGTTCTGGAGCGGCGGCGCGGCTTTCTTCGTACTTCTTTTGTTCTTTCTGTGCGGCCTCCTGGGCGGCTCTAGCTTCGCGCTCTCGGCTCCTGCGCTGGGCTTCCTCTTCTTCGCGGTTCGTTTCCTGCGTGGTTTTTCGCTTGCCCGGTCCTGGTCCGCCCGTTCGTGCTCCCTGGTCAGTATTCGGAGAGCTAGCGCCTGGGCTTGCCTTACAGTCGCACGGCCCGCTAGCTTTGTGGTTTTTCTCAAAATGGTTTTTGAGATCGTCTTTAGCGTTGTTGATTTGTTTTAGTTCTTCTTCGGCGTCTTTCTTTCCGTCGGCAGTCGGGAAGCGGTCAGGGTGCCATACCATGATTAGGCGCTTATGCCGCCTGGTGATTTTGTCCAGTGGCGTGCCTGGTTCAAGACCGAGCACGAAGTAGGCTTTTTGCAGTTTTTCTTGCTCTGTCATGATCCAAAAACCGCCTTCATAACATCGCCCCATAGCTGGAGAAGTCCCAGCCCGCCTACTCCGATGAGCCACCATGGCGGCGCCGGTATAGACGTATCAGCCGGGTTGCCTGCATCGCTTCCCGGTCCTAGTGCCGCTTCTACGTCGCTTATTATTCCGGCGATTATGGAATCACAAGCGCTAAAGTTCACGCCCTCTACTTTCGGGACGAAGTCAAACTGCACTACTGTAGTGTCGTTCGGCTCTTCTTTCATTTGTATATCTAGTTGTAAAAGTCTTTGAACGCGCTGAGTACGGTGCTGAATGTTCGCTATGTTCGTGCCTTCAAAGCCTTTTGATTCTTCCTCGATAAAGCGCAGGGTGGCGGTTATCCGGCGTTGCTGGGTGTCGGCTATAGGTACGTTCCATTTGTCGCCGAAGTTGTATGACTTCTCACTGAGTATTTGCCGAATCTTCCCGAATGCTTGTTTTAGCGGCGTCTTATACCGCCTGGGCACTGGGTGCAGGAAGTTATAACGCTTCACGCTGCCAGTATGGAAAAACGGCCAGGCAGCCCAGACAGCGGCATACAGTCCCTCCATAATGCCGGTCTCCGGTGTGTTCAGCACAAAAAATCTAGTGCAGGAGCCAACCACGCAGAATGCGGCTATTGCAGCAATAATTCCGCCTATCATGCTTTGCTTTCCTCGGCTAGTTCTTCCATTGTCCATCTAAGGGTCATAATCGGGTGAGTCCTTCGGTCGATTGGGGGTGGGCCTTCGCTCGGTTGTGTCTGTCTCCGTTGGCTTCTTTGGCCCGCTCCCACGGTCAAAACGGTTGCCGGATCGTGATTGCTGATTGTTACCAGGCTTGTTTTTGGGCGCTCCCTTCGGCTTCGCCCTTTGCTCTCGTTGCTCGGCCTGTTCTTCGGCGGTGCGTCCTCGCTTGCGTATAAACTCGCTCACCTCGTGCTTTGGGCGGGTTGGTGCATCGTAAGATAGCGCCTGTTCATACGCTAGCGGGTCTGTCAGAGCCAGCTTTAGCGGCTTTGTGTCGGCGGTAAAAACGATTACTTCTTTATTTAGGCTAATTAGTTCGTCGGGAGTGATTAAATGCCGCCCTTGTATAAACTCTTGAACGCGCCCGCTATCGCTTACCGTGGCTTCCTCTACGGTTGTTCGCCCGATAGCTTCGCTCAAGTCGCGCGCTTCCTGGAAAGTTTTTTGCTTGAAATAAACTTGCGTTGCCGGTTGATCGATAATGATTTTTGCTTCCGCTCTGCTGTAGACCTGCTCTAGCTGTGAGTAGTTTTGAAACCCTAAAATCAAACCGATTTTGTTCTTACGAATAATTGAAAGGGTGTCACCGATGCCGGAGATTTTTCCGAAGTTGGTAAACTCGTCAAGCAGCATGGTGATTGGATATTTCATCTGCTCGCGAATTTCTAAAACATGGTCCAGGAGGAAATTGACCATGAGCGATCCGATTAATTTGCTGTCTCTCGATCTGCTCGGCACTGCTATATAGAACGTGAAAAGCTGGTGTTTTAGCGCGTCTAGGTCTATGTCTGTTGTCTCGGTCAGCGTGATCATCTGGTCTGTCATCCAGGGATTTAGCTTTGTTATCAGTCCAGAGAATACGCCATACTTAAAATTCGTTTCGCCTGAAAGCCGCATCCAGCCTTCAAACTCCATCTGTGCTACGTCCGACGGACTTTTATAAAGTACCTCTGCTAGCTGGTCCGGTCCTTTCAAAAGCAGCCACCGCAAAGCGCCGAAATGCCCTTGTTCAGGCTCTCCGGCTGCGGCGTGCAAAATGAGAGGGATTAGCAATAGCTTCTCTGATCTGTTCCAAGTCTGGTCGCCTCTGCCCTCGGAGCTTTCTCCGTTCATGATAATTAGATCGGCTAGCTTCTCGGCTAGGTTTGCCTTTTCCTCTTCCGGTGCTCTTCTTATTCGGTCAATTGGGTTGATCCGGTTTGATGTCATATCGGATGGATTGAAGCAATAAATTTGATGCCCGGCCATCTTCCGCCAGCCAGAGGTCAGCTTATAAAGCTCGCCTGCCTCGTATCCTGGGGTTGCTTCGGTGACTACCATACTGGTAGCAATTCTCTCGATTAGTTGCGGAATGAAGAAGCCGCGCGACTTTCCTACGCCTGTTCGACCGCAAACAAGTGCATGGGCATGCGTCCAAAACTCCGGTACCTGAATATATTGATTGTCTGGAGTCCTGCCTATGATGAGCCGTTTGGCGTCTGCGGCTTTCTGGAAATAACCACGATCTTTTAGTTCTTGCTCTGTGCCCCACTGGGCGGCACCGTGGACGGTGCTCTTTTCTTTATAGGTTTTGGCCTCTTCGGCCCGCTCAGCGTCTCGCTGTAACTCCAATAGAATGCGGTCACAACGTTTCTGGCATTCGACTTCACTGGCTCCGCCTTTGCGTTCTTCCAGTTCGATGTTTACGAGCATGCCGCCTGACTTTGCCACCCTCCAGCGCAGTACTACCCGGTATTCATGGCGCCACCAATCTTGCCCGATCTGCTCGTCCAGGCGCTCAGTCGCTAGGATTTGATCGAGCTGCTTGCTTGCCCTGGCCACCTGGTAGCCTAGCCGATCCAGGACATTTACAGCCAGGATCGGAAAGTCCTTGGCGTTCGTTTGAACTATGCCGGAATCGCTGATTTGTACTGCCATTAGTATTGCCCCCAGGGGTCAAACATGAACGGATCGTCTGGCTGGCGGTCTTTCTTCTTTTTCTTCTTCTCGTTGGCTTCGTCGCGGGTTGCCTGGTTGCTGTCGATGGCATCGTCAAGCTTGTCTATTGTCTCTTTGTCGCGGGATTTTTGTTCGGCAGTCCTGCCCGGCTTTACGTGCTCCTGGAGCTTATCAAGTTTGGCTGCTTCCAGGGCGTCTTTGCCCTCCTTGAGCCGGTCACGGGTATCAGTCAAAGGTATCCAGCGGACAAGCTCGTTAGCAATCGAAGCGCCTTGCATAAATAGGCCCACAACTGGATTTCTCATAACCGCATCTTGAAACGGATTCTGTACCCGGAAATTGTCGGGCATGCCCGCCTGCGCCCTCTCTTGCCAGTGCTTCGTTTTTGCCGTGTCTATCAACTTATCGGTGACGCCCGCCCATCTTGCCCGGTCGGCGTTTTCGAGCCAGCCCCTCAATTGCTGATAGTTCTCGACCGGCAAACGGTCAGCCTCTTTGTCTCGTAGCCTCTCGTTTAGACCGGCCAATTCCTCGTACAAACTGTCCTTGCTGTACTTATCGCCTTTGTACACAAAGTAGTCTTTGGGCTTTTCTGGCTTCTTGTCTGGTTCTACGCCCTTGCTTTTATCGTCTTTGACTTCTGGTTCCCGCTCGCCGTGGCGCTCTTTGTCCTTCATCATGCCTATAAGTTTTTTGTATTCCGGCAGTGGCAACCGCTCGTCATAGTTATCCCAAAGATACCGATTTAGTTCTTTCAACTCGGAAAGGGTGTTTTGCCTGCCCCATTCTTTTCCGGCAGCTTGGATCGTGTCTTGGAAATACGGTTTTTCTGGCTGTTGCTCTGGTTCTTTTTCTTTGGTGTTTTTAGCTCGCTCTTTTGCTAGCTGCTTTTCCTTCCACTGGCTATAAGGTTCTAGCTGCTCGCGCAAGATTTTTTTGTGCATCCAGGGCAGCTCTAAACCGTCCCGGACTCGCTCCTGGTGTGCCACTTCCCTCTCTCGCTTGCGTGCCTCAATTCTGTCTTTCTCTTTCCGTTCGCGCTCAACCCTTGCCCGCTCAAATTCTAGAGGGTGTACTCGCTCTAGGTAGCGGTCGCCATAGTCCTTGATTTTGTCGTAGTCTTTCTTGTCAATGCGCACGTCCGTGCCGTTCTTGTCTTTGCCCAGAACAACAACGTGTATGTGATGGTGAGCGGTATTATTGTGCTCAACCCCCATCCATATCAGGTCTAAGCCTTTTTCATTGCCCAGCTTTTGCATAATCTCGCGCGTGAAAGCTTTCTTGTCCTCTGGGTTTATCTCCGGTGCAAGCGTAATTTTGTGTACTACTACTTTGCTGTCGCGCATCTCCTTAACGGCTTTGCGCAGGCGTTTGGCGCTTAAGTCGTCGTCACTCTCGCCGAAAATTTCCCGCCCGCCGTCCTGGCGATCTTCGCCTGGGCGATGCTGAATGTACTTGAGATGAGCCAGTGCCCGTCCAACGGCAACAACTTTCGAGGACTTGCCGCCTACCCTGCTCTGCCGGTCCCTGGCTGAAATGTAGTTGTGTTTTACAACTATCACTTACCTGTCACCACCTTCTTAAATGAGGCTGCTAGCTCGCTTTCGTCTTTATCGACATGCTTTCTCATTTTCTGTTTGGCCGTATTTCCGGCCGCCTCAAAGGCCATCCTGGCGTTTTCATCATCCGGAAGCGCCATCCAGGAAAGCTCATAGAGCGTCCCGATTGCTGTTCCCTGCCTGGCTAGCATTTTGCAGATTCTTTCGACTCCGCTATTAATCGCCTTTACGTGCTGGTCCGTCGCGTAGCGCATTGCTTTTGCTACTTCGGTTTCTCGTTCGTCGTGCTCGAGTTTTTCTTGATTGTCCAGGTACCAGAGCAAAGCTTGCCGGACGAAATCTGATCGGCTCTTTTCTTCGGCTTTTGCTGCTTTGTCCAGCCGGTTTATGTCCATCCTGGTCAGTCGGGTTTCAACCTTCGGGCTGAATACTCTTTTTTTGGCTGCTTCCATGTGCCGCTACCTCATATACTATTTCTAGTGTAATACGAGCCTTGCGCCGACGGCTATAGGGTTCTCCCTGGAGCTGTGCCGCTAGTTTCTCCAGCGCAGGAGCGCTTGTAACAAGCGCGTGCCTGCGCATTGTATCTTGCCTTACCGAACGGTTAAGCCTCACTTCGTTCAGCCCGTCGGTGCGGCTCCTCTTCGCTTCGCTGCGTTCCGTTTTAAATTTGCGCGTCAGTG
>Ga0182024_10013250_pt1 | contig 16147 bp, 11 predicted proteins | sample P32metaG_FD_120480 | JGI IMG/M metagenome (GOLD analysis project Ga0182024, IMG submission 120480) | Permafrost microbial communities from Stordalen Mire, Sweden - P3-2 metaG (Illumina Assembly) | ecosystem: Environmental > Terrestrial > Soil > Wetlands > Permafrost | place: Sweden: Stordalen... | reverse complement strand
TTCGGCCTGCCGCAGACGTTCGGCCAACTGCTTTTGGGCTTTAGCCAAATCCTTTTGGGCCGCCTCGGCCGTCTGGTTCTCGCCTTCCGGAATGTCGGCGAAAGTGAAAGCCAATTGGCCCTCCATTTGTTTGACCGCGTCTGTCGTCTTACGACCGGCGGCGTCGGCCTGCAGTTGTTCGAGGCGGCGGGCCATGCGCTCGGTTTCTTCCTGCAAGGCGTGTTGATCGCGGGCGAGTTGATCGAGTTTGGCTTGTTCCTCGGCCGTGCGAGCGGCGGCCGGTTTTTTCATCCCCTTCGACAACCGTCCATGCACGTCTTGGTGGGCGGCGCGAAGAGCGGCCAATTGCTGTTCGGCCTGACGGAGTTTGGCCACCAATTGTTCCAGCACGTTCTCGTGGCGGCCGGTCAAGATTTCGAGCATCTCGCTCAGGTCTTTGCGAACCTGACTTTCGGCATTCGCCGCCTGGCCAAGCTGGTTGCGCTGCAATCCTTCGCCGGCCGCGCGCATCCGACCGACGGTCCCCTGCTGGCGGGCGAGATGGGCCGCGTCGGACAGGCGGGCACCGGCCAGAGGATCTTCTTGATCGAGTTTTTTGTCGGCGTCGTCCATGGCCGAAAGAAGTTTGTCGAACTGGCGGCCGAGTTCGGCCTGACGGTTGGCCAGTTTTTTGAGATCGGCCTGTTGCTGCGGTTCCAGGTCTTTCCATTGTTTGCCGAGCAGTTCGGGTCCCAGCTTTTTGGTTGCCTGCTCGAGGTCGGCCTCGTCGTGTTCCAGTTGTGCCACGTCGCGCGCGAACCGGCGATAGCTGTCCCATTCGCCCAGCCCAGCCAACATCTCTTCCAGCGCGGTGATCACTCCCTGTTGGTGTGCATCGACCTCGGTCAAGGCCGGGGCGACGGTGGGGCTTTGTGCAAAATCGGTCTCGTGCCGCGCGGTCGCCTCGGCCAGATCGGCCTGCGCCGCCTTGATCGCCGAGGTCAAGCCGCGCTCGGCCGGCGCCAGGTGTTCGCGCTCGACGCGCTCGATGGCCGACAGAATCGCCTCCATCCGCTCGGCCGTCTCGGCACTGTCGACCTGATTGCTGGCCAGATCGGCCAGCAAGTCGGCGATCTGGGCCGGAATGCCGTCGTTGCGATCGGTCAATGTGCGGGCGATATGCCGCTGGCTCAACTCGGTGGCCTGGGCATGATCGATGTCGGGTTTGGCAAGATGCCCGACCTCGCGAAGCTGGATCGACAGCCGAGAGGTTTGGCCTTCGGCGTCGCGCTCGACTTTGAGCACGCGTCGCAGCTCGGCCAGAATCAGTTCCTGGCGTTGAGCCAGCCGGTCGGCCAGTTCCTGGGGCGTGATAACGATCAACCGCCGGTCGGGACTGCGACCCGTCTGGCCGGCCGCGTCGGTGGCCGAAACCGCAAACGTCAACTGGCTGCCAGGAGTCAGTGCGAGCTTGCTCAAATCCCAAGGATAATCGACCGTGCGGCTATCGCCCGGCATGCCGGTGGCCAAGGACGAGCCGGCCGGCGCGGTCGATTTGTCGGCGGGATCGGCCTGGGGCGCGACGAACAGCGGGATTTCGACTTCGGCCGTTTCGGCGGCCACGGCTTTTTCAGTCCCGTCGATTTTTGGATCGTTGGCAGCGGGTGCAGCGCCGGCCGCCGGCGCCCCGTGGAAGTGAAGTGCCATGCTGCGGACGCCCAGGTCGTCTTTGGCAATTGCCCGCAGACGCACGATGGCGGCCGGTGTGACGAAAGAACTGGCGCCAGGGCGTTCGATCGTGACGCTCGGCGGAGCGTCGGTGACGGCGCGAATCTCCCAGCGGCTTTCCTGTCCGCCGATCACGCCGTCGGTGTCTTCCAACTCGAACCAGTACTGACCCGATCGGTCGACCACGAACGGTTCAGAGGCGTCGGCCGGCAAATCGAAACGGCGGCCGTCGGTCGAGACCGTGCAGGCGAGCGTCTGGCCGCTCTCTTGCTTCAGCGTGGCGGAGCGGAGCGGCTGGGTGGCCACGCCGCTGAAGGCCACGCGCGTGCCGCGCAGGGCGTGCAGATTGTTTTCGGTCGGCTCGACCGGCCAACCGGTGTAGGCCGGCGGATAGAGGGTGGCGCGAAGCGAATCGATCCGCGGCGGCTCGACGACTTCCAGCCGACTCCAGTCCATCGTGTCGTCGTCGCCTCCTTCGGCGCGATATTGGAACGGCCGCGTGACGTTTTCCTTGCGGGCAACCATCACGCCACCCAGTAGATGCATATTTTCGACTTCTTCGATCTCGTCGCCGCCGGTGTCGTAGAGGTAATGGATGCGCACCTCGTCGGGGAGCTGGCGGCCACGGCTGTCGACCAATTCGACTTCGAAGGATTGGCCGGCGGCGACCCGATCGGGCGGATGGCGAAAGACCAGGTCGTGCTGCCGAGGCCAGGCCGCGGATCCGAGCGGATTGGCCAGCCGGGCCAGCGCCAAGCGGGCCGCGCTGGGATCGAACAAAACGGCCGCCGCGGCCAACGCGATCGCCAGCGTGGCACCGGCCAGGGCCCGGCGCGTCGGACGCCTCTCGAGCACGGCGGAGAGATCGAGATCTTTGGTCGCCGCCGTGGTTTGGGCAATCACCAGCTCGCGCAGCGCCGCCGAGCCGGCCTGCCGGTCGTCGGGCGAAGCCTTGAGGAATTCGACCGAACTGGACAGCCGATCCCGCAGCGCGGGAAAGCGGCGTTCGATTTTCTGAGCAATCGCGACGTCGTCCAGCCGCCGGGCCAGGACGGGCCGCAGATAGTGAACGGCGGCCCAAACCAACACGGCCAACAGGGCCAGCAGCGAAAGGACGCGGATGCCAGGATCGCGGAAATGGATCCAATAGTCGGCCAGGCCGAGCACCAGCGTCGCGGCCACGACCGCCGCCACGACCCAGCTCAGGGCGTAGAGCAGCATCAGCCGCCGCGCACGGCGGCGAACATCGGCGATTCGGGTTTCGATTTCGTGCGGCATTGTAGTTCTATCCGGGCCCAGCGCTGCCAAAAAAATTGGGACAGGCACCTCGCGGTCGCCCGATTGGCCCGGGTTTTCTCTCAACGGGTCGCTCGGAGCCAGTCCCATTTTTTGGCGACCAGCGGAATCATCCTAATTATAACATTCCCTTGCGTTTACGCAGGATCCATTCGCCGGTGAGCAGTGCCAAAAACAGGCTCATCAGCCACCACTGATTCCAAAGCGGTTTGGGGGGCAGAGCTTCGATCGGCACCTGGCGCCCCGGCGGCAAATCATCGGCCAGATGATGGACGTCCTTCAGGCGGTAAAAGTGCCCACGCGTCTCCTCGGCTGCCCGGCGGAGTTCGGCCGCGTCGACCTGCATCCGCTCGAATTCGCCCGGCGGCGGAACGACGAGGAAGTCGGCCGACGGGGCACCCCCTTCGAGCGTGGGCGTGGCGATCCAGAGGTGGAAACTGCCGTCCGAGACGCCGGGCAAAACCCCCTCGAACACGCCGCGGCTGCTGGCCGTGCGCACGAGCTGTACGCTCTGGTTCTTACGCCCCTCCTGCTCGACCATGACCGTCACGCCCGCATCGTCGGCCGGAGCGAGCCGCTCGTCGGCAAAGCGGGCGCGGATGCTGACGGGTTCGCCGCGATGGTATTGGCGGCGGTCGGTCGTCAGTTCGGCCGAGCGATCCTTGCCCAGCAGTTTGGAGCGGCTGAGATAGCGGATCGTCTGGATCCAGTAGCGCGAAAAGAAGACGTCGCCAACACGATAGCGCCAGCGCCAGGTGTCGTCGGTGGCGTGGAACAATACCTTGCCGGCCCCGACGAATTGCAGCGAGAAGACCGCCAGTTTGCGACCATCGGCGCCGACCAGCGTGGGATGTTCGGCCAGCACGCGCGCGGCCGGTTTCAGCACCGGCGTTTCCAACATCCAGTAGAGCTTGGGCAAGGCAGCCCAGATTTGTTTCGTCTCTTCGAGATTGGTGCCCAATTGCATTTGCGGGCTGGCCAGGCCGAGCTCGGTCGGCATGACCCGAAATCCCTCGGTGATGGCGCCCGACTGGTCGCCGGTGGGCGGAGTAGCCGTTTCCAGATCGACCGGCAGCAGTTCGGCGATCGGCGTGTGGCGATAGGCCAGCGGTGTGTAGAGAGGGCCGGCGATGAAGGCGGCGCCGCCCCCCTTCTTCTCGACGAAGTCGGCGATGTTTTGCATGACGCCGGCGCTGAGATAGGCCGGATTCACGTCGCCGAAAAGCAGGACGTCGTACTCGAACAATTCCTCGCGGCGGATCGGAAATCCGCGCAGGGCCGATTGGTCGAGTTCGGCATATTCCTGGTCGGCATCTTGCAGGACGGTGCTGAGCTGGATCGTGCTGTCGCGCTCCAGCATGTTTTTGAGATAGCGAAATTCGTAGTTCGGATAGGCCTGCACCAGGAGGACGCGAATCTGCTCTTTTCGCACGCTGACCACACGCTCCAGGCGGTTGTTGTCCGAGCGGGTTTCTTCGGCCAGCGGCTCGACCGAAACGACATACGTAAACTGGCCGACTTCGGTCGGCCGGTAGGGAAGCCGAACCGTTTGCGCCGCTCCGTCGGGGGCGACGGTCACCTCGGTTTCGGCCAGCACCGGGCTCTTGCCTTGCTCGGTGAGCGTGACGCGGACGTGGCGGCCGGCCAGTCCTTCGCCGGCAAGCTTGAACTCGAAGTTGACGACGTCATCGACGAACACCACCTCATCGACGAGCAAATCGGTCAGTTCCAAATCGCGGACCGGCTGCTCGCTTCCCACGGCCACGGTCAGCAGCGGAACGCCTTTGCGACGGGCGGCGCGCGCGGCATCGGTCAAGGTTTCGCCGTCGGTGTTGATGCCGTCGGACAGGAGCACGATGGCCGCCGGCGGCGTGCCGCGCAAGTCGGCCAGCACGTGTTCGAGGCCGGCCCCCAGGCGGCTGGTTTCGCCGATTGGCCGCCGATCACGGATTGCCGAGCGCAGTTCGGCCAGCGTGCCAATTTGAGGAACCGCGGCCCCGGAGACGAAATAGACCTTCAGTTGATAGTTGCGGGCGATCGTCGAGAGCAAGTCTTGCTTGCCGGAGAGGAGGACGGCCTTGGCCAGGTTGAGCCGCGTCAATTCATCGAGACCGGCGCCGTCGATACGCTGCTGGAGGGCGGCACGCAGCTTGGCATCGTCGTAGCGATCGGCGATGCCCATGCTGGCCGAATCGTCGACCAGCACGACGACCGTCGGCAGCCCCGTGCGGCGCAAAGAGAGCGTTACCTCGGCGATCATCAGCACGAGCAGCGCGACAATCGCCAGCCGCAGGCCGGCCAGCAGCGCGCGATAGCCGCGTCCGCCGGGTCGCTCGCGGGCGTAGATGAAAACGATCCACAGCGTGGCAAACAGGGCAAAGAGCAGCGTGATCCAGGGAGCCCAAGACCAGGTCGAGTCGACGCTCCAGACGGTCCCCTCCCCCGCGCCGGTCGTGCCTGCGACCAGCCAATGCTCGAGCCAGTTTGGAACGACGCCGCTCATTGTCGGTGTCCAAATCGCCAGGCGAGAAGTGTTTCGGTCAACAGCAGACCCAAGGCCCCGTAGAGGCAGTCCTTGTTCAAATGGTTTTGGCGGCCGGTCGGGGCCGCGGTCGCCTCGGCGACCGGATCGGGACCGGTGGTGAATTGCCGGGGGAGATCGCCGGGCTCGACTCGCGTCAGATCGCTCTCGGATGTGTCGACGTTGGCGACGAACAGCTCTTCACGCTCGGGCGACGAGCCGATCCGCACCTGATAGATGCCGCTTTGCCAGGTGTCGGCAAACGACCAGCCTCCGCCGCCGGGTTCGCTCGAAATCTGCAGATCGTCTTGATGGCCATCGGGCTCGGTCACCTGCAGGGGTAGCCCGGCGACGACCGTGGCCAGGTTGCCGACGAGCGGTTGGCCAACGACGACATTCCGATCGCGCCCCTGCCCGCTGACGACGAGCGCCAACATCTCTTGCACGAGCGGCACGAAGCTGGGCCAGGCGGGCATGGTGGTCCAAGAAGATTTTGTCAGCGGATCGATCGACGACAGCGAGCCGTCGGTCGCCACCAGCACGCTGCGTCCGCGGTGGATCGGCGCCTCGACGATTGCCGGATCGCCGTCGGAGAACGCCAGCGCCACGCGCGCGCCAGCGTCGGTGCGCGGCTCGAGACGGAAATAGCGCGAGACCGGCGTGGTCAACAGGCCCGACGACTCGCGGTCTTGAAAGACTTTGACCAGCGGATGGCGGTAGTCGAGCGGATCGAAGCGGTATTGCCCCTCGGGGGCGAGCGCCTCGATGCGGGCGGGCAGCACTCCGCCGCCGGCGCGGAGCAGTTCGCGGTTGTAGCGTTCGGGCAGAACCTGGTCGCCGAGAAAGAAGACGAGTCCGCCCCCCTGCTTGAGATAGGCTTCGAGCAGGCTGGCTTCGCTGGCGGTGAATTGCCCGACGTTGGCCAGAAAGACGCAGTCGTAATCGGCCAGATCGCGCTCGACCATTCCGCTTTCGGTGACGACCTCGGGCTTGACCAGCGCGGGGGCGGCCGACTGGCCCTGATCGGGATTCAAAGCCAGGGCCAGATAATCGGTGGCACCCGACAATCCGCCGCCAGCCGGTTTGCCATCGACGCACAGGACGCGCAGTTGATCTTTGACCGGCAACACCAGCCAGCGGTGGTTGTCGACGTCGAGAGGGTCGGCGGCCAGTCGCACCTCGGCGACGTGCTGGCCTGGCGTCTCGAATCGATAGCTGAACGCCACATTCGATTGCTCGCCGGGTTCGAGATCGACATGGGTTTCGCGGACTCGGTGTCCGTCGAGCAGCAGTTCGACCAACTGGTGTTTGCGTGGCTGGGCCGCGAACGATTGCAAGCGGGCGTCGAACACGACTTCGCGACCGATGGCGGCCATCGGTTCGGACATGGCCAGATGGGTGACGGCCCAGTTTTCGGTCCCGCTTTGGCCCAGGTCGACGACGACCAGCGCGGCCATGCCGGCCAGTCGGGTCAGACGTTCGCGATATTGGGTTTCGGCCGCGGGGCTGGCGAGCTGCGGTGCCCAGGTGTTGCGGGCCAGGTCGGTCAAAAAGTAAACCTCGCGGCGCGCGGGGGCGGAACTGCCGGCAGAGTTCAAGACTTCTTCAACCCGGGCCAACGTGGCCGGCAGATCGGCGAGTCCCTGAGCGAGTTTGAGGTTGTCGATCTCGGCCAGAAAATCGCTCGGTTCGTGGGCGGGGGAGCCGACGACGACGATCGGTGGATCGGCCAGCACCACGAGCAGGAACGCATCGCCGGCCGGACTTTCTTCGACGATTTTTTCGGCGGCCAGCTTGGCCCGCTCGAAGCGGCTGCGATCGGTCGGCCGATAGGCCATCGAGTAGGAGCCATCGATGACCAGCACTTTGAGCGTGCGCTGGCCGGTCGAAAAATCGAGCCGGGCCCCTTGCAGATAGGGTTCGGCCACGGCCAGCGCCACCAGGACGATGATCAGGGTGCGAATGGCCAAGAGGAGCCACTGCTCGATTTGAATCCGCCGGGCGTTTTTTCGCAATGCCGCCAGCAGATATTCGATGGCCGCCCAGGAGACCTCGCGATATTTGCGGCGGTTCCACAGATGGATCGCCAGCGGCACCGCGGCGGCGGCGAGCCAGGAGAGCATCAGCCAATTGCCGAAGCCAAACGCTAGTAATAGCTCAATACGATTCATACTCAATCGTTATTCGTGCAGTCGTAAATAAACACTCGCCAATCCAAGAGCGCCATCGGCGCGCAAATCGAGACCCGCAGCGCTGTGCGAGTTGAGGACGGCAGATATTTCACCGCAGAGGACGCAGAGGATCGCAGAGAAAGAATTAAAAAAATGCACTCCGGCAACGGCAACTGGCCGATTGATTCTCTCGTCATTCATTTTGCATTTCTCCGCGATCCTCTGTGCCCTCTGTGGTGCAACATTGATTTGACGTTGTGCCACAGCGCTCTGGGTTGTGTTGGTTGTATTTAAGTTTCGCGTCCGACTCACGCGGGGGGGTGCCTTATTTCGTTCGATTCAGCCGCGAGGCCAGATAGGTCGACAGCGCAATCTCCAACGATTGGTCGGTCCGCAGCAGCACGTAGTCGATCTGCTGGGCACGGCAGCCCTTTTTGATCTGTTCCTGGAATTTGCCGAACTCGGCCAGGTAGGCGGCCCGCAATGCCGGCGGATCGACCAGCACGTCGGGCAATTGCTCCAGGCCTTTGAACATCGTCATCTGGTGAAACGGAAAATCGAGTTCGGCCGGATCGAGGACATGAAACAGAATCACTTCGTGCCGCCGATGGCGAAAATGTTTCAGCCCGGCCAGCAGCGAGCGGACGTCGTCGAACAGGTCGGAGAAGATGACGACGACGCCCCGTTTTTTCAGCCGTTCGGCGAGGTCGTGAAAGATCGGGCCGGTTTGCGTCTTGCGCTCCGGCACGCTTTGCTCCATGACGTGCAAAAGCTGCTTCAGGTGCGAAGGATTGCTGCTGGCCCGGACGAGAGCTCTCACCTCGCGATCGAACGTCACCAGTCCGACGCTGTCTTGCTGCTGCAGAACGAGAAAGGCGAGTGCGGCGGCGACGCTTTGGGCATATTCGAGCTTCGACAGTGGCGCCCCGTCGCTCTGGTAGCGCATGCTTTCGCTGGTGTCCAACAGCAGGTAGCTGACGAGGTTGGTTTCTTCCTCGTATTGCTTGAGGTAGTACTTGTCGGTCTTGCCGAAGACTTTCCAGTCGACGTAGCGCAGGTCGTCGCCCTGCGCATATTCGCGATGCTCGGCGAACTCGATCGAAAACCCGTGGTACGGACTGCGATGCACGCCGGAGACATAGCCTTCGACAATCGATCGGGCACGCAGCTCAAGCCCCTGCAGCTTAGCGAGCGTCTGCGGATCTAAATACTTGAGGCTGCTTTCCAAGCGTGGCGCTCTCGTTCTCGACGGGAATGGTTTCGATCAGGCGGCGGATGATGTCGTCGGGCTTGATCCCTTCGGCTTCGGCGTTGAAGTTCGTCATGATGCGGTGGCGCAGGACCGGAAAGGCGACCGCCCGAATATCTTCGGGCGTGACGCAGTAGCGGCCATGCAGCACCGCCCGGGCCTTGGCCCCCAGGACCAGGTATTGGCTAGCACGGGGACCGGCCCCCCAGCTTACGTAGTCTTGAATGAAGTCGGGGACCTGGCCTTTTTCGCGGCGCGTCAGACGGGTGAACTGGAGGGCATAGCGCAGCACGTGGTCGGCCACCGGCACGCGGCGCACGATGCGGCCGAGTTCCAAAATCTCTTCGGCCGAAAGGGTCGCCGTGACCGTGGTCGGTTCGTCGGCCGTGGTGCGGCGGACGATCTGAAACTCCTCTTCCTCGTCGGGATAATCGACGAAGGTGTTGAACATGAAGCGGTCGAGCTGGGCCTCGGGAAGCGGATAGGTTCCCTCCTGCTCGATCGGATTTTGCGTGGCCAGCACGAAGAAGGGCTCGGCCAGGCGATGCTGTTGCCCGCCGACCGTGATTTGATGTTCCTGCATCGCTTCGAGCAGCGCGGCCTGCGTCTTGGGGGGAGTGCGATTGATTTCGTCGGCCAGGATGACGTTGGCGAAGATCGGTCCCGGCAAAAAACGAAACGCGCGGGCGCCGGTCGAGCGATCTTCTTGAATCACTTCGGTCCCGGTGATGTCGGCGGGCATCAGATCGGGAGTGAACTGGATCCGGCTGAAGCTGAGCTGCAGGGCGTCGGCCAGGGTGCGAATCATCAGCGTCTTGGCCAGCCCTGGCACGCCGACCAACAGGCAATGGCCGCGGGCGAACATGGCCACCAGCAGCTCTTCGATCACTTGTTGCTGGCCGACGATGACTTTGCTCAACTCGGTGGTAATGCGGCGATAGGAGTTGGCAAGCTTCTCGACGGCCGCCAAATCGTGTTCGGGAAGCGTCATGCGGTATCCGTTTCGTTCGTGGCAAGCGGAAGATGGGAAAACGTCAAAGTGATACGTGCGGTCAATTCTGCTACGGACGGCCAGTGTTTTTACGGACGAATGATGCGCCGGTTTGAGCCTGCCGGGGGACGGGGCTCGGCTTTTGCCGCCGTCACGGCCGCGCGACCGGCACGGGGGCCAAAACCATACAGCTTGTCGGCCGCCGCGATCAGCAGCACGCCCCGGCTGATCACCAGGTTGCCGCCGCCGGCCTTGCGGGCATCGGTCAGTGGAATGGGATCGCGGGCAAACGCCACGCGGCCACCGGGAGCCACGGTCTGGCGAAAAACGTAAAGCGAGTCGCGCGTCGGCCAATAGATTTTGTCGCCCGCCAGAATGCCCCGCCCGTAGCCGTGGGGCGATTGGTCGGGCCAGTGACCGCTGACCTTGCCGGTCACCGCGTCGATCCACCACAAGTGATCGCCGCTGGCGATCAGGTTGCCTTCGCCCACGCCCAGCAGATGAACCGCGTCGGCGGCCAGCGAGGTTTCCCAAATTGGCTGGCCCGAGCCGGCATCGAAAGCCAGGATCGACTCGCTGTCGCCGGGTGCGACAAACAGGCTTCCTTGGTGATAGACGCAGGGATTCAGATCGCGATAAAAGTGGGCCAGGCGTTTGTCCTGACCGGCCGCGGTGAGGCGGCGGGCGCGCGGATAGGTACTGATCCACAGCAGATGGCCGTCGAGGGCCGAAACCGCGCCGACCGCTCCCAAGTTGGTGTTGGCGTAGAGGACTCCCTCGCCGAGGGTGAGCAAATCGTGCGTCAATTCTTCCATCTGGCCGCCGGCCGGAGTTTCGGCCGCACACAGCATCGTGCGCCAGCGGCGGCGGCCGGTCTCGGCGTCGAAACAGGCGACGTGAACTTGCGGCCGCACGTCGCTACGACGCATCGCCACATAAACATCGGTTCCCGAGACCAACGGCGCCCCCTCGAATGCCCAGCGATCGTCGTCGGGTTCGATCTGCCAGACCATCCGCCCCTCGGCCGCCAGATCGAGGCAGATCAGCCGGCCGGTGGCCGATACGTTCGACTCGGTGGCGTGGGTCGTCACCTGCGAGCCGACGCGGGCGTAGAGCCGGCCGTCGTGAACGGTCATGGTGAAACGTGGCACGCCGAGCCCGCGCGTGGGGCGGTCGAGCGAGCCGTTCGGTCCCCCCTCGCGAAAGATTTCGCCGGCCGGTTTTTGCGGACTGCCGGGCCAGACGGGTTTGCCCGTGTGGAGATTGAAGGCAAAGATCTGGCGGCCGGTCGAAACGAGAACCATCTCGCCCACCACCACCGGATGGTAACTCAACAGTCCGTCGCTTCGTTCGGCGACGCGGTAGGAGCCGAACCGCTGGACGTTCGTGGCGTCGGCCGTGAGAGGCTCGCCGAGCGGAATCGCCGGCCACAGGGGCGCGCCGACGTCGATCGCTTCGCGGGCAATTTTGTTGCGGGCCGAGTTGCCGGCAAACGTCGGCCAGTCTTCGCTCGTTCGCTCCGCGGGCCAGCTTTGCGCTTCGGCCAGCAGCCGCGCCAGCCCCGCGGCGTAGGGCTCATGCTTGCCGGCCAGGTTGCCTTCGGCGTCGGGATGGAGACGCTCGAAAGCTTCGAGCTCGCTTTTTGCACGGGCAAGTGAGAGATCGAAAATCGAAGCCAACACCAACCGCGCCCGGACGTCGGCCGGATCGAGCGGGCTGGAGGGATAGGCCAGATGCGTGGTCGGCAGCCGGGCGGCCTTCCAGAATTGGATCAACCGCTGGGCCTGGTCGTCGGCGAGCGGCTGGTCGTGCCGCAAACGGTAGCCGGGGCGCCGGGTGGAAGCGTCGGCCGAATACCACTGGGTGATGGCTGCACGATCGGCCGGATCGATGTCGGCGGCGGCATTGCCACCCGGAACGGTAGCGGCTTCGAAGGCGTCTTTTGGAATCCACTCGGGAGGCCGCTCGAGGATTTGTTCCCAATAGCTGCGGGCGATGCTCGGTTCGCCCCGCTCCAGAGCCAGGTCGCCCAAGGCCAACAGCGCGTCGTCTCCCCAGGTCGAACAGTACATGTCGCTCGTGATGCGGGCCAACAGGGCCGGGTCGCGATGGGCCATGGCGTCGGCATACCACCGCTGAGCCACCGGATCGACCGGCTTGCGGTAAAGTTCGAGTGCGTCGGCCGGCAGCGAGGCGATCTGAAGATGGCAATAGTCGGCCAGGCGGATGTAGCGACGCGGAGCCACCGCGATCACTTTGCCGCCGTAGTTTTCCATCAGCAGGCGATAGGTTTCGACCGCCTCGTCCCACTGGTGGTTTTCGACGTAGGCCCGGGCACGTTCGAGATGGGTCCGGACGGTGTTATCGACTTCGTCAAGCTGCACCGCTCCGGAGAGTTCGAGCTGGTTGGGAGCTTGTGCTGAGGTAGCGCCGACGCCCAGTGTCAGGACGGTGCCGAGCGCCGTGGCGATACACCGTATGGCGCGGGCGGCGGTCGACATCCGAGCTATCCTTAGCGGTTTACGAAACAAGAATCCGATACCCACGGGTCGCAGGAATCCCACGCTGACGGCGGGCGAGAAAACGGGGGACGCGGCGAGCATTAAAGAATTGCCGCAACGTCACTTATGCCTCGCCTGCACCGCTTCGCTCAATTATAGACGAACCCGCGGCGGCGGGGAACGCGAGATCGGCTGGCGCCCCTCGGGCGGCCGGCTCTATTTGCTGTATCCCTCGACGATCCGACCGATGCCGAACAGGGCCACGCCCAAGAGCATCATCGTCAGCATCTGACCCAGGCTGATCGCGCTCGCCAATTGCAGCAGCATGCCGAGTGGCAGGACCACCAGGCCGAGAAGTTGCATGTTATGTCCGAGGCTGCGCATCGCGTGACAAAGCCACCCTGGGGAAAAGCGAAACGAGCGGGGCGAAAAGCGAAATCTCGCGCCAAAGGTTTTTTTGTCGACAGATTTATTGCCGACCAGGGCCTATCATAATGGCGACGCCCGCCCTAACGCTATCGGGCGATCGGTTTCGCCTTTCCAGACGTGGAAAACCTGCATGCCGCCGACGCACAGCCTGTACCTGACGATGCTGGCCCGTGCCTTGAGGCTGCGCTGCCCCCGTTGCGGGCAAGGAATGCTGTTCTTGGGGTGGTTCCGGATGCGGTCACGGTGCGATTGGTGCGGCCTGATCTACGAGCGTGAGCCGGGGTTTTTTCTGGGCTCGATCTATGTCAACTATGGCCTGACGGCCGTGTTGACGACCGTGATCTACATCGCTTTGTTTGCGACCGACGCCGTTTCGGAAAAGCGGCTGTTGTGGGGCTCGACGGCGTTTTGCATTTTGTTTCCGGTCTGGTTCTTTCGCTATGCGCGCAGCCTGTGGATGGGATTCGACCAGTATTGGGACCCGCGCGCCGAAGATAAGGATTAGCGGGCCGCGCGCCTCAAGCTCCGACGAGCGATTGGCCGCCCGAGGGTGCGCTTTGCGCGTCGTGCTGGGGGCCCGCTTGGGCAGCCGGCGCGAGACCCGCTTTGGCCTGAGCGGCACGGGCGCGGCGGACGGCAATGTACATCGACGTGCAGAAGGTGCCGAAGATCAGAAACGGCATCGAGAGCATGAACAGGATCGACCAGAAGAATCCGGAGACCAAGTCTCCCCCCTGTCCATCGCCCGAGGCCAAGGCCTCTTTGCAACCGGGACAGGCCCAGGCAGCGGTCGACAGGGCGAACACCAGGCCGATGGCCGCCACGGCCAACAGCGGGTGCCCAAGTCTTGAGGCGGTGCGAATGTTCATGGCGATTCTCCGGCGGACGACGGAAGCTTCTCGATTATAGAGTGCTCGCCCGCGGGCGGAAAGTCCGCCGATGGGTAGAGATGGTAGAGCATGACATAGATCACCACGCCCGTGACCGAGACGTAAAGCCAGATGGGGAAAGTCCATTTGGCCCAGCGGATGTGGCGCTGCCGCAGATCGCGATAGCCGAGGTAGATGGTCACGCCGGCCAAAACCGGCACCGTGACGGCCAGCAAAATATGCGAAACGAGGATAATCAGGTAGACGGTTCGCACGTCGGAGGGGCCCTGGAACCGGACGCTGCCGACGTTGAAATGGTAGATCAGATAGCAGGTGAGAAAGGCGATCGAAACGCCGAAAGCCGTCAGCATCACGCGCTTGTGGGCGGTTTCGCGGCGGCGGCGCCCCTTGATCAGGACATAGCCCGCGACCAGGAGGACCGTCGCCGTGGCGTTGAGCGTGGCGTTGACCGTCGGCAGGTAATGAATCCAAGCGTTCAGAAGATCCTCCGCGCCGCAGCGCGCAACCGGGGCTGACCGGACATTCAAGGGGAAGTGGCGGCCGGGGTCGAAGCATCGGCAGCCTCGGCCGGTTTTTCGTCCGTAGCCGGTTTTGAGTCGCCGGGCTCAGCGGGTTTGGCGGTGCTTTCGCCGGCAAGTTCGCTGGCGAAGGCGACCAGTTTGTCGACCTGCGGCTTATCGACCGAGCCATTGGTGAGCACGCTGTAGCGGCCGCGGATCCGGCCCTCGCGGTCGACGACGAAGACGCGCTCGGAATGGACCCCCTTCTCGAAGGCGACCTGGAAAATGTCGCGGCCCACACGCCGCAAGTCGGACATCGGGCCGGTCAAAAACTTCCAGCGGGCCGGATCGGCATGAAAGATCTCGCCGTAGCGCGTCAATGTCTCCGGCGTGTCGTTGTCGGGATCGCACGTCAGGCTGACGACCATCACGTCGGCGGGCGCGGCGGCCAGCACGTCGGCCAAACCGAGGTTCAACTGCCGGCACGTGGCCGGACAACTGGCGAAGAAAAAGCTGGCGATCCAGACCTTGCCGCGCAGATCGGCCGAGCCGAAGGGCCGGCCCGACTGATCGGTGAGCACGAAATCGGCGACCGAGCGATCGGGCTCGGGACCCGAGGTGGGATGCGATTCGATGTTCGCGGTTCGCAGCGACGTCGATTGCGAATCGCCTGCATCGCGCGAGGCGCGAACCGCAGTCCAGCCGCCATAGAGGAGCGCCAATAGCGCGGCAAACAGAATCCAACCCCGAACGGCCCAGGCGTTCATAACAGATCTCCCGTAGTGCGCTGGGCGGCGATTCGCCAGGCCAGCGCCAACATTAAAGCGGCAAAGCCCAGGCTCACCAGCCAGCACAGGGCCAACGACGGCGTGTCGGGCCCGATCGCGCCGGGGAGCCCGTCGTAGAGCAGCCGCCGCAGCGCGGCCACGCCATAGGTGAGCGGATTGGCGGCCATCACCACGGCCAGAATCCGCTGCCCCCAATCTGCGGCCGTGCTCCAGGCGGGAGCCGGAAAGAAGGCCCCGCTCAACAGCCACATCGGCATCAAAAAGACGCTCATGATGGCGTGAAAGCCCTGCGTCGAATCCATCCGCCAGGCGATCACAAAACCCAAAGCCGTCAGGCCCAGCGAAACGACAAAGACCAGCACGACAATCTCCAGCCCCGCCAGCGGGCCAAACCGCACCCCGGCCGCGAAGCCGAGGGCCAAAAAGAGCAGCCCTTGGGCCACGGCCAGCAGAGTGCCGCCGAGCACCTTGCCCAAGACCATCGACCAGCGCGGCAACGGCGCCACCAGGACCGATTGCAAAAAGCCCTCGCGGCGATCTTCGATGATCGAGATCGTGGCGAAGATGGCGGTGAAAAGCAGAATCAAAATCAGCGAGCCGGGAAAGAAGTAGGCCCGATAGGAGATCGAATCGCCAGCGGCCCCCGGCATGCGAAACGACGGACCGAGGCCGGCGCCGAACAGAAGCCAAAATATGATCGGCTGGCCGACCGCTCCCACGACGCGGTTGCGCTGGCGGATGAAGCGGACCCATTCGCGCGAGACCAAGGTGCCGACCGCCAGCCAGGGGCAGGCCGCGGCGCAGGCGCCCGAGGCCTCGCCGGAGCGAGCGTCAGACCGGGTGGCTGGGGAATCGACCGGTGATAGGGTGGCGTCGTTGAGCATTGGTTTTTTGTGAGGCGGGCGCCGGCGGCTTTTTGGCTGGGGGGCCGCTAGGGGAATCTGACTCTTATTGTAACGCCCCCAAAAAACGGGCACTACCCACGCTGCCGGGGTTACGATGACCGAAGAAATCGAGGGAATTACGGTTGCGCCCGCGGCCTTCGCAACGTCTTAGTATGTGGAAACTACAGGAATGCGAGTTTGAAACGGACCGCGGACGAAG
>Ga0182024_10013249_pt1 | contig 16148 bp, 16 predicted proteins | sample P32metaG_FD_120480 | JGI IMG/M metagenome (GOLD analysis project Ga0182024, IMG submission 120480) | Permafrost microbial communities from Stordalen Mire, Sweden - P3-2 metaG (Illumina Assembly) | ecosystem: Environmental > Terrestrial > Soil > Wetlands > Permafrost | place: Sweden: Stordalen... | reverse complement strand
CAGGCGGTGCAGAATGCGAACCTGATCTGCGGCCTGCCAGAAACCGCGGGGCTGGACGGCGTACCTGTTTGGCCATGAGATCTTTTGCGAGTCCGTGTTGTCCGTCGTTTGCTTGTCCGAAGTTGAAATTGACCCCATTTCACGGACTGAACCGCCCCGGGTGAGGAGGCTGGTTGGCTTGAGTCAGGCCGGCATGGCCTGCTGCTCATCCGATAAACTTATCATTATGGAAATTATTTTAAAGTATCTTCTAAATAAAAAATGACACCGGGTAAATATCCATCACTTGATCAGCCCTGTAGACTGTAGGACGGGTTGAGCGCAGCGACACGACACCCCATCTGTTCGCAGCCCTACGCCGTGGGCTCGCTCCGTGCTGCGATACCGACGACCGGCAGCCCACTCACGCTTTCCCCGCCAGTCGCCGCCAGCTCCGCAACGTACCGACATTCTTCGCGACAACCGGCTGATTTTCGGCGAATTCGCTCTGCGGGTCCTCGCCGAGCGCCCGGTAGAAGGCATTGCTGACGACCATCTCGCCGGGTTGGGCCTCGGCCATCAGCCGCGCGCTCATATTGAGGGAATCGCCGATAAAGCCGATATGCGAATGCGCGAATGGGCGCAGCGGCATCAGGCTCAGCGCGCCAAGCGCGATGCCGACATGGAGACCGTGCTTGTCCTGGAGCCGATCGATCCGGCGTTCCCAGTGCTCCGAGGTCGAGGCGCCGATGTCGAGCAGCGCCTTGGCGCAGTTGAACGCATCGGTAGCATAGCCCGGCTTCTTGTCGGGAAAGCCGAACAGACCCACCACCTCGTCGCCGACGAATTGATAGAACATGCCGCCGTGCTCGTGCACCGCCTGCCGGCTTTGCGAGTAGAAGGCGGTCAGGGTCTGCTGCACGATGCGCGGGTCGGGCGTGTCGCGCACATAGGCGGAGAACGAGCTGATGTCGCCCATGACGATGGCGACATCCTGGTAGCCGCCGGGCCGCCAGATATCGGTGGGGCCTAGCTGGTTATCGTCGTGGAGGCGCTTCAGCGTCCACGGGCTGAAATGCCACAGCAGCGCCGAGGCGAGGATTTCATCGCACTCGTTGTCGTAGACCCGGTTCCACTCGGCGCGCAGGATCGACCGGTGAAGCGTCGAGACATTGGCCTCGGCCAGATTTTCGATCGCGATGCCGTAGCGTTGCTTGACCTCCTGCAGCAGCCGCGCCTCGTCCCAGACCTCGATATCGAGGGAGGAGCACACGCACTCGCGCAGCCGGGCGCTCAGCGCCGTGGCATCGAGGTCGTGAACGACGACGATCAGGCGGTTGCACGCGGTCCGCTGGTTCACCGCATATTTCCGGCGGATGCTGCGGACGGTTTCCTCTAGCGAAAGACCATATTTGATCTCGACAAAATAGGCCGGCTCGCCCGGCACGGTAACGACGATATCGGCAAAGGCGCTCAGCGGCGCAAGCTGAACCTCACGGGCGATATAGACATCTTCCGGCGCGACGCCGTTATCGGCGATATGCCGAAACCGGCATAGCTCGCAGCATAGTTCTTCGAGAAAGAGCCGCCGTTCGCCATCGAACATCGTTTCCATAGGGTCGATCTCCCTCGGAAAGAACCATCACCACGGCGGATGCTTATCGCCCCAGCACCCGATCAAGCGTCTTTATCGCGTTGTCGTCGCCGGGCGCGGCGTCGGCCTCGGCGGCGGCGAGGAATTCGTAGAGCCGGGCGATGCCGCGATACATGTCGCTCGACGGCGCGTTGGCGTCGAGAAAGTCGGAAATCTCCTCCATCTCGCCGACCCAGCGATAGGCCTTGTCGTACATGCCGGGGATGCCGCGCTGCATGCGCTTCAGCATCTCGGGCTGCGACGAGGAAAGCTCGGCGATCAGTGCCTCGGCGCAGCCGAACCGCGCCGCGCCCAGCAGCATCGCCGCGGCGATCGCGGTGGTGCCCTTGGTGATCCCGGCATAGGACATCTTGAGGCCCGAGGCCGCCCCTACCGGCCCGTCGATGATCCGCCAATCGATGCCGAAATCGCGGATCGGCGCGGTGCGCTCGGCCCCCAGCCCGGACGCGTAGATCGCCGGGCTGTAACCGTCGCGCGGCGGGCCGCCGATGATCCCGCCATCGACAAAGGCGGCGCCGGTCGGCTCGACGATCGCGGCGACGCGCGCGGCGGTCTGCGGGCTGATCGCGTTGCAATCGACATAGACCGGCTTCACCGCCAGCGATTGCAGCGCCGGCGCGAGGCGCGACGCCAGCCCCTCGGCCTCGGCGGGCGGCAGGATCGACAGGAAGAAATCCGCGCCCGACAGCAGCTCGCGCTCGTCGGCGGCCGGCACCATCCCGGCGGCCCGGGCGCGACCGGCGCTCGCCTCGCTGCGCCCCGAGAGCAGCGTGCGCACGGTGGCCCCGCGCTCGTGGAGCCGCTTGCCGACCCCGGCGCCCATCGTGCCCTGCGCCATGACCGCGACGGTGATGCCCATAAAATGCCTCGTCATCGAAGAAGGGAATCTGTGCGGAAAGTATCGCGAACCGCGCGTCCTGGCGAGGCGCGGCGCGAGAGCGGCATTCCAAGCACGAAACCATCGCCCGCGGACCGATAATGAACTTTTCGGGGATCGATGTAATCGCAGAGGTGTTTGCCCATAGACCGATCACCTAGCCCAGGCGCGATAAGACCAAAGCGCGGGTGCTAAAGAGGAGACGAACAATGAAGCCAATCAAGATCGTCAGTGCTATCGCGCTCATTGCCGGCATGGCGGCGGCGGTTCCCGCTTTCGCCCAGACGCCCGATCCGGCGACCAATGCTGTGGAAGGCGGCGCCAACGGCGCGGCCACCGGCGCCGTCATCGGCTGCATCGTGACCATCCCGGTTGGCTGCGCCCCGGGCGCCGCGGTCGGCGCGGCCGTGGGTGGCGGCGTCGGCGCCGCGAGTGGCGCGGCGAACACGCCGGCTTACGCCCCGTCGCCCCCGCCCCAGACCGTGATCATCCAGCACTAAAGACGCGACTGGCGACGACAGGCCGGCCCGGCGCACCCGGGCCGGCTTTTCGTTGGTGAAATAGGGGCGGCGGCTTCCGTCTCGTCCGGATAGAGACAGGACGGAAGTTAATCCGCCGCGTCCTTGACCCGACCGCGCGCTTGGGCGACCACGTCGCGCAGTTCGGCGACGCCGTGGCGGTGGCAGAAATCGCCGAACCCTTCGCCCGGCTCGCGCTGTGCGGCAAACACCGCGAAGAGCGGGTCGAGCGCGTCGGCGACCTCGCCGAGGCGGATACGCTCGGCGACCACCTCGTTCAGCCGCGTCCCCTCGAAATCGCCGCCGACATAGATCGAATAGAAGCCGGGGATACGTCCGACGATGCCGATGTCGCCGCTATAGGGCCGCGCGCAACCGTTGGGGCAGCCGGTGATGCGGATCGACAGCCGCTCGTCTTCGATGCCGCGGCGCGCCATGCGCTCGACGATCTCTCCGACAAGCCTATCGCTCACCCGCTCGGCCTCGGTCAGCGCCAGCCCGCAGGTCGGCAACGCCGGGCAGGCCAGCGCCCAGCGCGCGGCGGGCGCCATGTCGGCGCCAAAGCGCACGCCATGGGCGCGCAGCTTCGCCTCGATCGCCGCCCGGTCGCGCGGCTCGATCTCGCTGAGGAGGATGTCCTGGCTCGGCATCAGGATCGGGTCGACGCCGTATTCCGCGACGATCGCGCGCAGCGCCGTGCGCAATTGCGACCGGCTGTCGTCAATGATCCGGCCGCTCGACACCGGCAGCCCGAGATAAAGCTTGCCGTCGCCCTGCTCGTGCCAGCCGAGGTGATCGGGGACCTGGAATTTCGCCATCGCACGGCACGGTTCCAGCGTCTTGCCTAAATCCTCCGAAAGACGCTCGCGCGCCCAATCCTCGCCGCGCTCGGCGATGACGTATTTGAGCCGCGCGTGGCGCCGGTTGCCGCGGTCGCCCCAGTCGCGATGCAGCCGCACCACCGCCTTGGCCGCCTCGACCAGGTCGTCGGGCTCGATAAACGCCACCGCGCTCGCCATCCGCGGATAGGTCTCGGGCTTGTTGTGGGTCGCGCCGTGGCCGCCGCCCAGGAAGAAATTGTAGCCGGTGAGCTCGCCGTCTTCCCAGAGCGCGACGATGCCGAGATCGTTGGTCAGGACATCGATCGTGTTGTCATCGGGTACCGCCAGCCCGATCTTGAACTTACGCGGCAAATAGCGGTCCCCGTAGAGCGGGTCGGGCGCGTCGGCAACGCCCTGATCCTCGCTCCGCGGTTCGCCGTCGACCCAGATCTCCTTGTACGCGCCGGTCTGCGGCAGCAGCGCCGAGCCGAGCAGCCGCGCGTCGGCCTCCAGCCGGTCGTGCACCGCGTCGCGGATCGGCGCGGGCGACGTGGTCACCGTGCGCACGACGTCGCCGCACGCGGCGAGCGTCGTCATTAGCCCGGCAGTGATCTCGCCCATCGCCGCCTTGAGCCCGGATTTGACGACGCCGTGAAACTGGATGCTTTGCCGCGTCGTCACGCGCAGCGAGCCGTCGGCATAGGCTTCACCGACCCGGTCGAGCGCGAGATACTGCGCCGCCTTCAGCCGCCCGCCTGGAATGCGCACCCGCACCATGAGCTGATAGTGCTTGGAATTGCCGGTTTGCTTCAGCTCGGTCGCGCTGTCGCGGTCATATCCCTGATAAATCCCGTGGAATTTAAGCAGCGAATAACCCTCGCCATCGAACGGCGTCGCGGTATCGGCGAGGTCGCGCGCGAGATGGCCGCGCAGCTGGCGGCTTTGCTGCTTTGTCGCCTCGGCCTTCGAGATCGCACCAATCGGGTGAACCACACCGCGCCCTCCGCCGGGCAGGCGGAAAATACCGCGACCCGACGTGGTTCAGATAATCACACACTATCTATATGTCAAAATCTTTCTATTTAACATATTTTATGCGCTATACTTGTTCCAACGCCCGCCCTATATCGGCGATCAGGTCGCGCTCGGCTTCGAGACCGGCCGAGAGGCGCACCAGCGAGTCGCCGATCCCGAGCGTGGCGCGTTCCTCGGGCTTGAGCCGGGAATGCGTCGTCGTCGCCGGATGGGTCACGATACTCTTCGAATCTCCGAGATTGTTCGATATGTCGACCAGCCGCAAAGTATCGAGGAAGCGGAAACACGCATCCTTGTCCCCCGCGATGTCGCAGCACACGATGCTGCCGCCGAGCTTCATCTGGCGCTTGGCGAGCTCGTGCTGCGGGTGGCTCGGCAGGCCGGGATAGAGCACGCGGGTGATCTTCGGGTGGGCTTCAAGGAAGCGGGCGATCGCCTCGGCGGTGCGGCATTGCCGCTCGAGGCGCAGCTCCAACGTTTCGAGACCCTTTAACAAAAGCCATGCGTTGAACGGGCTCAGCGACGGGCCGGTATGGCGGTAGAACTGGCCGAGATCGTCCTTGAGATACTGGTTACTGCAGAGGATCGCGCCGCCGAGCGCCCGGCCCTGCCCGTCGATATGCTTGGTCGCCGAATAGACGACGACATCGGCGCCGAGCTCCATCGGCTTCTGCAAGAGCGGCGTCGCGAACACATTGTCGACGACGAAAATGCCGCCGGCGCGATGCGTGAGGCGCGCGACCTCGGCCAGGTCGATGATCTCCATCGCCGGGTTCGACGGGCTTTCGCAGAAACTCAGCTTGGCGCCATCGGCCAGCGCCGCCTCCCACGCCGACAGATCGCGCCCGTCGACCAGCGTGGTGTGCACCCCGTAACGCGGCAGCAGATCGTTGATGATGTACGAGCACGAGCCGAAGAGCGCGCGGCTCGCGACCACCTTGTCCCCCGCCTTCAGCTTGCACAGCAGCGCGGCGAACACTGCCGCCATGCCGCTCGCGGTCGCGCGGCAGGCTTCGGCGCCCTCGATAATGCGCAGGCGTTCCTCGAACATCGCCACGGTCGGATTGCGGTAGCGCGAATAGACAAAGCGCGAGCCGTCGTTCTTGAACGCCGCCTCGGCTTCGGCGGCGCTGCCGTAGACAAACCCCGACGTCAGGTAGAGCGCCTCGCAGGTCTCCTCGAATTCGCTGCGCATCGCGCCGCCGCGCACCAAGAGGGTTGCTTGGCTGACCTCGGCCGCAAGCTCGGGGGGAAGGACGTGCTTGGTCATCGGCGGTGCTCCTCTCAGGTCTGTCCCTAGGGCCGCCGATCCGGGCAACAAAAAACCCCGGACCGGACGGCCAGGGGTCTTTCAACATCCCCGACCTTTTAGCGCTTTATTTAACGTGGGGCGCAAGCCGGTCGGCTCAAATCACCACGGAGTGACGTAGCTAAACGCCCAGAGCCGGCTTCTGTCAAGGGTCAAGCAAAAAGCCGTTTCGGCGATTTGGGCCGCGTGCTAATCGCAACGCCATGAAAACATCCGCGCGCGAGCCCATTCGCTACAAGCTTGGCCTCAACCAGCCGACGTCGAGCCCGACCGCCCTGCGGCTGGCCGAGATGGCCGAGGCGATCGGCCGCGAGACCGATGGCGGGTTCATCCTCGAGGTCCATCCCGAAAGCCGGCTCGGCCCCGACCCGCAGATGTTCGCCGACGTGCAGAGCGGCGCGCTCGAATTCTACCTCTCCGGCGCGACCCTCGGCGGCGTCGCGCCGGCGAGCGCCCTGCCGCTGCTCCCTTTCGCGTTCAACAGCAGCAAATCGGTCTTCGCCGCGCTCGACGGCGGGCTCGGCGCGGTGATCCGCGGCGAGTTGGCGCGGGTCGGCCTGCACGCCTTCCGCCACTCGCTGCAGAACGGGTTCCACCACATCACCACCAGCGTCCGCCCGATCCAGACCGCCGCCGATTTCGATCGCCTCAAGATCCGCTCGCCGGGCGGCGCGATCGCCGCGGACTTCTTCCAGACCTTGCGCGCCGAGGCCGGGATGGTGCCGTTCAGCGGGATGTACGACGCGTTGAAGGCGAAGAAGTTCGACGGGCAGAGCGACCCGCTCGGCGTCGTGCAATCGCTAAAGCTCCACGAGGTGCAGACCTATCTGAGCCTGACTTCGCATTGGTGGTCGGGCTTCACGCTGCTCGCCCACGCGGCGGCGTGGAACGCGCTCCCCGCCGACATCAAATGGGTCGTCGAGCGCAATGCCGAGGCCTATGCCAAGCGGCAGCGCGCCGATATCGAGCAGGTCAACGCCGCCGGCGAGGCGGTGCTCGCCGCGCGCGGCATGATCGTCAACCGCGCCGACACCGCGAGCATCCGCGCCCGGCTCGGCGATTTCTACGCGCGCTGGAAGGCGAAATTCCCGCCCGCTACCTGGCGGCTGCTCGAAGCCCACGCCGACGGGCTCGGCTGATGCCGGACTCCTTCCGCCTCGACGGCAAGATCGCGCTGGTTACCGGCGCCGGGCGCGGGCTCGGCCGCGCGATCGCCATCGCGCTGGCCGGCGCCGGCGCCGAGTTGCTGCTCAACAGCCGCTCGCCGGCCGAGCTCGACACCGTCGCCACCGAGATCACCGCCGCCGGCGGCCAGGCCCGAGCGCTGCCGTTCGACGTCACCGACCCGGCGGCGATGCGCGCCGCCTTCGCCGGGATCGCCGAGGATTTCGGCCGCCTCGACATCCTCGTCAACAATGCCGGGATCAACCGCCCGCAGCCGTTCCTCGAGGTCGACGACGCGACGCTCGACCGGCTCATCGACCTCAACGTGCGCGCCCTCTTCCGCACCGCGCAGGCAGGCGCCCGGCTGATGGTCGCCGACAAGAGCGGCGTCATCATCAACATGTCGTCACAGATGGGGCATGTCGGCTCGGAGCTGAACCGCACCGTCTATGTGATGACCAAGCACGCGGTCGAGGGGTTGACCAAGGCGATGGCGGTCGAGCTCGCGCCCCAGGGCGTGCGCGTCGTGTCGATCGCCCCGACCTTTATCAAGACGCCGCTGACCACGCCGTTTTTCGACGACCCGGCGTTTCACAAATGGGTGCACGACCGCATTCCCCTCGGCCGGCTCGGCACGCCGGACGAGGTGGCGCAGGCGGTGGTGTTCCTCGCTTCGCCCGCCGCTGGGCTGGTGACCGGATCGAGCCTTCTCGTCGACGGCGGCTGGACCGCGTGGTGACGCGCGATTAGCGGCGCAAACCGCCACGTCTACCCTTCGATGAAGTGACCGAACGCTGACAGCGATTGAATGCGATCGCAGATGATCTTGGTGATCGCGAGCATCGGGGTGGAAAGGATCGCGCCGGGCACGCCCCACATCCAGTACCAGAACACCAGCGAGACGATGACGAGCACCGGATTGATGGTGAACCGGCGGGCCAGCAGCATCGGCGTGACGGTCTCACCTTCGATGATATGGATTCCGAGATAAAGCCCCGCCGGCAGGAACGCTACCCAGAGGGTGTCGATCGACAGGAGCCCGACCAACAAGAAGACCACGACGCCGATCGTCGGCCCCAGGATCGGCACGTAGTTGAGCAGCAACGCCACCGTTCCCCAGAGCACCGGATCCCCGAGCCCACAGACAGCGGCGACCGTTCCGGTGGCGACGCCTACGGCGATATTCATCAGCGTGATCGTCGTCAGGTAGGCGGAGATGTCGCTCTCGATCTGTTGCGAGATTTCGACGGCCTGGCGCTTGTTCTTGAAGCTGGGCAGGACTTCCACCAGGCGCCGCAAAAATGTGTCGCCGGACAGGAGCAAAAAGAACAGCACGAGCATGGTTTCGAGCAAACCAGTCACGACCGAGCGGGTTCCTTCGAGCAGACGCTGCGATAAGCCGGTGCCTTCCACCGCGACCGGCATCGGCGCCGGCGCCGCCCCTTGCGTCAGCGTCTCGGCGTGGCTGACGAGCTTTTGAAAGGCCGCGATCGGTTTGCTGAGGAAGCGCAGCCGTTCCTCCAATTTGGGGATCGTCTCGGGTAGCTTCTGCGCCCAGGTCGCGGCGGGTCCGGACAAGATCGTGACCAAACCCGCCAGCGCCGCGAAAAGCACCAAAATCAACAGAATCGCCGCGATCGCGCGCGGCAGGTGCAGCCGCTGGAGGAGCCGCATGGCCGGCTGCAATACGAGCATCAGGACGAAGGCCACGACAATCGGCAGAACGATTTCGGCGGCGGCGTAGCAAGCCGCCAGCAGCGCGAGCAAGAACAGTCCGCCCAGGAAAATGTTCTTGAGGTCCGGCGTCGGATGTCCATTTTCGGCGTGCTCGGCCGCGGTGGCGGCGGTCGCGTCCGGCGGATCATCGATGAGCACAAGACCGACCGGGTGCCGGGCTTCAGCCTCGTCAGTCATCCAGAGACCCAAGGAAAAGGATCTTGTCCATAACGCGATGTTCTCCTCCGCGCCGCGTCGGCGCTTATCGGTGCGGTCCGGTCAGCAGCCGACGCCTGTTCGCCTTCACCTTGCGTCGATAGTGGGCGATCACCCTCGACGCCGCGCCGGGCGCCGTCGCCCCGAGCCCGCCTGTCATCGCCTTGGCTTGCAGCGCGAGACCGGCCTCGATCTTCTCACTGACCATCCGGGACGCCTCGGCCTGGGCGGCCGCGCCGCCGGTGCTCGCTTTCAACATCCGAAGAGCGATCACCGACGACGCCTCGATGGTTAAAAGCCACGCGTCCATCCCGACGCGAAACCAGGGATTTCTTCGGGTCACGGACCCAAAGCCCCTAATGCGCCTTACCGACCGGCGCGCCCCTATCGACCTCCGCACCGATGAAGGTCCGGGTTTCGGGGGCGGCCACGCCCGCGGTCGCGAATTGAGCCATAAGCTCCTTCTTGCGCGCCGCCATCTGGGCGCCGAGCGCATCCATGTCGAGCCCCGCCGCGCGCGCCTGCGAGAAAATGCCGGTCGACGGCCGCTCCTCTTCCCCCACATGATGCTCGATCTGTTCCGAGAGCACCTTGACCTTGCTGTCGTAGAATTGGTTGTCGGGATTGCCGGCCTCGATTTCGGCGATCAGGACCTTGGCGCCGTCGTGCTCCACGTAACCTTCATTGAGCAGATCGTCTTCGACGCTGTCCTTGCACGCCGGATAGAAGATTTCCTCCTCGATCGTCGCGTGCACGGTCAACTCGGTGCAAATCTGCTTCGCCAGAGCCTGCTTCTTGGCGGCTCCCTTGGCGGTTTCAAACTGCTCGAACAGCTCCTCGACCTTGCGGTGGTCGGCCTTCAAGAGCGCGATCGCGTCGGCATGACTGTCCGCCATTTAAAATCTCCATTGGGCGAGATAAAGGCGCCGGCATTTGGCGCTGGGTTGGCGTTTCACCAACGGCTGCTTGGCAAGATCGTTCATACCGGTAGCAGAACGGGTCGATCTTTCCGCCAGGAGTCGGCGACTGGAATTGATTGAGGTCGGACGGCCGCCCGCAATCGCCTATAAAGTCGCCGCAATCGCCGTCTACAGTCGCCTGACAAGAGGGGAAAAACCGCCGCCGAGCGATGCCTGTTCTTGCCTGATAATTTGCGGCAAATAACAGGGATAACAGGCAGGAGGAGAACGCTATGCCCCACCACCTCAAAGAGGCCGCGCTCGCCGGGACCCAGGACGAGGCCGACGCCAAGACCCGCGCCACGGTCGAGGGCATCATCGCCGATGTCCGTGCGCGCGGCGACACGGCGGTGCGCGAGCTCTCCGAGCGCTTCGACAACTGGTCGCCGCCGAGCTTCCGTCTCTCCGCCGCCGAAATCCGCGACCTCGTCGCCCAGGTCTCACCGCAAACCATCGACGACATCAAGTTCGCCCAGCATCAGATCCGCAATTTCGCCGAGATCCAGCGCGCCGCGCTCAAGGATGTCGAGGTCGAGACGTTGCCCGGCGTGGTGCTCGGGCATCGCCACATCCCGGTCGGCAAGGTCGGCTGCTATGTGCCGGGCGGGCGCTACCCGATGGTCGCCTCGGCGCATATGTCGATCGTCACGGCGAAAGTCGCCGGGGTCGACCACATCACCGCCTGCACCCCGCCCAACCAGGGCGGGCCGCACCCCGAGACGATCGCGGCGATGTATCTCGGCGGCGCCGACGAGATTTGCGTGCTCGGCGGCGTCCAGGCGGTCGCCGCGATGGGCGTCGGCACCGCGAGCTTTTCCGCTGTAGACATGCTGGTCGGCCCGGGCAACGCCTATGTCGCCGAAGCGAAACGCCAGCTTTACGGCAAGGTCGGCATCGATCTCTTCGCCGGGCCGACCGAGGTGCTGATCATCGCCGACGAAACGGCCGACGCCGAGATGTGCGCGACCGATCTTCTCGGCCAGGCCGAGCACGGCCCGACCTCGCCGGCGATCCTGCTGACGACTTCGGAGAAACTGGCGCACGGCACCATCGCCGAGGTCGAGCGCCAGCTCACGGTATTGAGAACCGCCGATGTTGCGGGCGTGGCGTGGCGCGACTACGGCGAAGTGATTCTCTGCGTCGACGAGGACGAGATGATCGCCGAGGCCGATCGCATCGCCGCCGAGCATGTCGAGGTGCTGACACGCGAGCCGCGGCGCTACCTCGACCGGCTGCGGAATTACGGCGCGCTGTTCCTTGGCCCGCGGACCAACGTCTCCTATGGCGACAAGGTGATCGGCACCAACCACACGCTGCCGACCAAGGGCGCGGCGCGCTACACCGGCGGCCTGTGGGTCGGCAAGTTCCTCAAGACCTGCACCTACCAGGAGGTGCGCACGCCCGAAGCCAGCGCGATGATCGGCGACTATTGCAGCCGGCTGTGCGCGATCGAACGCTTCTGGGGCCACAAGGAGCAAGCCGACCTGCGCGTCCGCCGCTACGGCGGCAAGAACGCGGCGGAGTGAGGCCCTCAATTACTTGCGTCGCCGCGCGTAACGCGTTACTCTTGTAACGCGTTACAACGACGGGAGACTGTATGACCGCCCCGGCTGAGCGAATGAAGATGATGCGCGACCGTAGACGCCGGCAAGGCCTTCGCGAGTTGCGCCTCATTGTGCCGGACGGGCGCTCCCGAGCCGTGCGTGATCGGATCGCGGTGCAAGTTGCAAAGCTCGATCCGCAGGGCGAGCGAGACGCGTTGCTGTGGATCGAAGCGGTATCCGAGTTCGATTCCGATGAGTCGCGGTGACGTGGTGATTGTCGCTGCGCCCGGCGATTATGGAAAGCCTCGGCCCGCGGTGATCGTACAGTCGAGCGCGCTCCCGGATAGTCACGCCTCGATCGTGGTCTGCCAGATGACATCCGAACTGGTAGAGGCTGACTTCCGGGTCACCATAGAACCCGGAGCCGGCACCGGACTTCGCGCTCGGTCGCAGGTGATGGCGGACAAGCCGGTCACCATCAGGCGTGAACGGGTCGGACGGCGAATCGGCCACTTGCGCGCAGCCGACCTTGTCCGACTCAACACGGCGCTCGCCTTCGTCATGGGGCTTGCCGATTAAACAGCGAGGCTGCCGCGCCCTTACCAATCGAGGATTTCGTCTTCGACATTGCCAAACTCGGGCCAGACCAATGTGTCGTTGCCCGCCGCGACAATCGCCCTCGAGGCCTCCGCCCAACCCGCGCGCGCCTGGCGTCTTATCGGCGCCAGGACGATGCGTCCTTCTTCGGCGGTCACATCCACGATATCGCCAGCCGACACGCCGAGTTCGTTCAGCAGCGATCTGGGGATGATCACCCCCGCCGAATTGCCCAATTTCCGCACAGCCGCTCTCATCGCCCGCCTTTTTAATTCAAAGTCATAACATCATTCGGCCAAGGCAAGCGGACCCGCCGGCCCCCATCACGTCACTCCTCCGGCATCCCCGCCAGGCGCAGCCCGACATCGATGGTTTTCTCGGCGAGCGCACGATACGCGGGATTGTTCGTGTAGGCCCAGCGGGCGCGCTGGCGCACCATCGAGTTGATGTCGGGCTTCAGCTTCAGCGATCGGGCGAGCGCGTCGCGCGCGCCGGCGAGATCGCCGTTGAGCGCCAGCGCCGCCGCCAAGTCGAGGTCTATATAGTAGATGCGCGGATTGGCGGCGTGCGCCTTGGTCAGCCAGTCGACCGCCTCCGGCAGACGGTTCTGCAACAGATAGGCGAGGCCGAGCGACCAATAGGCGAGCGCGATATTCGGATCGTTCGGGTTGAGCCGAATGCGCTTTTCCTCGAGCGGGATCGCCGCCGGCGGGTCCCCGAGATAGATCAGCGTCACGCCGAGCTGGCCATAGGCGATCGCGTCGTTGGGATCGAGCTCGATCGCCCTTTGCCATTCGAACCGCGATTCCGGCAGTCGGTTCTGGAACCGCCGCAGCAAGGCGAACGTGTCATGCAGCTGCGAGCGGTTCGGGTCGCGGGCGAGCAATCCGCCGAGCAGGGTCTCGGCGTCTTTTTCGTCCGTTTCCGGATGGTCGCTGGTGCCGTTCGCAAGATCCACCACCAGCACCGCGGCAATCCCGAGCTTGGCGTCGTAGGAATCCGGGTCGATTTGCAGCGCCTGCTCGAATTCCCGCTTCGCCGCCTCACGGCTGGTAGCCGCCTGGGTCCGCTGATAGAGGGCCCAGCCGCGCATGATGAGGTCCTGGACATCGGGATTGACCGACCGCTCCTGCTCGATCCGCCGTCCCACCGCCTGCACCAGCTCGAGATTGAGCGTGCGCGCGAGGCGCCCGGTAATCTCGTCCTGTGCCTCAGCGAGATTGCGCCGGTCGGTGTCGAAACGGTCGGCCCAGACCTGCGCGCCGGTCGCCGCGTCGATCAGCTCGACATTGACCTGCACCTGGTCGCCGATTCGCCGCACGCTGCCCTCGAGCGCATAATGGACGCCGAGATCGCGGCCCAGTTGCTTCACATCGACGGCGATGCCCTTGTAGGTAAAGGCGGTATTGCGAGCGATCACGAAGCTGCCGGCGATGCGCGACAAATCGGTCGTCAGGTCTTCGGTTATCGCATCGGCGAAATAATCCTGGTCCGGGTCGTGCGACAGGTTCTCGAACGGCAGCACCACGATGGACAGCCGGGGCAGCGCGGCGGCCGGCGCCAGGACGAGCGACGGCGCGGAAGCGGCTACTGGCGGGGCGCTCTCGCCGGGATGCTCGCGCCACGCCCACCAGCCCCCGGCCGCGCCAGCCGCCGCGACAGCGACGGCGGCAACGAAGCCGATGCGCGCGCCGAGCCGGACCCGGCGTCGCCGCGGCGCGGCGGCGAGCTCGGTCGCGACGATCGCCTGCGGGGTCATCGCATAGACCCGCACCGGCCGGGCGATGTTCTTGACCTGCTGGTCGCCGCGATCCTCGAACACGTAAGGCAGCTTGTCGCGAACTTGGTCGCGCACGACGCGCGAGATGCAGATGCCGGCCGGCTCGGCCAGTGCCTCGAGCCGCGCCGCGACATTGACGCCGTCGCCGAAGATGTCGTGATCCTCGGCGACGATGTCGCCGAGATTGATGCCGATGCGGAATTCGAGCCGCCGATCGGCGGGGAGACCGCCGTTGCGCACGGCCATCTCGCGCTGCATCTCGACGGCGCAGCGCACCGCGTCGACGACGCTGGTGAACTCGACGAGAAAGCCGTCGCCGGTGGATTTGATGATGCGGCCGTGCCGTTCGCGAATCCGCGGGTCGGCGACCTGATGCCGCCAGACGCGCAATTCGGCGAGCGTTCCCTCCTCGTCCTCGCTCATCAAGCGGGCGTAACCGGCGACGTCGGCGGCGAGGATCGCCGCGAGGTGTCGTCCGACGCGCGCCTCGCGCCTAAAGTTCATGCCGCCGATCTTAATGCATGGATTTGTAAAGCACGCCGTCTTTCATGATCACAGTGAGGTGCTCGCCCTGGCCGTCGAGCAGCGAGATGTCGCTGAGCGGGTCGCCGTCGACGACGATCAGGTCGGCCCGCGCGCCCGGCGCGACGACCCCGAGCTCGCCGGAGCGGTTCAGCAGCTCGGCGTTGACCATCGTCGCCGAGCGAATCACCTCGAACGGCGCCATCGCCTCCGCCCGGATCACGAATTCACGCGATTGGTACTGATGCATCGGCCCCAAAAGATCCGTGCCGTAACCGATCTTGACCCCGGCCTGCTGCAGGATCTCGAGCGAGCGCAGACCCGCCTCGCGAACATCCGAGAGTTTGGCGAGGCTCGCCTCGGCCAGCCCGAGCTCGCGGCCGAACCGATGCAAGGCGTCGTAAGTGACCAGCGTCGGCACGACAAAGCCGCCCGCGGCGGCGACGAACTCGGCCGTCGGCGCGTCGATCAAATTGGCGTGCTCGATCGAGCGCACGCCATTCGCGACCGAGCGGCGAATCGCCTCCGGCGTGTAGGCGTGGGCCAGCACATAGGTGTGCCAGGCGCGCGCCTCCTCGACGATCGCCCGCATCTCCTCGTTGCTGTATTGCAGGTTCCAGATCGGGTCGTAGGGCGAGGCGACGCCGCCCGACGCCATGATCTTTATCTGCGTCGCGCCCTTGCGCAGCTCGTCGCGCGCGGCGCGACGGCACTCATCGACGCCATCGGCGATCCGCGCCAGGCCGGCGCCGTATTCGCAGCAGGCGCAACTCACCACCGACCGGGTGCGCGGTCGCAGATCACCGTGCCCGCCGGTCTGGCTCAGCGCCTGCCCCGAGGGGAAGAGCCGGGGCCCGCGGACAAGCCCTTGCGCCACCGCCTCGGCCAGCCCGCCATCGCCACCGCCGGCGTCGCGCACGCTAGTGAAGCCGCGCGCCAGCATCCCTTCCATTACCCGCCCCGCCTGCAGGCTGACCAGCGTCAACGGCTGCTCCGCCAGCCGCGCCAGCGCGGCATCGACGGCGATGACGTGGACGTGCGCGTCGATCAACCCGGGCATCAAGGTGTGGCCGGCGAGATCAATGGTCTGCGCGCCGGCGCAAGCGATCGGCCGATCCGACACTTCCTTGATATGCTCGCCCTCGACGAGGACATGATGACCTTCGCGCCGCTCGCGGCTTGTGGCGTCGAGCACCGCGGCATTGGCGAAGATGATAGTCGCCATCGTAAATTGCCCTCGCCATCGATTGACGAGCCGAGCTTAAGCGCCCCGGCCGCGATAACATACTCCGTCGTGAAACTGCGGCGATGGCCGGGGCCATTCGCGTGCAGGTAGAATTGCTTCGCCGCGTCGGCCCCGGTTCGCACCGGCCGCGCGCGGCGGCGAGCGTCAGACCCGGTTCGAGAGCGTCGTCGGGCACTCAAACGGGAGGATATGGTAAAAAAAGTTCACCTGT
>Ga0182024_10013248_pt1 | contig 16148 bp, 10 predicted proteins | sample P32metaG_FD_120480 | JGI IMG/M metagenome (GOLD analysis project Ga0182024, IMG submission 120480) | Permafrost microbial communities from Stordalen Mire, Sweden - P3-2 metaG (Illumina Assembly) | ecosystem: Environmental > Terrestrial > Soil > Wetlands > Permafrost | place: Sweden: Stordalen... | reverse complement strand
CTCCCTATTTGGTCGGACGAAGCCTCACTTTTGGTGCTCCGCGAGCAGCGACCGCGCCGGGCTGGACTCGTAGCACAACTGCTTTGGATAGCCGAGCGATCGTTCGCAAGCAGCTTGGCATTGAGCATAAGACATTGGTGTTCGGAATCGTCGGATCGCTGAATTGGCGAGAGCGGACGGGCTATGCCTATGGCGCAGAGCTTGTGAGGGCCATTTGCATGACCGACCGCCGTGATGTCGCGGTGTGCATCGTGGGCGATGGGTCGGGTCTAGAGCGGCTCATGGAGATGGCGGGAGACGAACTGGGCAGGCGGGTCACGCTTGCTGGTCGTGTGCCTCCTGCGGAGGTCCCGGATTATCTCGCTGCCTTTGATGTAGCCAGTCTTCCGCAAAGCGTCGATCAGGTCGGATCTTTCCGGTACACCACAAAACTGAGCGAGTATCTTGCGGCCGAGCTGCCGATCGTTACCGGTCAGATACCAGCGGCTTATGATCTTGACGAGGGATGGATCTGGCGGCTACCAGGGGATGCTCCGTGGAGCGAGCCATATGTGCAAGCACTGGCCTCGTTGATGGCGTCTGTCGAGAGCGACGAGGTGGTGGCGAAGCGTGACGCAGCGCGCCAATGGTCGAACAAGACTTTTGACCTTGACTCGCAGCAGAAGCGCATATGCGCACTGATTGGCGACATTCTCGATGAGAGAGAAAGGATTGCCCGCTAGGATGGATGCTATGCCTCTGAGCCTAGACCATATGGCCTAGGCTGCTCGCCATGAACTCGCGTCTATTGATCAAAGCCGCCCAGTCGGCAGGCAGTCTCGGCCGACTCATGGATACTTTCGCGTTCCGCAAGGCGCTTGGAGCGGATGTGGTACATGGATGGCGCGAACTCGGAGCGCAGATCGCAGCCCCAGTGGCGCTAGGTGCTCGCGTCTGGATCAGGCATCCTCAGCGCGTCACGATCGGAGAGGGGACAAAGCTTGCCGGGAAGGTTCATATCGACGCATGGGCAGAGGTTACTATTGGGCGTAATGTGCTCATGAATGATGATGTCATGCTTCTTACGGCCCAGCATCATCTCGACAGTCCGACATTCGAGGGAACCAATGGCCCTATCCATATCGGCGACTATGCATGGTTACCGATACGAATTATCGTGCTTCCGGGTGTGTCGATCGGTGAGGCAGCAGTCATCGGTAGCGGTTCCGTAGTAACCCGCGACGTACCTGAGTACACCGTCGTAGCAGGGAACCCAGCATGTTTCATAAAGGAGCGTCCGAGGATCGTTTTTGAGCATATTCCCGCCACGGCGCATCTTGGCTAGACGAGATAGCCGAGCTACGCCACGCAGTAGCGATCTGCTTTTCGCCCACTCGGTAATACGGTGCCAATGCACCGAGATTGTTGCTCGGCGCGGTGCCGGCGCTCGGCGAATGAGCCACCGCCAGTACGCTCGGCAGTCTGCTGATCAGCCTGGCATCTCCCAAGGACCGCGGCTCTCGCGCACTCTCCTCTTGGAGGAGCACAGATACGTCGAGATCGCCAGGCCACGACCTGTGAGGTTGCCAAAGAGCAGCCAAAGCTTGGGATCGCCGGTGCTCAGCAGCAGACGTACGGACTGGGCGAGTCCGGGCACGTCGCGGGTGCCTATGGCCGTCGTCCAGAGAAGATGCGTCATCCGTCCCATGGGGGGGAGGTGCTCGAGCAACGCGAGTGTTTCGTTGTGCGCAGCGGCCCGCACCTGGCGCGGGCCGAACTTGCGCGTCTCGACAGCCCGAGGCTGTGGCCGGTGATCGACGGCGATAGCTGGGTCGTAGACGATCCGAAAGCCCAGCCGGAGCAGCTTGAGGCAGAGAGATACCTCCGTGTGATGCTCAGTCCCGAGCCCACGAAGACGCTCGTCGAAACGGACTTGACGTAGGAGATCGCCTCTGATGCTGAGGTTGACGCCCTTGAGGATCGCCACATCACGCGGGGGGCCCACGCCGAGATGGTGCCTGCCGACGATCCTGCCCCACCAACGGACGATGCCGACAACGGACTCCGCTCCGTCCTCCAAGTGGTTGCCGTAATAGACCCAGTCGCGTCCGCCCACGGCGCCGATCGCGGGGTCGTGGGCGAACGCAGCGAGAATGCGCGAGATCCAGTCAGGGTGGGGTTCGGCATCGTCATCGGTGAGGCATATAATTTTTCCGCAAGAGGCGTCGACTCCGGCATTCAGTGCCGCCACGAAGCCCGGGCGTCCGGCAGGCACCTCGATCGGCACGAGGCGGATTGGCTCGTCCTTGCGCTTGCTTATGCACTGCTGGCTGGCCTTGTCCTCGCGCCGAGCGACAACGAGGATCTCGTCGGGTCGTGTGTCCTGACGAGCGAGCGCGTCCAGACAGCGACATAGGCTCTCAGGTCGCTTGTAAGTGGGAACGACGACCGACACACGCATCTGTACATCCTTGCATCAAGGCGCTCACCTCGGCGTTAGACACGCTACTCTTACGAGTTTCTGACCCCACAGCCTTCGGCGTTGCTGCGCTGAGCAGGGATGCTTGGGAAGCGACCGCAAGCCCGTAACCACGGGCGCAGACCATGGATGGAGCCCTGACGCGATGAACGAGACGACCGATGCCACCGCAATCTTCGCCCCGCTCTGGAAGCGCAAGTGGCTGATCCTTACCGTCGGGATTCTGGTCGCGGCAGCGACCTACGCCTACTACAAACACCGGCCGAGTGTCTACGGGGCGACGACCGAGCTCTATCTTGGGGGTGGTTCTGAAATTCAGTCGCTACTGAGCGGCGCTGCGGCCAATTCGATTCAGAACGACCGTGAACTCGCCGATCAGGCAGAACTGATCAACTCGAACGTCGTGGGCGAAGCGGTTCAGCGGCGGCTGCGCGAAGAGCGCAAGCTGGGCGCGGCCGCTGGTACTGCGCAGGCGACCACGGCAACCGGGAGCGACTTCATAACGATCTCGACAAAGGCTGGCACCGGCCAAGGGGCTGCTCTACTCGCAAACACCTACGCGCAGATTTATCTCAGGGAACGGGATGCCAACTACCGCCATGCGGTCCAAGTGGTGCTCGCCAGCGCCCGTCGGCAGCTGCGGAGCAGTGAAAGCAAGCATCCTGGCGCGTCGCAGGGCCTGCAGACCGAGGCGCTCGTCGAACGGGTCAATCAACTTCAGTCGCAGCTCTCTGTGGGCAATACGGGCAATAGGCAGATCAACCCTGCCATAGCAAGCGCAACTCCTCTCTCGCCCAAGCCGAAGAGAAACGCGATCTTTGGGTTTGTGCTGGGCATCGTTCTGGCCACGATGGCAGCCTACGCCCTGAGTCGCTTCGACCGCCGGCTGCGGTCGCTGGCTGACATCGAGGTGGTCTTCCAGGCGCCAGTGCTGACCGCCGTCCCCTCGATCCGCCAGCCGATCATTCGCGCCGATGGACAGTCGATGCCCGCACAGGCGCTTCGAGAGCCCATGCGCCGCTTGCACACAACCCTCCAGCTGCGCGGCATGCCCAACGACCTCAACGGGCGTCCCGCTCCCCGCTCGGTGCTCTTCATCAGCGCCGATGCGGGAGATGGCAAGTCGAAGCTGATCGCCGGTCTGGCGCTCGTGCAGAGCGAGGCGGGGGAGCGAGTCGCGATCGTGGAGGCCGATCTTCGCCGCCCAACTCAGGCCGAGCTGCTAGGCGTCGACGGTTCGCATGGGTTGGCCGAGGTGCTCGCGGGAGCGCTCACCCCGCAGGCGGCGATGCAGAGGGTCCAGTCCATACCCGCGGAGATAGGGGCCGGCTCTTTCGACCGGGGAGAGGGAGTCGCGACAGCGGTCGAGTCGCGCGTGATGGGCTCGGTTTCGGTCCTCCCGAGCGGCGGGACGGTGGCCAACCCGCCCGCCCTGCTGGCCGGACGGGCGATGCCCACGCTCCTGCGCTCCCTGGCTGAGGACTTCGACTATGTGCTGATCGATGCGCCGCCTCCCTTAGTGGTGAGCGATGTCCTGCCGCTGTTGGCAGTGGTGGATGCGATCGTGATCGTCGCTCGTGTTGGTCATACCGGCGAGACCTCGGCGCAGCGGTTGATGGACCTCCTCTCGCGCGCTCCCCACGCTCCAGTGGTCGGGACCGTCGCAAATGACGTGTCAGCGGCGGACATGAGGGCGTTCGGGTTCTCCTCGAAATACTACGACGAGCGCAGGCGCCGCTCCTAAGCGGGCTGATGGGCGTGTCATCCCTGGGCCTGTCAGGCGTGCTATGGAGAACCCATCCGTCTGTCCTGAGCCGTCGCAGGCGCGAGTTGCTGATCACCGGCCTGGCCGGGGCAATCTCACTGGTTATCGCCCTAGGCATAGCTGTGGAGGTGCCCAACCCGAGCTTCCCGCTCGCGCTCGGCATTGCGCTCGGTGTCCTGACCGTCGTCGGGCTCGTCGTCAGCACCCGTTACGAGGTAACGCTCGCGTTGCTGATGCTCTACTTCGGCTTGCTGGACGGGCCGATCAAGCTCGAGAGCGCGAGCCAGGGAACGTCTGCGATTCGCGACGTGCTGATCGCCGCAGTCTGCCTTGGTGCAGTCATCCGTCTCATCGTCAGGAGGGAGCGCATACGCCTGCCTCCGTTGTCTGGCTGGGTGCTCGCCTTTGTGGTTCTAGTACTGGTTGAGGCCGCGAATCCGGAGACAAAAGGAGTCGCCAAGATCGTAGGTGGTTTTAGGCAGCAGCTCGAGTGGATCCCATTCTTCTTCTTCGGCTACCTCGTCATGCGCTCCAAGGAGCGCTTTCGCAAGTTCTTTCTAATCCTGGGGGTGATCGCGCTGGCCAACGGAGTAGTCAGCGCGATCCAGACACAGCTCACGCCGGCACAGCTGTCCAAATGGGGACCGGGCTATGCACAGCGAATCGAAGGAGTTGGTGTCTCGACCCGGACATACTTCGACAGTGAAGGGACGGCTCGGGTGCGTCCGCCGGCCCTGGGCTCGGACTTTGGGTTTGGCGGGTACGTCGGTGTGATCGCCCTGCCCGGCCTGCTGGTGCTGCTGGGCATCGGTCGTCTGCGCCGACGATGGGCGGTCGTGCTGCTCTGTCTCGGAGCGCTGCTCGCTGTCGCCACCTCCCTGCAGCGCGAGGCGGTCCTCGGGGCGGTCATTGCACTGGTGGCCTTCGCCGCGCTCTCGGCCAGTGCTGGTCGGCGTGCCACGCGTGTGCTGGTCGGGCTCTTGGTGGTGGGAGCACTGGCGTTTGCGCTGGCGTCGGTGCTTGCACCCGATGCAGGCAAAGGGGTCTTTTCACGGTATGCCAGTATCACTCCGGGGAAGGCCGCAACGACATCGGTCGCCTATCGGGAAAAGGATCTCGCGCAGATTCCGACCGACATAAAGAACTATCCGTTTGGTGCGGGATTGTCTATCGCTGGAGCGGGGGCTGGCTTCGGCGGGAGCGCTGGTGCGACGATAGAAGGCCAGCGTGCGAACGCGGAGTCGCAGTACAACTACGTGACCCTCGAACTTGGCCTGCCCGGCCTGCTTCTGTGGGTTGCCCTGTCGGTCAGGGTGATCGTGCTTGTCGTGCGTCGTATGCGGCGAATTGGGGATGTCGAGCTGCGTTTGAGCCTTGCAGGCGTATTTGCCGTGATCATCGCGTTTACTATCATGGGATTTGTAGCTCCGACGATGTCGAGTCTGCCGTTCGGCCCGTATTTCTGGTTCGCGGTCGGGATTGCCTCATACTGGTTTGCGGGCGGTCTACAACGCCAGCAGACCGTTCTGCGAGAGATCACGGCATGAGTCATAAGCTTGAGCACCGGATGATCCTTCCCCGCTTACTCAACCGTGGTGATCGATCGCGGCAGGCGTCTATGTGGTCGCGGCTACGTCCTCTGCTGGGCGACCGGCGTAAGTCAATCGTGGTGCTAGCGATCTGCTCTGTGCTCTCTGGACTCACAGAAGCCGGGATTCTCGCGGTTGTCGCGCAGGTCGCGGCCATCCTTGTCGACAAGGCGACGCAAGTACATCTAAACATCGGCCCGTTTCACATAGGCGCGGGGGTTGGAGCTCTCCTTGCCGTTGCGTTCGTACTAGCCGTTATTCGTCTTGCTCTACAGGTGCCGATCTCCTTCCTGCCGGCACGGATCGCCGCGGACGCGCAGGCCCGGCTGCGCAATGAACTGTTCGCCTCGTTCACATGCGCCTCTTGGGCGATGCAGTCCCGCGACCGAGAGGGACACCTGCAGGAGGTCATGACCAGCCAGGTGCTGCAGGCAGGACAGGGCGCGCTGCAGGCTACGATGCTAGTCACGGCGCTGCTCACGTTTCTCGTGCTGGTCATCTCTGCGCTGGCGCTCAACATCGGGGCTGCCGTTGTCGTGCTGGTTGCAGCCGTCGCCCTGTTCGGACTCTTGCGGCCGCTGAATGCGCTCGGGAGCCGGCGTGCCCGTAGTCTCTCCCAGTCACAGATGGACTACGCCAGTGGGATCGGCGAGGCGATCAGGGTCGCCGAGGAGACCCAAGTGTTCGGTGTGGCAATTGCTCAGCGCAGCAGGATTGACCGTCTCACCGCCACGGCTCAGGATCTCTTCTTTCATACCCAGTTCCTTGGTCGTCTTGTTCCAAATATCTATCAGAGTCTAATTTTTATGATCATTGTGGCGGGTCTTGCCGGTCTCTATGCCACGGGCAGCGGCGATGTAGCATCGCTCGGGGCGGTCGTCCTGCTGCTCGTGCGAGCGGGAACGTACGGCCAGCAGATCCAGGGCTCATACCAGTTCGTGCGCCAGGCCCTGCCCTTCATCGAGCGCCTGCAGGAGGTGGAGCGACTCTACATGGCAAGCAGTCCGATCACGGGCGAACGGTCAATGCCGGGGGTAAAGACGCTGGCTTTCGAGAACGTCTCCTATGCGTACCAACCCGAAAGGCCCGTGCTGTCCGACATCAGCTTTAGGGTGACCGGCGGCGAGGCAATCGGCGTCGTTGGTCCGTCGGGTGCGGGCAAGTCGACCCTGGTTCAACTCCTACTGCAGCTGAGGACACCTGACCACGGTCACTATCTTGTAAACGGCGTGTCCGCGGAGCAGTTCGCGCGCGTGGATTGGCATCGCCGAGTTGCCTACGTGCCCCAGGAACCTCGCCTGATACATGCATCCGTCGCAGACAACATACGATACTTTCGGGGCCTAGACGACGACGCTGTGGAGCGAGCAGGCCAGCTCGCTCGCATCCATGACGACATCATGGGATGGTCCGATGGCTACGACACCATCATCGGTCCTCGCGCCGACGCAGTCTCGGGCGGACAGCAGCAGCGGATCTGCCTCGCCCGCGGGCTTGCAGCTCAACCTGGGGTCTTGGTGCTAGACGAGCCGACCAGTGCGCTCGATCCACGCTCGGAGACACTTATTCAGGAGTCGCTGATCGCGCTCAAGGAGACGGTGACGCTGTTTATAATTGCGCATCGCATGTCGACGCTCGACATATGTGATCGTGTAATGGTAATCATTGATGGCCGGTTGGAGGCATTCGATACAATTGCTCTCCTTCAACGGGAGAACTCATACTATCGCTCCGCCTCGACGATCGCCGCTGGAGCGTCCGGAGGGGGATCACTTTGAAGCAGGGTAACAGCACTGCCCGGGCGGTTGATGACGCTGTGAGACCAGCTGCTGCGTATGCGCAACAGAAGAGAGTGCCTGACTTCTTCATCGTCGGCCACCCCAAGTGCGGCACGACCGCCCTTTACGAGATGCTGAGGCGCCATCCGCAAATCTTCATGCCTGACATCAAGGAGCCCAATTTCTTTATAACTGAGGTGCGCTATCGGGCCCCATGGCGGACGTCTGGGCGGCCTCTGGAAACGCTTGACGACTACCTGTCGCTGTTCGACGCTGCGAAGCCCGAGCAGCGCATCGGGGAGGCTTCAGTCCACTATCTCTGGTCTCGCACTGCAGCAGATGGCATAGCAGCTATACAGCCAGACGCCTATATTGTTGCCATCCTGCGAGAGCCAGCCAGCTTCCTAAGATCACTCCATCTTCAATTTGTACAGAGTAATGTCGAGACCGAGAAGAATTTTGAGAAGGCGCTCTCCTTTGAGGATGCTAGGCGCCGAGGTCGACATGTCCCTCGCGCTTCATCGGACTGGCAGCAGGCACTCATTTATTCAGATCATGTGCGATACGTCGACCAATTGCGCCGTTACCAGGCCTTATTCCCGTCAGAGCATGTTTTGGTGCTGATCTACGATGATTTTCGACGTGACAACGAGGCGAGTTTACGCACCGTGTTGCGCTTCCTTGACGTGGATGATTCGCATCCAATCGAAGTGACAGATGCGAACCACACCGTCCGCGTGCGGTCGCAGCACTTCAACCACATCGTAGACGCGGTATCAATGGGACGGGGCCCGGTCTCCCATGCGGTGAAGGAGGGAATCAAGGCGCTCATACCCAGGCGAGCGCGCCACCGTGCACTTGAGGCGACACAGCGCCGGATCGTCTACGGTGCGCCTCGGCCGCCTGACGAAAAGTTGATGATAGAGTTACGGTGCCGCTTCAAGCCGGAGGTCGTGGCTCTGAGTGAGTATCTAGACCGCGATCTTGTCACCCTATGGGGATACGAGAATATAGGATGAACCGTGCGTGCTTGTATCGTGCCACAGTTAACTAGATGGTAGCCGTGAGACAGCGTCGCAGCCTGCATATTGCGTGGTTGGGTCCCGTTCCCGTGGAGGACGCAGGCGTTCTCGGAGTCGCGACTGATCTGCTCGACGGCCTTGGGAGGCTGGGACACCGAATCGATTGCTTCTTTCCAGGATCGCAACGAGAGTTACCAGTTGGCCTGTGTAATCGGGAAGAGCTGACTTTTACTTGGGCGGGAACGAGGTGGCAATGGGATCAGTGGTACAGCCGGCATGCGCTGAGCAAGTTCGTCACCAGGCTCGGCTCGCAGGCCAAGGCCTTTATTCGTCTCCGGAGTGCTGTCGAAAGACGCCATGCGGAAGACCCTTTCGACCTAATCTATCAATTCTCTAACATCGAGACGCTTGGGGTTCCTCGCACCGTAGGCAAGTCGGTTCCTTTGGTGATTCATCCGGAGACACACGTGGCAGGAGAGCTGCGCTGGTTCATTGCTGAGCGGAAGCTTGGAAGGCGCTGCCAGCGCTGGTACCAGCTAGTGGTTGTTGGGGTGGTCTTTGTCCTGCGTGCTGCTGTCCAGCGCGTCAGTATCCAGCGCGCGACCCTCGTGATTTGCATCAGCAGTGTCTTCCGCGACCATCTTGTGAAGGACTATCGCTTTCGTCGTAACGCGACAGAGGTCATTCCCAACCCCGTAAGGCTTGCGAGGTTCGGGGATTACCGGGCAAGTATTGGAAGTCCCCCCACCATCCTCGTGCTCGGTCGCATCGCGCTCAGAAAGGGGATTGACCAAGTGATCGAGCTGTCTCACGTACTTCGAGCTCGTGGGGTTGACGTTCAGATTCGGATTGTCGGTTCTGGCAGCCTCTGGTCTGACTATCGGCCGCTCCTACGCGACATTGATCCCACGAACACGACATACGTAGGCTCGGTGCCGGTAGACATGATTCCCTCCGAGCTTTGCGACGCTGACATTCTTATCCAGGCCAGCAAGTACGAGCCGTTTGGACTCACCGTTGCCGAGGCATTGGCGGCGGGTATGCCAGTAATCGCAACCCCGGAGGTCGGGGCGATTGAGGGGGCATCGAGGTTGTCGGCTATTATCGCGCCTGTGAGTGATCCCGAGGCTCTCGCAGACGCTGTGGAGACCATGCTGGAGCGACTGCGCGCGGACGCGCCGGGGGTACGTCAAGCGGCCCGTGCCGATGCCGAGCGATTGTTCTCCCCGGATGTCGTCTGTCAGCGGATCTCGGACGCGCTCGAAGGTCTCGTCGCTTCGAGTCAAGCAGGTGTCTGTCACAATCCGCAGTCCGGAGTCACCGCTGGTCGGATGGGGTCCCACCATGACGGCTTGAACTATGCGGTGTCTTCCGACTGCCATCAGGGGAGCAAGCACCCACCCGCCTAGTCAATACTCTATTGTGCCGGTGCTTGGCCGTTCGCTCGGCTTGGTTGCCGGCTAGCTTGCATTTGGTCCCCGGCGGAATCGGAACACCAGCTCATAAACTTGCGAGCAGCATCATAACGTCGATGACAACCACCCCTATTCCATATGGCCGTGTCCGTGGTCACCAAGTATCCGTCGTTGTCGCTGTATATGACAATCTGCAGTTCCTGCCGGAAACGCTCGCGGCTATCGATGCTCAGACGGAGCCTCCAGGGGAGGTGGTAATCGTGGACGATGCCTCACCGCACGACGTTCGAGCCGTGGTGGATAGCGCAGCCATCGCCGTACCCGTCCACTACATCCGCCTAGAGGTCAATGGCGGTGTAGCGGCGGCGCGCAACGCTGGAAACGCAGCCGCCACCGGGGATTGGATCGCAGTCTGTGACAGCGATGACCTGTGGATGCCGGAGAAGCTCGAAAGGCAACTCAAACTCATCAACTCCTGGAACGACCCGGAGCCGCTGGTTGCCGTGGGGACCGACGTGATGAACGTCAACCGTAGTGGAAAGCCGTTCGGTGTCGTTCCCGGAGGCATTAACACGAAGGACGCTTATTTGGAGCGCATCGCTAAGGACCTCCCGTTCGCGCTGAGTCACTGCACTGTGGTCTACCGGCGTGACACAGCTTCCCGGTGTGGCGGCTACCCAACGAACACGACGCCCATTGCAGCCGACGTCGAGCTACTCACGAATCTTGCGAGCGCGGGAATCGTGCTAACCATCCCGGAGGTGCTCGCGTCTTACCGGAAGCATGACTCGTCACAAACCGTGTCATGGACCGGTGTGCGTGATCAGCATGTGTCCTTCTCGCGCATAGCGGTGAACATGCGTCGGAAGCGCCTCGGCATGCCCCCCTTGGGACCGAGAGAGTTCACAGAGATCCGAGCCGCTCGTAGCAGGTTTGAGCGGTACGAGGAGTTCAAATGGTGCGTTGCTAAGTTTCTTTATCGCTCAGGGGCTGTGCAACTCGCGAACGGCCGATCATTGAGGGGCGGCATGCGCCTTGCACTCGCATTCCCGCTAGCTCCGCGACTAGTGAGTTCTGGAGTGGGTCGCTATCTGCATCTCAGGGACGCAGGGAAGGACTTTGGTGGTCAAGCCTCAAACGGTTGATTCGGCAGCTGCGGGAAATGCATCTGGTTGACGTCCTTGAACCGGTCGATAGCCGAGCGTCCGCAGCTCGCAGCTCCCCAAAGATCTCGTCGAACCCAAGGCCGGGCTCAAGCTGGCCGCGTGGGCCTGATCTCCCAGGATCTCCGCTTGGGCAGAAATGCGAAATCGACTCCGTTACCGACTGTACTCCAGTCGACGCGACTGACTGGGCTGGTGTCGTAGCCGAGCTTCTCGAGCAGGTCTATGGCTTGCAGCGTGGTATCAGCATATGCGCCACCGCCGCCGAGCTCGGTATATATGACGGGCATGTCTCTGCTTATTATCTCCTTAGCACCCTTTAATACCTGAAACTCGTAGCCCTCGGTATCTATCTTGAGTAGAGCGACACGACGATCACGAAGCTCAGGGATGTCGCTGAGGGTCAGAATGTCCACAGTCTCGTGATGTGTACCCTTTACAGGCGCGGAGGGAGCTAATGTATTATTGCCACTGCTCTTGGATACCGAGACCAGTTCGAGCGGCTCTTGCGTCGCGCCGAGCCCTACATTATAAGGGATGACCTGGGTCAAATTGTTGACGGCAATGGTCTTTAGCAGCTTTGAGTATGTCAAACGAGATGGCTCAAATGAAATAACCGTTCCGTCTGTCCCCGCAAGCGATGCGAGCATCGTGGTCACAAATCCCATGTTGGCACCGACATCGACCACGGTCGAGCCAGGCTCAATGTGCCGCGAGTAGAAGGCCATGTCCTTAGCGTGCCAGTCTCGTTGGCGTAGGTGATAGTACAACTCCTGACGATCTCGGTCGTCGCTGAAAAGTAGCTTGATCCAGCCATAGTCGATAAAGAGGTCACCATGCGCAAGCTTCTTTCGGGCCTTTAGTTGGCCAAGCTTAGCCGCGCTCCGCAACTTGGTGGCAAGTGCGTATGTAAGCTCACGATGTGTCATAGGCCCAGATCACACCGACGTGCCTACTACTGGCACCGAAGGCACCGCGAAGGCACCAAACAGTCGGCTGCTGATGTCCAGCGTACCATATGGCGGTTCAGCTTTAGCTTGTTCGAACCGGGGCCGGGTCCCGCACGTGTCCAGCCAAGCGCCTACGGATGTCAGTGATTTTGAGCGGCGCCTTGTCTATCCTTCGAAGTCGATCATCAGCAAGCGGGGATAGTTCGTGGCCGCAAATTCGAAGACGGCACGATCACCTTGGCGTGATACGAATCGGGCGGGTGTCGATTCGTTGTGAATCGGATCGTATGCGCTGACCGCAGGCGGAGCTGAAGTTTCCGGCAGGTTGCCGAGCGTGATCCGGAAGTTCTCGTTCGGCATCTGGAAGCGGTTGGTCGCGCCCGCCGATTCGCTGCCGTTGTAGACCGTCGTAAGGTTCGGCGTCATCACGTAGACGGGGATCACGAAGCGGGTTGGGGACGATTGAAACGGCAGTACTGCCAGCACTTCGCGGTCGTACAGGTCGGGGTGGGCCGCGGTTCCGTCGCCCGCGAACTCGGCGTGGTTGCCTTCCTGGGCGATCGACAGCAGTTCGAGTTGCCGAGCGGTGCCGCTGGGCCCCGGTCCCTGGAACTGCCCGAGCATGCGTTTGAAGCTTTCCATGGTTTCGCCTCCGAGTTGGCCGTTGGGATAGACGCTTGGCTTAGCGTCCACGGCCGACATGAAACTTTCGCTGATCAGGTTGTCGCCTCCCGCGTTGGCCGCAGCGTAAAAGTACTCGCGGGTCATGCCCTTGTTGATCATCGAGACGAGGCTTCGTAGCAGGATCTCTGCGTGCAGACGGCCGGCCTGGGCCGTGGAAATCTGAGGTCCAAGGTACTCGGTGGGATGTTCGGAGCTAATTGGAAAGAGCGTTTCGGTATCGAGGTTGTACTCGGTCATCCACGTCTGTGGTGGTTCGCCTCCTGGCGGGCTGACGTTCCGTCCGTGTGGCACGCCGTAGATGGTCGTGGTAAAGGGCGCGAGGTCGCGGATCACGGTTTCCGTCTTCGTGGCAGTGAGGAAATATTCAGGCAGGGCGGAGACGTAGCTCGGAGTGAAGAGTGGAGTGTAGATCGGGCTGGACTTGGTCCCGCTGGTCGTGTAGTCTGGTTCGCCGATTGCGTTGAGTGGCTTGATTCCTGGCGCGGGGGTGTATGCGGTGGGTGTGTTTATTGGGCCTCTGTAGAGATGCTTGCTTAGTGCGGTGGTGCCGGGAGGTACGTTAGCTCCGCTAGCGAATGGTGTCTCGCTTGCGAAGCCATCGGTGATGCCGACGCCTGGTGAGATACCGTTGACCGGGTTTCGCACGTATGCGACCGTTTCGTCGAGCAGCGCTTCGGTCACCGAGCCCGAGCCGGTTTCGCGTGCTGGGGAGTAGTACTTTTCCTCGTTGAGGAACTGTGAACCGAAGCTGAGCTCGTTCCACACCTCGAGATCGTAGCCTTCGGGTCCGAAGATGCTTTCGGCCTCGTGGCTGACGGTCGCGACGTAGTTCAACCATCCCTGCAGGGTGACCAGGAAGGCAGGGTTTGCGGCACCGTTGGGTAGTTTGGGGGGCCCGAACGGCGCGTAGAGAAGGGTGGATCCAGGGTGCGCTCCTGCGGGGAGTTCCGCAGGCAGGGGTTTTGACAGCTGGGCGACGTTTTTGCTGTTGACGGAGATGATGAGGATGTCGGGGTCGCCGCCGAAGGAGAGTTCGTTGAAGCCGGTCTTCCCAGGCACGATCTCGGCAGCGCTGGCGGAGTTCAGCGTTACAGTTTGCGCTCCGGCTGGCGCGGAGGACACCGTTGTCAGTGTGGCTTCCTTTGCCGGAGCCGGGTTGCCGCTGTTGGAATTGAGGAGGATTAGGGGTCGCAGATCGTGTTCGTGCAGTGCGATCAGCCGCTGGCGGATGTTGGCTTCGTTGAGGAACTTGGTTGGGTCTTCGTAGGAGAGCGTGTTCCACGGGATTTCGATGCGGGCGAGCTTGAAGCCGCTTTCCTCCAGGAGCCCTGCCGTGTCTTCAGCCTCCTTGGCGCTCACGTTGAAGTTGATCCCCAGCGAGTCGAGCAACCGCAACGCCGGCCAGGTGTCGAGGTAGGCCCGCCACGGCTGAATCCAAAACGAGCTCGTCCCGAATGGCACCTTCGTCAGGTACTTCGGGTCGATCGGGTCGCTCATCACCCCGCCGGGCGCCGCAGCCGCGGGTGAGACAGTAAGCACGCCGGACCCGCTTGCGGCCGGGCATTGCACCTGAATGGGCATCGCGCCTCCCGGCACGAGCTCGAGCCGGATCGTGTCGGGCGTGGGCCCTGGGTCGACGCCGCCGAAGGCGACGGTCTTGCCGGGTGATTCGAGCCCCACGCACTCTGAGCTATCGCTCGGGCTCACCGCGGCCGCATACGTGAGCAGCACGTCCGATGGCTGCCCGGCGAAGTCCTCCGCCTGGGCGCTGTTCGGGGTGGGGGGGCCGCTGGGGCCTTCGGCTTCTTCCTTGGCTTTCGCTTCTTCCCTGGCCTTTGCTTCTTCTTTCGCCTTGGCTTCTTCCTTAGCTTTCGCTTCTTCCCGGGCTATTGCTTCTTCCTTGGCTTTGGCTTCTTCCCTGGCCTTGGTTTCTTCCTTAGCTTTCGCTTCTTCCCGGGCCTTTGCTTCTTCCTTGGCTTTGGCTTCTTCCTTAGCCTTCGCTTCTTCCCTGGCCTTTGCTTCTTCTTTCGCCTTGGCTTCTTCCTTGGCTTTTGCTTCTTCCTTGGCCTTTGCTTCGGCTTCTTCCTTGGCTTTGGCTTCTTCTTTGGCAGGCGGTTCGGTTTTGAGTACTTCTTTGGGGGGAGGTTCGGTGATGGGCTGTTCTTTGACGGGGGGTTCTTCTTTGGCAGGCGGTTCTGTTTTGGGTTCTTCTTTGGGTTCTTCTTTGGCAGGCGGTTCGCTCTTGGGTTCTTCGGCGGGGATGCTTAGAGATGGGGTCGAGTCTGTCGCCGGTGGGCTCGGAGGCGTTTCCAGGATGGCCGGAGCATTCAAGGGCGCATTGAGGATCGTCGTTGTGGGTTTGGCGGGTTCCTTGCGCGATGACGGCCTTGACTTCGATCGCGACCTTGATCTGCGTGTACGTGCACGTGCGAGGCATCCTGGAGAGACTTGAGCCTGTTTGGCACGCGAGCCGTGGGTGGCTGCGCTGGCGGCTGCCCTCTTGTGGGGTTCGTATGGGCATCGCCTGCTGGTGACCGGCCTGCGTTCCGCGGCACGATGGTGATGTGCCGGCGCCGGTGACTCTAGTCCGGCGGCCGGGAGTCCGGAGGCCTGCGCCGCTGACACGACTCCCGAGGTCAAGCACACGAACGCAAGTGCCGAAACGCATAGGACTGTAAGTAGCCGACGAGGCCAGCGAGCGGAAAAGGGCATAGCTGATGGGGAAGTCGCATGGGGGAAGCCCCAAGGAAGTTCTCGAGTGCTTGATCGACAGGCCTCCCGCGGTTCCTGTCTGTGGGTGGCTGAAGTTGGCCGTTTGGCGGAGCAGATATGGGCTGAGTGCCTTCATGAGTACGACCTTTACGCTTTTCTTCAAATATGCTGAGATCCAATGTGCGGAATAGCTGGCAGTACTGACGACTCCGACGGACGCCGCGTGCGGACGATGTCCGCGACGATGCGCCACCGCGGGCCGGACGACGAGGGCCTGCATACCGACGCCGATTCCGGCGTCTCGATCGGGGTCAGGCGCTTGTCGATCATGGACGTCGAGGGGGGTCACCAGCCGCTCGCCAACGAGGACGGGTCGGTGTGGGTGGCGTTCAACGGCGAGATCTACAACCACGCCCGCCTGCGCGAGGAGCTGCTCGCGCGCGGGCATCGCTTCGCCACGACCTCGGACACTGAGGTGCTCGTGCACCTGTACGAGGAGTTCGGCGACTCGATGCTCCACGCCCTGGAGGGGATGTTCGCGTTCGCGGTGTGGGACGAGCGGCGGGGGCGCCTGCTTCTCGCTCGCGACCGCTTCGGCGAGAAGCCGCTGTT